>Ga0180432_10001082_pt1 | contig 43647 bp, 34 predicted proteins | sample SS_ome_10_FD_132414 | JGI IMG/M metagenome (GOLD analysis project Ga0180432, IMG submission 132414) | Hypersaline lake sediment archaeal communities from the Salton Sea, California, USA - SS_1_MS_2 metaG | ecosystem: Environmental > Aquatic > Non-marine Saline and Alkaline > Hypersaline >... | reverse complement strand
CAGGGCTATGGCGGCCCCGAAGGCCGCCATCTGCCCGACAGCGAGGTCGGTAAATATTATTCCCCGTCCGATTATCTGCAAACCGAAATAAGAGTGGATGCCAAGGAGCACGACCGAAACGAGGAAAGCCGGCAACAGAATATCTATCATCGGGTTAACCTCCTGACAATCTCATCATAGAGAGAGACAATATCATCCGCTTCATCCATCGCCCTGACATCATGGGGAAGAACGAGAACCCGAGCGTTGGTTCTGTCGGCAACGAATCTCGACGGACCGACAGAATGATAGACATCCTGAAGAATGAATTTCACATTCCTGTTCTTCACCTTCTGTATTATCTTGAGAATATGCCGTGAAGTCGGCGGTATGCCGGGGAGCGGTTCCAGCTCGCCGGCAGACACGATACCAAAGAAAATCAAAAAATAGTCGTGTGAGCGGTGATACTGCACCACCCGGACGCCCTTCAGCGGCTTCAGCGCTTCTTTCCACTGTGATATCTTACTCTGCCACAAACCTTTGAAATCGGCATAATTTCCCCGATAGAATGAACAGTGGCTACCGTCCAGTTCGCAGAGCTTTTTCATAATCACCCGGGCCATAATCAACACGTTTTCGGGATTCAGGTTGAAATGGGGATTCCCGGCCGGATGAATATCACCCTGTGCCCGTGAAACCTTATCGGGGACCTGAATCAGCTTAACATGAACAGAGAGATCAACAAAACCGGATCTGCCCGGTTGAATATTCGCATTACGGGAATCCCTGAGAAGGGGTGGCACCCATCCTATCTCAATCTCTGCACCGTTGATGATGAACAGGTCCGCCCGGCGGAGCTTCATAATGAGTGAGGGCCGGGGAACGATGTGATGTGGATCGCGATTGCCCCGTGCGAGCGCACGCACGCTGACCTTCCCCTTCCCGATCTTTTCAACTATATCAGCGATATATGGATAGGTCGTAACAACACGCATCCTTGCAAAGGCCGTGCTTGATAATATAAAAAATGATAGGAGAAGTGTGAATACTATCCTCATTGTGCCCTCCTTAAAATTTATGAGCGCCATGGGCGCCGATGGCAAGATTGCAGGCAAAGACTATCTCATGAACGGTCTTCCGCTCATCGGCATAGTACTTTGTTCGGTCATGATTGTACTGCAATCGAAACCGTGAGAATTCGGTAAAGTTGTACTCAATCATTGCAGCATAGCGGTCGGTGTTCTCAGGCAATTCAGTATCCCGCACGTCGTCACGGGAGACCTCATTCCGGTGCAACAGATCGTATCGAACGCCGAAGCGCCATTGGAGAAAGGGTTTCACAACGAGCTGAGCATACAGTCCCGACTGCTTTTTCTCGAGATCCGATCTCGTGCCGTTAAACTCATACTGTGATCCATGCATATCCCGATAGAGATACTCGCCCTGCAGAGAAATATACCGGTAGGAGTCGATGAGATACTTAACAGTCAGATCGGCGCCATAGACGGCGGTACAGGCGTCAATCGCAAATCCGTCCGCATCATCATTGACGCCGTTCTCTATCCGCGCCTTTCCCACCGCTGATGATACTCCTGCAAGCACAATAAGATCATCGGTATCGAGGGAGGTTTTGATAAAACCCGTATAGAGATTCGGCTCCCTGCTCCGGTTTATGCGGAGGCCGCTCGCCTCGACGGTGAAGCCCTCATTTCCGAAGCTCGTTTCGTTCTCACCTTGGAGGATCTCACCACCGATCATCAGGTAAAAGTCAAAGGGGGCAAGCCAGGTGATCTGCACGCCCTTTTCATCAATTCCATCACCGAAAAAAGCGTTATACACTACCGGCAGGTCGTTGAAATCCCAGAAGTGCTCGTGCTGCGGGTTCAATCTCCCGAAACTGCTGAGGAACTTTCCGACTTTCAGCTGCAGATCCAAGGGCAAGCCCCTCGTTGAAAAATACAGCTCCTCAACGGAGAACGCCTCTTCCTCCAGTGTGAAATTCGCAAAGAGATCAAAGTAGGGATCAACGGCGGATTGAAGATTCAACTCGCCGTAATTGAGATTGAATCCCCGCCCTGCCGAGTCACTGTAGTCAAACAACCCCTTATCCTCATCGAAACTGCCATGTGCATCCATCAAGCCGGGGATCACATACTGCTGATACTCCTCATCCCTGACATCACGATAGGCATATGAGAAGTCCATTATCAATGAGATGTTGGGAACAAACTTGGGCTGTGCAAAGGGTGAGCTGTACTGCGGGTTATAGGTATCTTCATCATCATCCTGAGAAAATACAGGATGTACGTTGATAAAGAGCAGCACAACAATTGCAAAAACCACATGGCATCCTGTAAAAAAAAACTTCTTGCTATTATCCATCAAAATACCCTTTCAATTCTGAAGCTTAAATCTGTGAACTCTGAAACTGATAGAGGAGCAGAGAAGATGTTATTCAGAGAAATAACATCAAACCCTTTCAGCAAAAAAATTCCAGTTCAATTGCTGATTATGAAACAGAAATATTTTGATGGGGGGAAGGAGGAGCTCTGATCGGTATTTCCTGAAAATTGATTTGAGATATAAAATTCCTGAAAAAGGTCCACTCGATTTCAATTTTCAGATGTTCATTATAAAATAACAAAGGAATCTCGATGCTATCACCGATAGCGTCAAGGGACTTGCAGAAAATATCAAATTTGATCCCGATATGCGGATCAAATACCTCCTTCGGCAGTAAAAGGGTGAGCAGGGAAACACCCAGAATGACGAGAGCCATTACCCTTTTATGTTTTTCATGTCCGGTAATCATACAAATCAATCAAAAATACCATGAATGGTTGTGAGAACGCCAAATAGTTATCGGATAAACCTAACGATATTTCCATTTTTGTCAAATCTTTTTATGTGATGGGATTTCTTTACACCGTTATCGCGCCTCGCCTATCCAACCGGCACCGGAAGCGGCACCCGGTATCGTCCGTTTTTAGAATCAGTCCCGCTCAGACCAGAGATAGAGGGTGGGCAGGAGGAGAAGCGTCAGTATGGTCGATGAGATAACGCCACCGATAACGACGGTCGCGAGCGGTCGCTGTACCTCGGCTCCCAGCCCGATATTATAGGCCATCGGCAGGAATCCAAGCGCTGCGACGAGCGAGGTCATGATAACCGGCCGGAGCCGAATCAGCGCACCGGAAAACACCGCTTCACGAACGCTCTTTCCCGCTTCACGGAGCTGGTTGAAGAGGCTCACGAGAACCATGCCGTCGAGTATCGCGATGCCGGTCACGGCTATAAAGCCAACACCCGCCGAAATACTGAAGGGGATCCCACGCAGGAAGATGAAGATGATACCACCGGTCACCGCGAAGGGGATGCTGCTGAAGACAAGAAAGGTCTGTTTGAAGCTATAGAAATTTCTGAGAATCAGGAGGAAGATGACGGCGAGAACAACAGGGATGATGATATACAACCGTCTCCGCGCCGACTGGAGGTTTTTGAACTGGCCGCCCCAGCTGGTGGTATATCCCTCCGGGAATTTCATGCCTGCGGCAATCTTCTCCTTTGCCTCGCTGACAAAACTCTCGGTATCGCGATCCCGGAGATTGATTGAAACTGCTGCATACCTCTTCGATCTGCTCCGCGCGACGGTGGTCACCTGCTGCCGCTTTTCTATTTGTGCCAGGGTGCCAATCGGAATGGTGCCCCCCTCGGGAAATCCAACCGGTATTCTCTCAATATCCGCCACGTTCTTTCGAAACTGATCGCTCAACCGAACGACGATGGGAAAACGCTTGTCATCTCTGTAAAAATATCCCACCGCTCTCCCATTCATTGCGATCTCAAAGGCATGGTTCACGTCCTGTATATTTATCCCGTATCGTGAAATGCGATCATAATCAAGCACCAGGTCGAGAACCGGGCTCTTTCGCAGAGCGGTGAGGGGATCCATTTCCACCGTTTCTGCACCCGACACCGTCGCAAGAATTTCCTGTGCACGATTCACCATGCCGTAGAGCTGATCAAGATCAGGACCGAAAATTCGCAGGGTAATATCCGCCCTGCTCCCTTCGAGGATCTCGTTAAAGCGCATCTCTATCGGCTGCGTCATCGATATTTCCTGACCGGGAACGGTTTTATCAACACCTTTTCGTATATCTTCGAAAAGCTCATCCTTCGTCCGTCGTCTGCCATTCCGCACCTCCGGCCACTTTGCGAGATCCTTGTTGAGAATGCAAAAGGTGTCGGCGAAGTTCACTCCCATGGGATCCGTTGCGCCCTCGGGAGTTCCCATGCGCGAGAAAACATGGCGTATCTCCGTAAAACCGGCGATGACATGCTCGGATCGCTTCTGTTGTTCAACCGATTTATCGATTCCGATACTGGTATCACGCACGAGACCGATGACTATATCTCCCTCGTCGAGCTGAGGTATAAAATCGGAGCCGAGATTGAAGAACATCAACACCGAAATCAGGATGATGACAAGTGTCGGCAGAACTATCAACTGCCGGCGATCGAGCGAAAAACTGAGGACCGGCCGATACCACCTGCTCAACCAGCTGAAGAAGAATCCCTCACCCTCCCGGCGTGAGGGCTTGATGAAATACGTCGCCAGAACAGGCATCAGCACAATGGCGATGATCAGGCTCGCACCGAGTGCATAGAGCACCGTTGCTGCCATGGGCTCGAACATCTTCCCCTCAATACCCGAGAGGGAGAGAAGGGGCACATACACTACCATGATAATGAATACGCCGAAAGCGGTCGGTTTGCTCACCTCGCGAGCTGCATCGAGAACCTCCCCGAGGCGCTCCCCGAAGCTCAGCCGCTGTGCGCGTTCCCCGATCGTCTCAAAACGCCTGATAATGTTCTCAATCATGACGACCGATCCGTCGACGATGAGGCCGAAATCGATTGCTCCGAGGCTCATCAGGCTCGCCGAGATGCCCGATTGAATCATGCCGGTAAAAGCACAGAGCATCGAAAGGGGAATGGCCATGGTAACGATAATGGCGGCGCGAATATTGCCCAGAATGAGAACCAGAATGACGATAACGAGCAGCCCCCCCATGGTAAGGTTTTCGATAACCGTATCGATGGTCGCGTTGACAAGAAAGCTGCGGCTGTAGAGCACCTTGAGCTCAACATCCTCAGGCAATTTTATAGTACGGGTCTTCTGCTCGACATCAAGCGCCACCTCGCGGCTGTTTGCTCCGATACGCATCAGAACCGTGCCGAGCACAGCCTCCTCGCCATTATAGGTGGCCGCGCCGAGCCGCTGCTCATTTCCCTCAACGATATCGGCAATCTGCCGAAGCCGTATCGGTTCGCCATAGACATTCAGCCTCACCGGGATGTTCCCAATCTGCTCGAGCTCATCTATCCTGCCGAGGGTGCGCACGATAATCTGCAATCCCTCCTGCTGTATGTAGCCACCGCCATAATTCTCACCCAGATTCTCAATGCTCCGGATCAGCTCATTGCAGTTTATCCCGTAAGAGTCCATCTTGATCGGATTGACATTAATGTGAATCTGCCGCTTATACCCGCCGTTTGACTCAACCTCGGCAACGCCGTCCACTGATTTGAGTATCGGCTTGATGTGAAGATCCTGAAGGCTTCGGAGATATATCAAACGCTCCTTCTCAGGCCGCTTCGAGAGGGCACTCCCCTTTCGGGGAACAAGCGTATACATAAATATCTCGCCGAGACCGGTGGACAGCGGTCCCAGCTCCGGCGTGATTCCCGGTGGAAGCATCTCACGCACATTCTGAAGACGTTCGAAAACCAGCTGCCGTGCAAAGTAGATATCGGTATCATCGCTGAATACAACAATTATCTGCGAGAGGCCGTACTTGGACAGGGATCGGATATCCTCCACCTCGGGAAGCCCTGCAAGCTCTGTCTCGATGGGATAGGTTACGTTTTTCTCAATCTCCTCAGGGGCCAGCGCGCCGGTTTTCGCATTTACCATGACCGAGATATTGGTGATATCGGGGACAGCATCGATGGGAAGCTGTATCATGGAATAGACACCGAGAACGACAAGTACCAGAAATATCAGAAGTACCAGGTGTCTTGAACGCAAAGCCCACTCTATTATTCGGTCAATCATCGGATGGCTCTTCTCCCTGATGATCAGTGATAAAGATAATGGTGGAGTATGCTTCCATCAGTTTTACCTGCGCGTCAAAAACAGCTTCGATTAATTCATGGCTCTGCGCATCCATCTCAAGATAGGTCTGCAGGGCAACCCGACCCCTGCGGAATTCCCGATCGGCATACCGCATGGATTCCTCAATGGAGTCGATGTCATCAATCGAGAACTTCTTGATTAACGAGCCGTACAGTTGATACTCTTCAAAGAGACTTCTGAGCTCGGCACGGATCTGCTTCTTCGTATTGAGCAGAAGTGCCCGGTCCCGCTCCATCCGAACACGACTCCGCTCAATCGCATACCGGTTTCTCTGGAGGAGGGGAAGCGGTATGGAGATGCCGCCACCCACAACTCTCTCCTTTTCGCCCACATCCTCCTCATCGTAAAAGAGAGAAAAGCCGAAATCGGGGTACCGCTCCCGTTTCGAAAGCTCCAGCTCCTTCTCCGATCGCTTCACTGCTTCATTCTGTTTCCGCACCGCATAACTCTTCCGTTCGGCACGCTTTAATAGCTCAGATAAATCAAGCGCCGGTGCTTCGACGTACCAGGTCACCCGAACATCCGGGAGCATCTCCGTCGGAAACCCGGTATAGACATTGAGCCTGAGAAAAGCAACCCGCACATCAGACTTAACCCGAGAGAACTCCCGCTCGAACATGAGCCTTTTGGCGTGTATTATTTTATGCTCAATGACCCTCTGTGGTGAAACGACCCGTCTTCCCCGCATATAGGCGTCAATTAATCTGAGTCGCCCGAGTCTCCTCTCCGCATGCTCTATCTTCCGAAGATAAGCGGCGTACTCACAGGCGAGGAGCATAACCTTGTGGCGAACATAGGATCGCATCTCCTCATAACTGAGCTGAGCCCGATTCTCCTCAAAGCTCACTATCTCTTCTCGCAGTCGCTGCTTCCCCGGATAGGGTATATTCTGTTCAAGACTGAAGCCGTACAGATGGCCGGATCGCTTCTGAACAGACTTTCTGCCCACCCGAATGCCCACCCTGGGATTTTGCCACTTCGCGGCATCATGCTTCCCGTACCGAAACTCATCTATTCCGAGCTTCGAGGCAGTGAGCAGCTCATACTGAGAGAGCGCACGGCTGATAAGGGTATCAACGGTATAAAACTTTTCATTCTCTTCGGCAGAGAGGAGCGCACAGAAGAGAAGGAGCACTGCAAGGGATAGGAGCGCATGTACTATTTTCTGCGGTATCATCATTCCCTAGAGCCGATCCTCCAGCTGCACTTCAATCTTTTCCACCCTGTCGCAGTCCCGCTCGTAGAAGAATGAACCGGCAAAGAAGAGGATGCCGGCGATGAAAGTGAAGAGGGGAAGAAGGGTCAGCGCGGTTTTAATGTCGTATCTATCTGAAACCATGCCGACGAATATCGGCCCCAGAGAGCTTCCCAGAACATGCTGTATGATGACGCAGATACTCAGAGAGATGGCCCGGAGACCCGGATGGACAACATCCTGGGTAACCGAAACAGCAGCGGGGACAAAGGCGACCGTGGTAATACCGGCAATCATCAGAGTGATATACTGAGCGGTCCCCTCGAGAAGGAGGAAGGCGATCAGGATGAGCACCGCAGTTATTGCTGAAGAGAGTGCCGGGAAGAGGAGCCGACCCTTCGGAACTTTCTGAAACCACTTGTCGGCGAGCAAGCCCCCCAGCGGAGCTCCGATGATAGCCATGAACATTATCGACCCGCTCTTGACGCCTGCACGGCTCATGTCAAGCAGCTCAAATCGATGATAATAGGTCGGAAGCCAGCTCATGAGGGAGGTGGTGACAAAAACGCTTGCCGCAAAACCGAGGTTGGTGCAGATGAGGGAGCCGTTTCGGGTAAACTGTCGAATGATATCCATACGGCTCATGTTTACCTTTACGCCAGTATCATCGCTGCGAACGAGCGCAACGGTTTGATAATCACGCACCCAGAAGAACATGATTGCTACAATCAGACCGGGGATTGCGACAATTCCGAAGGCATGTCGCCAGCCGAAATTCTCTGCAATAACACCGCCGAGGATTATGCCGATTGCGCTTCCCATGGGTATCGATGCGTTCCAGATGCCGAGTATTCGCGCTCGCATCTCCTCGGGGAAAATCCCTGAGATCATTGCCGTGCCGCCGGGGGCGTATCCGGCCTCGCCGATGCCAATAATTGTTCGCGCGGCAAAGAGCTGGGTAAAGCTTTTTGTCAGCGCACAGAGAGCCGTTGCCATGCTCCACAGAAGCGCCATGATACCGATGCTCTTCTTTCTGCTCCATCGGTCAATGAGAATGGAAACGGGAAAGGTGAACAACAGTATTGACCAGTATACGGCAGAGACGAGCATGCCGCACTGCGTATCGGTTAATCCCCACTCACTCTTGATATAGGGGAACAGGGAGACGACAACAAGTCGATCGATATAATCGAACATGTAGAGGAGGAAGAGGAGAATGAAAACATAGTAAGCGTACCCCCGTGAGGGCCTTTCACCCTTTTTCTCTGTCATATTGTACCCTCGGTGCTTTCGTTTGTCCGCATACAATAATCGATATCTTCTTATTCACCTATGAAATCTAATTAGTCAATCACTTTTCTATCAATCACTTTACGGAAACACATTGAACGAGGAGCACGCACAACCTGCATAGCTAATTTGTATTGACGTCATAGCATGATAACCCATAAATAATAGGCACTACCACGTTCGCCGGGAAATGAGATGAAAGTTACGACAATCAGCGTGCCGCTTAACCCACCGAGAAACCCCGAACAGTATCAGATAGACTTCCGGAGAGGGCTCTGGGCCTTCTACTTTTTCGGCTCCTTCTTCTCCCTGGGCAGTGCAGGCGTTCTGATAACAGCAGCGATGCCGCCATACGAGCCTAGACTGATCGCATTCAAGATCCTCTTCGGCGTTCCTTTCTTCGGTTTTTTTGCCTACTGGTTCATCTCGAAGGGAATGCGTCGATACCGGGAGAGAAGAACGGTTTTTCGGGAAGGGATTCTTCGAAAAGGCACCGCAATCCATCACGGAAGAAAGTTCGTTCCCTGGAGGAGCACTCGCCATTACACCGTTACGGTGAGAATAGCTCTTGATGAGGGGAGCATCGATTCTGTGATCGTGAGCTGGGATCGCAGTATTTACGAAAGGGTTCCGCTGGGCGATCAGGTTCATGCGTTTGTTCACCCGGAAACCCTCTCGGTTTTCATTCCCGCAGAAATCGGTGTCGCTGTTCGCTTCTAGATACCGTTGCAGCAAACACATCGTTGAAAGCAATCACCTCTCCCTTGCGGTTGCCATCCTGAAAAGAGAAACCGCGCGCAGCATCAGGAAGAGCCAGATGTCGGATGAGTTTACGATACAATCTCAATTTATAATTGATAATATATTTATAAAGTATAAGAATGGTGTTTTACCTCGGCGAGGACAGAGGGAATTCATGAGAACCTTTCTGTATATTGCTCTGTATATTGCTGCCATTTTCCTGTTCAGCTGGATTATCTTCGGCTTTGATAATATCGGGATGATGCAGCCGCTCCTCCCGCCGCTCATCGCCATCGGGTTCTCCTTTATTACGAAAAATGTCATATTCAGCCTCTTCTGTGGAATCTACGTCGGAGTCATATCCTCTATCGGATTCACCGGCATCGGTGATTTTATGTCCGCAACCGGTAAAGGGTTGTTGAGGCTCGGTGATACCTATTTCGTCAATGCCATTGCTGACCGTGATCACGCGAGCATTCTCACCTTTACCGCTACTGCCGGCGGCATGATTGCCGTCATTGCTCGTTCCGGGGGGCTGAACGGGATCGTCGAGAAAGTGTCGCGCTTTTCGAGAAGCGCAGTGTCAACGCAGGTCCTTACCAACTTCATGGGAATCCTGATATTCTTTGATGATTACGCCAACCTCCTCATCGTCGGAAATACCATGCGCCCCCTCTCCGATAAATATAACATCTCGAGGGAGAAGCTCTCCTTTATCGTTGATTCCACCGCAGCGCCAATTGCATCGCTCATGATCATTTCAGCATGGATCGGTTACGAGCTGGGGGTAATCGGTGATTCGCTGAAAGGATTGAATATGCCAACCGAGGCATACATCCTCTTTCTGAACTCCATTCCCTATCGCTTCTATGCCATTATCCTGATCATATTCATCTTCCTCATGGCTGTCATGAAAAGGGATTTCGGTCCCATGCTCAATGCCGAACAGCGTGCCCGCTCGAAGAGGCAACCGCTTCGTCCGGGATCGATACCCCTTTCGAGCGATGCCGTGACCCGCCTTGATGTCCCGGAATCCATCCCGAAGAGATGGTACAATGCCGGCATTCCCATTCTCACTCTCGTTATCGTGACCATTGTTGGAATTTACTTCTCAGGATTCTACGCCATTGCGCAGAAATCAGGCTTTGCCTCCGCTGAAGCTGCAAGTCTGCGCGATATTCTCGGCAAGGCGAATCCCTTTGCCGTCCTGATATGGGGTGCGCTGAGCTCATCCATCGTGGCGATTGGAATGGTTGTCGTGCAGAGAATCATCTCCCTCGGTGATGCCTGCAAATCATGGATCGACGGCGTTCATTCCATGGTACTGGCGATGATCATCCTGGTAATGGCATGGTCGCTGAGTGCCGTGATCAAGGACCTGAAAACGGCGGAGATGGTCGCCTCCCTCACCGGAAACATCTTGAAGCCGGAAATGCTCCCCGTGATAACGTTTCTGCTGGCCTGTATCATATCATTCTCAACCGGAACCTCCTACGGCACCATGGGTATCCTGTTTCCCCTTATAATTCCCCTCTTTCACAAGCTCACGGTTGCACAGGGAGTCCCCTTCGAATCGGTTGAGCACATTCTCAATGCAACAGTCGGAGCGGTGCTCACCGGCGCAATTTTCGGGGATCACTGTTCCCCCATCTCAGATACCACGATATTAAGCTCGATGTGCTCGGCCGTGGACCATCTCGATCATGTAAAAACGCAGATGGTCTATGCCCTCGTTGTTGGCGCTATTGCGATGACAGTCGGGTACCTCCCGGCCGGATTCGGCATCAATCCCTATATATGCAATATCGCTGGCATTATCCTGATAGCGGGAATTCTCATTCTGCTGGGAAAGAATCCGGAAAAGCTCCGGGGAGATGAGCGCTGAACGGCTCATCACCTGCCCCTCTCCGAAGAAGCGGTATCATTCAACCCATTAAGAGTGAGGCGGTTTCTAACAGAGACCTCCGAAGGAGAAGCGAAATGACGCTTGCAGCGGCACATCGAACATGCGAAGGCGCTTCTACAACTGAAATGTAAATGTTCCCGAGCAGCTCCCTTTCGTATGCATGTAACATCCTTTGATGGGGGGATCAATGGTATAACTGAGCCCCAGACTGTCGAACCAGCAGGCGAGACGGTATATCACGCCACACTCATAACCCTCGAGAGCACCGATACGCTTCATTCCCACGTAGGCGAAGCAGTTCCCCTTCTCCCACTCCCAGCGAAAGACATTCTCAGCAGGAAAGCTGAAGGTAACTTTCATGAATTCAGGGATTATCAGTTCTGTCGCACCGACGATGAATTCCTGCAACTGTTTCGCGGTACTGATATCATCCTCCATCCCGAGCGTCCGCTTTATACGCCGTATCTCAAAGGGTGCCAGTGCCTTGATCGCCGCCCTGTTGAGCCTGTTGGCTGCTTCGATGCCGTACTCCTGAAAGCAGTGATAAAACCACATCCCGTCGTGAGTCATCCATCCCTGGCTCAAAAGCTCTTTCAATTCTCTCTTATCAATGCGATCGAGCACGCCCATGCCTCTTCTCCGGTAACACTATTTCACTCCATCCTCCCCGGTGACAATCCGCTCCTCTCGCTATGAGAGCTCATTCAGCACCGCTTGAGCGACATCCATGGTGGAGGCGGTTCCCCCCTGATCCCGGGTGAGGGTTTCCCCTTCCCGATATACGGCAGCAACCGCCCGTTCCAGCGCCTCCGCTTCCTGCCGCATATCCAGATAGTCCAGCATGAGCTTTGCCGAGAGGATGGTTGCGGTGGGATTCACGATATTCTTTCCGGCAATATCAGGCGCTGATCCGTGAACGGACTCAAAGTAGGGCACCCTGCCTCCGACATTGGCACTGGGAGCCATTCCCAGTCCACCGATGAGCTCGGCAGCCTCATCGGCGAGAATATCTCCATACATATTGGTGGTAACGACAACGTCGAATTCCTCCTCCGGATACACGAGCAATCGGCGCGACATATCATCCACGTAATAGTGATTATAGCTGAGCTCAGGATGTTTTTGAACCTCCTCACTGACTATCCGCTGGAAGAGGCCATCGGTTTGCATGAGAACATTGGATTTGGTAACGCAGGTTACCTTTCCGGGATGATTATCCTTTTTGCGCTGCAGGGCATACTGACAGGCATATGCAGCCATGCGCCCCGCACCCTGCTCGGAGATGAGTCTGATGGCAAATTTGCCTTCACCGAAATCCTCGACGGACTTTCCGAGCAGGCTCTTCAATTCCGGCATGCCCTCTCTCAGAACATAGAGATCGCCTTCGAAAAAGCTGTACATCCCTTCGCTGTTCTCCCGCAGGATAACCAGATCGAGCCCGGTCGGATCCTTCAGACAGCTTCTGGCGCCGGTATAAAATTTCATCGGTCGAACATTCACGAAGTTGTCGAGGACCCACCGCAGGTATGCGAGAACGGCGATGCTCGTTGGACCGGTTGCTCCGAACAGAATGGCATCAGCCCCATCGCACTCCTGTCGGGTCTCATCGGGAAAAGCATTGCTGTATTTTTTATGAGCATCTTCGCCGGCAGGTGGTTTCAGAATTTCCAGATCGAATGTTTTTTCGAGAACATGGCAGGCTGCCCCTACGACTTCAGGACCGACACCGTCACCGCCCAGTGCAACAATACGCTTTCGTGCCATCGAACGTCCTCCTTCATGAAATCATAACATAATCAACACCGGTATATCAGCCACAACAATACGTCAAGCGGAAAGAGGACCAATCATGCACCGGATATCATTCACCAGTTCCCCTTTTTCGCTTGCTATATGTGTCCCCTTTCTTCAAACTTGACCGTGAGGGAATATAATACACTTCGATAGAATTCGCTGGTATATTGACAAGTGATCGGTGATTAGTGAATGGTGATCAGCGATACGGAAGTGACAATCTCATGACCCGTTACCCGTCACTCAGAACTGATCATCTGATTGCTGCTCCCGGTCAGATGATTTTACTATTTACCATCTTTACTTCATTGTAGGAATCACTTTTCCAGAATAATACCATACTGAACTCGAAGCTGCATTGTATGCCATGTGTCGCTGTATACCGGTGTGTTGCTCTATGAACTGGAAGATCTTCAGCATACTCTTTCTCGCAATCTTCACCTCAATGATGGGGCAGGGACTGGTTGTTCCTCTGCTGCCATCCTTTGCACACGAACTGGGCGCAACCGGGCTCTATATCGGATTTATTTTCGGCGCCTTCTCGCTCTCGCGGACAGCCTTTCTCCCCTATTTCGGCCGCCTCTCCGATATGAAGGGGAGAAAGCCGCTCATCACCGCGGGACTCTTCTTCTACTTCCTGGCTTCGATTGCCTATCTCCTTTCACAGAGTGTGAACCATCTCATCCTGATACGATTTCTCCAGGGAATCGCATCGGCAATGGTCCTGCCGATTGCACAGGCCTATGCCGGAGAAATCACTCCTCCCGGAAGGGAGGGGTGGATGATGGGAACGCTCAACATCGCTCTCTACGGAGGATTAGGCGGGGGACCGATTCTCGGCGGCATGCTCAAGGACGCCTTTAACATCCGGGCATCCTTTCTCGGCATGGGATTTGTGTGTATATGCGGTTTTATTCTGTGCGCTCTTCTGCTCCCGCCGAGAGATCAGGAACATATACGGATTCGAAGCAAGGAGCCGGTGCACTACCGGGAACTGTTCAAAAACAGATATATTGCTGGAATTTTCCTCTTCCGTTTTATCGGAACCATCTGCATCGGAACAATCTGGGCTTTTGCCCCCCTCTTCGCGGATAGTATTTTTGGATTCTCCAGCTTCGCAATCGGCATGGTCATAACCCTCAGCGTCCTTACGAGTGCCGTACTGATGGCTCCGATGGGATACCTTGCTGATAACATAAATAAGCTCGTCATGCTGGGACTTGGCGGCTTTATGACCGCACTCGCCATGATTATTTTCACCGTTGCACGGGAATCGTGGATGCTTTTCGCTGCGAGCATCATTCTCGGCATCGGTGGCGGTATCGCCGTTCCCACCGGATTGGCGATCACGGTTATCGTGGGGCGGTTAAAGGAATCGATGGGTTCAATCATGTCCATCATGATAATGGCCCACAGCTTCGGTATGATTATTGGTCCCATACTCGCCGGCATCATGATGGATTTCATCGATATACGGATTGCCTTTGCCGGCTCCGCGATACTCATGGTACTGGCAACATTCGCGACGCTCTTTATGATGCGCTCGCTTCATCTACTCGAACAGGAAGGATAAACCTGTCTCGAACAATCGGTATATGACTCACGTAATAGATCTTGACTTTTTTACGGAAAGATGCGAATTTCCCCTCTGAAGCAGAAGGCAGGAACAGCGCAAATTCTGTTGCGAGTATACTTCCGAAGTGCTCAGCTTTGCTGAGGTAAATGCAAACAGGGCATACTGTTACCGCATCCGTGTAAACTCGAGGGACATCAGCACGCCATGGAAGAGATACGAATCATCGCGCCCACCGGCATACTGGGATACAGCTTTCCGCAGGAGTCACTTGAGGAGGGAATGCGGCGCAATCCTCACGTTATCGCCGTTGACGGAGGCTCAACAGACGGCGGCCCGTACTATCTGGGGATTGAACCGGGTGTCGGTTCAAGCAGCTCAACCGCATCAGCTTTTCTCGAACTGCTCAGAAAAGATGTCCGCCCCCTCCTGCAGGCAGCATCAGAAGCGGCGATACCCTTTATTATCGGCTCAGCGGGAGTCGCCGGTGCCGATCTGCATCTTGCCATAACGGTGCAGGTCATCCGGGAGATCGCAGAGGAGCTGGGAATTCATTTTCGAATGGCCGTCATTCACGCCGAGATTGACAAGGAATATGTCAAGTCGAAACTTCGCGAGGGCAAGGTTACTCCCCTGGGTCCGGTGCCCGAACTTACCGCAGAAGAAGTTGACGCGAGTATCCGCATCGTCGGCCAGATGGGCATAGAACCCTTTGTTCGAGCGCTTGAATCGGGGGCGCAGGTTATCGTTGCCGGCAGAGCAAATGATCCCAGTATGTTCGCCGCCCTCCCCTTTCTCAAAAACTTCGACAGAGGACTCGCGCTGCATATGGCCAAGATACTGGAATGCGCCGCACAGTCTGCCGAACCCGGTAGCAGCAGCGACTGCATGTTCGGCACTCTGAGACCGGATCACTTCCTCATCGAGCCGCTGAACCCACAGCGCCGGTGCACCACAACCTCTGTCGCCGCGCACAGCCTCTATGAAAAAGCGGACCCGCTCCGTCTCTACAGCCCCGGCGGTACGGTGCATCTCGACGAAACCGGGTTTCATCAGGAAGACGAGAGAACCGTGCGAGTCACCGGGAGCAGGTATGTTCCCGATCTCATCTACCGGATTAAGCTCGAAGGGGTGAAGCGCGTTGGATATCGGACCATCTGTATTGCGGGTATTCGCGATCCCGGCACCATCAGCCGTATCGACGAGCTCACCGCGGCCGCCGAGGAACGGGTTGACGAGCGCTTCTGCGAGCACCGCGACACCTACCGGCTGCTCTTTCACCTCTACGGACGGGACGGGGTGATGGGTGATCTCGAGATACGGAGAGGAGCGCTCTCCCATGAGGTGGGTATTGTAATTGAAGCGGTTGCTCCGACGCAGGAGCTATCAACCGCAATCTGTACTCTCGCCCACACGATTATACTGCACTACGGTTTCCCGGGGCGGGTGAGCACGGCCGGCAATCTCGCCTTCCCCTTTTCCCCCCTCAATATCCCGGCGGGACCGGTATATGAATTCAATATCTACCATCTGGTCGAAGAGGATGATCCCTTTCGACTCTTCCCCATGGAAATAATCGATATATAAGGAGTGCGAAAATTCAATGGGAACGAGGAGCATCACCGAGCTCGCGGATGTCATCAGAAGCAAGAATGCGGGTCCCTTTGAGCTTACCTTCGATATTATTTTCAAGAACGTCGAAATTTACGATCGGGTGAAGAAGAGCGGCATCATCACCCCGGAGCTCTTTGCCCGGCTTTACCGGATTTCCGCAGAAAAGGTGCTGAACTTCTGCTTCTTCGATCAGGCGCTTGCCGTCAAGGCAACCATTGCCCGCCCGGTCAGCTCGGGCACTGCCGGTGACAGAGATGTCTTCGGCGCACAGCAGCACGCACCGCTGCTCGAGATTGAGATTCCGTGGGATGATTAAGACAGTACCGTTTTGTGAACCGTTATCGGATGTGCAACGGGATAATAAAAACGCAGATGGACACAGATGGTAAAGAGTAACGTGTGACAGGTCACGAGTGATTTGTTTTTCCCTGTTGAAAATTATTTGTTACCCGTTACATGTCACAAGTCACAAAATAATCATCTGCGTTGCAGCTCCTTGCCCTCCGTGGCATCGCTGCATTCGGACTTCCATGTCCAGCAAATCTGCGGTTAATCCTTAAAAAGCAGAAACAAACATCATACGTAATCGGGGAAAGCCCTGATATCGATACAAAAACAGGAGGTTTGCATGAAGGAAAAGATTATTCGGGTGATTAAGATACTGGGGCCTGGGATGATATTCGCCTCCCTGATGATCGGGGAGACGCATCTCGCGTTACAGGCCTATGCCGGCGCCCTTTACGGAATGGCATTTCTCTGGCTCGTTGTTCTGGTGCACATCGTCTACTATCCCATCTACGAATACGGTTGCCGCTACGCCGTTGCGAGCGGGAAATCGCTCATCGAGGGATATGGTGAGCTGAAATACGGCAAGGCGCTCTTCTGGTATTTTTTCTTTTTCATGCTTCTCACCCCAACGCTCATCATGGGATCGCTCGTGGGCCTGATTGGCGCGGTGCTCAACACGGCGTTTCCCTTCGCGAGCTTCAACACCTGGTGCACTATCACCTATATCATCACCACAGCTATCATCATCGGTGGCCGGTACAAGCTGGTAGAGGGTATATCGAAGATAATCATGCTCGTTCTGGTGATTATCACCGTCTTTGCTTTTCTCACCTCCCCGCCGAGCGCCGGTGAATTCTTCTCCGGCTTGATCCCCTCGATCCCCGCCGTCGCCGGCGTCTGGGTGGTCATCGTCGCCATGCTGCGAGTTCCCACCGATCCTGCTGCTTCGATATTCCTCTCAGAATGGGCGAAGGAGAAGCGCGTCGAATGGGGCGATCAGAAGGAGGTTCTGGTGAGCTCCATGAAGAAATCGCTCTTCGATCTCAGAACCGGCTGGATTATCTCCTTTATTGTTGCAATTGCCTTCATGGGACTGGGTGCCGTCATCTTCAAACCGCGGGGGATCGTACCCGAGGGGCTGGAGGTTGCCCTCAGGCTCTCGGAAATATACACGAAAACCTTCGGCGCGTGGATGTTCCCCGTTTTTATCATCGCCGCTTTCGTGGCCTTCTGGGGAGGCTACGTGAGCGTGCAGGATGGCATTCACCGGCTCTTCAGAAAAATTGCCGAAAAGCTCTTCAACCCGAAGGAGAAGGTCCGGGACCGGATTGGGGATCTCTATCTTATTATCGTAGCGGGCGGCGGGCTCCTCATGACAACAATCTATCAACGGCCAATGTTCATGGTCATTCTGGCGCTCTCCATGGCATTCCTCTACTTCCCCCTCGTCATCGGCCTGAACACCTACTGCGTGACGAGAAAGATCGACAAGGAGTTCCGCCCGGGAAAGATAAGCATCTTTGTAGTCCTGTGCGGGTTCGTTCTGGGAATGACCGGCCTGGTTCTGCTTGTTGTCGTCCGGGTCTTGAAGATACTACAGTAAGCTCGTTCATGAAACGAAGCAATTTCGCCCGATTCTTCATGAGAATGCAGAAATTGCTTGTCATTTATACGGCCACCGTATAATACGGATACTATAATGGTCAATTTTTGAACAGTACCGTGGGAGGTCGAACTGTATGTACATCGATAAGGAGCTCTGCAAGAGCTGCCATAAATGCATCCCTGTCTGTCCCGTTGGTGCAATTCAGGCTGTGGACAAGGAGGTGCACATCGATTACGAGATGTGCGTCGAATGTGCGGTCTGTCTCAGGCTGGGCATATGCCCGGAAGGCGCGATAAAGCAGGTGGATGAGATACCCTATCCCCGAATTCTGCGCGCGGCATTTTCCGATCCGATGCACCGGCATGAGAGCACCGAGGTGCTGGGGCGTGGCACCGAGGAGATGAAGACCAATGATGTGAAGAACGAGTTCAGGCGGGGAGAGATAGGATTCTCCATCGAGCTGGGAAGGCCCGTACTGGGAGCATATCTGCGGGACCTCGACAAGGTTACGAGAAAGGTCACCTCGATGGGGGTCACCTTCGCGGAGTACAACCCTGTGCTCGCGCTCATGAAAGACCGGAAAACCGGTGAGCTCAAGCCGGAAGTGCTGAACGAGCGGGTTTTGAGCGCCATCGCCGAGTTTGCGGTGCCGGAGGATCGCGCGCTCGATCTGCTCGATGAGATAGTCGATTTCATTGAAGATGAGCTGGAAACCGTCGCGACCATCAGCATGATAAGCCGCGCCGATGATCAGGGGAATATCGAGCTTCTCGAAAAGCTCAGGGAACGGGGCTACAATCCGTACCCCAACGGCAAAGTCAATATCGGAATGGCATTAATAACGTAGAGGAGGAGCCATGACGCATACGCTGAACAGAACGGGGCTCTCTGAGAAGAGAAAAGGTGAGGAGATTGTTATCCTCTGTATGATACATTACAAGCTCAAAGAGCAAAAGGGCAATGAGATGAAGGAGATGGCCCGCATCCTGATGAAGTATCAGCCAAACAATTTCATCGGCTCGCCGCTGGGCCTCACGGAAGAGCAGCTGATACCGATGGCTGCCGGGGTCGGTGTCCTGACCGCTGTCTTCACCGAAAAGAATGATGTTGTTGAACTTATAAAAGAGATAAAATCGAAAAAGCTGGGAATCTCGGTGGTGATCTCTGCGCTCTTCTCGGATGTCCGGGACATCTGCAAAGAAGCCAGCCTCACCGAGCACACGTACAACTGCTCCGTCGGGGTTTTTGGCAAAACCGAAAAGCTCCCCGATGAACTGGTCATGGAAATTACAACACAGTGCGGACACGGGCTCATTTCGCAGCATTACGTGAATGACGTGGTAAAGCGAATCAGGAAGGGGAAGCTCACGCCTGAAGAGGGCGCCGACCTTCTCGCCAAACCGTGCGTCTGCGGTATTGTCAACCGGAAGCGGACCGGAGAGATTCTCAGCGAATTAGCAGAGAGAGAAGATACACATTAAATCTCCCTCTTCACTTCCGGGAAAAAGGAGGACACTATGATAGATAAGCTCAAAGGATTTCTGCTCGTACTCGGGCCCGGTATTCTCTGGGCAACCATCGCCATCGGTGAAACGCACCTCGCTCTGCTCCCCTATGCCGGAGCGCTCTTCGGGATGTCGACGCTGTGGCTCCTTCTCCTTGTTCACATTTTCTATTACCCGAACTTCGAATATGGCCCCCGCTATGCCGTCGCGACCGGAGAATCACTGCTCGATGGCTACGGGAAAACACGGGCGGGAAAATTCTTCTACTGGTTCTTCCTGCTGCTCTTGTTCGTCACGCCGCCGCTGCTTATGGCATCGCTGGTCGGACTGACCGGATCGGTTATGTTCGCCGCCTTTCCCGGTCTCGATTATCGCCTGTGGTGCATACTCATTTTCATCATAACGCTGGGCATCATCATCGGGGGCAGGTACAAGGTGATAGAGAGAATAGCGAAGGTGCTCACGCTGATTATTGTCCTGATCGCCATCTTCGCCTTTGCGTCGTCTCCCCCCTCACCAGGCGAGTTCTTCAGCGGATTCATACCGTCACTCTCTGCCACCGCTGCTTTCATGATAGTGATGGTCGCCATCCTGAGAATGCCGACCGATCCGTCGGTCTCTATTTTCCTCTCCAAATGGGCGCAGGAGAAGCGGGCTGAATGGGGTGATAACAAGGAGGTCCTGGTGAGCTCTCTCAAAAAATCGCTTACCGACATCAGGACCGGCTTTGCAATTTCTTTTCTGGTGGGTGCAGTATTTCTCTCGCTGGGCGCTGTTGTCTTGAAGCCGCAGGGAATCATTCCCGAGGGAATCGATGTCTCGCTCAGGCTTTCCGAAATCTATACGCAGACCTTCGGTCAGTGGATCTTCTTCATCTTCATCGGAGCTGCCCTCGCCGCTTTCTGGGGAACGTACATGAGCGCCATGGACGGGATGATGCGGCTCTTCACGAACATTATCGAAAAGCTCTTTGCACCACCCGAGAAGAAGACCCGCATCATCAGTATCGCCTATATCATCCTGGTGGCAACCGCCGGCCTGTTGATGACAATTGTCATCAAGCGACCGGTCTTTATGGTGCTCCTCGCCGTATCCATGGGGCTTATCTACTATCCGATGATTTTCGGAATGAACATCTACTGCGTCACCACGCAGATTGACAGGGAGTTCCGTCCGGGGAAGATAAACCTGACCATCGCCATTGTGGGATTCTGCATGGGTGTCGGCGCCCTGGTGCTCCTCATCCTGGTGCGCGTGTTGAAGGTATTCCAGTAAGCGGGCTTATCGCCCCTTGAACTCGGCTTTCCGCTTCTGAAAGAAGGCGACCGCTCCCTCCTTGAGGTCATCGCTGTTGAGTGACTCGAGGATTTTTCGCTCGACTTCGGGCACATCTTCGGGATGTATACCCTGATAGTGCTGCAATTTATTGAAGATATACTTGTGCCCTTTCAGGGAGAGGGGGGCATTCGTTGCAATTTCTTTAGCGAGCGCATAGGTGAACTGATTGAGCTCCGCTCTGGGAACAACGTAATTCACCATTCCCATCTCCTTCGCCCGCTCGATATCATAGAATCTCCCCGTATAGAAAACCTCCTTCGCATAGGCAAGCCCCATAACGTTGATAAACTTCTGAATTCCCGCCGGATGGTAAACGAGCCCCAGCCGTGAGGGGGGGATGCCCATCTTCGAAACGTCAGATGCGATGCGGAGATCACAGGTCATGGCCAGCTCGCATCCTCCACCATAGCAGTACCCGTCTATCATAGCAATGACCGGATAAGGATAATTCTCGATGGAACCGAGACCTATCTCGAGGGGATTCTTCTCCTTGAGCTCTTCGACAATATCATCGGGTATATCAGTGGGAATCTCAGAAATATCATACCCGGATGAAAAGGACTTCTCGCCGGCACCCCGGATGACGACAGTTCGTATTTCATCGGTCTTCGAGAGCTCCCTGAAATATTCGGCCATCTTCAAAAGCATAGTCGGATTGAGTGAATTCCTCTTCTCAGGGCGATTGAGAATGATGGTGGTTATCAACTCTTTCTTTTCCATGAGAACAACATCTTCAGCCATGATACCCCCTCCCAGTTTTCGGGTAATGAATTAACCATGCATAAAAGCGACTGAAAGGCAACCATATTTTGCTGCCCCCTATCCGAAATAATGAAAAATTAGTAACGCCTGAAACAGATAGTGAAATCCCATGCTTTTTTCGATAGACATGAACGGTGCTTTTTGATTTTCTTGAATTTCTGCACGCTCATTGAAGGGGGGAAGCGCAACGCATATTATCGATCGATTGTGAAGCGTGGAAGAGTGAAGGCAAAAAATGAAACACATGCAGAGGAAAACTATGATCTTCAAAACCGACGAAAGAATAATTATCTTATCACGAAACATCCTGTTATTCCTGATCGTAATTGCACTGCACGCATGCACCAGCCGGATGAATCCCGACGGGTATACCATTCTCAGAGTCGCCGGCATTATTCCCGAGTATGCAACCGTGGACAACGGCACTGAGAATCCATCCTTCCATCGTCTCTCCATTGTCAGTGAGATTCCCGGCAGCGACTCTTTCAGGATAGTGAGCCTCATCCCCCTGAACGAAACGGACATACTGCTGATCACCAGAAATCACGGGCTGTACAGAATAAAAAACCTCGGGGAGTCATGGGAACGAATTGGCAGGGGACTCCCCCCCGAGGTGCTCTATCCCTTCAAAGAGACCGGTCGAACGAAACCGATAATGAGCGTCTCAATTGCCCATGACCGAAAGCACCTGGCGCTGATTGTGGAATCCATGCTCTATCTCTCCGATGACGGGGGAATCACTTTCAGCAGAGCGCCGCTCACCGGTCTGCGAAACTTCACCTCTCCGCTCACTGTTGCGCTGCACCCGTCGAGCCCGAGCAGCCTTCTCCTGGGAACCGCGACAAGCGGGATATATTACTCGGATGATTCAGGAAAGAGCGTATCATCCATTCGAAGGGGAGTACCCGGCGAACCGCTGCGCAGCCCCAATTTTCTCGAGGAGGTGCGATCACTCTGTTTCGGAGAAGACGACACTTTCTATGCCGGGTTTGCCAATGGCAATGGCGTCTATCGTGGGAGCATTTCCGGTAAAACGCTCAAGAAAATAGATCGTTCGGATCTCTATACCTACCCCGACGGAGATTTCTATATGGTCAACAGCCTGAGCTATTACCGGGGCATTCTCTGTATGGGGACCAACAGGAGAGCGCGGAGCATGATAATCCTCGATCCGGAAAAACACCGCAGGGACGATCCCGTAATCGGCATTACCGAAAAAGCAATGAAGCACGATTCACCTGTCTTTTTATATACACGGGATTGTTCCATCTCCTTCGGAGAACACTACCTGCCGGAACGGGAGTTCTCGCCTGACAGGAGAGCTCTGGGGAAGCGCGGCCTCTATATCAGTTACTCCTTTACACAGGGTGAAAACTACTCCCGCTTAATCAAGCTTCTCAGGACACTGCGGCTGAACGCGGTGGTTATAAATTTAAAAGACGATTACGGCATGGTGCGGGTCCCCACTGACGATCCCCTCATTCTGCAGGTTCCCGATTCGGTTGCACCATATATCAACGTCAAAGAGACCATTGAGCGATTGCACCGGGACGGCATCTACATTATCGGGAGGCACGTGGTCTTCAAGGATGAGCCGCTCTATCGCTTTGAAGGTGGAAAATACGCGGTGAAGAACAGGGGAGGCCGTCCCCTCATCAAGGGTCCCGAGAAGTGGGTCGATGCCTACAGCGAATTTGTCTGGGACTATAACATTGCCGTTGCCAGGGCGATAGTCAAGGCCGGGGTTGATGAGATTCAGTTCGATTATATACGCTTTCCTGATACCAGGGGCGGCATCGACGTGAGAAAATTCGACTTCAAGAAAAAAGATCAGTCACAGCGGGAAGCGCTTGTCTCCTTTTTAAAAAAGGCACGGGAGAAACTGGACATCCCCCTCTCAATAGATCTCTTCGGATATAATGCGATATATCAATGGGGCACCTGGATCGGACAGGATGTAACCGCCCTCTCGCAATACGTGGATGTGATAAGTCCCATGTTCTATCCCTCACACTATACCGGAGGGTATGCCTACAGCTATGGTACGAAGAGAATATATTATACCATTTACATAAGCTGTAAACGCGTCCGGGAATTAGCTGGCAGGGTACATGTTCGACCCTTTATTCAGGCCTTCTACTACAAGGAGAATACCGACAATTACTGTGTTGATTATATCGGGTGGGAGCTGAATGGCCTCAAAGAGAGCGGGCTCACGGACTATATCTTCTGGAATGACCTGTCGGAGTATAAAATCCTCCTTCGCGGTATGAGGAAATACCTGGGCCTCGGCGAAGGTCCCCTTCCGCCGGAGATGCTGAAAATCATACCGAAGAAGCTTCCTCTCGAGGATGTGGTCGTATCGAAATAACCCTACAGCACAACGCCGCCCTTTTTGAAGTAGCGAATATACCCCGGGCCGCAGGTGGTCCCCGAACGAAACCTGACCAGCTCGGTGTACTTCCTGTACAGCTCCGGGGCATCTCTGAGATGCTCGATGCATTTCATCGACTCCTCCGAGAGTTTCTCGAGAACGTACGCGGTATCGTCCCGCTCGCTCATCGCCTGATAAACGATCCGCCCCCAGTCGATGAGCATCTCTTTCGCCTTCTTCAGCGGAATCACGGGATCCCCTGCCGGGCCGAAATGGCTGAAGAGAACCTTCTCCACGGGAAGCTTCTCCAGCTTCTCGACAGAATTGACGGCGCTCACCAGATCGAAATCGGGAGGGGGCGTGCTCGGGAAATACACATCCGCCTCGGGAAGATAGATACCGAGAGCTTCTCCGGCAAAGAGAACACGATGCTCATCGTCGTAGAGACACAGGTGATGGGAGGCATGACCCGGCGTATGCAGAACCCGGAGCTGCACCCCGCCCAGATCGATAATCTCCCCATCAGCGAGGGGACGCAGCTGCTCTTCCGGAACGGGAACCACATCGCCGTACATCTTCTCAGCCATTTCGCCGAAGACCCGCTTCATGCTCTGGTAGAGCTTCTCGGGATTGGCGAGATGGGGCGCTCCCTGTTCATGAACGAGCACCTGGAGATGAGGGTATCTTGTGGAGAAAACGCCGGCCGAACCGGCATGATCAATGTGTATGTGGCTGTAAATGAGACAGGAGATATCCTCCGGACGGAACCCGAGCTCCTCAACAGACTGCAACACCTTCTCCATAGAGGTGGTCGGTCCGGTATCATAGAGGGCAACCCGCTCGCCGGCAATGAGATAACAGCTGTTGTACTGCACATTATCGAGCCACTGCTGGTCGATTGAGTATATCTTTTCGTTTACCTGCTCAATGTGTTCCATTTTTCTGCTCCTGTAACGTCTTTACCAGCTGCGGCAGCACCTCGTCGTTTACGTCATGATTGCAATCAGCTCCGCGATGTTGCGCTCCTCCTCGAGTTTCTCGATGCGCTTCACAATCTCCTCAATGCGATCACCGTCCAGAACAAAGTCTGCCAGAGAACGAAACTTCTGCACAACAAGCTCATGCTTCTCATCATACGGAATCTTCTGCTCGAGGATGTTGAATCGTTTCTGATACTTTTCCCCGGCCGCATGAATCGTCATATCCGACTCAAAGGGCTGGAGCGCAGCGTCCGGTTCAACCGATATTTTCTCCCGGAGACCGGTCACAAAGGGATCGGTAACCTTCTCATCGGTAAAGGCCGCCATGCCGGTATCACCCCGGATAAGGGCGTTGGCGACACTGTAAGGAATGCTGAACTTCCCCTCGAGCCCTTTGCGCGGATTCATCTTCCCGGCAACCTCAAGCATCGGCGGGCACACGTCGATTTCAATCTTCTCGATCTTATCCGGATCGATACGGTGATCCTTCTTGAGCGCCAGGGCCGCTTCGATGGGTGCGTGCGTCCCGTAGCAGGAAGCGTGGAACTTGTAGTTATTGTTCAGAATATACCACCGCTCCTTCATATCGCTGAGCGCCGCATCAGCCTGCCAGTCTTTCGAAAAGAGATCCCAGAAGCAGCGCTCGCCTTCGAGTATATTATCAATGCTGGTAAATCCGCGCTGTGCAACCAGCGCCGCGAGAAGACCGTTAAAGGCGGCCTTCCCCGCATGAAAGGGCTTGCAGGAGGTGCCGAATACCGACTTGAGACCCGCCGCCTGCGTCCCCGCAGCACCGAAGGCATTAATCGTTTGTTCCGTGCTTAATCCCAGAAGCTTTGCACATCCTGCCGTCGAGGAAAAATGACCGATAGTGGATGTTCCGTGCCAGCCGGCAAGATAGTGATTGTAGGTCGCACCCAGCGCCACCCGGCAGCCGGTCTCAAAGCCCAGGACAAAAGCGGTTATCAACTCGCTGCCGCTCTTCTTCTGCCATTCGGCGAGCGCCAGCAGAGCGGGAAAGAGGGTCACGCTCGCATGTCCGAGAAACTCAACACTGGTATCATCGAAATCGAGAACATGCGAATACATGCCGTTCAGTAGCGCTGCGTTCAGAACAGATGTTTTCCTGTTCCTGATCAGAACCGTTGCCTGCTCATTGCCACCGACCATATCCACGACTTCGGTGAGGCTCCTCACATCGGGATCGTCGGCTCCGACAAAGGTTACCGCCAGCCAGTCAAAGAGACAGAGCTTTGCCTCGTTCACCACCTCGCGGGACAGGTCTTCGAATTTTGTCGCGCGTACAAATTCTGCCAGTTTCCTGGTGACCTCCATGGCGATTCCTCCTTCTGAACATCTCTTCTGAAATAATCAGATCGTCAACTCAAAGAAGCTTAACTGCGGATTAAGCAGATAGTGATTAGTGACGAGTGAAAAGTTTTCTCACTGTTACTCATAATTAGTTATTAATAACTTGTCATTATTCACTAATCACTAATAGCTTATCACTGCTCACTTTTTTTCTCAACATATTTCTCGATGAGCTTGTACTTGAATACCTTCTGCGTCACCGTCTTGGGAATGGGATCATCGGTTATAATCACCTCTTTCGGAAGCTTGAACTTGGCAATTGTGCCGACACCGAAATCGAGAACTTCCTCTTCGGTAAGGGTTTCACCGGGCATCGGATTGACAATAGCGAGACCCACCTCCCCCCATTTCTCATCAGGCTTGGGGATGATGGCTATCTCCATAATCTTCGGATGATCTATGAGGATGTTCTCAACCTCCTTTGGATAGACATTCTCGCCGCCGCTGATGTACATGTCGGATTTTCGGTCCACTATCCAGATGTACCCATCCTTATCGACCGTTGCGAGATCACCGTAGTGGAACCAGCCATCCTCGTCGATAGCCTGCCTCGTTCGCTCGGGATCGTTGAGATAGCCGAGCATCGTCATTGGCCCGCGATAGCATATCTCGCCTATCTCGCCGGACCCCCACTCGACTTCCGTTCCATCACTCCTGGCAACTTTCACTTCACCGTGAAAGAGGGGGAGTCCCACCGAGCCGGTCTTCTCGGCATCGCGGGGCCTGTCGGGGCTCAGGGTGATGATAACTGAGGTCTCCGTGCACCCGAAGACCTGCCCGACGGCCGGCACCTTGAACTTCTCCTTTATCTTCTCGAGGAGCGAAACTGGTGTTATCTGTGCACCGACCGATATATTCTGCAGTGAGCTGAGATCATAATTGTCGAAATCGGGTTCAGCGAGAATCATCTGTAACATCGCCGGCACGCCGCCGAGGAGATTGATCTTATACTTCTCAACATCTTCAAGAACCTTTTTCGGGTCGAAGTGCCGGTGTATCAGGATGGTTCCTCCCATGTGAATCACCGGCATCGTGGCAATGAACATCCCGCCCGAATGGAACATGGGAAGGTCGAGGAGATAGCGGACAGTGCCGTTCACGCCGAATCCGATCTCGTTGTTAATGGTGTTCCAGAGTGTTTTGCGGTGCGGGAGGATGGCGCCCTTCTGTTTCCCGGTGGTACCCGAGGTGAAGAGAATAACCTGCGGGTCCTCAAGGGTCGGGGGATCGGCAACCTCCGGCTCATCGGTGGAGAACTGGCTTATAAACGTTTCGTATTCCGGATCCTCCTTATTCTCAGGAGTACCGATACACAGGTATTGCTGAACACATTGCAGGGAGGGCATCTCCTTCAGCTCGCGGACAACACCGGAGAGCTCCTCTCCATAAAAGAATGTTTTTATTTCGCACTCTTTAATATAAAATTCCAATTCTCTGGCCACGAGGCGCCAGTTCAACGGGACCAGCACAACGCCCGTCTTGGCGCAGGCCCAGTACAGCTCCATAAATTGATTGCAGTTGTAGGCCAGGATGGCTACACGATCTCCTTTCTTTAAACCGAGCGACAGGAGCCCCCGCGCAAGCTGATTGATCCGCTCATTGAATTCCTTATAGGTCCATTCCTTCCCTTCGAAGATTATCGCAACGTCATCACGACTCAGAAGCGCCCGCTTGGTTACCCAATCACCGATTCCCTGCTGAAACATGGATTTTCCTCCTCAATGCATCATTGCAAAAAAATTATACTTCCCGAACGTCACATATACATTGTGGGGATTCCTAATTGTAGGAAGTGCTTCCCCCCTCTGTCAATAAAAATCGCCTGCATCGATCCCGGCACCCTCATGGCAGCTCGGGCAAAAACGACTTTATGATAGTGCTCTTCGACACAATACCATGTATGGTGCCGATGCAACGGATTGTGCTGCACCGGTCAACTCAGATTACCGTATCCTCACGCAGCTTCTGAAGCTCATCATCCGAGAGACCCAGCAGCTCAGAAAAAATCTCCTCAGTATGCTCGCCCCGATCGGGAGCCGCTCTCTCGATACGGCAGGCAGTGCGGGAGAACTTCATCGGCGTTCCCACGATTTTCAGCTTTCCCTCCCGGGGATGATCGACCTCCTGTATCATCTCCCGGTGCTGAATATGCGGATCGGTGACCACCTGCTCGATATTGTTCACCGGCCCATTGATGACATTGTGTGCATCAAGGATCTCCTGCCATTCCGCCGTGGTCCGCGAGCGCATGAGCTCATTCATCTCGCTGACGAAGAGCTCGTAGTGATCCAGCCTGGCCCAGTGATCCTTGAAGCGCTCGTCGGTTATCCATTCCTCCTTCCCGGCCGCCTTACAGAAATTCTGCCAGTCCCGGTCGACAAAGGCGATGAGGACGATATGTCCATCCTTCGTCGGGAAGATCTCGTGCGGGGTCAGCAGGGGATGTCGCGAGCCGGTCGGCTTCGGTATCTCGCCCGAAGCGAAGTAGCGGTTACAGGCATTCTCGCACAGGGCAACCTGGCTGTCCAGCATGGCAACATCGACATACTGTCCCTTCCCGCTCCGCTCGCGCTCAAGGAGCGCCGCCTCGATGGCGATGACGGAAAAGAGTGACGCGCCGATATCACCGATGGAGTAGCCGACACGTACGGGGATATCACCCGGGTTACCTGTGCCCGTGATGCTTATCACCCCTCCCATCCCCTGCGCGATCATGTCATAGGCGGCCCGCTGGGCATAGGGACCGGTCTGCCCGAATCCTGAAATCGATGCGTAGATGATTTCCGGATTGACTGCACGGATGGCTTCATATCCCAGTCCCAGCCGTTCCATGACTCCGGGACGGAAGTTCTCCACCAGAATATCGAACCTGTTCACCATTTTGAAGACCATCTCCTTCGCCCGTTCCTCCTTGAGATTGAGGGTGATGCTCTTCTTCCCGCGATTGATGCCCAGAAAATATGAACTTATCTCATTGATAAAAGGGCCCGCAGCGCGTGTGAAATCACCGATAAGGGGATCCTCAACTTTGATCACCTCGGCCCCGAGATCGGCGAGAAGCATGGTGGCGTAGGGGCCGGCGAGCGCTCGGCAGAAACTCAACACCCTGATCCCCGTTAATGGTCCCGGCATAGCGTTGACCTCCCTCTGCTGTCAGTAATAGTATTCAACTCCTTCGATTACCCGCTCAACTTCCGCCTCACTTGAGAAGCGCGCGAGGATACATACCCCATGCCGCCAGTTACATCGGGGAGGCGAGTTATCCGATCAGTCCATATCATATACGACTGCATCTATTCACTTGCATAGAGTATACTTCGATAAAGATTGTACGATCCGGACGATCAACCGTATTGATCGATAAGATTGTGATATCGCGAAGGGTAGCACAGATGTCGATGTTGCCGAACAACCGACATCACCGAAGAGCTCTGCAATGATGCTCATGACAATGCAATCATATATCCGTCAACATGAAGGCTATAGTTCCTCAATCCTTCACGCTGTTCTTGATAAAAGAAATTATCTCCTCATAACTCGATTTCTGGGTGAAGACCTCGGCAACCCCCATCTCCTTGAGTCGGGGGATATCATCATCGGGAATAACCCCACCGACAACGACAACCTTTTCCCCGATTCCCGCCGACTGCATCTTGCTGAGCACGCGCCCGGAAATTGACATATGCGCACCGGAAAGAATGCTCAATCCGATCACATCCACATCCTCCTGTATGGCGCTCTGCACAATCTGGTCGGCCGTCCGGCGCAATCCGGTGTATATCACCTCCATGCCGGCGTCCCGGAGCTGTGATGAGAGAATGATTGCACCCTTGTCATGGCCATCGAGCCCTGGCTTTGCAATTAAAACGCGTATCTTCTTCTCCCGAATCATTTTAGCACACCCCTCCGCGCACGTACTTCCCTGACTGCTACTTCGCTTCACCGAAAACGCTTCTGAGAACGTCGCAGATCTCTCCTATGGTTGCGTACTCCCTGACCGCCTCGACAAAAAACGGTATCAGATTGGCCTTCTCATCCCGCGCGGCATTCTCAATCTTCTCGAGAGCTGCCTGCACCTTTTCGGCATCGCGCTCAGCTTTTACCTTCCGGAGATTCTCAATCTGCCGCTTCTCGGCATCCTCTATTCGGTCCCGCCTATAGGGAGATGTCCGCGGCGGCATGACCTCAATCTCGTCCTCCTCGGTGTACTTGTTCACACCAACCCATACCTGCTCGCCCGTTTCAAGCTTCCGCTGGAACTCCACCGAGCTCCTGATGATCTCATTCTTCATCCAGCCGCTCTCAACCGCTTTCACGGCGCCACCCATCTCATCAATCTTCTCGATAAGGTCAAAAATCTCCTTCTCATAGGCATTCGTCAGATGCTCAACGTAATAGGAGCCGGCGAGAGCATCCTGCACGTCGGCGAGCCTGCACTCCTCAAAGATAATACGTGCTGCGTCGGCAGCGAGCTGCCGGGCTTCAATGCTGTGCCCCAGTCCCAGCGGCTCGTCGAAGGGGGGCTCGAGCGCTGGCGGCTCCCCTATCATCGCTGCGAAGACAGCTCCGATGGCAACACGCACCAGATTGTTCAAGGGCCGTTTCTTCGTGCAGGTCCAGTAGCCGGCAAGGCCGCCTCCCAGTTCCCTGTAGATCCAGTGTGACGGTTTTTTTGAGCCGAAGCGATCCCGCATGATCTTCGCCCACACCCGTCGTGCCGCCCGGCGGCAGGCCGCCTCTTTCAGAACTTCCATACCCCCGCCGAAGTTGAGGAAGGTGGTTCTCCCCACGAACTGATCGATATCGAGGCCGGCATCAATCACCGTCTGGAAGTAGGCAATAGCATTGGCGAAGGCGAAGGCAACGGCCTGCACCCTCGTTGATCCGGCTTCTCTGATGTGATACCCGCAGATGCTGATCGTGTTCATCGCAGGCAGCCGTTCCGTGCAGAAGGTTATGGTGTCGCGAATCATTCGCATCGAGTGCTTCACCGGAAATATCTGAGTTCCCCGCGCTACGAACTCCTTCAGGATGTCGTTCTGCGGCGTTCCCTTGAGCTTTTCAAGCGGAATGCCCCGTTTTTCCGCAAGAGCGATGTACATGGCGATAATGATGTTGGCAGTTGCGTTGATAGTCCAGTTCGAAGCAATCCGGTCGATATCCATATCACCGGTGAACGCCTCATAGATGATCTCAAAATCCTTGAGGGTATCGATCGCAACACCGACACGGCCCACCTCCCCCTCCGCGAGCTCATGGTCGGAGTCGTAGCCGATCTGCGTGGGGAGGTCAAAGGCAATATTGGGGCCTCCTCCCCGAACGGGTGTCTTTCCGCGCTCGATATAGAAGTCACGCATATCCTCGGGAGTCCCGTACCCCGAGTAGCCGAATGCATGCCGCACCGCTTTCCCGGCACCGAGGGTTTTCCCCCTCCCCCACATGGCATTGAGGACCGGAATGGCAAACCTTCCTGCCGTAAAGGGGTACTCCCCGGGAAACCCAACATTCTCGAGAAAATCATGCTCCTCGATGTCCAGGGGGGTGTAATATTCAACCGGTGTCTCTTTGAGGCCGAGACGCTCGGCATTCTTCCTGAGTGTATTCTCCTCCCATTCCTTACGAGCATTTCTTATTTTCTCCAAGTCCTTATCCTGCGATGCCATAGCTGTTCTCCTCTTATAAAACTTAATGCATCAGGCCCGGCAGCCAGAGGCTTATCTGTGGAAAGATGATGAGCAGGATCAGTCCGATGAGCTCAAGGATCACGTAGGGAAGCGTTCCCCGGAGAATGGTTCCCATATCCACATCGGTGGTGATGCTGGCAAGGGTGTAGAGGTTGAGCCCGATAGGTGGTGTTATAACCGCCATTTCGATATTCGCGATCATCAGGACGCCAAACCAGATGGGATCCCAGTTAAGCGCCAGAACGGTCGGGAGGAGTATGGGGGTACAGACCAGCACCATTGAAGCGCCGTCGATGAAACAGCCCAGGAAGAGAAGCATGAGCTGGATCATGATCATGGTAACCCAGGGTGATACCTGCATGGCGACAATGAACTGAGCGAACATATCCGGTATCCGGACGATGTTCAGGAACTGGGTAAAGACAATTGCGCCGATGAATACAATTAGAATGAGCGCGATGGTCTGTGCGGTGTTGGCAAGTGTTTCCTTGAAGATCTTCCAGTTGAGACTCCGATAAATGAAAAAAGCGATGGCATAGGCGCCGATAACGCCGATGGCAGCCGATTCCGTGGGTGTCGCGATGCCGAGATAGATGGAACCGAGCACAATCACGATAAGCAGCAGTGCCGCCCATAATCGCTTCAGCGCTTTGATCAGCTCCTTTCGATCAGCTTCAATGGAATCCCTGCGGCGGGTCGGATTTCTCAATTCCATGATGACAACATAGCCACACATCAATGCGGCAAGCATAATGCCGGGCAGAATGCCGGCGGTGAAGAGCTTCGCGACCGATTCGTGTGCAACTGCACCGTAGAGAATGAAGAGCAGACTTGGTGGTATCATCATCGAGAGGGCGCCGGGTGCGCAGACCGCGCCGGCAGCAATCTTGGGATCATACCCCCGTTTCAGCATCTCCGGCAGCGCGATAACGCCGATGCTCGCCACGGCAGCGATGCTGATGCCACACATGGCCCCGAACACCGCCATCGCGATGATAGTGCCGATAGCGAGCCCGCCGGGAATGCGGCGGAAGAGATAACTCATCGCAGCGTAGAGATCGGAGCCGATACCGCTGCGAAAAATGATTTCACCCATGAGCATAAAAAGGGGCGCGGCGACCAGGGTGAAGCTTGCCACGGTCCCGAAAACCGTCGTCTGCATCACCGAGAGCGCCTTGAAGCCGCCGGTGAGCACAATACCCAGCAGACCGGAAAAGCCCAGCGCGAGGAAAACGGGGCTCCCCAGGATGATGAAAACGATTGCAATTAGAATGCACAAAAGTGCTGCCGTCATTGTTCCCATTACGCCCTCCCCTCGCGGTAATACCCGATAACCTCGCCGATTGAATCAATCGTATCGAAAATCGATTGCAGTGTTAAGAAGGTCATCCCGAGAGGAACGAGGGCATAGGGTATGACCAGCGGCGTTTCAAGAAGCGTATTGGACATCGAATTGAGGGTATAGGCGGTAATGCAGAGCTTGTAGGACTCGATACAGATAAGCAGACTGAATATCACGGTAAGCATCACGAAGAGGAGATTCAGGTGCAGCTGTACCCCTTTGGGAAACTTACTATAGAAAAATCCCATTTTGATATGGGCCTTTCTCCGCTGCGCTTCGGTGATACCGGCGAAACAGAGATACACCAGCAGATACTCGCTTATCTCAAGTGCCCAAATCGTCGGACGCGCGAACAGATATCTCATACAAACATCATAAAAGATAATCAGGGCAAGAATGAACAGTATCCACTCCGAGCTCTTTGCGAAAAGGGCAAAGAGCCTCTGAAAAAGGGACTTAATCCCCCCATAGATCTTTTCCATCACGTCTTCAATCCCCCCTTCACCGTGTTCGGAATCGTGTCATAGCTGATTTGAGATTCCAAAATGAGGAACAGTGGATCATGCCAATCAGAAGTAAACGATGTCCATCAGGAGAGCGCTACCGCGCCTGCTCGACGTATTGCAGCGCCTTTTTGCCGATCTCGTCTCCGACCTTCTCCACCCACCAGTCGACAACGGGTCTGCTCTTCTCCTCGAATGCTTTTATCTCTTCCCTGGTGAGATATATTGAATCCATACCGACTTTCTTGTAATAGGGTACGACGACCTTTTCGAGATTGTACTTATTCATGATCAGTTTAACCATCTCCTTCTCCCAGTGAGCGCCGGCTTCGAGAATTACCTTCCTTACATTTTCAGGCCAGCTGTTCCACTTATCAAGAAGCACGTAGAACGGCGTCGAGACAAAGGAGAGAGGATGAACGAGCATGTATTTGCAGTATTCCTCAACGTCACGACCGCGAGCGGTCCAGGGATTGGTAAGAGTGCCGTCGACTATTCCGCGCTGCAGCGCCATAGGAACTTCGGCGGACGGGAGTATCACCGGTACTGCTCCCATGAGCTTGACGACCATAGCCTCAACCTTGCCGGCAACCCGTATCTTCAGCCCCTTCATATCATCCGGAGTGCGAACCAGCTTATTCTTCGTCCAGAGATATTCCGGAATACAGCCGGCGGCAGCGATCTGGAAGATGTTCTTCTCCTTGAGCACCTCGTTTTGAAGCTCAGCGAGGGGCGTCCCCATTTTCAATGCACGGTGGCTGTGAAACATATCGTTCGCCCAGACAGGTATCGACTGAATGCCCAGTATCGGCAGCGAACCGAGCATGTACGGCGCCGTCTGGAAGATAATATCAGCCGTTCCCGCATGAAGCCCGGCGAGGAGCTCCGGTCCTTTCAGGAGCGTCCCCCCCCAGTACATCTCAACCTGAACGATGCCCTTGCCCAGCTCGTTCACCTTGTCGAGGAATATCTTTCCATCCTCATAGACCAGCGGGTAGCCAACCGGGATATAGGTTGCCATGATGAGCTTCATCTCGCCGGTGACAGGCGCAGGTTTTTCCTTTTTACATCCGGTAGTGCCGAATACCAGAAAGAGCGCAGTAATGATGACAACAACACGATTTATAATATAATTCAACATAGAAATGTCCTCCTCACCGTTTTGTTATACGAATTTCCTTACTATTACTCATAAAACAGCCTTTAAAAGATATTAGCATCAATCAGTACAGGATGGTGCTCTGAAACGGTCGTAAATCGCTTCAGTCCATCATTGCATGGAAACTCCTTCCTCATATTCAATCTTCCCGAGTAAACTGCCAAGCCAATCCTTTGTCTTATCCATAACGGTCGGTTTATTGAAGGTTAACTGACAGGTCGCTTTTTTTTCGGAATTATAGCCAAATGCCTCTGCCGTATAGGTGCCCGCGGGAATGGGCGGCCCCATAATAACAATAGAAGCTCCCTTTTCGCCAAAATTAACATCAGCCCGCAATATGTTGAAGATCTTCTCCCGTTTTTCCACTATTGCCTTGAACAGGCCGTTCTCATCGGTTTTCCCGAAACCGATGGGAATGTTAACCTCTCTGTTCTCTTCCTCATTTCCCGAGAGGACCACCATGATTTTCTCATCAGGATCAAATCCCTTGCCGCGAAAGATAATTTCTGTTCCTACTAATTTCGCAACCCCGAGCCGTATCACATCGGGTTCAACGATAAGTTGCGGCCCCTCGACTGCACTATCGAAATCCTTCGGTTTCTGCGTTTCAGATTCACAACCAGCAATTACCATGAGAGCAATAATCAGCATGATACCATTAAAACACCGTTTTCTGGACGATTGACCTTTCTCTTTCATGATTTCTTCCTCCTCTTTTATTTATTACCGGGGCACGTATTCGTGCAATAGAGGATACGAACAAGAACAGAATACTGCAATTCCAATTTGAGGTCAAGTGAAATCAATGCCGTCCACGAGATTTAGATCTCAATTATCAACCGGCATACATGAAATAGCATTCTTTTCTTATCGGGAAGCATTTTCATCCGGAGCTTCTTCTTTTTCCATTTGAAAAATAATTCGATGAAGCAACAGGCGCTCCCTCTGACAGCAATTGCAACTACCGGTAAGCCAAAATTATTATTCACCTCTTTTACGGTTCACCTTTCGCACTATCGCGCAACAGGACAGCTCTCAAGTGCTGTTGCAACAGGTTCATGGTGGTTTTTATTGATACCCTTCGGGAATAAACGTGTAGAGAACTTACACCCTCAAAGAATCCCATGTGACTCAATGGTTCATTCACATCTACCATGATGTCACATTTGTCAAGTAAATAATTAGAGTAACTAATATTTAATTATGCTAAATATTAGTTAAAAAAACTACTTCCCCGCCTCATCGAGAAGAGCTTTTGAGAAAACAGTAAATGATTCAACTCCTTGGACAAGCTCTTCATCAGACAAATTTCTAAGCGCTTTTTGAAGATACTCATATTTTATCTTATTGATCTTTTTAACTGTCTTCAACCCCTTTTCGGAGAGCTCTACATGTATCACTCTCCGATCTTCCGTGCTGTTGCTTCTCTTTGCATAACCATTTCTTACAAGCCTATCAACAATTCCCGTCACGGTTGGATAACTCACTTCAAGATTTTCCGCAAGCTCCTTCATGTTGCAATACTTTAACGTATAGATGGTGGTCAGTGCAAAGTACTGTGGGAGGGTAATGTCGAGATCTGATATTCCCTTAATTTGATTCCACTTGATTCGCTTCTGATAGAGATCAATAAGTTTCTGAATCTTGGTGGTAATATCTTCAAATTCCTTTTCTTTCATTTTATCATCAGAGAACAGTATTGTTATTTGATATGTTAATAAGCTATTGTTATCCGGTTCCGACGTCAAGCAATAAATAGCTTTCCAATAAGGTGAGAGATGAGGAACAGTGATGCTCTTCGTTGCATTGCCGTAAGGGTGGGTCATCTCAAGTGAAAAGGGATTGACAGAAGGGAATTTCTGAACTAATGGGAAAAGTCAAGCTTACTATTCATCGAAGAGGAGAAACGGACGAAAGATGCGGCGGATTTTTGAAACCGCCGATTGACGCCGATGGAACCAGTTTAAGAATGGTGACAGGTTACACGTCACCCGTTGCGTATTCCTCTATCATTCGCCACCGATATAACCATATGTGTTATCGGTGAAATCTGTGGTTTCGACACCTCTGGAATAACGCTCATTCCAGTACCGAAAAGATACACAACTACAGGAGGTTCCGATGAGAGCAGCAGAGAAATTTCCCCTCTGGGGACAGATACTCTATTCAAGCGGTTATGTGGGAATCACCATTTCGGATCGGATCTGGGTCACCTTTATGCTCTACTTTTACCTTCCCCCGGCCGAAACGGGAATGCCGGAGCTCATCAGTAACAAGACCTTTCTCGGCATCTTCACGGTTGTCGGGCTTGTTACCATCTTCGGTCGGCTGGTAGATTCTATCTTCGATCCTATCGTGGCGACATGGAGCGACCGGAGCAGCTCGCGATTCGGAAGACGACGCATCTTCCTGATCATCGGGGGACTCCCGCTTATGATCAGCACGGTGCTCCTCTTCTTTCCCCCTTCCGGTGAAGCGAGTACCGTGAATGCACTCTATATGGCATTAATGCTGGGTCTGCTCCTCTTCTTCTTCACCTACTACGCAGTCCCATGGCTCGCGTTGATACCCGAGCTCTCGCACACGGACCGGGAGCGGGTGAATATCGTCACCATGCAGGCGGTTTTTTCACTTCTCGGCGTCATTATCGTTATGATCGTCGGCTACCTCGTCTGGGGCGCGATTGAGAAGAGCGGCGTTGACAAGGGAACAGCGCTGCAGTACACCATCCTGATCCTGGGTGTGATTGGCCTGCTGTCCCTCTATCTCACTATTATACCGATAGACGAAAAGCGCTACTGCGAATCGATTCCCTCAAAGGTGGGGCTCTTCGATTCCATCAAGCTCACCTTCTCAAATAAACCCTTTCTTTCATATCTCTTCGGTACCATCTGCCTCTGGTTTGCTCTGAACACCGTCTCGCAGACCGCCACCTACTATGTCACCGTGCTCCTGCACAAAGAGGAAGCCTTTGCAACCGTAGTATTCGGCTCGGTTTTCGGTGTTGCACTGATATTCTTCCCCATTATCAATATCATGTGCCGCTCTATCGCCAAGCGAACCATCATGATAACCGGTCTCGCCATTTTCGCCGTGTGCAATTTCCTGATATACTTCCTCGGCACCGACATCCTGATACTTCCTCCGATCACGCAGGCATTTGTTATCTTCGGACTCATCGGGATTCCCGTCTCGGTGCTCCTGATAATACCAAACGCCATGATATCGGATCTTGCGGAATACGACACCATACAAACCGGAAGCAGGCGTGAAGGAATGTACTTCGGCGCGCAGGGGCTCGTGCAGAAGATAAATCTGGGCATCTCAACCCTGATACTGGGATTTCTCTTCTCCGCCTTCGGGAAGGATATAGCACAGCCGATGGGCGTCAAGCTCTCAGGTCCCGTTGCGGCAATCGTCTGCCTCATCGGGATTATCATCTTCTATATGTATCCCGAAAAAGAGATCATGGATGCGCTCGAGGAAAAGAGAAGCCGTGAATAGGAGGAACGCTTCTAACCGCTTATGAGCATCGCCATCAATCTGATGCTGATGAGGAGGAGAAGCGTTCCGAGAATCCGCTTTCGCCAGAGCGGGTCAAAGTTGAGGTTGATGTGAACGCCAATCGGCGAGAAGAGAGCGCTTCCCAGAAAGAGGATGAAAGCCGAATCGAGATGTATGTAACCGATCATAGAGGGATCGGGGGAGATACTTCCCGCCATCGCGAAAGAGAGGCTTGCAAAGAGCGATGTGAATATCATGATGGCATTTGAAGTCGGGGCCGCTTCGACATCCCCGGTAAGCCCGGTTACAAGCATCAGGGGTGTGGTGATCCCGCCGCCGCCGACACCGGTTAATCCCGAGAGCGTTCCGCTCGCGCTGCCGATGCCAAGAGGAATCAGGAGCGATTTCTTCATCACGCCGGATGCGCGATCATCCCTTTTCAGAATGAAGAGACGAACAGCGAAATAGAGAAGCATGAGAAGAAAGATGCCGATGAGGATTTTCTCAGGCACCACGGTGGATATTCGCGCAAAGATAAAGGCACAGAGAGCCGAAGCCGTCGCGATGAGCGGAACAACCCGCCAGACTACCACTCCTCGCCGGTGGAAGTTGAAGGTGTTCAGGCTGGCGACAAGAATAATCGTCATGAGACTGGTGGCCATCGCCTCGAGGTGGCTGCAGGGAAGCAGGAGGCTGAGCACCGGAACCATGATAATGGCGCCCCCGAATCCGAAGACATTGGAAACAAAGCTCACCCCGAAACCGGTAATGAAAATAATCGCGTATTTCAAAATCGCAGACATATGTCTAATCTCTTTCAGGATACCGAAGGTACCGAAACCAGAATCAGAGATGAAATGAATGAGACAGGACAACGGGATTACAATGAAAATTAAATCATTATTCCAGCTCTTTTAAAATAATTGATGGACATGATAGATGGATTCACAGTGATAGTATCCCCTTTATCCCATAATCCTGTCTGAATTGTAAAATTCTGTAAAAAAATTCCTATAATAAATGTACTGACGAGGGAACGCTTACGTCCCTATGTGAACAATAGAACCCGGCGGCAATCCCTATCTGTCAAGTGAAAATTATACCGATGGAGAGAGCGCTCGACAATCTCCCGGCAATTGAATTCCTGCTCCATTCAACTCCGCTGGCGACCTCGGGAATATTCACCGTTGAATTGCATCTCAGCGATCACGAATTTCGACACCGGCGCTTCGCTTCACTAACGCGAATCACTTACCGCTTGCCGGGAAACGAATACTGAATAATCAAAGCGCTCTCAAAACAACTATCTTGACAGAAGGGTCATTCCCATTTTTGAAAAAAAAACGTGACACCGATAACAAAAATAGTATAGTACTTAAATCAATTCTATTTCATATATCAGGTATCAGGGATTCGGAAAGCCGGTTCATGACCGGTTGTTCTCAAACGCGCTTGCATAATCGCATTGCAAAATACAAAGACAGAATGGAGTTCTATCATGGGAAAAGCCAACTGGAACAGGAAAAGATTGTACGCTATCCTTTTCGGACTCATCTCTGTCCTCATCAGCGGTGACCTTCTTCACCCCGCTCCAAAACAGATTCTCAACGAAAAATTTTCGCATAACCGAAATATGTGGCACCGAAGCAGGAATTCCTACATTGCACAGAGCCGGTATACTATCTACAAGAAAGACGGCTATTTCATCGCATCAATGGATCCGCGGGTGCTGAAAAGATACGCTTTCATCAACGGCACAATAACGGTTGAAACCACCTGGGAAAAGGGTGTCACCGATAAGGGGTACGGGATCCTCTTTCGAGCACAGGACACCAATAACTTCCACTATTTCATCATCTCCGCTGAGGGAAAATTCAGCGTGGGATACCGGAAGGGCAGCACCTGGAATACGCTCGTTGATTGGAAAGATTCGGATGCCATCAACAAAAAGGGGACCAATACCCTGGACGTCGAATGCGAGGGAGATAGCTTCACCGGTTACATTAACGGCACCAAAGTTTTTTCTGTGGAGAATGGAGATATTCAGGGCGGTCTCTTCGCACTCATAGCGGATAGCGTTCAGGCACACTTTGATAATCTCATCGTCTGGCGGGAGAAGGAGGAAAAAAAGGCTGAGATACCGAAAGGGAGGGATATTCAACTCACCGGTGATCTTGAAAGAACGCAGGAGAGGATGTTTCAGGCACTTCAAAAGGGAGACGCATCCTTTTTCAGCAACGTGAGTGGAGATACCTTCGAAAAGATAAATGTGGGGAAATATCGAACTGCCATATACGAATACTGTGTGGCGAACAAGGAGCATATTGTCAGCTCCTTTATACCGGCTCTTCTCGGCGGATTCAGAAACAGTGATATCAGGGTCAGAAGGGCGATATACCGTGAGCTGACCTTCGGCTACGACAACAAGCTCCTTCACAGCATCGACTTCAACCTCCTCTACGGAACGATAATCAGGCAGCGCAACGCGAAGAACACTTTCCGGCAACTATACAATACCGCTTTCGCCAGGCGGGACCGGGAGCGGGGAAATCACGAGGTATGGGAATCGGTCGTCGATCTCATGGTTTACTGCCAGTATGCACTGAAGAGCGATGCGATGCTCCGTGAGGTGATGATGAACACCGGTATCAAGCCGGGGCTGCAGGTCTATTTTCACAAGATCATGTGGGAGCATCTGAAACGGGTGAACACCCTCCCCGGCACATCGGAAACCTATATGAACCGCATCGCCAAAGGGAATCAGAAAAATCTCGCCCGTTATATGTGGATATACATGGGGGGCCTGCGGAATTCGGATCCGCGAGTGAGAACCGTGATGTACAGGGAGCTGATGTTCCCCGGCATCAGCAATCCCCTTGAGCGGATCAAATCACACAAAAATGGTAAAAAATGGCTTATGAAATTCAGGCTGCTGCTCAGCAGACGAGAAGAAGAGGACAGTGGCGCGAAGAAATACTACGATATGGTTAAGGAGATGTACGCCGAGAAATGATGTATATAAAGCTCTTTGAGCCATTTATTATCGCAGTTCTCCTGGGAGCGTTGATGGGCCTCGAGCGCGCCTTCGCCTCACGGGTCGATGATGCCGATATTGACATCCTGGGCGGCGTTCGAACCTTTTCCCTGATATCGCTCCTCGGCTGTATTGCTGCTTTTCTGGAGAGCCATCTATCGGGAGTTCTCATTATCTCCTTTATCGGTGTGCTCTTTCTCGCCGGCAGCTCATATTTTATCAGTTACAGCAAACACGATGAGCGGGGAATCACCACAGAAGTCAGCATGCTGATATGCTTCACCATCGGTGTGCTGATTCAACATAACCAGTATATACTGGCGACCTTTATCGCGATTCTGGTCACCCTGATCCTCTATCTGAAATCATATATGAACCGCCTTATCCTTCGGGTGGAATCGGAAGATATTCGTGCCGTGTTGAAGTTCGCCATCATCACCTTCATAATACTTCCCGTGCTCGATCCCGATTTCGCCCTGTACATGAAGGATATAGCTTTCATTGACTTCGGCGATGTTCCCGATCTGCTCGAGATTGAGCTCATCAATCCACACACGGTATGGCTCATGGTGGTCCTCATCTCCGGCATCGGCTTCTCCGGCTACCTCGCTATCAAGATACTGGGCCCCCGGAAGGGGATAGGGCTCACCGGGCTTCTCGGAGGGCTGGTTTCGAGCACCGCCACTACTATAACCTTCTCAAAGCGGAGCAGCGAAGAGAAAGCCCTCTCCCTTGCCTTCTCGCTGGCGATACTCCTCGCCTGCACCACCATGTTCCCCCGTATTCTGGTCGAGGTGCTCATCATCAACGCCACCCTCCTCCCGTCGCTCTCTATCACGATGGGAACGATGACGATCAGCGGCCTCGCCATCTGTTTCTTCATATGGAAAAAAACAGGACGGGAGACGAGCGAGGAGGTCCCTCTTACCAATCCCTTCAGTATCATGCCGGCAGTGAAGTTCGGAATCCTCTATGCGGTTATCGTATTTCTCGCCCGCATTATGGAGGCCGTTGCCGGAGACAGCGGCATCTACATCGTCAGCGTCCTCTCCGGATTGACCGACGTCGACGCCATCACCCTTACCATGAGCCAGATTTCGAAACAGAATCCCGCAAAAAGAGATCAGGCAATAATAGCAATTACGCTGGCAGCCTTTTCCAATACCATTATGAAGGCGGGGATGGCTTCAGTTCTCGGCTCGCGCGATCTGAGAAAAACGGTTCTCATCGGTTTCGGCAGTATCCTGTTTGCCGGCATCGGGGGATTATTTTTGATAATGCTTTTGTAGCAGCCAGATAAAGGCCGGCTACTGGGTGTGGATCTCCCCGAAATGGTATATCTGGGAGAAGAGCAGATGAGCGGTTTGCACGCTCCGTGTAAAATATATACGATAAGTATCGCGAATATTTAAAGAAAATGTTAATATCTGATCTCTATATTTTTACGAACACCTGAATTAAACTTTACTATCTTCTCCCAGAGAATAGAGCCGTCATTCTCACAGTATTCTTGTGCAAATTCAAAGGTAAATCGGTTTATTACTTTTGCATATTCTTCGAGGAATTTTTCATTTTTTTCTTTCGCCCGGTGTCCAAGGGGCTCAATTATATCCGTATAAAAATCATCATCTCCTGTAATAAATTCCCAGAACCGTTGTCCACATAATTTAATATAATCCCCTTTATCAGGTCTATCATCTATTCCATAACAACAACCGTTAACCGCAATTACGTTTTTCGTTTGCGATGTAGATGTCCTAAGAATTCTTGCAGCTTTTTTAAAGTCATCTTTCATCTTATTTATCTGTCTGCTATTACCCCAATTAGGACCTGATTTTATAGATACAATATACTTTATATCATCTTTATCAAGCTCAAGGTCAATGCCTTCGGCCGTGGACTTTTG
>Ga0180432_10001081_pt1 | contig 43672 bp, 40 predicted proteins | sample SS_ome_10_FD_132414 | JGI IMG/M metagenome (GOLD analysis project Ga0180432, IMG submission 132414) | Hypersaline lake sediment archaeal communities from the Salton Sea, California, USA - SS_1_MS_2 metaG | ecosystem: Environmental > Aquatic > Non-marine Saline and Alkaline > Hypersaline >... | reverse complement strand
TGATACACGCAGTGAGGAAGATGCGTATATTCCATCCATCACAGTATACCCCTCAAAAAGATGCAGGGAAAACTTCATCCCTCGACCTTACGGTCGGGGATTTAAGTTTTGTACATTAAACTGGATTACCTGTCGACCTTTGGGCTTTGCTCGAGGCGTTCGTACCATATTTGTGCGTCTTCATGGGGTTGAGCAGCCTGGAAAAGATTGCCGCCCAATTTTTTGGGCAGACAACGTATAATATATAATCATATCTCGATAATTTTGTCAAAGTTTGAGAGACTTCGCTACCCAAGCGGGGAATCCCTATCGGCCAACCACTAAACTTGAGGTCGAGGTAATAATCCCGCTTGTTCTACGATTTCGTGAACTGCCTCCTCCCATTCAATAGCCATTAAATGGATTCCAGCAACTCCCTTGATCTCGCGTACCTGGTTAATAATATCCACGCAAACCTTAATTCCTTCTTTTGAAACATTTTCCTTGGGTACGCTCTTAAGTCGCTCGATAGTCTCCTCTGGGACATCCATGCCGGGGACCTTCCTCTGCATATAACGGGCTGCGCCAATGGATTTTATTGGAGCTACACCCGCAAGGATTTTAACCTTTTCATGCAGTCCTTTCTCCCTGACCGCTTCCATCCACTTGGAAAATTTGTCCACATTATAGATAATCTGGGTCTGAATGAAATCGGCACCTGCGGCTACTTTGTTAGCCAGTCGAAGAACTCTGAATTCGAAAGGGTCTGCAAACGGGTTGGCCGCAGCCCCGATGAAGAGCCTTGGTTCTATATCCATCTCATCACCGCACTGGAATTTCTTCTCATCCCTCATCTCCTTAACCATCTTGATGAACTGGATAGAATCGAGGTCATAGACCCCCTTGGAAGTGGGGTGGTTGCCAAATATCTGGTGGTCACCGGTAAGACAGAGCAAGTTGTTTATACCTAGAGCGGAAATACCTAGTATATCCATCTGGAGGGCGATACGATTTCGATCACGACATGTCATCTGCACGGTTGGTTCTAACCCTTCCTCTTTTCCCAGAAGGCAAGCCGCCCAGCTTGACATCCGGACCACGGCCGTCTGGCCATCGGTGACATTGACAGCGTCAACATTGCCCTTTAAATACTTCGCTTTTTGTTTGATTACATCGGTATTGGCGCTTGCAGGAGGGCCTAGCTCTCCAGTGACCGCAAATTGACCGCTTTCCAATATTTTTTCCAGCTTGCTCTTCGTTTTCATGGTATTCCCTCTCTAGAGATTGCTTGCCGAGCCTGCTATTAGGCTGACACTCCAGTCCTTAGGCTCCACAATTCTTTCGAGCTTGTCCAACTGGCCGAGTTTGGTCAGTCGCTCGATTATTAGCTGCCATGCGCAGGGAACATCGGGCGAGACCTCACACTTCCCATTTTGTGACCCTCCACAGGGACCATTCATAAGCATCTTGGCACATCGGGCAACCGGGCAGATGCCGCCAGTATATTCCAGGACGCAATCTCCACACTCCATACAACGTTCGCCATCTCGCCATTCACCGTGCCGGCCGCCCATAGATAATGTATTGCATCCAGGGTGAACAATCTTGTCGACCACCGCTGACGTGGCTTGTACGCCTATTCCACAACATAGTGCCAACAAAGAGTCCGCTGCTACGATATTTTCTTCGTGCGCCTGTAGAGTCATTCTGACCAGATTCTCGTTGCACATGAAGTCAATCAAACACGTTCCGATAATAGTTTTACCTGCTTCTTCGAGATTCTGCTTCATATCCAGGACCTCTTGCTCGCCTCCAGTATGGCAGCCCTCGGCGCATCCTCTGCAACCTATCAGGAAAATGCTTTTCTCCCTATCCAGGTATTGCAGGATTTGTTCCAACGGTTTCTGCTTAGTTGTCAGCATTTTCACACCCTCGTTTCGTTCATAATTTCGTTTTCACAGTGGGTCAGCCCTATCTCCTCCAGCACAGTCTGGATTATCTTTGGCATTTGCGTTCTTATATCTTGAGACAGTTCCAGACCAATCTCGATATCCGCGGGCTCTACCCCGATAATGATGGTCTGTCTCGGCCCGCATCCGGTTAGCTCTGTCATTCTAAGGTTCTCCAGGATGCCCATTTGATGCAACGAGGTAGTGACTTTCAGTTCACTATCTATTTTGTCTGCGTTGAAGCGGTATATAGTACCCGGCTTGTAGCCGCCTTTCACAGCGTCTACTATTATAATCTTGCCGGCTCCTTCAATAAGATGGCCGAAATCCGGCGATGTACCAATGTCGATTAGCTCGACAGAGCTATTTAAACGCGGCAACTCTGCCTCTAAAGCACGTATGGCGTGAACCCCTACCCCCTCGTCTTTCATTAACTCGTTGCCGGCGCCAAGAACTACGGTCTTTTCCATTTAGCTTAGGCCTTTCTCGCAGAGCTGAGCTTATGCCACTCGGTACTCACCGAGCGTCCTTCCTTTGGGAGTAATGAGGTGTACGGCACAGGCGAGGCAGGGGTCGAATGAACGGACAATGCGAACAATCTCGAAGGGGTTCTCCTCGTCCTTGATCGTCGTACCTGTAAGCGCCTGCTCCAGCGGGCCGGGTTGTCCCTTGTCATCTCGCGGTGACATGTTCCATGTGCTGGGGACAACACACTGGTAGTTGGCAATCCTTTTATCCTTAATCTCGATAAAGTGAGCCAATGCTCCTCTCGCGGCATCTACAAGTCCTACGCCGGTTGACTCTTCTGGAATATCGTACTCTTGATATACCGGCTCGCCTGGCTTAAGCTCGAGAAGCCAGTTTGGCATCGTGTCTGCCACCACTTTACAGCTCACCGCTCGCGCCAGGTGGCGTCCCAGGACCGAGAACATTACATCCGGGCTCGCCTTGAATTTAGCCAGAGCAGGGTCTACCATAGCTTTGACCTTTTCGTCTCCAGCCAGGTATGTAGCCATTATCCTGGCAAGTGGACCCACCTCGTAAACATCTCCGTTATACCGCGGGGACTTAATCCAGGAATAGGCGCCGTTCTTGCCCTCTTTGGGTATAGTCTCCCCCTGAGTGGGTTTAAGTCCGCTGGTAGAGTCATCGTACCAGGAGTGTTTTACATCCTCAGTGATGGCACTTATGTCAAGCGCTCCCAGCTTGAGGTCGGCACTGACAGTACCCTGCTTGAATAACCTCTTTCTTTTAGTAAGGTCGGGGTCTTTGCCGTCAAGCTCATAACCGCCGTATGATAGCAGGTTGCGGCAGCCTGCTCCGATCTCAAAGTAATCGCTGTATACCCCGGCTGCCGCCAGAACATCCGGCAGGTAGACTTGATCGATGAACGTTTTAATCTCATTAAGCCTCCACAGGAATGATGCGATCTTGTCTATGGTTGGCACCTCAGTTACCCCACCGGGGACGATGCTCATGTTATGAGGCATCTTACCGCCGAATATGGCGCACATCTCCTGGGCCTTGCGCCTCATTCTAAGGGCTTCTATATAGTGTCCTACCAGCTCTTGATCGACCTCTGCGGGAAAGCGATAGTCGCCTTCATAACGTGGCACGAATGGGCCAAGCTCGCCGCGTTGGATGAAGTCCTTTACTGAATTGAGTTCAGCATTGTTGCCTTCGTATTTAGCTACCTTAGTAACGTCCACATAGTCAAGCGCGGTCAGATGGTAGAAGTGAAGAATGTGGTCAGCGATATGAGCTGCGCCCAGGATCAGGTTGCGAATGAGACGACCGTTGTCAGGTATCGACGCTCCGAGGCCAAATGCGCTGTCGAGACAGAGAGCCGAGGCCGTGGAATGACTTGTGGGGCATACTCCGCATATGCGCTGAGTAATACGGTTGGCGTCACGAGGATCCCTGTCCTTGAGGATAATTTCGAAGCCACGAAACAGTGTTCCCGAACTCCTGGCTTCCTTTACCTTGCCGTTCTCGACTGTAGCCTCGACTTTTAAATGCCCTTCTATACGTGTTAACGGGTCTATTATGATTTTGCCCATTTTACTGAACCACCCTTTGACCGATATTTGGCAATATGACATCTGGTGTCTTCTCATATATCGGAGAAACAAGGTCAGGGAAACCTGGCGCAGCACAGCCGATACAGAGCCCTCCACAAGCGACACACCAATTAACGCCGTTGTTCCACATCCTTACTGCGCAGTCGGCGTGTGTTACTGGCCCTTTACAACCCAGTTCATAGAGACAACCAGGATCACTGAGCTTTTTAGCAAACTTCTGCTCATCGTAATAGGCGCGTCGGGGACAATTCTCGTGGATCAATTGCCCGTAAAAGGCCTTGGGGCGGTTTAACTCGTCCAACTCACCATCCTTAGGCAAACCCTGAAGTAACACGCTTGCTACCGTGCCTACGAACCAGTCGGGGTGTGGTGGACAACCGGGGATGTTTATCAATGGAGTAGCAATGCTTTTAGCCCTAAAGAGCTGTGATACGCTAACGCACGCGGATGGGTTGGGTTTAGCCGCTGGGATGCCACCCCAGGAGGCACAGGTACCAAGGGCGATCACAGCTAGCGCGTCACGCCCCAGCATTTCAACTCTGGAAGCTATGGATACTGGCTTGCCTTCTTCATCCTCTCCTAACGAGCCGTAGGCTCCGTCTCCCTTCGTGGGTATTGCTCCCTCCATTACCAGAATGTAGCCGCCCTTTTTTGCTTTCCATGTATCCTCTAATGCTTTGATAACCAGTTCTCCTGCGCCTGCCATCACAGTAGCCTGAAATCTAAGATTAACGTGCCTGCCGGGAATTACTTCGTCGACAAGCACGTTCTTGACGGTGGGGCTAACCGAATTGAGAACTGATACCGAACAACCTGTGCAAGTAGCACCTTGTAACCAGATCACAGGATATTCTTCGGTTTTTTGATTTGCCATAATCCCTCCAGCTTTTTAAATAGCGCGGTAAATCCAACAGGTCTTTTTACTATTAACCAACAGGCAAAAAAAGAGAGTATCCTCGCTTAGGTTCATTTAAACCAGCTAAAATCTAGTATATGGTAATTGTTCGCAGTTGTCTAGATTCTGACGCGAGTATTTGTGAAAAAAGTCACAAATTATCGCGTCTGCTGCTTCTTTTATGGGTATGCTGAATCGCATCTGGATATTGACTACTCAAGTATGCAAGTGGACGGCATGGTGTCTGGATGCTGATCTGCATTCGCCAGATTAGACAAGGCAATGCGGATTCTTCTTAGTTACCTATATTCATCAGAGCTTGAACGTTTAAACTATTGCTCACCCGGGGCTGAAGAATCTGGACGTAAGTGCAGGTCATCCTTGCCTGATATGGATAGTAGTCGGTTAACTTGAGCTGATTTCTTCCAGAACAAGGCCTGCTGCCCTGGGAACAGCTTCTCTAACTTCCCTGGTCATTTCTTCTGTAACTGAGGTCGCCTCTTCAGCACTGATAGCGTAGAGTATCACTTCTCCAGGCATCGCGCCTGGAAACAACTCCTTCCCTATCTCAATCGTAGTAGCCAGATTAAAATGATGCGGCGAGATAGCAGACCGCGACGGGTCACAGACGCGCTCGGGCTTAAGTCTGTATATTTCACCCGCTCTTCCATCCTCGGTTACAATTGCATCGACTACGACCAGCCTGTCATAACCCAAAATGTGATCAAACAAATTCAAACCGTCTACATTGACATCCCTAACGTCAATGTTCGCGTCATTAACTCTGGTGGCCACCTCCCGAGCGACACGAACCCCCACACCATCATCGCCCAGAATCGAATTACCTATGCCCAAAACAAGAGTCCTCATGCTAGCTTCTCAACACCTGCGATATATTTCCATCTGGGCCAAGAATTGTGACTTCAAGAGGCATATGCCCCAGCGCGTGCGAGGAGCAGGAAAGACACGGGTCGTAGCAGCGAATGGCAACTTCAATGCGATTGAGAATCCCTTCTGTAACATTCCCGCCTTTGATAAATTCGCGAGCCACCTCGGATACCGCGCGATTCATCGCCAGATTGTTGTTACCTGTGGCTACAATCAAGTTGGCCTTGACTATTCTGCCGCTGCCGTCCACCCAATAATGGTGGAATAGCGTACCCCTCGGCGCTTCAATAACTCCTATTCCCTCCTCGTTAATCTGGGCGGAATTTACCCATATATCCTTTCCGCATATGAACTCATCCTCGACAAGCGACTTTATCTCCTCGGCGCAGTTGAGCATTTCGATCAATCGGGCATAGTGGTAATATAATGAGGCCTGTACAATGCCGTTATCACCCAGTTTTTTATAGTTCTTGAACTCCTTATTAGCCAGAGGAGTAGTACACCCGTCGGCAACGTTAAGCCGCCCTAAAGGCCCCACGCGATACATGCCGCCAGGGTACCCCAGCTTCTTGTAGTAAGGGAACTTGAGATAAGACCAGTCTTCGACCATTTCCTCGATAATTGAAAGGTAACTCTCGGGCGCCACATTGTCTTCTAAAATAGAGCCATTGCTGTCCTTCAATCTGAGCTTCCCGTCATAGTACTCAACGTTGCCCTTTCCATCTATCAGCCCCATATATGAACTGGTGAAATCAGCGAAGCTGGCAACCACCTCACTATTTTGAGCGCTGTAGTCGGTGAAGAGTTTTATGGCGAACTGGCAGTCGGCGATGACCTCATCAACCTGCCCTCTAATATCGTCACGCTGCTCCGGACTAAGAGCTCGGTTCATTCCCCCGGGGATTGCAGCGTTGGGATGAACTCGCTTGTTCCCCATCATCTCGATTATCTTCTGGCCAAAGGCGCGAAGCTTCACCCCCTTCACAGCAATATCCGGCTTTTCGGCAATAAGCCCCATTACGTTTCTCTTGGTCGGGTCTGCATCCATACCGAAAAGTAAATCCGGCCTGGCCAGGTGGAAGAAATGAAGTGCATGAGACTGCACAAGCTGCGCCATATGAATCAGCCTGCGCAGCTTCTCCGCCGTAGGCGTCAACGTCACCCCCAGAATGGCGTCCCCAGCTTTTGCTGAAGCGAGGTGGTGACTTACCGGGCAAATACCACAGATACGGGCAGTTATAAGCGGCATCTCCCAGAACAGCCGCCCCTCACAGAACTTCTCGAATCCCCGCACCTGGGTAATGTGGAACCTGGCCTGGTCCACATTACCCCTGTCGTTAAGGAGGATAGTTACCTTTCCGTGTCCCTCGACCCGGGTAACTGGCTCGATAACAATCTTCTTAGTCATGATATCTCCCTCTGTCTGAAACCTCAGTCAAACCTCATTATTTCGCTTGGGATTATCGGAATTCTTTCCTCCAATAGCTCGGCCAGTGCATAGTGAATAGCTTTTGCACTCGGTGGACATCCCGGAACATAGCAGTCAACTTTAACCACCTGATTGACCGGCCTGACCTTCGTTAGCGGTGGCAAGTCTTCAGAACTGGGGATCCTGTCACCAACGCTGCTCTCGGTATGATAGTATCTGTCCAGGACCTCCTCTATACTGAACAGGTTGCGCATGGCACATATTCCGCCGAAGCAGGCACAATCGCCCCAAACCATAAGAATCTTGCAGTTGGCGCGCAGGTCCTTGGCCACCTCTTCATCGTGCTCGTTACTTACAGCCCCTTCGATAATGCCCAAATCAACCGGTGTGAACTCCTTAATATCGGTTACGGGGGTAGCGGTGAGTTCTATAGCCTGCGCCAGATCGACAAGCGCCTCATCCAGGTCCAGAAAAGACATATGGCACCCGGAGCAACAGTCTAACCATGCAGTAGCGACCTTAACCTTTGCCACCATTGACCTCCTAGCTTGTAATCAACTCACGTCCCAGTTTCTTCGAAAGTTTCACCAATATCTCCTGATCCTGAAGCATCCCCTCTCGCGGCTTCAGCGCGCGTCTTATTTCAAGCTCATTGCCATCCATGCTCACGTATTTACCCTCACGCTCTGCCCAGATGGGAGAAGGCAGCACCACATCGGCCATAGCAGTAACCGGCGATTGATAGCTCGCCTGAACCACCAGGAAACCGATTCCCTTGAGCCGGTCGATCAGGCCATCGTTCACCTGGTCATCACCAAGTAGCAAATACAGCCCCTTCAGCCCATTGCGCTCTACACCCCGTTTTGCCAGACCCAGCTCCCAGGCACCACGGCTGTTAGCCCCTGGCTTGAGCGAGATAACCCTCAGGCTTTCCCCTTCCACATTTCCCGTTAAGGCAGCCAGGTTTAGAATGCAGGTAATAAGGCTTGGATCTTCACTATTCAGCAAGCCTTCGCCATATATGATCACGCCATGCGCTGCCTGACCATACATCTCTGCTGCCATCTCCAATCTCCCCTTATCAATGCCGGTTTCACTGCAGACCTTGACCATATCATATTTCTTCAGAGATTGAATGAGTTCTGTCCCCGCCTTTTCAAGTATGAGCAGGCCCTTGTCGACAAGGGCCTTGCCCAGGCCAGCAAGAAGAGCGCCTTCACTTCCAGCCTTCGGCTTCAGCCAGAGATCGGTCCATAGCGGGAAAACATTCCTTGACGGGTCTACGACAATGAGCTTTGCCCCCTTTTGCCTTCGAGCCCGCTGCACGAGATTACCAATAATGGGGTTGGTATTCTTAGGATCAGCCCCTACTATGAGGATACAATCAGCGTCCAGTATCTCTTCAATAGGGCACTCAATGGCCAATCCATTTCCGTTATTTTGAAACCGCTTGATCCCCTCGCTGATTACCCTACAGATGTCTCCATCAAGGGTATCGAGCAAACCGCTGCCCACAGCCTCATTGATAAACCTATTAAATATGGATAGCGTTTCGTTTGGCAGCCTTGAGGATATCATGCCGGCGAAGCTATCTTTTGAGCCGTTGACTTTCCCGGCGATGATTTCCATCGCCCTATCCCAACCACATTCCTCTAATTCACCTTGCTTGCCTCGCACCAGTGGCGAGGTAAGCCGTGGACGTGTCTCTCGGAGCAACTCAAAGCGGCCTTCTTTGCATAGCGGACCTTTAATCCCGGACAGTTCCGGCGCTTCTATACGCACTATATTATTGTCCTTTACCAACACATCCAGTTGACAGCCGACGGCGCAACCGGGACAGACAGTAGTAATACGCTGGCACTCGTCAGTTATGCCCCGGTAAAGGCTGAGCTTGCTGAAGATGGCGCCAGTAGGACAGGCCTGCACGCAAGCGCCACACGTAGTGCACGTGGATTCGCTCACCGGTTGCGCCAGGTCGGCGGATACCAGCGTTTTTACACCACGCCCGCTGAAGTCTAGAGCATAGTTCGCTGCTATCTCGCTGCATACACGAACGCATCTGCCACAAAGGACACAACGGTTGTGCTCAATCACTAGATAATCGCTTAACGCGTCCATAGTTTGAGAAGGAAATTGATAAGGGTAGCGTACGTTGTCCATCTGATATCGGTATGCCAGTTTCTGGAGTTCGCAGTCCCCGCTCTGCTCGCAGAACATACAGAAATGGTTGCGCTCGGCGAACATTAGCTCCAGTATCTGACGGCGATATTTCTCCAGCCGCTCGGTGTCGGTTTTAACCACCAGCCCGTCTCTGGCGGGATAGGTGCAGGATGGGACCGGTTTCCTTTCACCTTCAATTTCCACCACACACATGCGGCAGGCTCCGACGTCGCTCAGTCCATCAAGGTGACAGAGGGTGGGCACATCGATGCCATTAGCCTGACATATTTCCAGTACCGTGCTACCTTCCTTACCGCTTAATTGCTTATCGTTGACGGTCAGGGTTATCTCTTTCATCTCTCACTCCTATTGAACCTCAAGGTCGCATCTGAGGCATCTTGAGGCCTCTTCTCTGGCCTCCTCCGGGCTGTACGAAAGAACCACTTCTTTAAAAGAGCTTCCTCTATCGGGCAAGGCTATCTCGGCAGCTCTAACCCTGGCCCTCTCCCGAGTTTCCTCGTCGGTTGGCGGCACGGAGGAGATGCCAATAGGTTTGTAGCCGTCGCGCTCCACCAAAGGTGAAAGCTCTTTCCCTTCAAGATATCTCCTGATAGATGAGGCCGCCCTCTGCCCGGCAGCAATAGCTTCGATCACTGTCGCAGGACCGGTTGCTGCATCTCCTCCCGCAAAGATACCATTACGACTTGTAGCCAGTGTCCTGGGGTCAGTAAATACGGTCCCACCCCTACCGACTTGAATTTCTCCATCTTTGATGAACGAGGTGTCTGGTCTTTGGCCTATGGCCTCTATGACCGTATCGACATCTACCACATATTCGGAACCTTCGATAGGATAGGGCGTTTTTCTGCCGCTTCGGTCGAACTCTTTCAGCTCCATTCGAATACACTCTATCCCTTTAACTTTCCCGTTATCGCCCAGGAGCCTGGTAGGAGTTGTCAGGAAGTGAAACTGGACTCCTTCCTTCTCGGTGTCTTCTATTTCCTCGGCCATGGCCGGCATATCTTTTTTCTCACGCCTGTAGAAGATATGGACCTCCTTAGCCCCTTTCCGTAAAGCCACCCTGGCGGCATCGACTGCCGAGTTGCCACCACCGACAATCGCTACTTTCCTCCCGATTTTTACTTTCTTTCCTAAATTGACCTGCCTCAGAAAATCAATAGCGTCGTAGATACCCGCCAGGTCTTCGCCGGGAATTCCCATCTTATCTCCCTTGTGGGCACCGGTGGCAATAAACACAGCCCGGTAGCCGTCCTCAAGGAGGGATTCAATATCGTCGATTCGTGTATTCAGCCTCAGGCGTACACCAAGCCTGGTGACTGATTCCACCTCCCTCTTGAGGATATCCTTGGGGAGGCGGTATTCAGGTATACCCACGGCCAGCATCCCTCCAGCAACGGGCAGGGCTTCAAACACCGTAACCTGGTATCCCTCCAGTGCAAGGTCCCAGGCTGCCGACAGCCCTGCAGGCCCAGCCCCGATAATTGCGACCTTCTCCTCTCTTCTTTCCTTCACCGGCGGGTTGTAATCAATTCCCAACTCGAACGCGTAGTCGGCGGCAAATCTCTTCAGATCCCTGATCGCCACAGGTTCATCTACCTGACCGCGTTGACATTTAGCCTCACAGGGGTGATGACACACCCGGCCGCAAATCGATGGGAAAGGATTGCGCTGCTTTATCAAACAGTAGGACTCAATAAAATTACCATCCTTAATCAGACTGACATATCCTGGGACGTCAAGTCCGACAGGGCAGGTATGCTGGCACGGAGCCCTGAATAAGGCCTGGCAAACAGCTGCGGGGCATCTCTTGTCGATGATATGCGCCTCATACTCCTCACGGAAATGGCGAATGGTTGTGAGCACCGGATTAGGTGAAGTCTGACCAAGACCACACAGCGCAGCGGATACCACCATCTCCCCCAACTCCTCCAGTGTATCCAGGTCTTCCATCTTGCCTTCACCACGACTTATCCTGCTAAGGATCTCCAGCATCGCCGGGATTCCGGCACGGCATGGAACGCATTTGCCACAAGATTCGTCCCTGGTAAATTGCAGGAAATACTTGGCCACATCTACCATACAGCTGTCTTCGTCCATAACCACTAGCCCACCGGAGCCCATAATGGCCCCCAGGGCAGTGACAGCTTCATAGTCAACCGGGGTATTTATATGTTCAATTGGGATGACGCCGCCAGAGGGCCCCCCTATCTGCACCGCCTTATATTTCTTGCCATCCGGTATGCCGCCGCCGATGTCGAAAACAATTTCCCCCAGCGGCGTCCCCAGGGGAACCTCGACCAGGCCGGTGTTGTTTATCTTACCCACTAGGCACAGGGTCTTTGTCCCTTTGCTTTTCTCTGTGCCAACGCTGGCGAACCAATCGGCACCCCGCAGAATGATCTGCGGGACATCTGACCATGTTTCCACGTTGTTGAGGGTGGTCGGCTTGCCAAAAAGCCCCTTGACAGCGGGGAATGGCGGCCTCTGCCTGGGGTTTCCCCGCTTTCCTTCGATAGAACCCAGGAGAGCCGTTTCCTCTCCGCAGACAAAGGCGCCGGCGCCCGGGAATATGTCCAGAGAGAACTCGAAGTCCGTACCCAATATGCTCTTGCCGAGGAGTCCATATCCCCGGGCTTGGGCAATGGCATGACTCAGCGTTTTAATGGCGAGCGGATATTCGGCGCGGAGATAGGTGTAGCCCTGGCGTACATTTCCTATAGCATAGGCGCCGATGGCCATACCTTCAATTATGGAATGGGGATTACCCTCGAGGACAGCTCGGTTCATGTAAGCGCCGGGGTCACCCTCGTCGCCATTGCAGACCACATATTTCTCGTCACCCGGGGCACCGCGAACGAAGCCCCACTTCCTTGCAGTGGGGAAACCCGCGCCTCCCCTTCCCCGCAGCCCCGATTTACTGATCTCCTCGATAACCTCCTCAGGGCTCATCTGGGATAAAGCTTTGGCAAGAGCTTGATAGCCGCCTCTGGCAATATACTCATCGATATTCATCGGGTTAAGGTCCTGGTTGTGCATCACCCTTATCTCTTGAAGCTTTAACAAGGGGTCATTCTCATCCAGGACCCATTCCTGAATTACCTTACCTCTCACAAGGTGCTCCTCCACAATCCGGGGGACCTTATCCTCTGTAACCTCAATGTAAATCACCTTATTCTGGCCTGGTTTGATGACCGTGACCACCGGCTCGACGCCGCATAATCCAATACAGGCCGCCTGGAGTACCACAACATCGTATATCTTGCGAGCTACAACCTCCTGCAGGAATGCATCCAAGACCTTGGTAGCCCCCGAAGAAATGCCACATGTTCCCAGGTGAACCTTAACCTGGATATTCTCCTCACGTTCAGCCAGTTTATTTAGAGCTTGATCCCTCAGATTATTCAGCTCCTCTACAGAAGCCAGTGGCTTCATAACTACCTCCTATTCATAGGAACTAAGTACGTCCCTAATCTCGCCGGGTTTCACCCTCCGGTAAACCTGATCCCCGATAGCAATTACCGGAGATAACCCGCAACAGCCAAGGCAGCGAACCGTCTCCAAGGAGAATTTACCATCCTCGGTAATGCCTCCCGGCACAAGTCCGACTTCCTTCTTCAATGTATCGAGAATCTTCTGCCCTCCCTTAACATAGCAACTGGTGCCCATACAGACCTGTATGACATGTTTACCCTTGGGCACCATAGTGAAGAAGTGGTAGAAGCTGACTATTCCATATACCTCACTCAGGGGTATCCCCAGGTCCCGCGAGATAGTCTTCAACATCGGGACAGGGAGGTATCCGATCAGCCCTTGCGCCTGTTGTAAAACTCTAATGAGAGCGCCCGCCTGTCCTCCCGTATCGTCAATCACCCCTTGAATTTCGCTGAAAATCCTCCCCGCATAACCCGCACCAGCGCTACCTGCCGGACGCATATCATTGCCAATTGCTTCCATTCTCTGCCTCCTGATCTAGTGTTGCTATCAAATCCATTGGCTGTTTTCATCCTACTCACTCGACGCAGCCTAAAATGAGAGCACAGCTTAATAATTCCTGATTTTTCTACCAATGCAATTGTTATCAGCTTTAATCAATTCCCGAGATACCCGGCAACCGGACCGCAGGGAGGGCTTGCGCCTTGGAGCAATCAGGAACGGCTATTTTTTCAAGCCAGCCCTCCCTGCATCACGTAGACAGAGCAACTCTCTCTTTTCTGCACCTCCCACTCATATCTATCGTAACCTCCAGTGCCTTAAACCACATCCGCCAAAGCATTCATTTATAATACAGAAAGGCAGCCACCAGAATTGCCCCGCTCATGCAAATGCACTAAGTATTTCATGCATATTGCATAGGCACGTCAGGATATGGGAAATTGCAGACGAAAAGGGCATCCAGCAGGGCTTTATATCCTCCGCCCTTTGCTGCATGCCCTCTCAGTTAAGGCCTTCGCCTTTTCTATTTCGGCATTCTCAAGCTACTGATACTATCTCCAGTTCACGTTCCCAGAAGCCACAGGTCCTGCCCTTGCCCTCGCCAGTCGTTATCTTTACCCATATAGGACGTACACTGTACTCTTCGTACGCCTGGGTTTGCATCTGCACTATCTCACCCCGCGCATCTACCAGCTCCGGTCTTGCTTCGCATTCCTTAATCCGTACCGTATCTCCCAGTCTCAGTGTCTCGGTTCTTATCTTAGTCTCAACCTGAATCCTCTCGCCTCCTTCTGTGATAACTTTGCTGACCGGGTTGAAACCCTTGCCGTGGAGCTTTATCTGTATCGGCTCCGCACGACCCCACTTTTTGTAGACCCGGCAGCTTTCACAGATCTCAGTGCCGTCACCTTTCGTCCCGTAGTCGAAAAGCTTGCAGTAGGTACCTTCGATTTGCCAGCAGGGAAGTTCCCGATACTTATACGCTGGACACTCATCCCTGACCTCCTGAGGGCAGCGGAACATCTCCCAACAGGTAGTCTTGCCTTCCCAGAAGCCCATATCCCGCTCCGCCAACCGGAGCTTTCCTTTCGCCTCTTCTATGATGCTGCTTATCTCTGCGATCTCCTGTTCAGTCGTAGCCCCTTTGAGCATCTCTTTAACCTGAGCCAACACATCCGCTTTCATTGTCTTACTCCTTTCTTTCCCTTCTCTATCTCAGCCTCCAATAATATTTAACAACACCGTGAATGTTATGCCATCCGCCCACGTGCCTATTTCCTGCTTTGCCTTAACGCAGTATGACCTAACGTATGTTAAGTTGTTATAACTAGGCATTTATACTTAGAAAACTGCACTTATAATCACTATAGCCCGCACAGTAAATACGCTTGATGGCACTGGTATCGAGGATTATAATGGTCGCACGGACCTACGTCATGGATATTGTCAGAATACTGCTTGTCGATGATCACGTTGTATTACGACAAGGTACGCGCCAGCTTATAGGTCATGAGAAAGATATGGAGGTTGTTGGTGAGGCCGGTGACGGGGAAGAGGCAGTGCGCCTGGCAACCGAACTTAAGCCTGACGTGGTTGTTATGGATGTCGCTATGCCTAAACTGAGCGGCATCGAGGCTACGAAGCATATAAAAGAACGTTTACCCTCAACTACAGTGCTGGTCCTAACCGGCTACGATTACGATGAATATATTCTCAGCCTTCTTGAAGCGGGCGCAGCTGGCTACCTGTTGAAAGACGTTAGTGGCGATGATTTGATCAGTGCTATCCGCGCGGTGTACGCGGGAGAGCCTGTGCTCCACCCTGCGGTAATCAGCAAGCTGGTGTCCCGGTTCAAATCGCAGGGCACCGGGCTCTCGGAGACCCGAGCTGAAAATGACCTGACGGACCGCGAAATGGAAGTGCTGCGACTGGCAGCAAAAGGCATGAGCAACAAAAAGCTCGGAGAAGAGCTTTTCATCAGCGTGCGAACTGTTCAAGCTCACATGAGAAGCATCTTCAACAAGCTCGGCGTGGGCTCTCGCTCCGAGGCTGTAATATATGGGTTAAGAAAGGGTTGGTTTACCCTGGATGATATCTCCTGATAAATTGCCTGCCCTCAAGGATCGGTCGACGAAGATTCTGCGAAACCCCCATTTCTGGGCTATCCTGCTCCTGTTTGTGCTTATTAGTATTCACCACTATATTCAACAGATAGGTATAGCAGACTCAGAAACCCAGGGGCTCTTTGGGACAAGCCGCCATGCCTTCGATCGTATTATATTCCTTATACCTATAATTTACGCTGGCTTCGTATTCGGGCTGTATGCAGGGATAGTTGTCGCCTTTGCCGCTTTGCTCGTTATGGTGCCCAGAGCAATCATTATTTCCCCGGTTCCGCAAGACGCCCTGCTTGAAACGGGAGGAGTCCTGATAGTAGGCTTGCTGGCGTGTTTGTGGCTCTGGACTAGATCTAGAGAGAGGGCCAGAACTGAGGCGGCTTTAGATGCACTGCGATCGACGCATGGTATTCTTCAGCAATATGTTCAGTCCATGAGGAAGAATGAAAGAAGGCTGACCATACTTAACTCTATATCTACTATATTGTGGGGATCATTAGAGCTCGAGGGGCTTCTCCGCAAAGCCACTACCCTGGTGTCAGAGTTGATGGAGGTGGAGGTTACTCTGTTATTCCGCTTAAATGATGAAGCCCAAATCCTGGAACTGGTTGGCCACGAAGGCGTATCCGATGAATTCGCACAAGCTGTCAACGGCAAAATGATTGGTGAAGGCCCTTATGGGGAGGTGGCCAAGACGGGCGAACCTGTGGTAATCGAAGATCTGGCACTAGATTCCGAGCTAACCGGACCTGAGTTCAAGAAAATGCAAATTAGGGTACAGCTAATCGTACCTTTGATTCTCAGAGAATCTGTCAGCGGCGTAGCTTGCGTGGCTATGCGCCGCCCCCGGCAGTTTTCTATCGATGATATCGAACTGCTTACTGCCGTTGGCGGACAGATAGCCATCGCCATGGAGAATGCTCAACTCTATGAGAAAGAACGTCTGGTAGCACAAAGACTGGCTATCTCGGAAAGGAACTATCGGCGTCTTTTTGAAAACGCAAGCGATGCAATCTGGACTCACGACCTCGAAGGTAATATTATGGTCGCTAACAAAGCTGGCGAGAAGATCACCGGGTACAGCGTCGAAGAATTGATGAAAATGAATGTAAGTCATTTTATGTCCGCTGAAAGCCTTAATACAGCCAGTCGGGTCAGCCGCAAGCTATTCCTGAAAGAGCCTGTAGAGCAGCCTTACGAGCAGCATATAATAAGGAGAGACGGGACGGAAGCAATACTAATGCTGACGACCAGTCTGCTCACTGAAGACGAAAGAGCAATTGGCTTCCAGCACATGGCCAGAGATGTTACTGAAGAGAAACGAATGCAGGATAACCTGCGCTATTATCTACAGCAGATCACCACCGCACAGGAAGAGGAACGTACTCGCATCGCCCGCGAACTTCATGATGACACAGCCCAGGACCTCTACGCCCTCAACCGCCAGGTTGACAATTTTATTCGAAGCAATAGCAACTTGCCCGTGGAAAATATTGCCTTTTTAAAGGATTTAGGCGAGCACATCAGAACGGTTTTGCAGGGGTTACGCCGCTTTGGCCAAGATTTGAGGCCACCTATGCTGGATGATCTGGGGCTGGTAGCAACACTGCGTTGGTTGCAAGATGAGTTGAAGGAACGAAGTGGTATAGAGACGAATTTGGTAATGGACGGCTCGGAGCAGCGCTTGGCGCCAGATATTGAGCTAATGCTCTTTCGTATTGTTCAGGAGGCTCTAAGGAATATTGAGAAGCATTCCAGCGCCTCAAAGGCTGAGGTCTCGATTCGATTTGAGGACAGGAAGATATCTATAACCGTAAGCGATAATGGCATAGGGTTCGAACTGCCCGATGAGATCGGTGATTTATCTCGTAGCAGCAAGCTTGGTCTGCTTGGGATGGAAGAAAGAGTGCGATTGCTGGGCGGTCGTTTGGATATAAGCTCAGAGCTGGGTAATGGGACTACGGTAAGTATTGAGGCGCCCATATCGCAATAGGTGGCCGCACTTAGGCTTTCCGCACAGCCGATTGCGGCACTATCAGTGGCGAAGAGAATACCTCCGCGTTGCTTTTAAAAAGGTATACGAATTGATGTGCGCACTACCCTCTAAGGATTGCTATCGACAAAACTTCATTTTTTCAGTATCATTCGTACTAGGGAGCCGAGTGGCGAACACTGCTCGGGCCGCATTATGGAGAAGATAAGGGTTCTGGTTGCTGATGATCACCCGGTATTTCGGGAGGGCCTGGTCAGTCTACTGATACAGGAAGAGGACATAGAGGTTATCGCGCAGGCAAGCAATGGCGTGGAAGCCGTCGAAAAGGCACATCAGCTTTCGCCTGACGTCGCCGTACTGGATGTGTCGATGCCAGAACTCAACGGCATTGAGACCACGAAAAAAATCAAAGCAGCCTCTCCCACCACGGCCATACTCGTACTGACCGCCTACGACTATGATTCGTATGTTCTTGGCGCTATTGAGGCAGGAGCGGCAGGCTACCTACTTAAAAGTGTGCGTGTTCGGGACCTGGTTCGGGCAATTAGAGCGCTACATTCCGGGGAAACAGTCTTGGGGCCCCACGCTACGCGAAAACTCCTTAGTCGGCTGGTATCAACCAAAGGAGAAGGGGTGGAAGTATCTCAGCCGCTGCACTCACGTGAACTTGAAGTATTGAAGACCGCAGCCAAGGGTCTGAGTAATAAGGAGATCGCACAGGCGCTCGGCATCAGCGTACGTACATGTCAGACTCATCTGGCGAACATCTTTGCCAAACTGTCGGTCGGCTCCCGCACCGAGGCCGTTCTCCGTGCTCTCAGAGAGGGCTGGCTCACACTCGACGATATCCCCTAAGTAAATTCATCAGGTTACCAAAAATAAGTTATTGAATGTACAAAATACGGATTGATGTCTAGATTGACCTCAGCAGTTACCCTACTGCGCAATCCCCACCTCTGGGCTATCGCTTTTATAACCATTCTTCTGACAATCGTCTATTACGCTGACTGGTTCGGCATTGTCAGTATCATCCCTTTTGGCGACACCTTTTTTTCTGAGGAGTATCTACACGAAATACACCGGACCCTCCTTATAATCCCCATGCTCTATGCTGCACTGGTGTACCAGTCAAAGGGAGCAATCATTATGTCAGCCGCTTGCTTGTGTATTGTGTTACCACGAGCCATATTAGTGTCACCCCATCCCGATGCCCTGGCCAGAGCATTGATTTTCATCATCCTAGCCAGCTTAGCGACCATACTGCTTGGTATGGAGCAGAATAGGCGGAAGAGACTGCAAAAGGCTTATGTTAAGCTAGGCACAGCGCACTCGGACCTTGAGAACGGCGCAGAGCAGTTAAAAGCATCTGAGGAGCGCTACAAAGACTTGTTTGAGAGCGCAAGTGAGGCTATCATCGTAAGCGACCCTGAGGGCGATATCGTCGAGGCTAATCGGGCAATGGTAGCACTTGTCGGCTACTCCGTCGATGAACTTCAAAATATGAATATCAAGCAATTGCTTGCACGAGAGAATATCGCGACTGCCGATGGAACCCGGCAAATATGGCTCAGGGGAGAAGCTGCTGATAAGCGCCAGGAAGAGCGATTGTTGAGAAAGGATGGGACTGAGGTAATAGTGGAATTGGCAGTCCGGGCGATTACTGCAAATGACCAGCTGGTAGCTATCCAGACTATCGCCAGGGACGTAACCGAGGAACGGCGTTTGCGTGACAACATGCAATTCTACATTCGCGAGATCACACAGGCCCAGGAAGAGGAACGAAAACGCATCGCCCGTGAGCTACATGATGAAACCGCTCAGGACCTTGCTGCTCTGGCCTTGCACATTGAGGGTATAACCAGATACAGCAATCGGTTGCCCGGTGAGGTTGTCGAGCGTCTGGAGCAACTATTAAGAGAAACGCAGTCCCTAATGGATGGTGTTCGTCGCTTCAGCCATGAGTTGCGACCAGGGTTGCTAGACCACCTGGGTTTGGTACCCGCACTGGAATGGTTGACAACAGATACAAGCGTAAACAGTGGAATTGATGCCTTCCTGGGAATTGTTGGAAAGGAGCGCCGTCTGTCGCCTCAAATCGAGCTGGTGCTATTCCGCATCGCCCAGGAGGCATTGAGCAACGCTAGAAGGCATTCGGAAGCAACTAAGGTTGAGGCTCAGATCGAGTTTACCTCGGAGAAAGTAAAGCTGCAGGTCTCCGATAATGGTAAGGGCTTCGAATTGCCGAAAATCCTGGGGGATCTGGCCTCCAGGAGAAAATTGGGCATACTCGGAATGCAGGAGAGAGCCCGCATAATCGACGGCAGCCTGTCAGTGAAGTCTGAAATAAGCAGGGGGACTACTGTATCGATTGAAGTGGCAACATGATCTCTCCTGATAATTCAACCCCCGCGTACCCATTTCCTCGGCAGACTCGGTTTTTTCTCCACAGGACGGAAAATATGGAACAGTCAGCGCCGGTGCAGATTCGCCTTTTTTATATGCTATCAGCTTAGTATGGCTTCCGGATTTAACTGCAGAGAAGCCGCTCCGGCTTTAGAGGCTATATCGCTGCAAACGAGCACCACGCTTTCTAGCCTCTTATCGCGTCCACCATTCTTCGCCCGGTCAAGTAAAAAACCGGCGCACCTATCGCAGTACCCGCGCACGAATAGTGTCTGAGGGTAGGGGCCATCTCGACCGGTATCAACCGTCCTGCTGCAACGCTGACAGACCAGATACATTTTTTCCATAGACGCCTTGCCTGTATCTTCCTCTGATACTTCACCCCACCGCCGGGCATCTTCCATCGCTTTCCTGCGAAAAGCCCGCATCTCCCTGGCGTCCTTAACGATCGAATAGACACCGCCGATGGTCAGGAACAACACATATGCCGCTGCGAAGAATATGATGGGTATCGAAAACACCAGCACTAGTACGATATACCACGCCATTTCAATCCTCCTTTCCGGCGCTTCTTGCCGGAAACGCCGGGGCAGTAATTTCGTAGTTGAATGCCTTCGTTACGGCATGCAACAGATGGACTTCGTTGATACTCGCCATCACTCGTGCCTTCACTATCAATTTACCACCTCGGCAGTAAAACCGACTTCCGCCATTATGCCTGTTTATACCTGCACAAAATTACTATGATGCGACGCATTGCTAAGCATTTATGCACATTAAGAGGAAGTCACCAGGCGACAGCTATGGTATAATATTGGACGTGGATTGGAGTGCCACTTGGACAGGATTAAAGTTCTGATTGCTGATGATCATGCCGTGCTGAGAGAGGGCACACGCCAGATCCTGGAGCAGGAACAGGACATAGAGGTGGTAGCTGAGGCAGGAGACGGGGAGGAGGCAGTCAGCCTGGCTGCCAGGTTCAGGCCTGACGTTGCGATTATCGACATCTCTATGCCCATACTCGACGGCATCGAGGCCACCAAACAAATCAAAGAGCTTTACCCCGGTATATCTGTGTTGATACTCACTGCTTATGACGATGATCAGTTCATTTTCAGCCTGCTGGAAGCAGGAGCCGCCGGTTATCTCTTGAAGAGCGTCCGCGGGCAGGAACTTATTGATGCCGTTAGAGCGGTCCATGCCGGGGAGTCAGTGCTCCATCCCTCGGTTGCCCGCAAGGTTCTGAACCATTTTGTGCCCCATTCTGACAAGGCTGAGTCGGTACAGCCAGAGAACACTCTAAGCGATAGGGAGATGGAAGTTCTCCGGCTGGTTACCAGGGGCCTGAGTAATAAGGATATTGCCGAAGAGCTTTGTCTAAGCATGCGTACTGTTCAGGCACATTTGGGACGCATCTTTGACAAGCTGCAGGTTAGCTCACGGACAGAGGCCATGGTGCGAGCCCTTAAAGAAGGATGGGTCACTATCAAGGACCTGCCTTGATTTGATTATTAACGCGAGGGCACCCAAAGACGGTAAATATCAAGTCGATCTGCTTCGTAGCTAGATACGCCAAGCCCGGGCACAGCTTTATTAATAGCAGCTATATTGCATCTTGTCTAAATTGCCCCCTCTCAATGTTATCTTAGTCCAGTCATAATCGCATCATACCTCGTCTTAGCTAACTTCCGGCCATATCGCTCTATAAGCAGTTACAACTCCCCAACACGGTTCGACAGGAGCTAGGCATAAATGCGTGCCAGTGCCTCATTTTGTAAGCGATTTTAGCCATCAGTAAACAGGCATTATGGCGGAAGTCGATTTTACGGCGAGGTGATAGTGTAATGGTGGAGGCTAGGGGGGACCGGAGTGAAATAAGACAGCTAGCAAGCGCAGAAACTCCCGACGGTTTGGTCCCGCATCCGGCCCCCCGTCTCCGTTTAGCAGATAGTCGGCATCGGTCATTTAGACCAGGGCAGGTGTCCAGAGAAAGGAGGTCGTGAGTGATGCAGTGGGAATTCATAGTAGCGCTAGCGCTGGGCATACCTGTCATTCTCTTTCCAGTGGTCTTTGTGTGGTACTTGAACATCGGCGGTATCTACGAAGCCATAAAGGGGACCCGGAGGAATAAGGCTATCCGCGTAAAGGGAGCCCCGGGGGTGATTAGAAAACCCGGCTAGGATAATAAACTGGTTAGTGCCATACACTGATTAGCCAGCCTGCTTCGGGCAGGCATTGGTGGAAAGGGGGGGATTGAAATGGAGTGGTATGTAATACTGATTCTGGTACTCGGTATACCAGTTATCCTCTTTCCGGCTGCTTATGTATGGTACCTGAACGTCGGTGGTATCTACGCGGCAATAAAGGAAGCTCGCGAGAAAAAGGCCGCCCGTAAAGAGGAGCCTAAGGGCGCGGCCGATGAAGCTGTGCGATGACAAAGCGGACATCCATATAGCACCTCGGTCGGAAGAAACTCATCTGTGCCAGACATAAGGACAGGTGACCTGATTCAAAAAGGCAACAAACGAAAGGAGGTTTTGACATGGAGTGGTGGGCAATATTAGCGCTTGTTCTGGGAATACCCCTGATTCTTCTACCTGTCGCTTTAGTATGGTATCTGAACATCAGCGGTATCTATCAGGTCATACGAGCTACACGCGCACGGGAGAAGAAGAGAACCAAGACGTTGAAGGAGGCACAGAAGGTTATCCAGAGCAGCTAAGGCGTTATAGGCACGACGTAGAGAGGCCAAGAGCAATTGCCTCAATTATAAAGTATCCCAGTAATAATAATTAGCTATAAGGTGCCGTCGCATCAATTGGTTGCTTCAGATAACGCTTAATGCACCACACGCAACTTGACAATCCAGGCTGCACCTGTCGACATCGAGACACCGCGCAGTCAATCTCGAACACCTGGGCGTCGATAGGTGCAGCGTTTGCTAATTAGCTTCTATCACTTTCAAATCCTTAGCTTAAGATGCAGCCTAAAGGTACCGGGCTCGCTATCCAGTCCCCTGATTACAACTCCGCAAGGACACACTGCCATCAGCAAACAGGACGCTTTTCTTATAAAATAAAAATCACTTTTCCAAGTCAATGCCGCTATACCGCGATAGTATGCTCCTGCCCGGTTCCAAGCCACAATGCTCTTCAGATCGGGCTCAAACGCTTATTGCTGTCATCCAGGAATTAGGCATAAATGCCTAGTGCGTATGATACTTTAGGCTTTTCCAGCAATCGAAAACAGGCATTAAAGCTCTAGTTGATTTGCTGACTCGTGGAATAGACTGGGGGCAGAGGTAAGAAACTTGCGCGGTATTAAATTACCCATCGATAGTTGGAAATTCCTCATAGCTCACCATACATTAGCATCGATTCTTACCAAAATTACCTGACATAGGTTGGTGTACTATGGAAACAAAGGTAAAAGGCACTGACACTCTTATTGAGGAGATCAGCAGCTTGCCCGGAGGCGAACGGATTCGCCTGTGTATTCAATGCGGCACCTGCTCTGCCTCATGTCCCAATGCCAACAGGATGGACTACACACCCAGAAAGCTCATCGCTATGGCACGAGCGGGCATGCGCGAGGAGGTTTTATCCAGCAATTCGATGTGGCTTTGCGCTTCGTGTTATCTCTGCACGGTACGCTGTCCCAGGGAAATCAAAATAACGGATATCATGCATGCCCTGGAGTGCCTATCTGTCCGTGAGAACATGAGTAGCGCACGAACATTAACACCAACTATGTATAGAAGCTTCAGCGACTTCGTGTATAGCATCGGCAGCGTCCCAGAGCCAAGCTTTATGATCTTGTTCTACCTCTTAACTAACCCGTTGCGTGCCCTGAGGATGATCCCCATGGCGCTCAGTTTGCTAACACACGGACGCCTGTCTATCAAAGCCAAAAGGTTGAAGCCGGAAGCAGAGAAGCAGCTAAAAGCCATCCTGGACAAGGCTGACGAGTTGGGAGGTATATGATGAGATATTATACTTACTTCCCCGGTTGTTCTTCATCACACGGTGGGGCCAAGGCATACGGCATGTCAATACAGGCTGTAGCTAAGGTACTGGACGTAGAACTCATCGAGCTTGAAAATTGGAACTGCTGCGGGTCTACACCCTACACCTCCGTTGACGAGTTGGCTTCGTTGTGCAGTTCAGGTCGCAACCTGGCTCTAGCTGAGGAAAAGGGTCTTGATCTGGTGACACCCTGTAGTGCCTGCTATGTCATCTTAAGCAGGACCAATTCATACCTCAAGGAGTACCCTGAGCTGAGAGCCAAGGTGGATGAGGCTCTGGCGGCTGGCGGACTTGAGTACTATGGCACTGTTAAGGTGCGGCACTTGCTTGATGTTTTTGTAAATGATATAGGCTTTGACGAAATCTCAGCGAAGGTTATAAAGAAACTTGACGACCTCAGCGTAGCTCCCTACTACGGCTGCCAGGTTGTGCGGCCCGGGCCAACCTTTGATGACCCGGAAGCACCGCAATCCCTTGACCGCCTGATAGAGAGCCTGGGAGCTAAGGCTACTGATTTCCCTTTGAAGGCTCGTTGCTGCGGGGGGTCTCTGATTATATCTGAGGAGGACCTTGCCCTGGGGCTGATACGTAAACTCCTCGACAGCGCCGCAAGTAACGGGGCTGAGTGCATCGCCACCGTCTGTCCGCTATGCCAAACAAATCTAGATGTCTATCAGGGCAATGTTAACAAGAAATTTAAAACAAATTTCAAACTCCCTATCTTGTTCTTTACGCAGCTTATGGGCCTGGCCTTCGGAATCGACGGCAAGACCCTGGGGTTAGAGAAATGCATAGTCCCGGCCGATAGAGTTCTAGCCAAGTATGTTGAGATCTGACAAGGGGGATACAATGGAGCGAAGAATCGGTGTCTATGTCTGTCACTGCGGGGCCAATATTGCCGCAACAGTTGATGTCGAACAGGTAGCAGAGTTCGTCAGGGGCCTGGAAGGTGTGGTGTTAGCCAAGGACTACAAGTTCGTCTGCTCAGACCCGGGGCAGGATCTCATCAAGAACGACATCAAGGAGCATAACCTGAATCGTGTAGTGATAGCGTCCTGTTCGCCACGGCTCCACGAGTTGACCTTCAGGCGCACACTGGCCAGTGCCGACTTGAACCCGTATCTGATGGAGATGGCTAATATTCGCGAGCAGTGTGCCTGGGTTACCGATGATCACGAGCTTGCAACTGAGAAAGCCAAGGCATTGGTTAGCGCAGCGGTCAAGAAGGTATACCATCACCAACCGTTGGAGACTAGAGAGGTACCCATTAACCCCAACACCCTGGTCGTAGGGGCTGGCATCGCCGGCATCCAGGCGGCACTTGAGATTGCCAACTCGGGTAACCATGTTTACCTGGTAGAGAGAGAGCCATCCATTGGCGGCCACATGGCCCAGCTTGACAAGACCTTCCCCACACTCGACTGTTCAGCCTGAATACTGACACCGAAAATGGCCTCGGTGAGGTCAGACGAAAACATAGAGCTGATGACATACAGCGAGGTGATGGATGTTTCGGGCTATGTTGGCAACTTCAAGGTCAAAATCAGGAGGAAGCCGCGTTATGTCGATGAGAGCAAGTGCACCGGCTGCGGCGTCTGTCAGGAGAAATGTCCTTTTAAGGCAGACAACGAGTTCGATGTCGGGATGGGCCAGAGGAAAGCTATATACACGCCCTTCCCGCAAGCTGTGCCCAACGTGCCTGTCATAGACCGCGATGTTTGCGCTTATTTCCTGAAGGGCAAATGCCGTGCTTGCGAGAAATTCTGCGAGGCCAATGCCATAGACTTCGAGCAAACGGAGAGTTTTGTCGAGGTGGATGTCGGCTCTATCATTATTACCACAGGCTTCGATTCTTTCGACCCTTCAGTCATTACTCAGTATGGTTACGGGCGTTATGACAATGTTTACACGGGACTCCAGTTCGAGAGAATGAGCAATGCGTCAGGCCCTACTGGGGGCAAGCTCCAGCTCAAAGACGGTTCGCAGCCAAAAAGCGTGGCTATTCTGCACTGTGTCGGCAGCCGGGATATAAACTACCACGAGTATTGCTCACGGGTCTGCTGTATGTACTCGCTGAAGTTCTCCCATATAATAGGGGAGAAGATCCCCGATGCTGAGATCTACCAGCTCTACATTGACCTTCGCTGCTTCGGTAAGGGATATGAGGAGTTCTATAATCGCCTTCAGGAAGAAGGCGTTAACTTTGTAAGGGGACGCGCCGCTGAGGTCACTGATCTGTCTGAGAATGCAAATGAAGAAGGCAAGCTAATTGTCCTGTGCGAAGATACCCTTATCGGCCGCCAGCGGCGCATCCCCGTCGACATGGTTGTTTTAAGCACCGGCTTGGAACCACGCGCTGATGCGGGGGAAACAGCTAAAATGTTCTCTTTGAGCAGGAGCGCCGATGGCTTCTTACTCGAAAAGCATCCCAAGCTGGACCCGGTGGCTACCACAACGGATGGCATCTTCGTCGCTGGATGCTGCCAGGGCCCGAAGGATATCCCGGATACGGTTGCCCAGGCGTCTGCGGCAGCAGCGAGAGTCCTGTCTATGATCAGCAAGGGCGAGGTCGAGATCGAGGCAGCAACATCGGTTGTTGATGAGGAGATATGCTCCGGCTGTAAGACATGCATAGAGCTTTGCCCTTATGGTGCCATCACCTTTGATGAGGAAAAGGGCGTTGCTTCCATCAATGAGGCTCTGTGTAAAGGTTGCGGCACCTGCGCTGCTGCCTGCCCCAGCGGCGCAATAGTAAGCAAACATTTCACCACAGAGCAAATACTGGCACAGATCGAAGGTGTCCTGGTATGAACTTTGAGCCAAATATTGTTGGTTTCTTCTGTAACTGGTGCTCCTATGCTGGCGCTGATCTGGCCGGGACATCGAGAGCAAAATATGAGCCAAGCTTGAGGATAATAAGGGTGATGTGCTCTGGTAGAGTGAATGAATCCCTAATATTAAAGGCATTTGCGGCTGGCGCCGATGGCGTTCTTGTCTGCGGCTGTCACCCCGGAGACTGCCACTACCTGAAGGGCAACCTTAGTGCCCGGAGAAGGATTGCCGGGCTAAAGCCCCTCCTGGAGGCTGTTGGGATTGGCAGCGATCGCATCAGGCTGGAATGGATATCAGCCTCCGAGGGGCCCAAAGTACCTGAAACGGTCAAGTCGTTTACATCGGAGATAAAGAAGCTGGGGCCCAGCCCGCTCAATGGGAGGCATAATGGGTCTTGAATACGTACCCACTATATGTCCTTACTGCAGTTGTGGTTGCGGTATATATCTCGTAGTTAAAGACGGCAGGATCATAGGGCAGGAGCCGTGGAAGGAGCACCCGATAAACGAAGGAACAAATTGCCCTAAAGGCAAGAACGCCTACGAGTACATATATAGTGCTGACAGGCTCAAGATGCCTCTGGTGAGAAAGAACGGTGAGCTTAAGGAGACCTCATGGGACGAAGCATTTGATATTGTTACCTCTAGATTGAGTGAAGCCACCCCGGATAACTTCGGTTTTATCGCCTCGTGCAGGAACAGCAACGAGGATTGCTACGTTATGCAAAAGTTCACCCGGGCAGTTATGGGAACCAATAACATAGAGTACTGCGGTAGGTTGTGCCATTCATCGGCAGTAGGTGGTTTGGTTCCTGCTATGGGCTCAGGAGTTATGCAGATCTCTCAACCTGAAATTGAGCTTGCCGATTGTATCTTTCTCGCCGGCGTTAATATTCAGGAAACATTCCCCATCGTGGCCCGGAGGGTGCTCCGGGCTAAAGCAAAGGGGGCTACGGTCATCCACACCGACCCTAGAAAGACAGCCACCGCGAAACACCTGGCCGATATCCACCTGCAACTGAGGTCAGGTACGGATGTAGCCCTGATAAACGCTATGATGAGCATCATCCTGGCTGAGGGACTGGAGGATAAAGAGTTCTTAGCGTCAAGAACTGCAGGGATTGACGAATTACGTGAGTTCCTATCCACAATAAATCTGAAGCAGGCAGAGGAGATCACAGGCGTACCGCTGGAGAAAATCAAAGAGGCAGCTATAACCTATGCCAAAGCCAATAGGGGTTGCATACTCTATGATCAAGGTATATGCCAGCACTCCGTCGGTGCTGACAATGTAAAGGTCCACTCCAACCTAGCCCTCCTTTGTGGTCATGCTGGCAAACAGGGTAGTGGAGTGAATTCAATGAGAGGGCAGATAAACGGAGAGGGTGGCGGGGATATGGGTTGTCTTTGTGTTTTCTACCCCGGGTTCAAGCGCGTTGGCGAAGAAACAGCGAAGTTCTTCGAGGATTGCTGGGGAGTAAATAACCTGCCTGCTAAGCCAGGCATCACCTACATGGATATGCTGTATAACCTCTCTTACCTCTATATAGTGGGCGGGGACCCCATGATGGTAGTACCAGATGTCAACAATTTGAAAAAAGCTCTGGAGAAGCTCGACTTCTTAGTAGTTCAGGAGATATTCCCCACTGAGATAACGAAGCTTGCCCACGTAGTGCTGCCGGCAGCGACCTGGGTGGAACGGGAGGCAACACATACCTGGATGGACAGGCGGATACAGAAGATAAATAAAGTCGTCGAGCCTCCTGGAGAAGCCAAACCTGACTGGTGGATTATCTGCCAACTCGCTGACCGGATGGGCCACAAGGATAAGTTTGACTTCAAATCCTCAGAAGATATCTTCGAGGAGATAAGAAGATGTGTCCCACAGTACAAGGGGATAACATACGAAAGGCTTGAGAAGACGGTTGGTGGCATTCACTGGCCATGCCCTTCAGAGGATCATCCCGGCACACCGACCATGTTCTTAGAAAAATTTAATACCCCCGATGGTTTAGGGCACTTCCAGTCGGTGGAATACAAACCTCCGGCAGAAGTACCAGATGAAGAATATCCGTTCTTCTTAACTACGGGGAGAAGCATATTTCACTATCACACCGGTGCGATGACCCGGAGAACGCCAAAGCTGGCAAGTGAGGTTCCCCGGGGCTACGTCGAGGTCAACCCCGAAGATGCCCTCAAGGCAGAAATTGAGGGGAAGGGTATCGTTATTGTAGAGACAAGGCGTGGCAGCATTGAGGCCGAAGCCAGAGTGACCGATCAAGTACAGCCAGGGCTTCTGTTCGTGCCATTTCACTTTCCCAATTCTGAGGCCAATGTACTGACCAACGCAGCACTTGACCCTGCCTGTAAATGTGCTGAAACCAAAGTATGCGCAGCGAGGATAAAGTCGAAACGATGAAGAACGATATGTATCTTGCATGTTGCTCAGATAGTGACATAGCAGAAAAAGCTGAAAATGGCGGTGCCGTTACGTCTCTGCTAAAGTTCGCTCTGGAGAAAAAATGGGTTGATGCAGTGGTCGCTGTAAAAGCCAGGGACGGGAATAGATACGATGGCGTACCCGTCCTTATCACTGAACCTGAAAAGGTGATGGGATGCGCTGGGTCATTGCATTGTGCCTCGCCCAATATCGCACAGTTCCTCAAGGAGTACCTGGATGGTGTTACCGACCAAAAGATAGCTGTAACTTGCAAGCCATGCGACGCCAGAGCCATTATAGAGCTCGCCAAAAGGAACCAGATCTACTTGGATAACCTGATCCTAATAGGTTTAAATTGCACAGGTACCATGCCACCGGCAAGAGCAAAGAGGATGATAGAGGAGGAATTTGGCATCAACCCGTCCGACGTTGTAGGTGAAGACATTGATGAAAATAAACTAATCCTCAGATTAAAAGATGGCAGTGAAAAAGAAAGGGATTTAAAGGAGTTAGAGGAGAAAGGATATGGGAGGAGGGACAACTGCCGCAGATGCGACATCAATATCCCGACGATGTCTGATCTCGCCTGCGGCAAGTGGGGGGCCAAGCCGAACACAACATTCATAGAGGTTTGTTCTGAGAGAGGAAGTGATTTTATAGCTGAAGCAATTAAAGCTGGCTACATAAAAGTTGAGCGACCTGATGACAAAGCGGTTGCAGCAAGGCTAGCCATGTACCAGGCAGCAGTCAAGTCAGCACAGCAGTGTCAGGAAGAGGACTTCGCCGATTTCAAGCAGATGAGTATCGAGGAAAGATTTGATTATTGGTTTGGGATGTTCGGCAAATGTATTAAATGCTTTGGGTGCCGGGATGCGTGTCCAATATGTTATTGCAAGGATTGCACACTGGAGGCAGACAGAGGGGTGGTAGGCGGAGGAGATATTCCTCCTGACGTAATGTTTCCCATGATAAGGATCAGCCATGTCATGGACTCCTGCGTCAACTGTGGCCAATGCCAGGACGTCTGCCCCATGGAATTACCCCTGTCACGATTGATTTCTATGCTCAATAAGGAACTATGCAGTATTTTCAAACACGAGCCTGGAATGGATGTGAACGCTCTTCCACCGATGAGGACAACTACAGACAAGGAATTAACCATGGAAAGCGCCGGTCTTGTCCTATAACTGCGTCAATCGCTAAGCATTATTGGGCATGCCTAGCTAATTTCGTAATGAGGGGGTATTAGAATGAGCTTTGAACCTAAGATTGTGGGATTCCTCTGCAACTGGTGTTCCTACGCTGGCGCTGACCTGGCAGGCACCTCGCGAAAAAAGTATGCCCCCAATGTGCGGGTGGTAAGGGTAATGTGTAGCGGCAGAGTGGACCCAACCTTCGTAATCAAGGCATTCCAATCAGGGGCCGACGGCGTGCTGGTTTGCGGGTGACGCCTCGGAGAATGCCATTACCTGGAAGGTAATGAAAAGGCAGCAAGGCGCATTCCATTGCTGAAGAAGATGCTTACTCAACTGGGGATCGAAGAGGAAAGGGTAAGACTGGACTGGGTCTCTGCTTCGGAAGGCGAGCGCTTTGCCTCCATCGTTGACGAGATGACGGGGCAAATAAGAAGTCTCGGACCTTTTAACCGCAGCAATGGAGGGAATCATGGCTAAGCTCAAAATGGGTCTCTACTGGTCTGCTTCTTGTGGTGGCTGTGATGTTGCCGTTCTCGACGTGAACGAGAAAATACTTGATGTCGCCCAGATAGCGGATATAGTGTTCTGGCCGATAGCGCTTGACTTCAAATACCACCACGTTGAGGCCATGCCGGATAAGGATATCGATATCTGCCTGTTCAATGGGGCGGTAAGAAGCTCAGAGCAAGAAAGCGTAGCCAAATTGCTGCGCGCCAAGTCCAAGACAATGGTGGCTTTCGGCTCCTGTGCCTGTTTCGGTGGTATACCGGCGCTGGCCAATTTTGCCACTCGCGCCGACGTGATGGAGAGAGCATATATAGAAGCTCCTTCTAATGATAATCCGGATAAAGTCCTCCCTCAAATTAAAACGAAGGTCGCCGAGGGTGAGCTGGAGCTGCCCGAGCTATATGATACCGTGCTGACCCTGGCCCAGGTAGTGGATGTCGAGTATTTTGTGCCGGGCTGCCCGCCACCGGTGCCGCTTATCTTGAAAGTTGTGGAGGCTATTGCCACCAACAACCTGCCGCCTCCCGGTGCGGTGATTGCTTCGGACAAGACTTTATGCGATGAGTGCGACCGGAAGAAGGAGGAGAAGAATATCTCGAAAATATATCGTCCTCACGAGATAATACCCGACCCGGAAAGGTGCCTGCTGGAGCAGGGGATACTGTGTATGGGCCCTGCTACCAGAGGCGGCTGCGGCGCGCTATGCATCAATGTCAATATGCCCTGTCGCGGCTGCTTCGGACCGCCGGCCGCCGTTGCCGACCAGGGGGCCAAGCTGACTAGCGCCATAGCCTCTATCTATCAGGCAAACGGTGAGGAGAGTATCGCCCAAATGGTAAAAGAGGTGGTAGATCCCGCAGGCACCTTTTACAGGTTCGGGCTGGCAGACTCAATGTTGAAAAGAAAACGCCTCCAGCGGCGCTAGAGGGGAGCGCGGGATGAGAAAAGTCACGATTGATCCTATAACCAGGTTGGAGGGGCACGGCAAGATAGAGATTTTCCTCAATGACGACGGCGATGTCGCCAACGCCTACCTTCAAATACCCGAGCTTCGCGGCTTCGAGAAGTTCTGTGAGGGAAGGCCTGTCGAGGAAGTGCCCCGGATAACCCCCAGAATCTGCGGCGTCTGTCCCGGAGCCCATCATATGGCCTCCTGTAAGGCCACAGATGCTGTGTACCATGTTGAGCCGCCATCGGCCGGGAAAAAGCTTAGGGAGCTGTTCTACTGTGCCCATATGCTTCATTCACACATTGCGCATTTCTACGCCCTGGCTGCTCCCGATTTCGTTGTGGGCCCCACCGCCGACCCCGCCCAGAGGAACATCCTGGGACTGATAGACAAGGTTGGTCTTGAGGTTGGTGGCGAGGTGATAAAACACCGTGCCTATTCTCAGGATATTCAGGCAGTTATCGGCGGCAAGGCGACCCATCCCGTCTGCGGCCTGCCGGGAGGAATGAGTAAGGCGATCACTGAGGAGGAACGTCAGGACTTTGAGGGGAAAGCTAAGAGCCTCGTCGAGTTCGGCAAGTTTGGGCTGAAGCTGTTCGATGACCTGGTACTGGCCAACAAGGAATATCTTGATTTGATCACGGGCGACATATATACCATGAATAGCTACTACATGGGCCTTGTGGATGCCAACAACAAGGTGAACTTCTACGAGGGCGATATCAGGGTAGTTGACCCCGAGGGGAAGGAGACTGCCAGATTCAAGCCTGCTGACTACCTGGAGCATATATCGGAACATACCGAGCCCTGGTCCTACCTGAAATTTCCCTTCCTGAAAAAGGTGGGATGGAAGGGACTGGTTGATGGCAAGGAGAGCGGAGTCTACCGGGTGAACTCGCTGGCTCGTCTTAATGTGGCTGATGGCATGGCAACTCCCCTTGCTCAGGCCGAGTATGATAGGATGTACCAGACCCTTGGTGGCAAGCCGGTCCACGCTACTCTGGCCTTTCATTGGGCGAGGCTAATAGAAATAGTATACGCTGCCGAGCGGCTTCTTGAGCTCTGCCAGGACAGTGAGATAACCGATCCCAATGTTCGCACCGTCCCCACAGCCACTCCGGACGAGGGGGTTGGGGTTGTTGAGGCCCCCCGCGGTACCCTGATTCACCACTACCAGACCGATGAAAATGGCATCGTCACAAAAGTGAACCTGATTGTGGCCACAGTGCAAAACAACCCGGCCATGAACATGTCGATTAAAAGAGCGGCTGAGCATTTGATTCATAAGGGGGAAGAAGCGACCGAAGGGCTGTTGAACATGGTCGAGATGGCATTTCGCGCCTATGACCCGTGCATGGCCTGCGCAACCCATACCCTGCCGGGACAGATGCCCTTAGAGGTAGTGATCTATAACAGCAGGGGAGAGGTAGCCCGGAGGCTGAGCCGGCATGTGTGCTGAGAGCCTTCTGTAATAAGAGCAGCCACAGAGTTATTGCGAAAAAGGACGTGAGTGTGAAAACACTGGTATTGGGGCTGGGCAATCCGATCCTCAGCGATGATGGGGTAGGCATTCGTGTGGCAGAAGAACTCGAAGGCAAGGTTAACCCTCAAGAGGTAACCGTGATGGAGGCCGGTGTGGCCGGCCTGGACCTGCTTAACTTGCTGTCTGGTTATGATAGAGCCATCATAATTGACGCTATTCAGACTGTGGCAGGACAGGCTGGCGACATTTATCAGCTTGAACTGGGAGATCTTGATTTCACGAGGCACGCCGCATCTCCCCATGACGTCAACCTCGCCACTGCTCTCGAGCTCGGCAAAAGGCTGGGCTTGCCTTTGCCACGACAAATCGTTATCTTTGCCATCGAAGTGGCGGACGCAAGCACATTCAGCGAGAAATGTACGTCGGAGGTGCGTGGGGCAGTCCCTGACTGTGTTGAAATGATTATTCGGGAACTAGAGGGAGCCCTCGCTGTATAGCTTGTCGATGGCTGGATGAATTCTGTAATTGGCTTACCGGGAAAATCAAGAGGTGCGAGGGTAATATACATAAAAGACACTGGGGTGAAAACAGGCGACGATGCCATTGAGATGGTCTACTTAACTCATAAGCTAGCTCAGCCAGCGATACCCTGAAGCAGTTAGAGCTCATTTCAAAGAGTAGACAAATGGAGGAGGTGGCCGTGAAATGATGGCAACAGACCAGCAAATGCAGCTAAATCATGAAAAGATCAAGATTCTAATTGCTGACGATCACGCCGTAGTACGCGAGGGCACACGCCAGATTCTAGAGCACGAAGCAGACCTGGAGGTGGTGGCTGAGGCGGCCGATGGTGAAGAGACAGTAAGCCTGGCTACCAAGTTCAAGCCCGATATCGCCATAGTCGACATCGCCATGCCTAAACTCGACGGCATCGGAGCTACCAGGCAGATTAAGGAGCTATACCCTTCCATAGCCGTGCTCATACTTACCGCCTACGATGATGACCAGTTCATATTCAGCCTGCTGGAAGCAGGTGCCGCCGGTTACCTGCTTAAGAGCGTCCGCGGTCGTGAGCTGGTTGACGCCGTTCGAGCGGTGTACGCCGGGGAGTCTGTGCTCCACCCTTTGATTGCCCGCAAGGTCCTGAATCGCTTCGCGCCACCTGCTGATAAGGCCGGAGAAGAGTCCATGCAGCAGGAGCTCAGCGAGCGAGAGATGGAGGTACTCAGGCTGGCGACCAGGGGACTGAGCAACAAGGATATTGCCGAGGAGCTTAGCCTCAGCTCACGGACGGTTCAGGGGCACCTCGGACATATTTTCAATAAGCTAAACGTCAGTTCACGAACCGAGGCTGTGGTATGCGCCCTCAAGAAAGGCTGGGTCACTTTAAAGGACCTGCCTTGAGGATTATTACTCATGGGCGCTCTAGGTGCAAAGGTGAGAGAACAGCTGTCGGCAACTTGTCTGACGAGGGTGATTCGTAGGCCGGGTTTCTGGCTTATAGTAATCACACTGGCTCTTATCACAATCCTCCATTATGGAGAGAGCCTCAATCAGCCTTCCTTCCTCATCGACCTTACGGAAGACCTGGGCCTGGACAGGCATGCCTTTGAGAGGATTTTCTATCTGGCACCCATTATCTGGGCCGGTTTCCTCTTCGGACGCAGGGGAGCTGTCACCACTTCTTTGGCTGCCCTCGCCTGCATGCTGCCCCGCGCCATATTCGTCTCGCCATACCCCAGCGATGCTCTCTTCGAAACAGGTGCGGTTTTCGTTGTGGGTAATCTGGTAGCATTTACATTCAGTCTGTTACACAAAGAGCGGGTGCGGCGCGTCCAGCTTGACGCCCTCAATCAGATCTCAAGCGTGGCTTCACAGTCTCTGGAGTTGGAACAGGTCTTGAGCAGCAGCATTGATAGCATAACAGATATGATGAAAGCCGATGCCGCATTGGTATTCCTTGTAGACGAAGAGGCTGGCGACCTGGCGCTTGTCGCTTACCAGGGAGTATCAGAGGATTTCGCCCGGAGCGTGGGCAGGGTCAAAGTGGGAGAAGGCTTTAACGGAAGGGTAGCTGAGACCGGGGAGCCGCTATCGGTAGAGGATGTCACTCATGACCCTTGCCTTATCAGAATAGCGGCGAGCAAGGAAGGGATACGATCTCAGTTGATCGTGCCTCTGAAATCCAAAGGGAAGGTCATGGGCACTCTTTGCGTCGCCATGCGTAACCATCGCCAATTCCATAAGGATGAAATAGAGCTGCTCACCGCCATAGGCAATCAGATTGGCGTTGCTGTAGAGAACGCGCATCTCTATGAACATGAGCGAGAATCCGCCGAGCAACTTCGGGCGTCTGAAGAAAGGTATCGAGAGCTATTTGAGAGCGCCAATGATGCCATCTGGGTCCACGACCTGGCAGGCAATATTGTGGCTGCCAACAAGGCAAGCGAACAACTGCTTGGCTACACATTACAGGAGCTGCTCCGGATGAAAGCTGTGAACGTAACAGCTTTCCTGTCAGACGAAGGTCTTGAACTAGCCAGAGAAATCAGGCGTAAGCTGTTAGAGAAACAGCCTGTGGCTCAACCTTATGAGCAGCACATTATCAGGAAGGATGGCACAGAAGCAATTCTTATGATGACCACCAATCTGGTGGCAGATAAAGGAGAGCCCGTGGCCTTCCAGCATATCGGCAGAGATATCACCGAAGAGAAGCGAATGCGGGAGAACCTGCGCTACTACTTACAGCAGGTAACAATGGCTCAAGAGGAGGAAAGAAGGCGCATCGCCAGAGAACTTCACGACGATACTATCCAGGCTTTGATTGTGCTATCCCGTCAGTTAGACGACCTTGCATGTAGAGCCAAGGATCAGTCAAAGGAAGACAAATTACAGTTAGAGGAACTATGGCAGCAGACCAACAGCATAATGGAAGGCCTGAGGCGCTTGAGCCAGGACCTGCGTCCTGCCACACTGGATAGGCTGGGACTGTTGCCGGCTTTGGAATGGTTGGCCTCTGATATAGGAAAACACTCAGGGATAATGATCGAGGTCAAGAAGCAGGGCGCTGAAAGGAGAGTTGTTCCTGAGGCAGAGCTGGTGCTGTTTCGCATCGTTCAGGAGGCACTAAATAATGTCTGGCGACATTCCCAAGCAACCAGTGCCGAGGTTATAGTTGATTTCGACGATAGTAGAACCAGGATGACCGTCAAAGACAATGGCAAAGGTTTCCTCATACAAAATGCGATGGGTGATCTAACAAAAGACGGCAGGCTTGGCTTAGCCGGTATGCGAGAGAGGGCCAGGTTGCTGGGCGGCAGCCTGGAGTTGGAGTCTGAGCCCGGCAATGGCACTACTGTAACAATCGAAGCGCCGGTATAACCCTCCAAAGACGTCCACGCTATTGCCCCCGCTTTAGCGCGCTCAAAATGACAATGAACGTCGACCTCAAGGCCCTCGCTAAGGGAGCCGAAGGCATGGCCGGCTCTGATATAGAAGCCATCGCAAGGAGACTTCAATGTTGGCGATAAGGGAGTTCGTAAACCAGGAGAAAGAGGACCTTAATATATTTCAGATTGAGAACCGGATATTTCAAGGAGGCACTTGAAACGACAAGGGTGGCAGAAGCCTAGCTATGAGAAAACTCCTTGAAATAACCCTCGGCCAGCCTGATACTCGTCGAAGTTGGCGGGAAGTTCTAGGTATCGTTACCTTTGGTGGAGCTGAGGGGATTCGAACCCCTGACCTCCTCCGTGCAAGGGAGGCGCTCTCCCAGTTGAGCTACAGCCCCACTTCAGCCGCTAAACGCGTGTGGTTTATTGACGAGCGGATTGTTGGTTGAATACTAAGCCTGTTTCCTTTCCCTCTCCACATCTTCGATGGAATCGTACCCTGTCTGCTGAAAAATAAAAGTGTATCGTTCTTCCGTCAGGTTTCTGCCCTCTTCAACAGCCCTTGAGATATCCTTGAAATATAAATCTAAGGTCTCATTGGAATAGGTCTCAAGCTCGCTGCGTAGATAGACGCCCGCTGAATATTCAGCGCGCCCTTTGAATGTCAGGGGGTATTTTTCAGAGAGTTCCTTTATCCAGCGAGCCTCGACCTCTACAATCTTGTCGATGACTGGGTTACTATTGAGGCAGGGGATCAGATTGTCAATCCTGGCATATTTCAGCTCCATCAGGTTTCTGTCCTCCTCCAAAGCCTCCTTTACATCCGTTAGATAAGATTCCAGTGTCTCGTTTGACAGGACGTGGAAGCCGCCTTTTCGCATCAGCTTCAAAGTCTCTGGCTGCTCCTGGCATGCCGAAGGAATGGCAGTCTGAACAGATAAAAACATGCGTAGCTCTATATCAACTATTTCCTTCAGCAACTCCTCGCGGTCTTTCCGCTCTGCCATGATAATGCCCCCAAATTCACTAATGGCAATTCTAATGTATCACGCCACTATGGTCAACTGCTGAATGCAAACGTCTGCTTTTAAGGGGTACTTGTTGGCATAGTCAATAGCGGGGCTCGCCAATACTGGTGCTGTTGTATTAACCGCCTTGAGAGATAATGGCTTTCACCTTACGCTCGAAAACTTTTCGTTCAAGAAGAACACGCCTGTTGCATCCCTGACACTTGATACCGATGTCGGCCCCTAATCTTACCACCTGCCAGTCATAGCTGCCGCAGGGGTGCTTCTTTCTGAGGCGCACTATATCCCCGAGCTTTGGCTCCATGAGTTCACCGCATGGTTTCTAAATGATGATTAATAAGATCGCGTAGCTTCAGCGCCTCACGGCGCGCGGCCAGCGCGGAATCACTTTCCTTCGAGGCGTAAATTATCTGTCTGGAACTGTTTATAATTGCCTTTTCTCTATTAGCGTCGACCCCGTATCTCACCGTTGCCGCTACATCGCCGCCTTGAGTCCCGATTCCGGGGATAATCAACGGCATCTCCGGGCAAAGCTCGCGAATCCTTCTCAATTGGCGAGGATAGGTTGCTCCAACTACAAGTCCAATATTGCCGCGAGTATTCCACGCAACGGCCTTCAGCGCGACTCTCTCGAAAAGGGGTATGGTGCCGGTACCTGGAGCCGGTTCGAGAGAAGGTAATTCCTGGAAATCGGAGGCGCTCGGGTTGGAGGTTTTGCACAGAATGAATATCCCTTTGTCGGTGTAATCAATGAAGGGGGCGATGGAGTCATAGCCCATGTACGGGTTGAGGGTAACAGCGTCAAAGCCGAAGGTATCGAAAAGAGCTCTGGCATAGGCCTTAGAGCTGGAAGCGATGTCGCCTCTCTTGGCATCTCCGATGACAGGTATACTGTCAGGGATATGGGCTATAGTCTTACTCATCGCTTTAAGTCCATCGATACCCAGTGCTTCGTAGAAGGCAAGGTTGGGCTTATAAGCGCATACGAGGTCGGAAGTTGCGTCGATAATCTCTTTATTAAACTGGAAGACGTCTATTCCCGGCATTAACTCTGGATCAGGGTCGAGTCCGATACATAGTAGGCTCTGATTACTTCGTGATGCGGTTAACAGTTTTTCCACGAAATTCATGGCGGTTTCCATGGTGCTAGGTGACTGGGGTGATAATAGCAGTCGTATCGCGAAGCGTCAAGGATTGAACTTTGAAGTGTCGGCTGTGACTGATTATTAGTATAGGGCGTTGACAACCCTGAGCGTCAAAACTATAATATCGCTGATAGTCGCAATCTGAAAGGTGGTGCAAATATGGCCAACGAGATGGGGAAGAGGTATCGATGTGCCAAGTGTGGCACGGAATTGATTGTCACCCGAGCTGGCGACGGCGCAGTTACTTGTTGCGGGCAACCTATGGAGAAGAAGACCTAGCCCCTGATGTTTACGAATATAGCACGATATCTATTCAGATTATAGAAGCGTGAAGGGAGTCTAAGGTAAAATGCCGAATCTTTTAGGCAGAAGATTTCGTTGCGAAGTTTGCAACACTGAAGTACTGATCACCAAAGCGGGTGATGGGGAAGTGGAGTGCTGTGGTCAGCCGATGACTGCACAGCAGCCCAGACCCCTTCCGTCCTCCGATTAAACGGCCATAATATTCCGGTAAATATAAGCTGTAAGGCTTTCTTTATAGCCGTTGTCCTCTCAATTCTCAGGCTGTGGGTGATGTCCGTCCTTAAACCTACAATTCCAGCAATAGATTCGTTTATCCCGGCCGCTATTAGTGGTTCGTTATTTTGTCGAGCTGCTCGTTTTGGCTTCTGTTACTGCTTTAGGGTTATACTACGGCTTCCTGGCTTGATACTCGGGTGATGCCCGGATAATCACTTTGCAGCATCATGACTCCTGTCATAATAAAAATGCGTTGCTACTTCTATGACAACGCTTCAATCACCGCTGTTATCCGTGCTACGGCTACCTCTGGGGTTCAATGATGACCTTGATGGAATTGTGTTCCCGGGGATGGGTTACCATGTGGAATCCCAGGCCTGCCTCTGCAAGGCTCAGCTTGTGTGTAATCATATCTCTCACGCGCAGATTGCCGGCCCGGATCAATTCCAGCGCTGTGGCGTAGTCCGCAGGACTGCCTGCATAGGATGTGGTGAGAGTAATGTCGTTGCGCCAGAATAGATCATTCAGTGATATCGGGAAGGTTTCCCCTGGATCCGAGGGGGCAAAGAAAAGGACGGTTCCACCGCGTTCTACCGAATTCAGCGCCTGCGTGATGGCTCCACTTGCCCCGGTACATACTATCACTGAATCTGCCAGTCGTCCGTTATTAAAGTCGTGCAGATGGGCTGGCACATCGTCATTGGCGTGGATAGAGGCGTGTGCTCCGAACCGTTGCGCAGCGCTTAAACGGTAGTCCAGGATATCTGTTGCTATCACCGTACCTGCTCCCAGCATACGGGCCAGATGAACGTGCAGCAAACCCGCGATGCCGCTGCCGATTACGAGCACGGTACATCCCGGCTTCAAGCCTGCCCGCCTCTGGCCACGTAGGACACATGCCACCGGCTCGACGAAGGTCGCCTCTTCAAAAGATACCTCTTCGGGCAGAGGAAATACGCCTCGGTCCACGTTGATCGCGGGTAACCTGACGTATTCTGCGAAGCCGCCCGGGTCGAAGTTTGTCCGACGCAGGGTGTCGCACACGGTGTGGTTGCCGTTGAGACAGTAATGGCACGTGTTGCAGGGTACATGGTGTGCTACGGTGATCCGGTCACCCACTTTACAATTTTTGACCCTGTCCCCCAGCGCTGCTATTGTGCCTGCGACCTCGTGACCAAGCACCAGGGGCACCTTGTGGATTCGATACCATTCCATCACGTCACTGCCGCAGATGCCACTGGCCTCTACGCGCAGCAGTAGCTCACCCGGGCCCGGCTCAGGAGTTGGCATTTCCTCAAGACGCACGTCATCATTGCTATAGTACATCGCCACACGCATTGAATTTTCTCCTCAATAGCGCACTTCATGACTGTTCGGGGTTGGCGCTTTCCCGTGGTTGAGTGGTTTCAGTTTACCACATAGAATTGGGAATGGACAATGATAGGAATTCGGAGAAGCTTATCTGCCGGTAGACTCTATCCGGGAAAGGATAGTGTAAACAGGGCTACTGCCTAGAAGGGGAAATCAGGACGGTAAATAGGCGGATTATGAGTTAGGGGGTGATTGCGCCTAGCCTTGTACTGTGGTCTGCAGCTACTCTGAGACTTCGTCCTCCTCCTCAGCACCGTAGGCTTCTACGTATACTTCCTCATCTTCGTAATCTTCCAGTGGTTTCGGGCGGGTGTTGATCACAACAGTGCCGGCGATCCGATCATGAAGACCGCGCTTTTCCCTGCTTAGGGCTATTAATAAGAAGGCAAAGATGAAAATGATAACCGGGACAAACCAGCCACCATAATTCACGCCCAGGGTGCTAGCGAATAAATATATGGAGTACCCGATATATCGAAAAAAGGCTCGCCATATGCTGACAGGGCTGCCGTCGACTTTGACAACCTTGGCACCAACGGCCATCTTGCCCGGTGTCTGTCCTCGCCATGTCCAGAAGCCTACAAAAAAACCTACACCAATAATCGGCATCACGTAGGTGGATACAACAGATTCACTGCCAATTATCTTCTGTACTATGAAGGTGATAATTAGCAGGATTATAAAATCCAGGATGAACGCTGCCAGTCTGATCCAGGCGCCCCGGTACTGAAGTCCCTCGGTTTCCGCCACAGTCTCGAATTCGCGGATTTCAGCGGGAGCTTCTTCTAAGTGTTCTTCGCGTGCTATCTCAACGGGCAGGTCATCTCTAATAGGTTGCTCTGCCGCCTCGACCCAGGCCAGCTTGTCTCGGTCCCAGACATATCTGGCTCTTGGCTTGTCCAGTTCATTGTTATCCTTATCTTCCACAACGATATCTCCTGTTCGAGCTTTGAACTTATCTCAGTGATTATACCAGCAGGTAATACACTTGGCAAAAATCATGAAGGTGAATCTGATTGAGTTATAGCAAGGATAACTACTTTGGAACCGGGCACAGAACGATAGACCACCTCAAGACCGCCCCCGGATTCGAATTCGCCGTTGAGGCTGCGGAGGATAAGCGAATCTGGTGGGAATCCGTCAAATCCCTTGAACTTCTCATCCAGCTCGGCCCATTCCAGGATAGCCCCTGCGATTTCCAGGTCAAGCTCTGAGAAAACGAGGAAGTCTGCGCTGTATTTATCCATGATCTCCACAGCCTCCGAAGGATCATTGGTGGCGTAGGCTATACCTATGTCGTGCAGAACCTCCTCGCTCCATCCGTAATATCCATTATCCACTAACGGTCTCCGCTGCCCCAGGTCAAGGATCCAGAAGCCGGTGCTCCATTGGGTCATTACCCTTGCATTTTTAGGGGTTTTCTCACTTATATAGGCTAGGGAGTCTTGCCATTCTTCATCAGGCGCGATAAAAGCGCCTGACCCCAGATTATAAGCACCGCCGAAGGAATAAAAGAGCATTAGAAAGAGCATAACCACCACACAAACCTTTTTCAAAGAATGGAACTGTCCGTGTCTCTGCCAGTTCCACAGGAAGGCCAGACCTATACCTGAAAGCAGGCAGGCGGCCGGCAGGGCATAGTATAGAATCCTCATGGCGAAGAGGCTGAGAATCAATATGCAGAGGAACCAACAGGCGAAGAAGATACTGCCTTCGTCCCGTTTCTTCCAGGCAAGGTAGAGGCCGATTATCATTGGGATGATAAAGAATCGATAGGCAATCAGTTGCGAAAGGCTTAACCCTCTCATTTCAGCAATGTTGCTTTGCCCCTCTGTGTTCAATATCCCTTTAACTATGTCGAGCCAGGACTTTGCCAGATCAGAATTCAGAGCCAGCGCTATACCAGCTACGACGATATTGACAGCGATGATGACAGTAAAGGTTCGCCAGTTGAGCTCGCTTAGAGCAGTTTTTAGCCTGCGCATCGTGCTTGGCTCTGTCTGAAGGCGGTCGATGTACCCCAGGATGGTTCTAACTACGAAATACGCAATTAGAATGGCCAGAAGAAGCACTGGCCCGGGAAAATCCCACTCCGCATACAGCAGGCCTTCCACACCGAGTATCAAGAGCCCTGATACAAGCCATCCAACATCTCTTCTCCCTATATGCAAGTGCCAGCCTCTGGACTGGTAGTACAGGAAGGCACCTGTCATCAGCAGCAGCAAGCTGAACCCATCGCGATCGACGAAACCTGCCGCGGTGATGAAGACAGCGTGAATTAAAGCAGCCCATGTAAAGGCGGAGAACAATCCTACCATCCTGCCGTAGATTCTGGCGGCGGCTACATATATTGCCAGCATACTGACCAGGCCGAGTAGAGGGGACGCGAACTTGCATACGATGTTTAGCGCATCAGCAGATGATAGATTGAATATAGAACTAAAGGCCTTGGCGATGTAGGCCAGGGGGTAAGCCAATCCACTATGCAGATAATAGGGATCTGAGGTCCACCACGGGTAGGGGGGTGCGCCTTCACCAGCTGTGATCTTGCTCGATACCCAGTGGAAGAAATAGGAGTCCGGGCTTATCATATAATAGTGGTCTGGATTCAGAAGGTGTAGACAGCGAAGCAGAGAAGCATATATCGTCAGACAGATTAAAGCCAGCAGTATGATGTGTGTGCTAGGTAAGCTTGAAACTCTGTTTTGGAAGGCATCCCAGTGTGTGACTGTTCCTAACCATGATTTTAAGGCTAGCCATTCCGCTTCATAAGGCATGAGAGTAATTTTAGCTTGGGATATGTTCACTGTCAACCGTACGAATTGACTCATAATAAAAGTTACTGAATGCATTATAGTTGCGTCATAAAGAATGTTACCGATGGAGGTGGCATGACAAGAGGCGGTATACTGGAGTACAAAGAGGCGGTACGAGGTCG
>Ga0180432_10001080_pt1 | contig 43674 bp, 41 predicted proteins | sample SS_ome_10_FD_132414 | JGI IMG/M metagenome (GOLD analysis project Ga0180432, IMG submission 132414) | Hypersaline lake sediment archaeal communities from the Salton Sea, California, USA - SS_1_MS_2 metaG | ecosystem: Environmental > Aquatic > Non-marine Saline and Alkaline > Hypersaline >... | reverse complement strand
TAGCTGTATGCAATTGAGTAGGGCAGGAAAGGCATCTCCCCGGTCAAGGATCTTCCCCCTGGCTGCCACCCCAGGTTGTCCCAGACGGGGTAGTAACCTTTCTCGACGATATCCCTTGCCATCCTGAACATGAAGAAGGCATCAGGATCGTTGATCGTCCCGTGTCGAGATGGGACCATCCTGATGCAGACTGCCATGAAGAAGATGAGGATCAGGGCAATCACTACCCAGTTCTCCTCAACTTCACGAGGCAATGGTATCCTTGATGACGTTCTGCTCACCGATCAACCCCTGTCGAGGTGTCAGTTTGAAATATATATCCCAGTCTATGTCGTCCAGAGGTCAGGAATCGATCCCCGACCATACAAGTAATAAATCCCGAGCTATGGATATCAAACTCCAGGCGTATCCCCGTGATCAGACAGCTGCTCGAAGACAGAAGGGTTGTATTGTTCGAGATAGGCTGTCTGCTCCTTCTCTACACATCAGGTGTATTCGTTCGCCTAGCTCCGATCAGGGAATGGGGGTTGTACGTTACCGCTGACGACCCGGTTCTCCACGTCAGGTTGACGGAGTATCTGTACAGCAACGGACACCTGCCTCGAGACGATCAACTGGCTTGGTATCCATGGGGTCAGAACTGGGAGAAGAAGCTGCCCAACTTCAGATACTACCTGACATCCGGCCTCTACTATATCTTCCAGGGTCTTGGCATGGGCCTCTCGATCTACGACTTCTGTGTCCTGTTCCCGGCCTTCTTCGCTCCCCTCGCCGTGTTCCCGATGTTCCTTCTAGGAAGATCCCTATGGGACTGGAAGGCGGGGCTCGTCTCCGCCGGGGTTCTCGTTGTATCGGCCGGGTATCTGACGAGAACGATCGCGGGTTTCTACAGACACGAGCACGTGGGAATACCCCTGCTGGTACTCTGTATGTATCTCTTTGTGGAGGCACTCAAGGCGGGTGATCTACGGAAGAACATCACCTACTCCGCGCTGTCGGGCTTCGTGCTCGTCCTGTTGACGGGGACCTGGTCCGGGTTCCGGTTCCTGCTTGACGGCTATGCGGTCTACGTCCTCCTGATGATGGTACTGAGACGGATGGACATGAGGATGCTCCGGACCTTCATCATAGTCGACGGGATGGCGCTGGCCTCGACCTTCTTCTGGCCCAACCTTTCAACGAATTTCTATCTGAGAACGGAGTTCGCGATCCCGGTGGCGATAATCGCCACAGCGCTGATCTACCAGTTTCTGCTCAGGGATCGAGTGGATCCGAGGAGACTGCCCGTTGCATCGATCGGTATATCCCTGATTCTATTCCTAGCCATGATAGGAACCGTTAGCAGGCTTCCCAGGGGCCGGTACGAGATGATTGTGAATCCGTTTCGCGAGGCCCCGGCCGGGGACGTATCTCAAACCGTCGCCGAACACGCCGACATGAGGCTTACATTCACCAACGGCAGGTTGAGGTGGCCTGCACTCAGCTCCTATGGCATGTTTCTGTTCCTCGTTCCCATCGGTCTGATCCTGCCCTTCATCCGGACGAAGGCGGAGGATAATGCGAACCGCGAGATACTATCGATGCTCGTTTTCCTGACCTTCCTGCTCTTCCTGGCCCTCGATCCATATCCAGCCCTAGTCTGCTTCGTCTTCGTCTGGCTCGGACTGGCGGGTCTGTGGTTCATGACCCCCGAGGATCATCGGCCGAATAACTCGGAGGTGATGGTCATGGTGTTCGCAATCTTGGCCGCCTACTTCTTCAAGAATATGATCAGGCTCAACATCCTTTTCTCCGTCTTCGTGGCGATTCAGTCAGGTCTGTTCTTCACCTACGTCACGAGATTGATAGGGTCGCTCGAGGCAACGGGGGACCGGAAGCCCTCCACTTCGTCGAGTAGAAGGAGGAAGTCGCGTCGCAAGTCCAAGCCCAAGGAGAAGGGACCCACTGAGAAGAGGTTCGGCGCCGGCCCCGAGATCGCTATCGCCCTGATCATCACGCTTCTTCTCGTATGGTCGATCTCCGGATCATACAAGTCCGCGAAGGGGTATCCTCTCGGCCTGCGGGAGGACTGGTTTGACTCCCTGGCCTGGATAGAGGAGAACAGCGAGGAAGGCGACGTGATAATGTCCTGGTGGGACTATGGTTACTGGATACAGACCTACGCCGGCAGGACCACGATCGCCGATGGTGCCACGACCAACAGCAGTCAGATCAGGGAACTGGCCAAGGCATTCATAACCACGGAGTCGGCGGCCAGGGATTTCTGCAAGGAGTTCGATGTGCGGTACGTGATGATCGACGTTTCCGACGACTTCATAGGTGGAAAATGGACGGCCATGGCAGTCATCGCAAAACAGGAAGTGGGAGACTACATGGCGGTGAACGAGGAGGGACAGACGGTCATACTCGACAAGGGGGAACGATGTCCTCTGTTCAGGATGGCGTCGAGGGGGACTCTGAACAGGGACCTCGATCCCGTCCCGGGTTTCGAGTACAGGGCCTCCTTCACCGGGGACAGGGGGGGAAGGGTCATCGTCTACGAATTCGTTGGCTGAGTCCCGAAGCGGTTACCTTGGGTTGGCCTGGCTTGAACAAAGGGTTACCCCGCAGGCACCTCTACCCAAAGGTAGAAAAAGGGCACAGTCAATCCCGAAAGGAATAGACTCGATCACTGGAGGTACTTGGGAAGGCACATATCCCCACCCAAAACGGAAGAGAGCCGAAATCGAAAGGGATGTAGGCCGGCACAGGCCCGCGTTGATCGTGCCTTGGTATCAGGGTTCGGAAATTTCACAGCACAAGCTAGATGAATCGAAAAAAAGGGGGATGGTGAAGCGACTCAGTCGAGCAGCTTCACCGTAAGGGTCTTGTTGTCGAGAGACACCGGATCCTCATTCGTATAGGCGTAGTACATCCTAACGTCGTAGGTGCTCTGGTTCACTTCCGCCGGTAGCTGGGGACACATGATCGTGACGCGGATCGCCTGCTTCTCCTCCAGCGTGGTGAACCTCCACTGGTACTTGCCCTCGCGCTCGGTGTAGGTCTCGTTGGCCTCGGTAAAGTCGATCTCGCCCAGCTCGAGCAGGATCGACACGCCCTTGGCCTGTCCCTTAACCGGCTCGAAGACCAGATCGATGTTCTCCTTCTTCACCTGATAGGACGTCCAGATGCTCCTGTTGCCACCGAACTCCTCGTACTCATCGGGATACTCCATGACCCACTCCATGTGCCCTTCGAGTTCCGGCTCATAGAGCCACTTGGAGATCCAGTTCGTCTTGGTGAAGATACCCCATGCCGCAATCAACAGAAGGATGATTGCGACGACGAGTATCCCAAGACGTATCCTTCTCCGAGTTGGCGACTCTACGTACCTTACTTCCTCCTCTCTGACTTCCGGCTCCTTGCTTTCTTCCGGTTCTTCAGCCACACACAAACCTCCTAGGATATCCTCTTTCTTAGCCCGACTATGCAAAGGATTAGACCTGCGAAGATCATTATGAACATCACTAGCGAAAATACGTCTGTAGATGCGGTCGGGTTGAACATCGTTCCCATGCCCAACACGGCACCTAGACACATCAGAGCTATTCCGGAAAGGAATATCGGTCCACCTTTCTTGGCTATGCGAAGTCCTCCTGGGGGATACGGTTTTTTTGGGAAGCCAATTGACTTATAAAGGTTATTGTGCCGAAGCGGCTTGAAAACCGGGGTGAAGATGCAGAAGGGGGGTTCTGTCGGATGAGAGATAGCAGGGGCCGGGATTATCTGAAAAAGATGGGGCCACAGGGATTTCCGTCGGGCCCAAAGGGCCCGGATTTCGAACCCTGGTCGGTGGGTTTCTTCCGATACCCTCCGTTGATCATCGGCTGTGCCTCACCGCTCCGGAGTCTCAGACTGGAGCCCACTATGATTCCGGGGTGAATCCTTACCGGACTACACCATGGCCCCTTGAGGGCCGGGGAGGGATGTCGTCAATAAATATCTTTTCGGGTGGCTGGTGAGCCCCCTCGCGTTCGGATCTCGTCCCCCGGCTCGATCTCCGTATCCGGGTCCAGGGTCACGCCAGGCCCGATCTTCCCCCGGGCACCGATAACACACCTGTCCCCGAGGATCGGTCCTAACCTATCCCTGCCGGAATCAAGCCGTCGCCCCTTGATCTCCATCCGGACTCCCCTGCCGTCCCTGGATCTCCCCAGCAGCTTCGCTCCAGGGCCAACACGACATCCCGCCCCCATGACCGCGTACTCGACGGTAGAACCGCCCCCGATGATGCTTCCCTCCAGGATCACCGATCCCTCGACCCGCGCCCCGTCGATCGTGACGCCGTTGCCGATCGATGAGAGCGGGCCAACGACGGACCCCGTCGCCACCGTGCACTCTTCGCCGATCACCGAGGGTTCCAGGACCCTCGCCCCCGCTTCGACGACGGAACCGTCACCGATATTGACATCCGCGTCACGGGCTCCCTCCTCAGCTCTCCCGCCTGATACCCGGCCTACCGCGAGAAAGGTCTCATTCAGTTCGAGGATGTCCCACGGCTTGCCGAGCTCGAACCACTCCTCGACCTCGTAGCAGCGGACAGGCTCACCGGAGTCTATGATCGCCTGGAGCGTATCCGTTATCTCGATCTCCCTCCTCACCGGATTCGGGGGTGTCTCCCTGATACGATCGAAGATGGGTGGACCGAATATGTAGGACCCGACATTGGCCAGATTCGAGGGCGGTGAATCAGCCTTCTCCAAAACCCTCCGGACAAGGCCGTCCCTGATCTCGAAAACCCCGTAATCCCTCGGGTTTGGCACGGCCTTGGCCCCCACGCTGGTGGTCTTTCCCTCCAGCATCTTGGCCAGGCTCCCCCTGTCAAGGATCACATCTCCGTTCAGCACGAGAAACCTACCCTCCACCGAGCCCTCCGCCGTTCTGATGGCGTCCGCCGTGCCCCGGGCCTCTCTCTGGACGCGCATCACGACCTCCATGTCCAGACCCGAGACCGAGTCGACCCAGTCCGAGATCATCTCCCTCATATACCCGGTGATGAGGACGACCCTCTCGATTCCCAGGGAATCCAGGAGCCTCAGCTGGTGCTCGATGAAGGGGCTGTTGGCTATCGGTATCAGCACCTTAGGCCTGGTATAGGTCAGCGGCCTGAGCCTCGTACCCTCTCCGGCCGCGAGAACGACAGCCTCACTTATCGTCTCCGATCGCATCGAACCGGTCACAGTTTTAACCTCATATCTACAAATATGTTCCGTGAGCAAAAAGGAAGCCTCCGTGAGGATAGACGGAAGATACGGTGAGGGGGGAGGAAGCATACTGCGTCTGGCCACCGCCCTGTCTGCCATCACGGGAAACACCGTGGTCGTTGACAATATCAGAAGCAATCGGTCAAGGCCGGGTCTGGCCCCCCAGCACCTGACAGGGCTGAAGGCGCTGGCGAGGCTGTTCAGCGCCCGAACCCAGGGTCTCTCCCTCGGTTCCACCAAGGTCAAGTTCGTTCCCCGTTCCCCCCGGGGAGGTCAGCTATCGGTGGACGTCGGGACAGCCGGCAGCATCGGATTGGTTCTGCAGACCCTGATGATCGTCGTCCCGTTCGTGGGGGAGCCAACCGAGATCTCCCTCACCGGCGGGACCCATGTGAGGTGGTCCCCGAACATCGACTATCTCGAAAGGGTGACGCTTCCGATAATGCGCAGGATGGGCTACAGGGGGACCCTGTCCCTGATCCAGCCCGGGTACTATCCGAAGGGAGGCGGCAAGGTGATCTTCAAGGGTGAACCATGGCAGGGGTTGGAGGCGGTGAGCCTCGAAGACTTCGGGCAGGTGGAGTCGATAGGGGGAATCTCCAGGGCGTCGAATCTGCCCAAACACGTCCCGATGAGGCAGGCCGACGCCGCCAAGAGCCTACTCTCCGACCGCGTCGAGCCGGAGGTCTTCGTGACAACGGAGAGGGCGATGTCCCCTGGAAGCGCGATAACCCTCTGGGCGGAGACCAGCGAGGGCTGCATACTCGGGTCATCCTCACTGGGTGAGAAGGGGAAGCCCGCGGAGGAGGTCGGCACGGAGGCCGCGCGGGATATGAAGGCCTTTATCGATTCAAGGTCGCCGGTTGATCCTTTCCTCCTCGACCAGATCCTTCCCTATGCTTCACTGGCCGATGGGAAGTCGGTGTTCGAATCCGTCAAGCTGACCGATCACGCCCTGACCAACATTCATGTGATCGGGGAGTTCCTGAACTCGCAGATCGAGGTCGAGGGCGATAGGGGCGGTTCATGCAGGATCGAGGTATACGGAGCCGATCTGGAGGGAAGTTGGAATGTGTAAGGTATGCATAGTGATGGGCAGCGAATCGGACAGGAAGATAGCCGACAGGGCGACCGCGATACTCGATGCCCTGGGAATAGAGTACGAAACGCACGTGGCATCGGCACACAGGAATCCGGAAAGGGTAATCCAGATCGTCGATACCACCCCGGCGAAGGTCTTCATCGCCATCGCGGGTTTGTCGGCTCACCTCCCCGGTTTCATCGCCAGCCGAACCCAGAGGCCGGTTGTCGGGGTTCCCGTGGCGGCCAAACTGGGGGGACTGGATTCACTTCTGTCCATAGTCCAGATGCCGAAGGGCGTACCCGTCGCCACAGTGGGAATCGACCGCGGGGATAACGGGGCCCTCCTGGCGGCCAGGATCCTAGCCGTCGAGGAACCCGGGATCTCGGCGAAGCTATCCGAATGGAGCCCATAGGTCTTGTCAAGGTGGATAAAGGAGAGGCGAAAGGAACGATACTACCGGAAATCCAAGAAGAGCGGGTACAGGTCAAGGGCGTCCTACAAGTTACTTCAGCTGGACCGTAAGCACAGGCTCATCCGAAGGGGCGACAGGGTCCTGGACATAGGCTGTGCGCCGGGCGGGTGGTCCCAGGCCGCATCCGAGCTGGTTGGGCCCGGAGGGATCGTCGTCGGGGTGGACCTGGATGATACCGCGGGGCTCGATGGGGGCAATGCGGCATTCCTCGTCGGTGATATATTCGAGGAGGATACCATCGAGGCGATCCGGAGACTGAGCCCCGAGTTCGACGTCGTGATCTCCGACGCATCCCCCAAGATCTCGGGCGTGTGGAGTCGTGATCACCTTCTCTCCGTGGACCTGGCCGACAGGGCTCTCGAGGTCTCTCGGGACCTGCTGGTCGAGGGGGGCAACATGGTGGTGAAGGTGTTTCAAGGACCGGAGTTGAGGGGATTCTTCCGGAAGGTGCAGGACGCTTTCGAATACGCCAAGAGGTCTAAACCCGACGCATCCAGGGGCAAGAGCTCCGAGATCTACGTCGTGGGTAAGGGCTTCAGGCGTCCCTGAGAAGATCGACAGATTTCAGGAGTCGGCAAGCCTTGCACATCTCCCCTCCCGTCGGCTGACCGCATATCGAGCATGCCTTCAGCTCCACATCCCCGTAGGTGCGGTTCAGCCTCAGGGATATCCTGTCCATCGAGGAGAGGAGCGAGCTCTTGGAGGTGGGTCTCCCCTCCTCCAGCCCGTTCAGGAAGCGCCGTATCTCATTCCTCATATCGTACTTGGCATACGGGCACTTCTCGATGTGGAAGTCAAGCCCCCTGAACAGGTCGTAGAGCAGGGTCTCGCGGCACGGGATTCGTCGCAGCGGCTTGACACGTGGCACGAATCGAGGATCCGAGACAACGTACTCCGGTCCGGATCTCGCTATCCTCGCGGGATCGCCCCTTATGAGATTGAGGAGGGCCGACTGGGCCTCGTCATCTAGGGTATGGCCCGTCACCATCACGTCCGCCCCCAATTCCCCCGCCACCCGGTTCAACAGCCACCTGCGCAGGACCCCACAGTACGTGCAGGAAACCTCCTTGGTTCCCGCAAGATTCAGAATCGAGTCAATGCCCTCGCCGATCTCCTCCTTGAAGGAGAAGAGGTGGAACTCCAGGCCCCGGCTTCGGGCCGCCTCCCTGGCGATTTCTATCCCCCTGGCCCTGTAGTCCCCCACCCCCTCGTCGATGCAGACCACCGACATCTCCTTCCTCCTCTCCGCCGCAATGGGATGGACGATATCCAGACATGCGATGCTGTCCTTGCCCCCTGATACCGCGAAGACGACCCGCTTCCCGCTCCTGAGCAGGTGGCCCCTTCGAATCTCCCTGCGAACCCGCCTCACCAGATTCTCGGTGAAGCAGCGACCACAGTAACTGTTGCCCGAGTACCTCTGGATATACCTGGCCTTTCTACCGCAGCGGTCACACCTGGGCGAACTCGTCCTCATCACCCCCGGGACAGGTCCTCAACAGCACCACCCGATCCCCCGGATTGAGCTCCTCCAGCTCGGTTACCACAAAACCTTCGATCAGGGGCACGTACTCCTCGAGGAGAATGCCGAGGTTTCGGAACAGATCGCCGACCGTCGCCCCCCTCTCCAGCTTCACAGTCCTCCGGGAAAGCCCCGGTTTCGAGGTCACGCAAACCTCCATCAGCGCCAACCTAAACGCCTCCCCGGTCTATTATTTTCCTCGGCCTGGCCAGGAGCGATCGCACCTCAGGTTCCCGCCCCACCTCAAAACCGGCCCTGCGGAGCCGCTTCGACACCCCCCCTGCGAGGTCGCGTCTCCGGTACTTCGAGCCCGGCTGGCCGGTGTAGTGCAGCAGCACCCCGTCCTCGGCGATTATCCTGCGCAGCTGTTCGTAGAATCCCGATGAGTATAGATCCCCGGCCACCGAGAAGGTAGGCGGGTCGTGCATGATCGCATCGAACCTTCCGGCCGGCAGGGCTCCCACCAGCCTGATTGCATCTGCGATGACTATCCCGATTTCTCCCTTCTCCGCAAGTCGAAACATATCCGTGCTACAAGGATTGTACTTGGATAGCTCTATCACCTGCCAGTTCCTTTCCAGGGTCAGGACCCACGTCCCTCTGCCCGCCGCCTCCTGGCAGCTGTATCCGAGACCCGTGCATATGTCCAGGACCACGTCGCCAGGCGAGAGGTTCAGCCTGTCCACCTTCATGGACGCCTCCTGCTCGGGCAGGATGTCCTTGGTCCTGTGCATCCGGATGCCGTTTATCTCCAGCGCCGGGTAACCGCCGGTGGGGACCAGCTTGTAGAAGTCATCCTTGAAGAGTTGAAGGCCCCTCAGCCTCCCATCACGGATCGTGTACATCACGTTGTCGCGCTTCGCCTTCATCAACTCGCCGCGGGATACCTCCCGTCCCCCTACCGTCAGCGACTCTCCCTCCGCCCTCACATGGACCGCCTGGCACGGGAGATCCAGCATCGTCTCCCCGTCCCTCAGTGATGCTATTCTCTCCGCATCCATCTTGCTCAGGGCCAACGGTTCAGTGTTTTGCACAGCGAAGTCCTCCGTCATCCTCCGTTCCCGTCTCTCCCCGTCATGTGGCCCACGAGGTAGTTCTCGGTCGCCCCGTCGATCTCGACCTCCAACCAGGAGCCCAGTTCATGCGAACCGTCGATGATGACGGGCCTGTATGAATCGTTTCGAGCCACGTACCCGCCCTTCCGCCCCTTCTCGGAGACAAGGCACCGACCCGTCCAGCCTATCAGGTCACGGTTGACCTCTAGTGTCACCTGGCGTATCAGTTCCGAGGCTTCGCGACTTCTCCGCTTGACCTCTGATCCGGGTAGCTCCCTCAGCCGCGACGCCTCCGTCCCCGGTCTGTGTTCGTATCTGGACAGGTTCACCACGTCAGGCTTGATATCCCTGACCAGTTCGAGCGTTTCTGCGAAGTCCTCGTCTCTCTCGAGTGGATACCCGACGATTAGGTCAGTCGCGACCGTGAACGATTGGAGTCGATCGCGAAGCTCGTTCACCATATCCTCCCAACGCTCGACGGAATATCGCCTCCCCATGAGTCGTAGAACCCGGTTGCTGCCCGACTGCACGGGCAGGTGAATGAAGTTGAAGACCCGCTGGTCACGGTAGATTTCCACCATGTCATCGAAAACAGGTTCAAGGGAGCGGGGGTTCATCATGCCCAGCCGGATCCTCGCGCGGTCGTCGAGCAGCCCTAGGATCCCGGCAACGAGTCCGGGGAGCTTCACTTCTCCCCCGTCACCTCCGTAGGCGGCAAGGTCCTGCGCGGTGAGCCAGACCTCATGGATCCCTTTCGCGGTCAGCCTTCGGACCTCACTCAGTATCTCCTCCACCGGATAGGACCTGAGCCCTCCCTTGATCAACCTCACTATGCAGAACGAGCATCGACCCGTGCAGCCATCCGATACCGGAACGATTCCGATGCCCGGCCGACCGAGAGGTCTTTCGCAGAAGGGAACCTCCGGCCTCTCGAGATTCGGTCGATGGCCCCTGATTGCGCTCGGGATGAGGTGATACTCCCCGGTCCCGAATTTGAGGGCGGCCGGTGCCTCTTGGTCAAGAAGTTCCCCCTGAACCGTTGGCATACATCCAGCTATCACCAGCTGTTTATCGCCCCACGATCGCTCTATCTCGCGGATCTTCCGGAGCATCCTGCGCTCCGTCCTGCCCTTCACGGTGCAGGTGTTCAGTACTATGACATCCGCCGATTCACGGTCGTCCACCAGATCAAGTCCGGATGAGATCAGAGAGCCCTCCAGATACTCCCCCAGAGATTGATTCATCGAACACCCGTAGTTCTCGACATGGACCTTCATCAGGCGATCCACCGGACCAATAACTTGGACAACCTTTTTCAAGAAATCATAAAAATAGTGCGACATGGAGGACGAGATCAGGAAAATCGAGAAATACGTGGAGGTGCCTCATGTTTACGGCGTGGATGTATCGTTCGCCAGATACGGAGTCGATCTCAAGGATCCGAAGTTCGAGATCTACGTGGAGGAGGAGGATGAAGGGATCCGGCAGATGCTTGAGAGACGGGTGCTGAAGCGATCTATCGTCACCGACCAGAAGAGGATCTTCGAGAACTCGGATACCGTGGAGATAGCCGGCCACGAGATCGAGGTCCTCGACCTGAGCGATCTTGTGATGGAGGTGCTGGGACAGGACCGGCCCCTGCCCACACTGGTCTCCTGTATACCGGTCGCCTTGGCCCTTCATCCCGGAGCGATCGATCCCAGAAGGGTGATATCCACCACCCAGGACAAGAGCTTCATCCAGAAGCTGGGCTTCCTCTTCGAGATAGCGGACTATCTGAATCCGGACCCCGGTGTGAAGGCGAGGCTCAGGGTGCTGCGCCGTTTCCATCCGTTTGGGGAAACGACCTGGATCCTTAACCCGCCCGTCTCGGATACCCCTGAAGACGAGGAGAAGGGTTTCAGGAGCAAGAACAGGATACTGACGCTGCAGAGCTTCTGGAAGTGCCAGGAAACCCCACTGATGGAGGAGTTCGAATCACAGTACAGACTGTACGTGCCTGAGGAGAAGATGAAATGGATATATCAGCAGAGGATTACGAAAAAATTCTCAGAAAGGGGCATACGAGTGAGGAGATTGTAGAGGGCCTGAAAGAGGTCAACCACCGCCTGGAACGGAGGATGGAGGTGTTCCTGATCGGCGAGGCTCCTCTGGTTCTCAGGACATGGAAGAAGACCTGCAGCCAGATAGAGGTGGTCTTCATCGACGAGCGGGACCTGCAGGACTTCATATCCGCCCTGCAGGAAGCGGGCTACGAGGAGACGATGTACATGAGGTACAAGAAATACCTCACCTTCGACCTCTACCTCAAGTCGTTCTCCGAGTACATCATCAGCGAGGAGATGATGAGGAGGGGCTTCGAGACCGACCTCGGCAACCTCGTATTCAGACTCGCCAGCCCCGAGGACATCATCCTGCTCAAATCGACCACCACGCTCGACAGCGACTACATGGATATCAGGCTGCTGCTGAACAAGATCAAGCCGGACTGGGAAACGGTTGTAGCCGAGCTTGACGTCCAGGTGAATGAGCTGGGTGCGAGCGACTACGCCGGAATAATGCTATTGGCCACGGTAAATGACCTGAGAAGAAGGAAGTACCAGATACCTCAGAATATCCCCCTGGCAGCACTGAGGTGTCTGCAGAAGGATATCCCCATCAACGGCAACCGAGTCTAGAGGGTATTCAGCGTTTGTGTCATCATCTGGGATATGCTTCGTTGTGCCCTCTGTACCGACGCTCCCGGGCGCAGACACGCGGACATGAAGACGTCCCCCAGTCTCAGGAGCACTAGCTTCCTGTTCCTGTGGGTCAGCTCCTTTGTCTCCATCTCCTCCGGATACTCCGGGTTCTCCTCGTGCAACAGAAGGCTCTCGCTCAGCGCCTCCGCCTCAGCCTGCGTCGGCATGTGTGAGAAGAGCACACGATCCCTGTAAAGGAGGACGAGTCCGGCCACACCAACCGTGTCAAGGTCCCTAAGGGCCTCGACCATCCACGCGGGTGTGAATGTCTTGCGGCATCTCCTGTCGTCGCTCTCGATACTCATCTTGACAGGCGTGTCCAGATAGCGCTGCAGAACTGCGGCCACTATCATGTCCGGAAAACAGCCGTGGGAGGGGTTGTCCTCCCTTCTTATCCTGCAGACTTCGAAGTCGTCGCACCCCTCAACGTCCATGACGATGCTTCTCGGTCCGGCCTCCACCCGGACCCTCGACGCGCCGGATATCTTCCGATGTACCCTGGCCAACTCCTCCGCGAAGCTCTGGGTATCCGTTTCGCCCCTCCCGAGTTCCTTCAGCTTCAGCTCGGTCCAGTTCTCTATCTCCTCCCCGATCTCCCGGCTGACCTCGCATATCACCGGATATGCTGCCCATCTCTCCCGGTTGTGCATCGATTTCTCGAGTTCGGAGAGCTTTCGCATGACCCTTTTCTCTATAGCACCTTCTGTGGGGGTATCCATGATGACACTTCCAAGTCTTCTGAACTGTAACGCCCTTCGTACCACTGCGGTTTCGGATGGAACATGGGGTCTCCATCCGTCAATCCCTCTCACAAGAGAGAACCTGTGATTCATCATAACGTCGGGAATTCTCCTCCCGTTCATCCCTTCTGTCGAATATGAACACAGAACTACCATCCTGTAATCGTGTATGTTGGCGTTTATCTGGGCTTCATATTCCACAAGCTCGTTCCAGGAACCGTCGCCGAGACCTCCTAGGTTGCCTGTCACCCTCAGGCCCTCGTAACCCTCCTCCATCGTCCTGTCATACTCGTCGAGCCACTGCCCCATGACGCGGCTGCTATCGAACTGCCCGTCCAGGAAGTACCACCGATCATCGGGTATAACCTCTATCTGGCCGTCTGCGAGGTACTGCCCCGCGCCCGCCGTTTCCAGCGACTTCATGGCCATCCTGTCGTCTACCGGGCTGGAGGTAACCCAGATACAGCGCTCATTCGACTCCAGGCCGTCCTTCAGGTAGGGTACGATAACGTCGGTCAGGTCCGCTGCATTCTCGTAGAAGTGGCAGAGATGTGAACCCCACTCAGTGTCGCCATTGAAAATCGTCACATCTTCAATACTTCTCATAGTTTCACCCGAATCAGTCGGCTACCTTTGCTTCCGCGGCCCGGGAGACCTTCTGGAGTATATCCGAGGCGACCTTCCTGTTGAGCATGTATCCCAGGTCACGTTTTATTACCAGCCCTTCATCTATCAGCAGGTTGAGCCTTTCCTTGACCTCGATGGCCCAGGCGCCGGTTTCGGCCGATATCTGTCTCAAGGTCAGGCCTTCCTGAGCTTGGAGCAACGATTCCAGTATCTGTCTCGCCAGGTCGTCCTCCGAAACGAGCGCGGCTATCCGGTCGCGTCCCGGAATCCCTTTCAGCTTGAGGGATATCTCCGGCTCCTCTATCAGGCTTCCGATCCATCTGACATCGTCGGAGAGCTTGTACATCCTCCTTCTTGACACCGTCTTGCTGTCCAGTATTCCCGCCTGTCGGAAATCCCGGATGATCCTATAAACTGTCCGCTTCGATACATGGGTCTTCTCAACGATGTCCGCAACAGAGGCAAACGAGTCGATCCTGGTCAGGGCCCGGAATATCTGCATGTGCTTCGGGCTCGCGAACACCTCTGAGATGGTGTCGATCCTTTCCTTCGGCTCCTCGGGGAGCGGTATCTCCATCTCAGCCACCTCCTGGAGTTGTGGCTCGCTGTAGGAGGCCCCAATTGTGCCATGGGTGAAGCGACTCAATGGCTCTGCTACCTCGACCGTCATCGGCTCCATTATGTTGAGCAAGGCGATACACGCAATTAAAAAGCATATCTCATCAACCCTCCAGGGACGGTTTCTGTCTTTCTTGAAAAGTTTGTCTATGTCTTTGGCCTTATTCGGGCTTCTCAAGGGGTGATGCTCGGATCAAGTGGAAAGTAGATTCGCAGGCAGGGACGGGCATGCGGTGGGGTCAGTCAATGCGAAAACTTTTTAGGATCGAGTGAGGCAGAGAGAGTATGCAAAGAACCTCTATCGTGATCCTTATATCGTTGCTTCTGATTGCTGGGTCTTCGGTCCTCGCCGCTCCTCGAGTGGACCCAGCAACGGGGAAGATCCGGCTGCTGCATGTTGGGAAAGCGTGGTATCAGGGTAATGCTCCTGGCCCGATATTCGTTCAGGACCCAAAGATAAGCTGGGACCCGGTGCCGGCACACGTGTGGTCTATGGGGCAAGATGCCTTCAGAAATCTCCGGCTCTACCTCCCGAGGTCGAAGCAGAGCTTCTTCGATAGTTATGATGTGGTCGTCATAGACGGGATGGAAGCCCTCCATCTGAGGGCGGACTTCCAGAACTGGTTGGTGGAGGGTGTCGAGACGAAGGGGATGAACTTCGTTATGGCCGATGATTCATCCTCATTTGGAACCAGCGGGAGCCACACCAGCTGGTACGTGGTCCCAATAGGAGGTATACTCCCTGTCATGGACGAGCCCGTGGGCGGCTCTCCCTACGGAGAAGAGCACGCCTTTCATCTCGTGCCTCAGATTCCGGGACACGAATTCACTCGAAACGTGCCCTGGGAGGAGGTCTGGATGTCGGCGGCGAATCGCCCATGGGCAAAGGCGGGTTCCACTGTCGTGGCCAGGATGTCGGGCGAGATCGCCCTGAACAGGAACAAGGTCCAGATGGTGTACTGGGACTATCCCGAGGGGGACGGTCGATCCGTCGCCTGGATTCACAGGTGGGTCGGGAATCGCGAGTTCTGGAGATGGCGATACCACGCCGATGTCGTCGCACATGTGATCTACTACACGGCGAGGGTTCCCATACCGGAGGACCTCGTGCTCATCCACAGGATCAGGGGTATGATCGGTGACTACTTCTACAACAGGATCTATGTGATTTCCACCATGGAGTTCGCGGACAGGTTCGGTGCAAATCTGAGGCCGATAGAGATGAAACTGGACGAGCTCGATGACCAGAAACAGGAGGCGGACCTACACTTCATCGACCAGGATTACGAGGCAGCGGGAGCGGCCCTCGATTCGGCGTTGTTGGAGCTGGAGGAACTGATCAAGGAGGCTATAGAGGCCAAGGACAGGGCCATGCTCTGGATATTCGTCATCGAGTGGCTGGTTGTGAGCGGAACCAGCATGATAGCAGGGGTGCTCCTGTGGGCCCTGATGGTCAAGAGGAAGCTCTACAGGGAAGTTGGGGAGACGAAGCTGAGGATGAAGGAGTGAAGTCGCTGAGGTGATCATGTTGGAGAGAGAACTCGCGGGAATTATGCTGATATGTCTGGTGGCCTCCACCATCGGGGTGATGCTGTTCCTTGGGGAGAGGGCGAAGAGCCGTATAGAGATACTGAAGGTCGAGTATCCCAAGAGATTCAATCCCGGTGAGGACAGAAGATTCGCCCTCAACATACTGGCGAGGAAGGACGTGGAGTCACTGGTGGTCAGGTATTCCTATCTGAGGCTGATCAACAGGTTACGGATTCAGGATCTCTATCAGAAGGAGGGATTCAACGAGTCAGTAAGGTCGGATGATGAGCCGCGCCGGTTCCTCAGCATACCCGAGGGATCGGAGGGGATGCGTGAGGAACTGCCCACAGACGTCGGATATCTGACCCAGTACCTGGAGATTCCCTTCGAGTACAGGAAGCAGATGGAGATCAAGAAGACCGAAATCAGTCTCCGCCTCTACGACTACTGCGAGATGTTGCGGTGGGCACCGAAGTCGGCCGTGCCGGACATCTACACCACAACCACACAGTTCGCCGTTATGTCGATTCCCGAGGGTAACATCTCGGTCATGGAGGGGGTGGCGGACTACTACCTGAACAGGGAGGACTCCCTCTCCGATGTAGAGGTCGGGAAGGAGGACAACGTTACCAAGTACTACAACCCCGAAATACGCGAGGCCCCCGCGGGCTACCGACACGTGAACGAAGCGCCCGGATTTGGGACTGTGGATTTCGGGAGCCTGGAAGAGGGGCAGAGGGCCTACCTATCCTTCACGACCAGGGATATCGCGACCCCCGCTATCCAGGTGGTAATGTTCTGGGTCGATGGCGAGTTCCTGGAGGATGAGACCAGGATCAACATGATGGGGAACCCGTTCAGGATCTGAGTTTCCGTTGACCGGGGCTGGGATGTCCCGGCCGCGTTGAGGCTCTTCGTGGATCGACATCGATACGAGGTACGTGATGGCTGACGCCCGGGGCTTCCAAGGTCAACTATTCAATTCATATGTCAGCAAGTGCCCGCTCTCTGGAAGGTATTCCCCCCCCCCCTTCGCTGAATCAGGGCTTCTCAAGGAAAGCGCCATCATATCCCCCCGCCGCCTTCCAGAGGATATCCAGCGTGTTGCCTGGGTTCGACATTTCGGATCCTCCGAAGATGAAAGAAAATCTGGTGACCGCGGCTACGGGATTGAAAAGCCAGATTCGGCCGTTCCCTACTCTTCCTCCTCTCGCCTCTGACCGTACTCGATGGGCATCTTGTACTTCGAGCAGTAGAGCTTACCGGCCTTGAGGGTGTTGAAGTTGCACCTGTTGCAGAGTTCCTTCTTCGGAACACCTCCGCAGATCTGGTGAGGGGGCCTCTGCTTCTCCGCCTTCTTCCTTCGCTTCTGCCTCATCTCCTTCTTCTCTGCGGTCTTGCCCTTCTCCGCGCCGGGCCTTATCACCACCAGTGCCGCGATGCCCAGCACCGCAAGGAGCACGATCCAGAACCAGGTGGGAATGATGGCAAGTCCCTTGGGAATGCTCATCCTCACCAGCCCCTCGTACCACAGGGCTATCCAGAGGTGGTCCCCCTGGACGAACATGTGTGTTACATCTGAACCCAAGCCCTTCCTGGCGGCGGTATCGGGCAAGCCATCCTTGGTGGTGATCTCCTTCCAGTTGTCCTCATTTCCCCTCTTTATGTAGTTGATTCCCTTGCTGCAGCCGAAGTATATCTTGTCCTCGAATAGGGCGATGTCCTTCCACTCCGTCCCCAGCAGGCCATCCTCGGGCGTGAACGAGGAGATATCCCCGGTGGCGGTGTCTATCTTGCCTATTCCACCCTTCATGGCAAACCACACATCGTCCCCGATTTTGAGGGCGGTCTCCGCGAGGCTGCCGGGAAGCCCGTCCGCTTGGGAGTAGGCCTGCCACTCCCCGGATGCTGTGTCGAATCGTGCCACGCCGTTCTCGGTACAGATCCAGGCTACGTCGCCATCGAAAACGATATCCAGGACCTTGCTGTTCGGCAGCCCATCGCCCGTGGTGTAGTAGCGCCAGTTGCCGGAGGGTTCCAGAACGCCTATCCCCTTGTTTGTCCCGAACCAGTACTCGCCGTCCTTGATCGCCCCGGAGTAGAGGGATTTGGAGGGAAGTCCATCCTCTACGGTGACCGCTTCCCACTGATCGTCACTCCTATCGTATATCGCGCCCCCATTGGATCCACCGGCCAGACACACATCGTCCCCGACGGTTATGAAGCTGAAAACCGATATCGGTATGCCACCGGGCCCGCCCGAGAAAGACCTGACCCAGTCCTCGGATTGCGCATCGAAGACGTGGATCTGCTGGGCGTCAGGCGAAGCCGAATCGTACATGGCGACCCAGAGCTCGCTCTCGTCGCCGTCCATTCCGGCTGTCAGGTTGCCCGCGAAGCTCTCCCCGCCTGTGCCGCCCGCGTAGTACCAATCGAATCGATATATGCTGAAGATGGCGAACACCGGCACCGCGGTAACGGTCAAGGCCAGCAGTATTGCAGAGGCTCTAATCCAGTTGGACGATTCACCCATGAGAATAACCTCGGACCTGGAGTTGGTCTTCACTCGTCTTCTTAAATATGTTTGATGGCTTACCGGATGAACTCATCCCAGCATTGCCCCGGATAGATCAGGTGGTTGCCTAAACAGGCCAGCTATGAGCGCTCCTGTTGAGCAGTGATCCAGGGATCTGATCTGTCCAGAAGGTGCGGCAAGGATCGGATTCTTGGCGTCCCTGCGCCTGTTTCTACTGATCAGCTAAGCTATTTCAGTTCCATTCACAACTACTTCCCCTAAGATGCCCACTAACGTGACTCACGAGTACATCGAGGCACAGGAGAAGTACCGTGAGGCGAGGACACCGGAGGAGAAGATCAAGGGCCTGGAGCTGATGCTGTCGACGGTTCCTAAGCACAAGGGGACGGAACGTCTCAGGTACGAACTCAAGAAGAGCCTCTCGAAGTGGAAACGCGAAGTAAAGGAGAGGGCGGCCAAGAAGGCATCCAGCAAGTCCGACTTTCACGTTCCCAAGGAGGGTATAGCGCAGATCGGGCTCGTGGGCCCTCCAAACTCGGGAAAGTCACTGCTTCTGAACAGGCTTACAAACTCAAAGGCAAAGGTGGCCCGGTACCCCTTCACTACCACCACCCCGAACCCGGGGATGGTCCAGTACGAGGACGTTCAGATACAACTGGTGGAGATGCCCCCGCTGATCGCCGGTGTGTCAGACGGGAGATGGCAGGGCGCGGAGATGCTCTCCATGATCAGAAACACCGACTCCCTGATCATCGTGCTGGATCTCTCCAGAGACCCGATCGATGATTTCAGGGTCGTCCGCGAGGAACTGGGCGCCGCGGGGATCAGGATAAATCGCAGCAAGCCCGGGCTGGAGGTCAAGAGGATGGAGAGGGGTGGGATAGAGATCGAGGGGGAGATCGCCGATGATGATAGATCCTACCTAGTCGAGCTCCTGCAGACGCACGGCTATCACAACGCGCTGGTCACCGTCGCGGAGAGGGTCAACCGGAAGGAGATGTCGGACGCCCTTCAGGGCTCCCTCGTCTACCTGCCCGGACTTGTCGTGGCGAACAAGGGGGATCTGCCGGGAACCGAGGAGACCTTCGAACAGCTCAGGGCGGAGATCGGCGATGGTCACCCGGTATACCCCGTGTCGGCGATGAAGAGGATAGGCCTGGAGCCGCTGGGCAGGGCGATATTCGAAGCGCTATCGGTGGTTAGGGTCTACACAAAGGCGCCGGGCGACGACGCCGAAAGGGAACCGCTTGTGCTCGAGAGGGGATCGACCGTCCGCGACGTCGCCAGAAGCCTTCACAGGAGGTTCGTGGACAACTACCGCTTCGCCCGGGTTTGGGGCGAATCCGCGAACTTCGGGGGCGAGATGGTTGGTCTCGACCACGTGCTGGAGGACAGGGATATAGTGGAGGTCCACGCGAGGTGAAAACATGGTGAATCTCGATTCCGTCTGGGTCGCGTTCATCGAGCCCGAGTCACCGGGCAACATCGGCTTCCTGGCCAGAACGATGAAGAACTTCGGCCTCAGCAGATTGATCCTGGTCGGGGGGTGTGACCTGGAGGAGGAGTCCTGGGCCTTCGCCATGCACGCAAAGGACATCCTCGAGCGGGCGGAGAGGCTGACCTGGCGGGAGCTGCTCGACAGGGGCTTCGACTTCTACGTCGGGACATCGAGGCACCAGGGGCACGACCAGAACCTGGTGAGGGTTGCCATAGAACCGGATGATCTGGGGGAGGCGTTATCCGAGGTAAGAGGAGATGTATGCATTCTATTCGGCAGAGAGGGCAGCGGCCTCAGCCTGGACGAGATATCCCAGTGCGACGTTGTGGTGACGATACCGTCATCCGAGGAGTATCCCACCCTGAACGTCAGCCACGCCGCCGCGATAATCCTGTACCACCTATACATCCATGCCGTGGGCGCCGTCATGGAGAAGATGAGGGAGGCGAGCGGGAAGGAGAAGCGCGTTCTCGTCGAAACCGTCAACCGGATCCTGAAATCTTCGGGGCTCCCCGAGCACAGAAGGCGTAACTACAGCCTGATATTCGAGCGGGTGATCAACAGGGCCTTCGTATCGGGGCGGGAATGCCACAGCCTGATCGGCATGGTGAAATCTATTTCCCGTTCCAATCCGCCTTGAACCTCACGACCTGTATCTTCGCCTGCCTCAGATATTCCAGAGATTCCTCGTCCGGGTAGTGCTGTCGGAAGACGACCCTCTTCACCCCGGCATTGATGAGCATCTTGGTGCAAAGGATGCAGGGCTGGTGGGTGCAGTACAGCGTCGAGCCCTCGGTACTGATGCCGTGCAGTGCGCACTGGATTATGGCGTTCTGCTCGGCGTGGACCGCCCGGCATACTTCATGCCGAGTTCCCGATTCGATCTCCCTCTCGTCACGCAGGCATCCGATATCAAGGCAGTGGGGCAGGCCCCTGGGTGCCCCGTTATAACCGGTGGAAAGGATCCTCTTGTCCCTCACCAGTAGCGCGCCGACCTTCTGTCTAAGACAAGTGGAGCGGGTGGCCACCACGTCAGCTATCTGCATGAAGTACTCGTCCAAGGACGGTCGTTTCGGCATCTTCGACGCCCATCGGGGGGCCGAATATTAATGTCGTCATCTCCCGTACCGTTGGGCCGCCGCGCCTCTCGGGCTATTACCATCATAGGATAGATACTTAATCATCGTCAACGCTGGAATTCAAGTCTCGGAGGGAGTGGCATAGTCGAAGTATCCAGCACCTCGGATATGATCCTGGACAACATAGATGGCGTCATACTGGGGAAGAGGCCGATCGCCAAGGTCCTTCTCGCGGCTCTGCTTGCGGGAGGTCACGTCCTCCTCGACGACGTACCGGGGACCGGGAAGACCATGATGGCCCGGAGCTTCGCGCGGTCCATGAGTTGCACCTTCCGGAGGATCCAGTTCACGCCCGACCTTCTCCCCTCCGATATCATCGGGGTCAACGTGTACAATAGGAAGACGTCCGAGTTCGAGTTCAAGCCGGGTCCCATTTTCGCCAGCGTCGTTCTCGCGGATGAGATAAACAGGGCCTCGCCCAAGGTCCAGTCGAGTCTCCTGGAGTGCATGGAGGAGGGCCAGATCACCGTCGATGGCGTGGTCCACTGTCTACCGGAGATCTTCTTCGTCGTGGCCACCGAGAATCCCGTTGAGCAGGAGGGCACGTACCCGCTCCCCGAGTCCCAGAAGGATAGGTTCATGGTCAGGCTGAAGCTGGGGTACCCGAGTCCCTCACAGGAGAGACAGATGATCGAGCTCCACCGGGTGAGACATCCCATCGAGGGCGTGGAGAGCGTCGCCAGCCCGGCGGACATAATGGATATGAGGCGAGACCTCCAGGCGATCAGCATAGACGAGACCGTCGAGGAGTACATAGTGAACCTCGTCAACTACACGCGGGAGTCAAGGGATCTGGTGCTGGGGGCCAGCCCCAGGGCCACGCTCGCCCTGTTCAAGATGTCCAGGTCCATCGCCTCCCTTTCGGGGAGGTCCTACGTGCTTCCGGATGATGTCAAGGAGCTGGCGGGACCCGTCCTGGCGCACCGCGTCATCGTTGACCCCGTCGCCCAGATGAACGGTCTATCGGCGGATGAGGTGATCTCAAATATCCTGGAGAATGTCCCGGTTCCCATTCCCTGACAGGTAACTTGAGATGCTGACAAAGAGAGGGTTGATGGTCCTGGTCCTGATGGTTGCGGCGTTCGTTATAGCGGACGCTGCCGATGTCAGGATTCTCTATCTTCTCTTCGCGGGCCTAGCCCTTCTCTTTCTTCTGTCGTACCTGCAGATAAGGCGTACCCCGAGGAACCTGAAGGTAGTAAGGTCGATCTCGAAGAACCCGTGCATCGAGGGTGAGTTGCTCGAGGTGGAGATGGATCTGTTCATCAAGGGGGGTATCTCGGGGATGGTGGTATCGTTCGAGGATAGGATTCCAGAGGGTCTCTCCGTCGATCGTGATCAGAGGGCCAACGTCTGGCGCGACGGCCATACGAAGGTGGTCTACCGTCTGAGGCCGGGGAGAAGGGGAGAGTACGGTTTGGGTCCTTTCGAAGTCGGCGTGTCCGACCTATTCGGGCTCATGGTCTCCAGACGAGATGTGGGAGAGCCCAGCAGGATACTGGTCTATCCGGGTTACAGCGTCATGGAGATGACCGGAGGCGAACGCGTATCCGAGGCCCTGGGGGTCAAGACCACGAACAATAGGGGGACGTCATCGGATTTCCTGAGGATCCGGCAGTACGAGCCCGGGGACGAGGTGAAGATCATCCACTGGAAGTCCTCGGCGAAGCTTGACAGGCTGATGGTACGGGAGCTCGAGAGGGAGGAGACCAGATCCGTAACCGTCATTCTGGACTGCCGCGATGAGTGGTCGGGGACCGGTTCCGCTGGTTTCGAATCCGGTGTCAGGGCGGCGGCAAGCGTGGCCGTGTCGGCCCTCAGGGACAACATAGACGCCGAGCTCATACTCAACGGGGAGGACAAGGAGGTGGTGCCCCGCGGGCGTGGTTCGGTTCAGTACCACAGGATCCTCTCGGCTCTGGCAAGGGTGAAGACCGGTGGGAGATCAAGCCTGAGCTACCTTCTCAATAATCTAGCCCGGAAGCGCGGCTCGAAGGGGAGCCTCTACCTGATCGCCCCCAGGGTCCGGGAGAAGGATCTCGATGCACTCGCACACCTCGTGGGACGCGGTTACGCTCCGTTCGTGATACTGCCCCAGGCGGAATACGGCCTGACTCATCCGGGATACGGGCGGGAGATTCGTTTCGGGTCGATTCGGGAGGACGGGAGGAGAGCGGTGGCTTGGATAGGCTGAAACGCGGGGTTTCGGGGAGCGCGGTGGAACCCGCCCTGGTCTATGCTTTGATGGCCCTGGTTCCCGTTCTGTGGCTGTCGACGGTCAGCGGTTCCCGTGGATGGGGGGAGGGGCTGGTTCTCCTCGGGCTGAGCGCATTCGTCAACCTGGCTATAGCCCCCGAGATCGATCATCACAGGAGGACGGGAAGTCTCGGTCGAGTCCTCTCGGCCTTCATACTGCTCCAGGTCGTGCTGGGCGCCGCCGTCGGGATCACGGTGGCACTCAGGGTTCAGAGCATATCTCGGGATATCTGGCAACCCGCAGGTCTCACCGCCACAGATATGGTCAACGAGCTGTTCAAGCTGTCGATCGGCGTATCCGAGGATGGGAACCTGCTTCCCTGGGTCGCCTGGATCGTGGGCTTTCACGGCATATTCCTCTCTACCCTCACCTCTCTCGGTCTTTTCGTGGCCCTGCCCTCGATGGGTATCCTCGTGCTCGGATATCTGTGGGATGCCAGCAGGCCCGTGGGAATCTCGGGCTATGTATTCCTAATCCTGTTCGTAGCGGCGATCGGCCTAGAGGGCCTGAGATCCGGCCTGAGGAGCAGCAGGAGCAGCGGGATGCGGGCCCCGGTTCTCGTAGATCGGGGGAGGAAGATAGCGCTTCTGAGCCTGATCGTCGTGGTGCTCGCGCCGATGATCCCGGACCTGACCGGGGTGACCCCCGTCGAGAGGCTCTGGGACGTGAGCGAAACGGGAGTGGGCGGGTCTCGAGGCGTACTTCGCTTCTCCACCAACTTCGGCTTCCAGGGCAGACTGATGATGGACCCCTCACCCGCCTTTGAGGTCAGATCCGACCTGCCGCTGTTCTGGCGCGGTTTCGTCTACGACACCTATACCGGCAGGGAGTTCCTCCTCGAGGATCGAGACAGTGACATCTTCTCCTCCGGCGAGTCCTTTCCGCTTCTCTACGCCGGTCCTGATCGGTTCATCAGGACCGTCGAGCAGGATTACCACCTTCTATCTCCGTTCCCCGGGGTCCTGCTCAGTGCCTATGAACCCCGCTCGGTGAGTGGCGTTGGAGCCATAACGGTGACTGATTCGAGGATGCTTCTGACACCGGGATCAAACCAGGAGGGCACTGACTACAGCATCGTGTCGGCGGTGGTCAGCCCGGATATCGAGTCACTCAGGTCCTCGCCTCGTTTCAGCGACCCGGATCCCAGGTATATCCAGCTGCCCGATTCGGTTCCCGAGCGGGTCGGGGAACTGGCCCTGAATATCACCCGGGATGCCGACAATCCCTTCGACAAGGCGCTCGCCGTGGCTCAGTACCTCAGGGGCTTCACCTATTCCCTCGACGTCTCGAACATCCCGCCCGGGAGGGATGCGGTCGACTACTTCCTGTTCGAGAGTCAGGCCGGATACTGTCAACACTTCGCGGCGGCGATGGCTATCCTCTGCAGGGAGGTAGGCCTGCCCTCGAGGGTGGTTTCCGGTTTCGGATCGGGGGCGGCCGATTCCGGGAGGAAGGTATACAGGATCCTGCAGCTCAACAGCCACTCATGGGTGGAGGTGCAGTTCGTGGACCATGGATGGGTGACCTTTGACCCCACGCCGGGAGGGGTCGGAGGTCCGCTGGTCGTCGACGCCGCAGAGGCGAACACCGTATTCGGAGGGGCGTTTCCCTACTACGGCCCGATCGAGAGATCCCGGACGTTCACCTATGTGACTGATCTCCCGGATTACGTGAGCGAGGAGGTACCGTTCAGGATCGAGGGAAGGGTGATGGAAGCGGGGGGATCGGGTGTCCCGAGGATCGAGATGAACGTCACCCTGAACACCACCGGCCTCGATATCTTCCCTTCCATGGTCAATCCGAGGGAGGAGGTAGGGGTACTGATGCTCGCCTCCAGGACGGACTCATCGGGGGACTTCTCAGCGCTCTGCCTCCTGCCGGACGGTATCTCGAGGGTGACGGATGATGTTGAGCTGACCGTGGTCTGTAAGGGAAACGATTTCTTCGAATCGTCTGAGACTCTCTTCATGCTGCCGACAAGGAAGCGTACAACGATCTCCCTCTCTCCCGTCGCGGGCGAGAGGCCCGGGGTCTCGATCATCCTGAGGGGCCCCGTTGGGCCTCTCCCCTCACAGGAGGTCGATGTCTTCCTGGACGGCGGGAAACTGGTCACCGGGGTCACCGACCGCAACGGTACCGTAGTGGTGGAGATACCGGGGGACCTGGAGCCAGGAGTGGTCAGCGCCAGGTTTTCAGGCAACGGGACCCTCGGCGGCTCGTCGAATTCCCTTCGCCTGGAGGGTCCTGCGACGGAACCGGATCAGCAAACCGGCTCAGAGTTTCCCTCGTGGATCCTGTACCCATTATTGATCATTCTCTCGGTCTCTGCGGTGGCGCTTGCCCGCGGGCGTCTGTCGAAAGGGGTCCATGACTCTATCCCGCGAATATATCACAGAATGCTTGAGGTGATGGATGCAGCTGGATTCGGCAGGGGTTCATCCATGACCCCCTACGAGTTCGCGAATTGGGTCGAGTCCAGTGGCACCCCGGTTCACGGTGATGTGAGGGACCTTACGGATAGATACGTCGAGGCCACCTATGCTGGCAGTCCCCGGAGCGGCGAGGAGATTGCGAAGGCGCAAACGATCCTTGACCGGATCTCGAGTCAACTGGACCTGAGATGGGCATCGGTCAGGGGTCTGAGGAGATGGATATCCTCCTTGGCCTCGGATCTAAGGCCCTGAAGATACCTTCAGTCCAGGTCCTTCACGGTGGTGGGGTCGAGTTCCCACGTCCGATTATCTCGATACGCGATTATCGACTTGGTCTGGTTCTCCCCGGCGTACTCGTCGATGACCATGCCGAATCTCTTCACCCGGATGGTGCTCGAAACCATGAAGTAGAGCGTCATCACCGTATCGTTGTCCGAGAGCTCGAAGCCGGTGACGTTTGCCTCGCGGTATGTGTATGTCGTGTAGGTGAGGTTGCCTTTCATATCCACCTGTCCGAATCTGGAGACTATCTGGGTCTCGAGCGACCGAACGGCCGTGGCGAACTTGGTTCCGGCCTGACTCTCCATCAACTCCTCCTGGGTAGGTATGATCGCGTACCATAACGATATTATCACGATCAGAGCGACGATGTACCCGGCGATTATCCTCTTCAAGTCTAACCCTCAATCGAACTGCAGATCAGGAAAGTGGCACTTCACCCTATGGCCCTGGCCTGCAGTGTACTCCCTCGGTTCCTGGGTGGAACATATCGATTTGGCGAAGGGACATCTGGTGTGGAAACGACACCCGGACGGGGGATTTATCGCGTTGGGGACCGTCCCCTCCAGTATGATGTGCTGGCGCTTCTTGCCAGGGTCCGGGACGGGTATAGATGACAGCAGCGCGCGGGTGTAGGGGTGCCTGGCATCCCGGAAAACCTCTTTGATATCCCCTGCTTCCATGATCTGTCCCAGGTACATCACGGCCACCCGATCGCACATATGGCGAATCACGCTGAGATCGTGTGATATGAAGAGGTAGCTCATGTGGTGCTCCCTCTGAAGCTCAAGCAGGAGGTTCAGTATCTGCGCCTGTACCGAGACGTCGAGTGAGGAGGTCGGTTCGTCCAGAATCACGAGCTTGGGGTTAACGGCGATCGCACGCGCCACCCCGATCCTCTGCCTCTGTCCGCCGCTGAACTCGTGCGGATAGCGCTGAGCGTGCTCCGGATTCAGCCCCACATCCTCAAGTAGCTCAAGCACCCTGATCTCCAGCCTCTCACCCTTCAATCCCTCGAGAATCTGAAGGGGCTCTGCGATCGTGTCCCTCACCGTTCTTCTGGGATTTAAACTGGACTGCGGGTCCTGGAACACGATCTGCATATTCCGACGCATCTCCCTCAGCTGGCGGCTCTTGAGCTGGGCGATGTCGGTCTGCTGATGATCATCGCTGAACAGGATCTGGCCGCTGGTAGGGTCGAGAAGCCTGATGATGGTCCGTCCCACGGTCGTCTTGCCGCAGCCTGATTCCCCGACCAGGCCCAGGGTCTTCTCATGATCGATGTCGAACGACACCTCATCGACGGCCCGGACGTAGGTGATCTCCCTCCTGACCATACCCTTCGCTATTGAGAAGTACTTCTTCAGGTCGACCACCTTGAGCAGGGAATCGTTCACTTGTTTCACCTGTGACAAGCCACGTAGTGCCCGTTGCCCACTTGGACAAGCTCGGGCCTTTCCCTCTTGCAGATACCCTTGGCGAATGCGCACCTGGGATGGAACCGGCAACCGCTGGGCGGGTTGATGAGGTCGGGCACCGCTCCCGGAATGATCTTAAGGTCTTCCCTTCCGATATCGATCGAGGGAATCGAACTCAGCAGCCCGATCGTATAGGGGTGCTGAGGATCGTTGAAAAGGGTTCTCACGTCGGCCATCTCGACTATGGTGCCGGCATACATCACGGCCACCTTCTCGCACATCTCGGCAATCACGCCCATGTCGTGGGTTATGAGCAGGAGGGCGGTGTTCAGCCTGTCGTTCAGATCGTCCATAAGGTCGAGTATCTGAGCCTCTATCGTGACGTCGAGGGCTGTGGTGGGCTCGTCGGCGATAAGTAACTTGGGTCTGCAGGACAGGGCCATGGCGATCATGCATCTCTGCCTCATCCCACCGCTGAGTTCGTGGGGATATTCCTCCACAACCCCGTCCGGATTCGGTATGCGCACCAGGTTCAGCATCTCTATCGTCTTCTCCCTCGCCTCTACAGGCTCGAGCCCCTGGTGGAGCTGAATGGCCTCGTCTATCTGGGAGCCGACGGTGAATACGGGATTGAGCGAGGTCATCGGGTCCTGGAATATCATCGAGATGCTGGCCCCCCGTATCCTCCTCATCTCCTCCTTGTTGAGGTCTAGCAGATTCCGTCCCTGGAAGAGTACCTTGCCTTCCACTATCCGTCCAGGAGGGTCCGGTACGAGCCTCATGATCGATAGGGCGGTGACGCTCTTTCCACAGCCCGACTCTCCCACGAGGCCAACCTTCTGTCCAGGTTCGATGTCGAAGGAGACACCGTCCACGGCCTGGACCACGCCGTCTTCGGTGAAGAAGTAAGTTTTCAGATCTTGGATGTCAAGTAGTGGCAAGTAAAACCCTTCTCATCTCTTCATTCTCGGGTCGAGGGCGTCTCGTAGGCCGTCGCCGAAGGAGTTGAATCCCAGTATGGAGAGCACTATGGCCAATCCGGGGAAGAATACCAGGAAGGCCTTGGATGTGGTGGCATACTGCCTCCCCTCGAAGATCGCCCGACCCCATGACACGGCTCCCTCTTGAGCGCCGAATCCAAGGTAAGAGAGGGAGGCCTCGGTGAGTATCACGCCCGCGATTCCAAGGGTTACCAGCACTATTATGGGAGAGATTATGTTGGGCAGTATGTGGTGAATGATTATCCTCCTGTCCTTCGCCCCGACTGCCCTGGCGGCCTCCACGAACTCCATCTCCTTCACCGACAGTATCTGACCCCTCACCACCCTGTATATGCTGCTCCAGGATAGAACCGCCAAAGCCAGGAAAACGAGGGCCAGACCGTTCCACAACTGCACCAGGCTCTGGGTATCGAAGAGGACGAAATCGGTGAACGGCACGGCGAACACGATGTTCACATCCCTCAGAATCGCCACCAGGACGATGATGAAAAGAAGAAATGGAAATGCCATCACGATGTCATTGATCACGTTTATGACCTTGTCGACCCACCCGCCGTAGTAGGCGGCAATCGAGCCAACTATGGTCCCGATGAAGGCCGCTGTAAGTTCCACCGAGAGGCCCAGTGCCAGCGATATCCTGCTGCCATGTATGAGGACCGAGAGCATGTCCTTGCCGTTTCGGGTGGTTCCGAGTATGTGAGTTCGGGACGGCGGTTCCGCGAGGTGTTGGAGGGCGTATTCATGGTCATAGTTCCTCGGGTTTCCAGGGTCCGGATACGGGGCAAGGAGACCTGCAAAGACCGCCATCACTGATAGTGTGATGATTATGAGCACACCGACGACCGCCGCCTTGTTCCTCTTGAAACGCCGGAACATGAGTTCCCAGGTATTCGTCTTGTACTTGAAGAAGATCCTGTCGAAGTACCTGTAGGCGAACTTCAGGAAGAGGTAGAAGGCGGTGAAGAAGATGCACACGACAAGGATTCTGTGGGACCAGAGAGACATGTCTATCGGGCCAAGCGTGGCTTCACGATTCAGGGTCGTGTATATCCATCCGAATACAACGAGTATGGCAACGAAGACTACGGCGAACTTTATCTTGTCCTTGAGATTCTCCCTTCGTCTTCTCACCAGTTCCTCAAGTTCTCTCTCACTTCTCGCTCGGCGGCTCGTTCGGGCCTGGCTCAAGCCGTCACCTTCTCAAACTCGACCCTGGGATCTATCACGGAGTATAGCAGATCCACTATCAGATTGATGACTACGACGCCGAATGCGAAAATCAGTGTGGTCGTGACGATAACGGGGTAGTCCCTGGAGGCTATGGAGCTGATGTACAGCTGACCCAGTCCGTGCCATCCGAATACGGCTTCGGTTATCACGGCGCCGCCCACGATCAGAGGGAACTGAAGACCCACCACGGTTATGACCGGTAGCAGGGCGTTGCGGAATGCGTGTTTTAGGATCACGACCCTCTCCGTGAGGCCCTTCGCCCTGGCGGTCATTATGTACTCCTCCCTTATCACCCCCAGCATCGAAGACCTCGTGAGCCTCGCCGTTATCGCTGCCATGCCGGTGCCCAGGGTGACCGCCGGGAGAATCACCTTTGAGAAACCATCCAAGCTCAGTAGCGTATCCGGGGCACCGATCTCGAACATCCCCAGTTTGGTGTAGAAGACGACGATGAGCATCAGGCCCAGCCAGAAGTTCGGGGTCGCAACACCCACCTGCGATGCAACCATCGTTATGTTGTCGATTATAGAATTATGTCTGTAGGCCGATACGATCCCGGCCGGTATCGCTATCAATACAGAAACCCCTATCGCTATGACACCGAGGAATATGGTCCTGGGAAGCCTCGCCAGAACGAGGTCCCCCACATTCTCCCTATACCTGAACGAAGTTGGGAAGTCAAAGGTCACTATGCTGATTAGGGTCTTGTAGAACTGCACATGGACCGGGTCGTTGAGGCCCCACTTCTCCCTGAGAATGTCCCTGGCTTCCGGGTTATCCCTTCTCCCCATTGCCAGTCTAGCTGGATCCCCGGGAGCGGCGATGCATAGTATGAAGACTATGGTGTAGACCCCGAACATCACCACGAACATCAGGGCAATTTTCTTCAGTATGTACTCTCTCAAGAGTATTCACTAATCCCTAGGGAATTGAAAAAAAAGAAAAAAATTCAGTTTAAATGTTTTCTTCACTGGTGATCTGGTTCGATCCAGACGTCAATCATCTTCTCGTTGGACTCGCCCTGTCCGCCGATCTTTATGCCGTGGATCCAGGGTTGCCATACGAAGGTGGACCTCGGGTGGAAGAACCACCACTGTGGGTTGTCCTCCTGCAGTATAGCTGTCATGTCCTTGTACATCTGGAGCCGCTTCTCCGTATCGGCTTCTGCTTTGGCGTCGGCTGCGAGCTGATCGAACGTTGGGTTGCTGTATCTAGCGCTGTTCGGATCAGGTATGTTCTGGGTTTCCCACAGAATCATGAAGTTCTCCGGGTCCGGATAATCGGTTCCCCATCCAAGGGTCATGAGGGTGTAGTTGCCCTCATCCATGTTACCGATCAGTGTGGCAAAGTCATACTGGTTGTACTCCGCCTCTATCCCGATCTCACGAAGGTTCGCGAGGTGGGTCTCGGCGGCCGTCTGCCACGTGTCGGAGACATAGCTCTGGTACTCTATCTTCAGTTCCTGACCCTCGTACTCCCTGATCCCGTCGCCATTGCTGTCCACTATTCCGTTCTCGTCAAGTAGCGCCTTGGCGGCAGCAGGATCGTAGGTGTACTCGTAGTCGTCGTACAGTCCCTGATCGAAGCCCCAGAGCGAGGGCGGCAGCGGACCGCGTGCCTCGAGATGTCTTCCCTTGAATATGGTGTCAAGTATCTCCTTCTTCTTGAGGCCGTAGCAGACCGCGTTCCTAATCGCCTTCTCCTTGAATGGCCATGTCTCACAGTTGAAATACAGCCAGTAGGTCACCAGCTCCGAGACGGTCATAGAGTATTCCTGCAGCTCATCATCCTCGAGGTATTCCTCCCAGTGGGGGGAAGGTACTCCGCTCAAGCTGACATCTCCTGCCAGGAACCCTTGCCATATGACTTCCTCATCCTCGTGCACGTAGTACTCGTAGGTGTCTATGTAGGGTCTTCCGTTCCAGTAGTCATCAAACGCCTCGATGACTACGACCGAGCCCGCGTCCCATTTCACAAACTTGAATGGGCCGGTTCCGACCGGGTTCTTGGACCAGTCCTCTCCCGCGGCCTCTACCTCCTCTTGTGGAAGAGGCGCGAAGGACGGATAGGCCAGCTTTGACAGGAATGGAATGAAGGGATACTCAAGGGTCAACTTGACGGTGGTCGCATTGACTACCGTCACATCTGATATCTCAGAAGCGAACGTGGCCCTTGGGGATGCAAGCTCTTCGCTGACGAGCCTGTCAAAGGAATACTTCACGTCATCTGCCGTCATGTTGCGCCCGTTGTGGAACTTCACTCCCTCTCTGAGGTAGAACGTGTACTCAAGCCCATCGTCGCTGACATCCCAGGACTTCGCCAGACCGGGCTCAATCTCGGTTGTGCCCGGGGCGAAGTGAACCAGAGTGTCGAAGACCTTGATACAGATCTCTATGGACGCTTGGTCGGTCACCAGCTGGGGGTCCAGTGTCGATGGTTCGGATGACCATCGTACAAATGCACCGCCGAATCTGGTGTCGTTCCGGCCTGGGTACTCGTCGTCCTTGTTGATTACCCCGTCTCCGTCGTCATCTAGGTATAGTTTGTCGTCCTCGCCGGGATACTGATCTTCGCTGTCGGGGATTCCGTCCCCATCACTGTCTTTCTCTTCAGATATGCAGCCGGAAAAGGCCACGATAGCCCCGATCAGAACGAGGCTAATCAGAAAGCCCATCCAGCGCAGTTTTCTATTTCTCATTGTTTTCTCCCCTGCGAAAAGCATAGCATAATGCCTAGCTCTCGTACGCATGGGTAGCGAGACCTCCTTCCCTTCGATTATTAATAAGTTTTTGTCTAATGGTTTCATTTCGATACCTCAGCGCGTTCCTCGGGTCCTCATCCGCCGTTTTTTGGCCGGAAAAGGGCGGTTTTCTTTGCTTTTTGTGGTTTGGAGGAGAATATGGCACCATTTTTTACCCTTCAAAGCTCCAGATCACGAGTAGGGAAGATGTCCTCGAAGAAGAGTAGCGCTGTCTACGTTCATGAGGTGGACTATGTCGTACACGACGGAGTGCCGGTAGTCAGGGTGTTCGGCAGGGATCTCTCTGGTCGGAGCGTCATCTCCCGGTTTTCAGATTTCCTGCCCTACTTCTACTGCATGCCGGAAACCGGGGCGGATGCGGGAAAACTCATGCGCAGGATCCTGTCACCCGAGGTCGCCGAGCCGTCTCACGTCATTGGCGCCGGGATAGAGAGCAAGCACTGGGAGGGAAGGAAGGCCGACCTGGTTCGGGTCACGATAGACAGTCCGCGAAACGTGAGGTCATCGCGCTCGAATCTCGGGAAGATCCCAGCGGTGGAGGACACCTACGAGAAGGACATCCTGTTCAAGAGGCGATTCATCATCGATAACGGGGTGCAGCCTCTATCGGTCCTTTCCATAACCGGGCAGGAGATCGAGTCCAAACTGCCCGTGGGATACGTGGTTGAGGACTGCGGGATCGAGGGGATAGAAGACAATTACCTGAGCATATCGGACCTGCGGCTCGCGGTTTTCGACATCGAGGTCTCCTGCAGCACCGCCCCGGATTCCGAGAAAGACCCGATAATAATGATAGGGATGTTGGATGGCGAGGGAAAGAGGATTCTCACATGGCAACGCGAATTCCCAGGGGCCGAATCGCTCGAGGATGAGGGGTCCATGCTGAAGAGGTTCATGGACATCATAAACGAGAAGGATTACGATGTACTGATGGGATACAACTCGGATTCCTTCGACCTCCCGTACATGAAGACCCGGGCCAGGGTCAACGGGCTCAGACTGGTCCTCGGCCGGGACCTCTCGGAGGTCGGGTACAGGCCCGGGCCGATCACCGGCAGATCCATAATCAAGGGCAGAATCAACGTCGATCTATATCAACCGGTGCGGAGGATGTTGAACCTGCCCTCCTATCGGCTCTGCGACGTGTACGAGCACCTCTCCGGCAGGACCAAGAAGGAACTGGACATGGTCGAGGTCCACGACCTGTGGGAGAGCGGAGAGGCCTTGGATGGAGCGTCGATAGCAGACTACTGCTCGTCCGATGTGGAGGCGACTATGCTCATCGCCAGGGAGATTCTGCCCACGCTTCTGGAGCTGTCGAAGACAACCAAGCTGCTCCTCTCGGATGTTGCCAGGATGGGCCAGTCACAGCTCGTCGAGTGGCTGTTGATCCGTGAGGCTCATCGAAGGGGGATACTGGTGCCGAACAAGCCGAGATCCCCGGAGATGGCCCGGAGAAGGCGGGAGACCTACGAGGGTGGGTACGTCCTGGAGCCGAGGAAGGGCCTGCAGGGGGATATGGTCTCCCTGGACTTCAGGAGCCTGTATCCAACCATAATCGTTACCCACAACGTCGATCCGTCTACGATGGACTGCGAGTGCTGCGAGGGGACGAACGTCTCGCCAACGGGTCAGCACTTCTGTACCCAGAAACCGGGCTTCATACCTTCCATTCTCTCTGGACTGGTCGAGAGGAGGAGCGAAATAAAGCAAGAAATGTCACGGATGGATGAAAAGGACCAGAAGTACAGCATAAGAGACGCGATGCAAAAGGCATTGAAAATCCTCTCCAACTCCTTCTACGGATACACGGGATATCCGGCAGCGCGCTGGTACTCCCGGGAATGTGCCCAGAGCGTTGCGGCATGGGGGCGGGAATACATAAGGACCACCATCGAAACCGCGAAGTCGGAGGGATTCCAAGTTCTCTATTCGGACACGGATTCGCTGTTCATAAGCAAGACAGACTACGAGGGGGAAGGGCTGATCGATGAGGCGGATCAGCTGCTGGGCAAGCTGAACTCGTCTCTCCCGGGCATCATCCAGCTGGAGTACCAGGGGCATTATCCCCGAGGGTTCTTTGTCACCAAGAAGAGATACGCCCTGATCGACGATTCCGGTGAGATCTTCACCAAGGGCCTCGAGGTCGTGAGAAGGGACTGGTCTCCCATAGCCAAGGATACCCAGAGGAGGGTGATACGGGCGATACTGGAGGACGGGGATCCGCAGAGGGCGGCCGAGGAGGTCAGAGGCTCTGTGAAGGCGGTATCCGAGAGGTCGGTGCCGCTGGAGGATCTGGTGATCAGGACCACAATGACCAAGGATATCGAGGACTACGAGTCTGAGGCCCCACACGTCGCGCTGGCAAGGCGCCTCGAGCTACGGGGACACGAGATCAAGAAGGGCGCAACCATCGAATACGTGGTTGTGAAGGGACAGGGGAAGGTCGGGGACCGGGCGCGCCTGGCGGAGGACGTCGACCCCGAGGACTATGACATCGACTACTACATCGAGAACCAGATACTGCCCCCCTCGATGCGAATTCTCCAGAGCTTCGGCTACCGGGTTGATGACCTGAAATACCACAATACAAAACAGCAGACGTTGGATCTATTCGGGTAGGTGTATGAAATGGTTCGTGCCGTTTTCTTCGATCTCGATGACACCCTCTACAGCAGCACCGAACTCTCAAAGAAGGCCAGGATAACCGCCATAGAGCACATGGTCTCCAAGGGCCTTGAGATGGAGGTCGACGAGGCGTACGTAGCCCTGATGAGGGTTGTGACCAGGTACGGCAGCAACTATGGCCACCACTTCGAGAGGTTTTTCACCGATGAGCTGGGGCTCCCCCCGGACTATCGGATGATATCCGCGGCGATCATCGCCTATCATCACACGAAGTTCGTCAATATGCGGCCATACCCGCATACGATAGAGACGATCATCGAGCTCAGGACCCGCGGTTACACGCTGGCGGTCATAAGCGACGGCCTGCCGCTGAAGCAGTGGGAGAAGCTTGTCCGTCTGGGCATGGATGACTTCTTTGACCAGGTCCTCATATCCGGTGACGAGACGATAGGCGTCGAGAAGCCAAACCCGAAGCTATTCGAGATAGCGATGGAGAGGACGGGTTCAACGCCCGATTCAGCGGTGATGGTGGGGGACAAGCTTCGATCCGACGTGGATGGTGCCAACAATGCGGGTATAACGTCGATCTGGTTCAAGACACCGAGGGATAGCGAGTGGCTTCCCGAGGAACTCGGAATCAGGCCCGACTACATCGTCCACGATATACGGGAGGTCCTGGAGATACTGGAAGGATGAACTATCCCCAGTCCAGAAGATCGGTCTGCTTTCCGCTGGGCGCACTGGATATCCTCGAGAGGGATCTCTCGACCCGTTTGGGGGAGAAATCGAACTCCTCGCAGAGCAGTTCCTTCACCGCGGATTGGTCCGGAGTTTCGAAACAAAGCTCGTAGTCTTCCGTGGATCTTGGGTTTGAGAAGAAGTCGTACAGTTCGTGGTAGTCCACATCGAACTCCCAGTCGACCTCGTCCATGAGCTCATCGATATCATCGTGCTCGCGTACCATCTGTAATCCCCTCTTGGGACCGATTCCCGGTACGCCCCCCTGGTTGTAGTCCGTCCCCACCAGGAGCCCGAGCATGATGAGCCGCTTCTCATCGATACCCAGCTCGGAGAGTATCTCCTCCATCTCGATGAGCATCGGTTCGATATCGATGTAGACGTCCTTGTTCGGGAGCTTCCTGCGCCCGGTTATGGTGACGTTCCTGACCAGGCGAGGTGAGCCGAATAGCAGGGAATCGAAGTCCTGGCTGCTCGCGGCCCAAGCTTCGCCTTTCCTCGCCATTACCGCCCCCTGGGCCTCTCCCTCCGTTGGGGAATCGACGCGCGGAAGCCCCATCCTGGAGAGCAGTTCCCGGCAGTTACCGACGATCTCCGGGGTAAGTCGAAGCGCGGACTGGGCGTGCTTCCTCGCCTCCTTGATATCCCCCTTTCTCAGCGCCTCCTCCCAGTTGCGCTTGGCCCGGGTTCTGACCTGTATCCTCTGCTCTATGACTCTCCTCTTGAATTTCGGCGGCGGGCCATCAAAGACGTAGATGGGCTGTATCCCGGCCTCCATCATCCTTGAGGTCCGGTAGAAGAGCCCCGAATATACGGATGTGACCCTGCCCTGGGAATCCCGGAGTGGTTGGCCATCGGGCTGCCTGATTATGGCCAGGAACTGGTGAAGGGCATTGTAAGCATCGATGGCTATTCTTCTTCCCGAGAGGAGTCTGAAGGTTATCGGTCTGCCGGGAAACAGATCCGCCAGTTGTACTCCCATCTTAGATCATGTCTATTCGGTTCGGTTCTTTGCCCGAGTCAGATAGCCGGCCAGCCTGTTTCGGTAGCTCTTGCTTATGGAGAAGACCTCCGCCAGCAATTTCTTGTTCTCCTCGAAGTCCTCGCTGACCAGGTACTGGTAGTCCTCCAGAATCCGGTTCCCGACCCTCTTTATGTAAGACGGCTTTACTAGGCCCATTTGATCATCTCTGGAATCCCACCTTGGTCTCTCTCCCCCGCAGGACTGTTAGAGGTATGGCCCCGGCCTCGAACTCGAGCAACGCGATGTCGATCGGATCATCAACGCCCTCTGGGGGGTCTATCATTATCGGCGCACCCATCGCTATCTGAAGTGCCCTTGCACCGATGATCCTCGCCTTTTCGTACTTAGTGTATAGCAAAGAGCCTCCTCACTGGGGGAGTGAATTTCAACCGGGTTCGGTGAATGCTTTAAATATATTATCCAGCATGTATCAGCGGTTCGAAGTGCGTGTAATTGTCCTCGGGATCAATAGCCCAGATCATACTTGACGCAATCTGGTTTGTACTGCCCGCATATGTCGCCAACGGGGGGGCCATGCTGACCGGAGGCGGGCCGGCGCTAGATGGCGGCAGGTTCTTCCTCGACGGCCGAAGGATCCTGGGAGACGGCGTGACTGTCAGGGGGACGGTAGGAGGTATAGTGGCGGGAGCCGTGACCGGCGGGGTACAGGGGCTGATCGGATCCGATCCGGAGAATGGACTGGTTCTCGGTTTGCTCATGGGGGCCGGGGCGATGATCGGGGACTCGGCCGGCAGCTTCCTCAAGCGGAGGCTGGGCCTCGCCAGAGGTAGGCCGGCCCCCGGACTGGATCAGCTGGGTTTCCTGATCGCTGCCATAGCCCTCGCCAGCCTGTTGGTATCGGTCCCCACGATGTGGTTTATCGTACTCATAGTCTTGACTCCGACAATTCACTTATTTACCAACTTCCTAGCGTATAGGATAGGCATCAAAGAGGTCTGGTACTAGGTGATGGTTTGAAGCTGACGGAGTTCCTCGATAAACAGAGATCGATGATCGACCGGGAGATGGAGGCTGTCATACCCCGTGAGTCCGAAATCGAGGACCTCTACACGGCCCACTGGGAGTTCCTCGGCCAGGGAGGCAAGCGCTGGAGACCGATCATGTGTGTTCTGGTCCACGAGTGTCTGGGTGGCAACGCAGAGGATATTCTACCCTTCGCGGCCTCCATCGAACTGATCCACAACTTCAGCCTCATCCACGATGATATAGAGGATGGCGACAGGAGCAGGCGGGGAATACCGACGCTCTGGGTCAAGTACGGGGTGCCAAAGGCGATAAACATCGGGGACAACCTGCTGAACAAGGCCTACGAGTCGGCAACTAGGCTGAAGGAGAGAAACGTACCTCTCGAGAAGATCCTGTGGGCTATAGAACTCCTCTCGAGGTCAACCGCGACCCTATCGGAGGGTCAGGCGCTGGAGATGAGTTTCCTGGACAGGTGGGACGTCACCGAGGACGAGTATCTGGAGATGGTTTGGAAGAAGACGGGCGTGCTGGTTTCGGCGGCGTGTGCTGGTGGGGCATACCTGGCCAACTCCGATCGATCGGTTGTCGAGGATATGAGGGAGTACGGGAGGCTGATCGGCCCCGCCTTCCAGATAGTCGATGATGTCCTGAATGTCTCGGGGGATTACGAGAAGTACAAGAAGGAGATAGGCGGGGATATCGGTGAGGGGAAGAAGACGCTGATGGTGATACATCTTCTCGAACACTGCTCCCCGGGGATCCGGGAGGAGGCCCGAAGCATCCTCGCCAAGCCGAGGGAGGAGACCTCCAAGGAGGACTACGCACGGGTGATAGAGATGATGAGAGATCATGGCTCCATCGAGTACGCGAGGGGCGTCGCGAGTGATTACCTCGCCCGGGCGAAGGGGAAGATGATGTGTCTGCCGGATGTGGAGGAGAGGGATATACTCCTCGAGCTCACGGAGTTCCTGGTGAGGAGAAACTTTTAGGTCCGGCTTGCCAGGGATCTACGATACTATGTGGAAAAAGGGCGTGTGCGACAAGTGCGGTGCCGAGACCATGGTGAAGAGATCGAGAGGCAAGAATCTCTGTCGGGAGTGCCACAAGGAAGTGAAGAGGAAGAAGCAGATGGAGAAGATGAGAAGGGAGGGACTCTAGATCCGGGTTACGCCCACCACTTCGAGGCTCTCAACCTCATCGTGAGACATGATGGCTTCCTCAACGTGGTCCGTTCCCCCCGCCTTGTCCTCCATCAGGATATTCATCACCAGGGCGTTTAGTCCAAAGGCGATCGGGTCCTTACGGTAGATCTCCACCTTGGTGTTTTCCGGCAGGGAGCCCTCGATCTTCTCCATCAGCGCTTCCAGATCGACGTCCACGCCGGTGGGCAATACCCTGAATTGCGCTATCACGTTCAGTTCAGCCAAGTCGATCATCCTCTACGGGCCGGAGAAACCACAGTTTGGACATATGTACCTGTTGCTTGTCCTTCTACATCTGGGACATCGATACAGCGTGACCTCCCTGCACTTGGGACATGTGAACTTGACATATCTGACCTTGGGAGGAATCTCCTTTCTACAGGAAGAACATATTGCCATTCGCCACTCCGAGTGTAACACGCCGCTGTGCATGAAAAATGTTTTCGGACGCGCGGTGGCGGAAGGGCAGGATCAAACTCCGTCGGGTCTCTTGATCGCGGGACATCTTCCCCGCGTTCTCAAGGTACATTTTTAAGTATTCACCGGTCGTCCAAAGGAGCCAAGCCGGCCGCGTAGAGGTATCCCCCTTGAATCTAGATCTCCTTGAGGTCTCCGAAGAGGTAGGGTCACTAGTAAAGGCCAGAAGGATCATATACTTCGTGGACAGCAAGGATGTTGTACAGAAGATCATCGGTAGATCCAACGATTCGATGATAGTCGCATCTCCGAAACAGTCCATTCTAGATCTGCTGCCGGATTCCCACTCCCTCCACGTCCCGGAAGTGACGCCCACCAACCCGACGAAGTATGCGGTCATGAAATGCCTCGACCAGGAGATAGTAGAGGTAGGGGACACGGTGGTTTGCGTTCTCAAGAGGTCCAGCCCGCTTGACACGATGTACATAGTGCCGGTGGAGCAATCGATGAAGGACGAGCTGGGCTTTCTGCGCTCCGTTGGATTGGAGGTTCTCGAGACAGTCCTCAGGATCGCCGTGGAACTGGGCCGAGAGGGAAAGGAGGGAATGGCCGTGGGCACGGCCTTCATAGTCGGGGACACGAAGAGCGTACTGAAGAACTCCCATCAGATGATACTGAACCCGTTCAGGGGACACCCCCGCTCCAACCGCAACGTCCTCAACTCCGATATCAAGGAGGTCGTGAAGAGCTTCTCGCTTCTGGACGGCGCATTTGTGGTCTCGGACAAGGGGTACATCGAGTGCGCGGGGAGGTATCTCGACGTGGACGCCAGCGACGTGGAGATACCGGCTGGCCTGGGGGCCAGGCATGCCGCAGTCGCGGGGATAACACAGGTCACGAAATCCGTGGGGATTACGGTGTCGAAGAGCGGCGGTATCGTGAGAATTTTTAAATCAGGGAAGTTGATCCGCGGGATCGATCCCAAGTCTTACTCCTGAATGGACGTGATCCCACGAAGACGACCAAGAGCGTCTGCCCCAAGTGCCTGAATGTAATCGAGGCCGAACTCTATCCCCAGGACGGCCGATTGATGATACGGAAGAGGTGCCCCGAGCATGGGGAATTCGAGGACATCTACTGGTCGAGCTACGACCTCTACGAGAGGTTCATGAGGTTCGAGGAACCCGGACCTCATCTCGACAACCCGCGAACCGAGACGAGGAGGGGCTGTCCCTACGACTGCGGGCTCTGCCCCGAACACGAAACCCCGACCGTCCTGGCCAACATAGATGTCACAAACAGGTGCAATCTCAGGTGCCCGATCTGCTTTGCCAACGCCGCGGCATCGGGATTCGTCTTCGAACCGACGATGGATGAGATCAGGCAGATGCTCCTGAATCTACGCAGCAATCGTCCCTTCGCATGTCCCGCGATCCAGTTCTCCGGGGGCGAGCCGACGGTGCGGGATGACCTGGTAGACATCATCAAGATGGCCAGGGAGGTGGGATTTCCCCAGGTACAGATAGCCACCAACGGGGTGAAACTTGCCCAGGACCCGGAATATGCGGCCGTTCTGAAGGCGGCTGGCCTGTCTACCGCCTATCTTCAGTTCGACGGGATCAAGGAACGGCCCTACATCATCGCCCGTGGCTACAATGCCCTGCCGCAGAAGATCAAGGCGGTCGAGAACTGCGAGAGAGCCCATCTGGGTCTGGTTCTGGTACCAACCCTGGTGAGGGGTGTCAACGACGATCAACTCGGGGGTATGATCGACTTTGCGGTCAAACACATCAGGGTCGTGAGGGTGATGAACGTCCAACCCGAGAGCTTCGTGGGAAGAACAGATCTGGAGAATCTTGAGAAGCAACGTATAACCATACCCGACTGCCTGCGGGCGATAGAGGAACAGACCGACGGGGTGGTGACTGCGGATGACTTCTATCCCGTGCCTTTCGTGGTACCGATCTCTGAATTCGTGTCATCCTGGAGCCAGAGCGAACAGGTCGAGTTCACCTGCCACCCGGCGTGCGGGGCGGCCACGTACATCTTCGTCAGCGAGGGCAAGATAGTGCCGGTCACGAGATTTCTCGACGTCGAGGGTTTCTTCGAATATCTGACGGACCTAGCGGAGGAACTCCGCAGGAGTCCGGGTAGACTGACAAGGTCAAAGGTACTGGTGGACATCACGAGATCGTTCGGCAGGTTTGTCGATGATGAGCAGAAGCCCGGGGAGTTGAGCATGAGGAACCTGATGATGAGTATACTGGGTTCCGGAACCTATTCCTCACTGGGTGACTTCCACAGCAAGATGATCATGATCGGCATCATGCATTTCATGGACCCCTTCAACCTGGATCTCGAGCGAGTCTGCAAGTGCGCGATTCACTACGCGGTTCCGGACGGGAGGATCATCCCGTTCTGTTCCTATAACACGATCCACAGGCCCGAGGTCGAGAGGAGTCTGGGTGTCCCCCTCGAGGAATGGAAGGCCCAGCACGGCGGCAACCACTAGCCGGAGCTGATCTCTCTCCGGTAACCTTCCACCAGCTTTCTTAGCCCTGCATCGGCCCTCTTCCTCAGCCTCCTGTTGAGTTCCCTGCGAGCTCCGGACAGGGCACTCTCCACATCCTTCTTTCTTGCCAGGGCCAGGTCCCGGAACTCCAGGGCGTCCAGCCTCTCCCGTGGAACCACCAGTATCTCGTGCGCCTCCAGGCTCTCGCGTGCCTGAGGCGGGAGCTTCCCGCCGATGAAAACCGCCTTTGTCTTCCCGCCGTGAAGGATGTCACCGATCGACCCGCCGGTTCCGGAGGCGTCTTCGACTATGATGAATGGGATCTCCCCGTTTTCCCTGCCCAGATCGCTCACCCTCTGCCTGGAAAGATCGGGGATCACGGGGATGATCTCGACGTCGTCAGCGATCTCGGCCAGGCGCGACCCGGCCATGACCTCCACCCTTTTCCGCATCCTGTTCCTGTCGGCCGCGATTCGCGAGAGGCTCCGCTTCATCTCCTTTATCATCCGGTTTCGAGAGTCGACCTCTTTCGACTTGACTATCTCCCAGAAGCTCTCCGACCTCACCTTCTCGAGTTCCTCTTCCAGCGATTCTATCCTCTCTTCCCTTTTGTCGATCAGCCTGCCGAGGTTCCGGTTCTCTCTCCTGAGCCTCAGCTCGACGGACTCGGTGCCCCTCTTCGACCTCCCACCGGCGGGGTGCTTCCTCTTCGCCTCCCGGACCCTTTCGGGCTGATCGTCCTCCGATTCCGCTTCCTTGAGCTCTTCGATGGCGCTGCTCAGGCTGCTGCCCCGAACGACCAGCGCCTTGGCGGATTGGGATAGGTCGGAGAGATCCTCCTCCGTCAGTTTCCGGTCTATCCATCTGAACTTCTCCTCGTAGCTCTCCAGCGCCTTCAATGAGGCTGCAAGCGCGTCCTTCTCGTGCGAGTTTCGGAAGGAGATCTCGGCCTCCGAATTCGCCGCAAAGGTCTTGATTATCTCCCGTTTCGCCTCGGTGCTCATGGACTGTTTCGGCACGAACGGAACCGCCTCGAAGAGGTGGCAGACCTTCTGGACGTAGCTGGGAAGCGGATTGACATCCGACGCCACGATCAGCGGGGTTCCGTGTTCGATGATTATGTTGGTGACTTCCTCCAGGGCGCACGTCCTGGAGCTGTAGATCAGATGGACATCGCCCTCTAGGCCGAGTATGGCCAGTCCAACGGTTGTTCCGGGGTCGATTCCAACTATCAGTTGCCTCTTCTCTGCCAAGCGGTCTCCTCAGTTTTCCTCTGTGACGTTCGAATCCCGAATAGAGCTGCCGAACTTCTTCTCGAAGAACCTTTCTATGTTGCCTATGTCCCTCTGAAATATCTCTGTTGCCTGCGGGTGGTCCGGGCCGATCCACTGCGGCCAATCGATGACTATGAATCCCGAATCGTTGACCAACACGTTGTACTCGCTGAGATCCCCGTGTATCACCCCCAGATCCCTTGCATGAAGCGCAGCATCAATGATATCCTTCATCAAGACGGCCGGCTCGGCAACATCCGAGCGAATCAGCTCAGAGCCGTAGAATCTGGCCATCAACAGCGCGTTACGGTTCTGGGACAGGGCTTCTGGGACCGGGACCGCCCCGTGTAGACGCCTCAGCGCCTCGTATTCTCTCTGAGCCGCAATTCTAGAGGCGTAGAGCCAGGTGAAGTGATGTCTCTCTCGAAGGTACCCCCTTAACCGCACTATCCGCTGGAAGGAGGTTCTTCCCAGTCGGTGAAACTTTATCGCCAGCTCTCTCCCGCTCATCAGGGCCTCATATATCTCCGATTCCTTGCCCACCGCCACCCTGTCGCCGATCTCGTCTATCCTCCCTCTCTTCACCATCACATTGAGGGCCAGGAAGTCGTATCCCCTCGGAACTAGCTTGTACCCCCTGTAAGGCTCTCCCTCCGAGATGATCAGCCCAACGTCGAACAGTCGCCCCAGGTGGTACTTCAGATCGGGT
>Ga0180432_10001078_pt1 | contig 43681 bp, 40 predicted proteins | sample SS_ome_10_FD_132414 | JGI IMG/M metagenome (GOLD analysis project Ga0180432, IMG submission 132414) | Hypersaline lake sediment archaeal communities from the Salton Sea, California, USA - SS_1_MS_2 metaG | ecosystem: Environmental > Aquatic > Non-marine Saline and Alkaline > Hypersaline >... | reverse complement strand
ACTTTCTCGTAGAGCCGAGTCGCCCCTGTGAGTGACTCGGCATCCACGCCGAGCTCGACGATCGTCTTTCCGCGACGGTAGAACTCGCCGAACGCATTCAGAAGGAGCGCCGTTGCCAGTCCCCGCCCGCGGTGAGAACGGCGGACTCCGAGTTCGTCGATGAGCGCGACGCGGGGATCATCCCCACCGACCGGGTAGCATTGGCAGAAGCCGACGATCCGGTCCCCATCGCGAGCGAGCCACCACAGGTCGGTGTCGAAGTCCTCATCCTCGTAGATCCACTCGCGCCACTCGGCGAGATCGTCCTCGAAGGGCGTCTCCACGTGACCCCAGTGATCCTTGAAGACCTCGCGTGCAGTCTCGAGCGCCGGGACGTCGTCTTGCCCTGCCATGAAGGTCGCGATGGAGATCCCGTCCGGCCAGACGGGCGGAAGGGGCGGCCCCGTCATCTCGATCTGCATCCGAAGGAACGTGCGGATTTGTGCCAGCCCTGCGGCGAGGAGGCGTTCGTTCGCCGGACGATCCGCTTCAAACGCTCCTTGAGTCATCGCGACGCGCGTGCCAGGCGGGGCGTGGTCGACGGCCCTTCGAGCTCGGTCGATGCACCACGAAACCAAATGGCTCCCGACGGCGGCCGGCAGATCCCCAGGCCCGATGCGAAGCCGGGTCGGGATGGTGACGTGGGGTGCGAAGTCGAAGACCTCGGCCCACGCGACCGGCCGACCGGCCGAATCGACGACGACACGCGCGTCGGTCGCCGGGTCGAAGTACGGCGCCTTCCACTCGGTCCTCAGCTCGCCCTCGGTCTGGAGCGATCGGCCGAACAGAGACGTCGTGTAAGCGGCGCCAAGCTTCGCCAGGACCGGAATGTCGGCGGGCGTACCTGCTCGTGAACGGAATCCCTGGGGAAGTCCGGTATTCATAGGGGGGCTCCTTGTCGGGTGCGTCAGCGTGCTGTGGGATGCTCTCCGGTCGGACGCGGCGTCGACTCCCAAGTCTACGCGGTCCGTCGCCCGGTCCCAAGGAGGGCGACACGGCGCATGCCGAAGCTCGCTGAATCGTATACGCTACGCACATCGGCTGAAGCACCTCGGGAGGAGATTGAAGTGAACGCGAAACGATTCTCGACGGAACGAATACGCCTGAGAGCACTCGAGAAGAAGGACGTCGGCGCGTTGGGCTCCTATCTCAACGACCCGTGCCTGATCGGGCGGCGGTACCTCCCGTGGGAGATCAGGGACGTGGCCCCTCTCTCCGAGATGCAGGGCGAGAGGATCCTGGAGGAGTGGGGAAAGGAGACGAAGGGGTTCACGCTCGGAGTCGAGCTGCGCGAGAGCGGCGACCTTGTCGGGCACGCGGGCTGTCGTTGGCGTTGGGACACGCATTGCCCCGATGTCTTCGTCGTCGTCTCTCCGGCACACCAGCGCCAGGGGATCGGCTCCGAAGCGGTCCGCCTCCTTCTCGGCTATCTCTTCGGCGAGACGCCGGCGCACAGCGTCAACAGCTGGGTCGCGAGCTGGAATGATGGGGGGCTAGCGTTCGCGCGCAGCATCGGCTTCACCGAATCCGGCAGGATCCCTCGAAGCGGACTCCGGGATGGGCGCTGGGTCGAAGAGGTGATGATCGACCTCCTGAGGCGGGAGTGGTTCGAGCGTGAAGGAGGATCCGATGGCGCTTGAGGGGAACCTCGTCGTCCTCAGGCAGGAGCGAAAGGAAGACCAGGCGCTGTTCGTCGAGCTTCGAAACGACCTGCAGACCCAGGGATGGAACGTCGCCCTACCGCCGTCGTACACGGAGGAGATGTACTTGAAGCGCTTTGACGCGATGGAGTTCTCGTACGAACGGGAGACTGCGCGGTTCTCCGTTGAGGAGAAGTCGACCGGGACACTTGCAGGGTACATCACCTACAGCAATCTCGATCCAAGGATTGGGGCGACGATCGGGATCGCAATCGCGAAGCCGTTCTGGGGTACCGGCGTCGCGTACGATGCCCAGGAGGTTCTCCTCCGGTTCTTGTTTCTGGAGCTCGGTCTTCGCGTCGTTCACCTCTGGTCGCACAGCGGGAATCCCCGGGCGCTCGCTCTGGCGGAGAAGTCCGGCTTCTCGATCACGGGGCGGATCCGCGAGGGGATGTACAAGAACGGGAAGCTTCTCGACACGGTCGTGATGAGCCTGCTACGGGAGGCGTACTTCGCGCTTCACCCCGAGTTCGAGGATCTTCTCCCCGATCCGGCAGTTAGCTGATGGCGTCGGCGACGGCCTCAGCGAAGCCGCCGGGGTTGTCGGACATCATGTCGTGCCCCGCAGCGGCGACGATCGAGACTGGGATCCCGTCCCGCGGAAGGCGTTCGACGTCCGGATCGCTCTTGCTCTCTTCGCTGATCAGGAACCTTCGGGGCATCGGAAGCGCGTAGAGGATCTCGCGAAACGTCGGCGAACGATCGGCGATCAGGTCGACGGCGCTTCGGTGCATCGCGATCGGCGATGCGATCTCGACGGTTCGGGCATACGCTTTGAACCCGGCGGCTCGCAGCGCGGCGACGAACTCGGCGTGGCCGGATTCGACGTACGCGTGCTCCGCCTGACGCGCGACCATTCCGCTGACGATTCCCGGCTCAGGGTCGAGGTTCCCTTCCGCAATGACGAGACGACCGACCCTTGCGGGGCGAGATGCGGCGGCGAGGATCGCGACGGCACCGCCCATGCTGTGCGCAACGAGGACGGCATCTTCGATTGCGAGGTGGTCCAGAAGCTTCCCCACGACCTCCGCATGGGCCTTCATCGAGTAGCTGAACGCTGTCGGGCGATCGCTGTACCCGAAGCCCAAGAGGTCGATCAAGATCGACCGACGCGATCGCAGGCGCGGGTGGAGAGCGGTTTCCGGGAAGGCGAAGGAGGACGCCGATCCGAGGCCGTGGAGGAAGACGAGGGACGGCCCAGTGCCGGGAACGTCGACATAGCGGAGAACGGACGCCTCCTCCGAGACGGGGAACGCGTTCACAGCGACTCCGCTTCTGAGACCGTCTCGCGTACATCGATCCCCCGCTTCAGGAGACCGTCGAGCATGAATGTCACGCGAGCCGGATCGGAGGCGAGCATCTCCGGTGCCAAGATGCCCTTCTCATCCACCATATCGGCAGCAAGAAGGCGGACCGCCATCGCTGCCGTGTACCCGGTCGTCCGCGCCATCGAAGTCACGCCGGTCCGTCGATCGCGGCGGTCGACCAGGTCATAGGCCGTGCGGGTCGGCTTCCCGCCGCGCCACCCCTCGACGAGAACGCGCAAGACGGTCACGTCATCCTCATCGTCGCCGATCTGCCAGAGCGGGAAGAGGAGCTGGGTCGTTACGTCGATCGGGCGAACCTCCGTCCCGTCGATGTCGATCGGCTCGCCGGAGAAGAAGCCGGTGTCGCGCAGGAGCCGGATCCGGTCGGCGTGGCCCGGATAGCGAAGAGTCTTCTCGACCATCTCCGGGCAAGAGATCGTCTTCATCAGCGTGCGGAGCCCGTCGGTGTTGAACGCTTCGAGATCACCCACGCCTTCGATCGTGAGCGGTTCGACATCCGACAGGGCCGGCTTGACAGTGATCCGCCCCTCGGTCACGAGGCGAGCCGGTCTTGTGTACTCCTCGATTACGTCGATCGGCGAGAAGACGGCCCGATACTCATACGGCGGCTTCGGATCGGCCGGAAGCCCGCCCACGTAGATGGCGACGCGGGCGACGGTATCGAGAGGTCGGACGGCGTGACCGACGAGCAGATTGCTCAGTCCCGGGGCGACGCCACAATCGACGATCGCGGTGACATTGCGGGATCGAGCCAGGTCATCGAGCGAGAACGGGTCTTCGGGGAAGAAGGCGATGTCGACGATGTTCTTCCCCGTCTCGATGACCGACCGGAGTGTCCGCTGGCCGAGGAAGCCGGGGACGGCGCTGACAACCAGGTCGGCGTCTGCAATGCTGCGTGCAACGGTCGATGGGAGCGAGAAGTCTGCTCGGTCTCCAGAGAGCCCCCAATGCGCCTCCGCCCAAGCGAGGCGTGCCTCGTCTCGATCGACAAGACGAACGTCAATCTCGGTCTCTGCGGCGAGATCGCGCGCAATGGCCGCGCCGACGCGTCCCGCCCCGAGAACGACAATCCTCATCTGCGCCTCCCTAACGACCCACGGACCGATTGTAGAGGGGGGACTGCCGCCTTTCGAGGGAGCTTCAGTCGATGCTGCTACTCACGCGCGAGCGATGCGATCATCGCCTCGCATCGCTCGACTGCATCGAGTGTCCCCGCGGCGCGGTACATTCGAAGGGCGACGCGAGCGTGGTCGAGCGCGTCCGCCGTTCGGTTCGCGTGTGACAGGGAGACGGCGAGCATCTCATGGATCCCGGGAAGGAGCCAGTGGGCGGAGCGGTCTTCGGCGATCGCAAGGGCCTCCTCGTAGCGAGAGACGGATTCCTGCCAATCCTCGCTTCTCTGCGCGATATACCCTAGGGTGGTAATGCACTGCAGCGCTCCGGATGGGTCAAGGCCGCTTCCGCGTCGGAGGGCGAGGCTCTCCTCCGCCTCGGCGCGAGCTGCGGCGTACTCCCCTCGTAGGCAATGGATGCTGCTGAGGGCATAGCGCGCCATGGCAGTCCCCCAGGGATCTGCAAGCTCCTCGTGGATCGCGAGGCTACGGCGTGCATGCTCGATGGCTGCGTCCGGATCTTCCTCTCTCAAGGTCCAGGCAAGGGCACTGTGCGCTTCCGCACTCTCCCACACGTAGCCGGTCGTTTCGAAGAACGCCAGGGCCTCCGCCAGGGATCGCCGTCGTTCCTCGGCTCGGCCGAATCCGGAGAACGACCACAAGAGCCGTACGAAGGCGAGTTCGCGGCAGGTTCCACAGGGCTCCAGGATCGCCAGACTCTCCCGGAAGAGCGTCTCCGCAGGAGCTCGGCGGTCGCTTCTTGCGAACCACGCCTGGAACCCTTTGAGGAATCCCAGCAGACGGCTCCGCTCCGCGGTTCCGTCCGACGGTAGCCCGTCGGCCGCGGCCGAGAAGAGCTCCTCCCCTTCGTCGAAGTGATTCCTCATGTCGAGAATCAGGAAGAGGCCCATGGCCGCGCGCGCTATCGCATCAGAGCGCGTGCCCTCGATCGCTCGATGCCAGGCGGCGCGCACATTGTCATCATCGGGGGCGAGGCGCTCGGCTGCGTCGCGCTGGCCGGCGGTCTTCAGCGCTCCCTCCTGTTCGGCAAGCAGGTCGAGATAGTAGGCGGAGTGTGCGTCACGTACGCTGTCCACCTCCTCGGGCATCGTCCGGAGACGTTCGGCGGCGTACTGGCGAAGCACCTCCAGCATCTCATAGCGATCGCCGGCAGAGCGACGGAGAAGAGAGCGAGTGACCAGAGACGAGAGCGTCGGAAGCGATGCCCCGACGACCACCTCCGCGGCCGAGGCCGTGAACCCGCTCCGGAAGACGGAGAGTCTTCTGAACGCATCCCGGCCTCCGGGTCCCAGGAGGCGCCATGACTCGTCGAATGCAGCTCGGAGGCTGTGATGCCGTCTGGGGACATCCCGCCTCTTGGCCGAGAGGAAGCCGAGATTCCCTTCGATTTCATCAGCGATCGCGGTACAGCTCATCGAACGAACCCACGAAGCGGCGAGCTCGATGCCGAGCGGGATTCCCTCGAGGAGCCGGACAATCTGCGAGATCGATCCCCAATCCTCCTCCGACGGGTAGAAGCTAGCGTCGGCGCGACGCGCGGATTGGATGAAGAGAGAGACGGAGTCGAAGTGGACGAGATCCGGTCCGACCGAAGCGGCTTCCGGGAAGGCGAGCCCCTCGATTGGGAAGACCCATTCCTCCGCGAGCTCGAGCTGGTGTCGGGATGTGACGAGCATCGTGACACTCGGTGCGCGCTCGAGAAGGCCGACGAGCCAGCGGAGGTCGACGAGGAGGTGTTCCATGTTGTCGAGGATGAGGAGCGTTCGGTGGTCCCCCAACCGGTCGACGAGCAGGTCGAATGCGCTTCGAGGGTGAAGGCCCGTCGGGGTGTGCTCCGTGACTCCACGGAAGACGGAGGCGCCTATCGCGTCCGCGATGTGGAGCGGCACGGCGCTCGAGGAAGCGGTCGACGCGAGAGCGACGAAGACGACGCCGTCCGGAAAGCCGGAGACTGCTTGAGCACCGACCGCGACGGCGAGGCGGGTTTTGCCGCAACCTCCCGGGCCGGTGATCGTGAGGAGTCGGCACGCATCCTGGAGCAGGATCTCGACGGCTCTGGAGATCTCCTTGTTTCGGCCGATCAGCGGAGTCCGATACGTCGGAAGACGTACAGGAACAGCAGGGGCCGGCGTGCGGGAAGCTGGCTCGATCGTCCCATCGCGGATTCGGTCGGCAAGTGCCAGCGTCTCCTGGCTCGGCGAGAGACCGAGCTCCTCGCGCAGAATCGTCTCGCACTTCTCGAACTGCCGGAGAGCAGCCGCCCGCTGTCCTGAGAACGCAAGAAGCTCCATCATGCGCCGGTGAACGGTCTCGTCGAGCGGTTGGGCTTCGAGCCAACGTCGGACGACGCGCGCAGCGTCGTCGGTCCGATGCTGCGACGTAAAGACGTCGGCCAATCGCTCGAGACATGAAGCGAGCTCCTGACGTAGTGCGTTCGACTCCGAGATCTGCCAGTCGTCGAACGGCTCGCTGTCCTCGACGGTGAACCCTTCGAGGAAGCCGGCGCGGTAGGTCCGTTCGGCGGTGACGAGACGGTCGATGGACGCGGGGCTCGAATCGTCGAGGGATCCTGAGACGGCGGATCGAAACGAAGCGACATCGACCTCGAGGCTCGGGTCCTTCCGGAGCCCGATCGTGTGTCGCGTGGCTACGAGCCAGTTGGAGAGCGGCGTCCGGTTGAGGATCCAGAGGGCGTTGCGAAGGAACGCGTAGGCGCGAGTGGGGTCATGCTCGGGCCAGAGAAGCGTCGCCAGGACGTCTCGGCTGTGTCCGGACCCCGTCGCGGCCAAGTAAGCGAGAAGGGCGAGAGCCTTCCGACGCCGAATCGGAATCGCGACGCCGTCGGCCTCGAGGCTCGGGTAGCCGAAGAGATGGATCTTGAGTTCAGACATGCGTTCTGAGCTCCCACTCGCTTCTCTGTGCGGATTCTACCATAAGAGGCTGTTCGGGGAGATCGAAACGTTTGGGAGACGCCCCCCATCATAGATAGGGTCGGCGCACGGAAGGGGAGCGACGATGATCGATGAAGCGAGTCTTGCGCGAACGGTGGACTCGGTCAACGATGCGCTACGAGATGTCCGCGCGCTCCCTGCGGATGTGCGCGTGGAGGTGGAACGGTGGCTGCTCCCGCGGCAGATCACCTCGGGAAGGAACGCGGGGGCGTTCAGACCCACCGATTCCGAGTTGGCTGCGGGGATCCGCCTGTACACGGGCGAACGCCTTCGGACGAAACTCGCGGCATGGAACGTGCTCACGGCGGAGGCGGCCCGAATCCTGATCCTGCTTGGGAGCTGCGAACCGGACGTCGTTGCGTCCGTCTCCCGGGCGCGAGGCTGGTTGGACGTCTCGTGCTTCGCCGCGAGGGCTTGCGTATCCGGCGAATGCGCTCACTCTTCGGCTGCCTACCTTCGGCTGGTTGCAGCGGTTCCAGGCGAGCCGGTCCGGCTCGCTCGAAGCATCGCAGTAGTGCGCGACCATCGAGATGGAGCGGGACGATGGGACCGGTTTCCCTTCTACTACACGTTACTTGCCCTTACGGAAGCGCCCGGACAGGCGGCGACAGACGAATTGCGGTATGCATTCCCGGCGTGCGAGCGGGTCCGGAGACGGGGGCACCACGACCCGATCGTCGAGTCGCGCCGTCAGAGGGTCCTGGAATGTGCGCTGCGGTTGGTCGATCGGCGCGCCTGACGCCCTTCGGAAGCGTCAGGCGCGTTCCGAAGCGGCCGGGCTAGCCGGCGATCGGGAGATACAGGTCGAAGGTCCACTTCTCCGGATCGGTCTCCGCGGGGTTGATGACCTGCTCCAGGCAGGTGCACCAGTTCGGAGGCCTCGTGTAGGAGCTGTCCTCGAACCAGGCGACGAGATCTCGCCAGACCTTGCCGATCTTGGGCAGACCGGTGAAGCGGGTCACGGCGTACTTCGAGCCGGGGATCTCCTTGATCTCGATCGGCGGCTCCGCATCGACGTCGGGGCCGACGACGAGCCACATCTCGTATCCGTAGTTCGGGCTGCCCGGAGATGGGTTCGGGTTATTGAATCCGAAGGTCCGGTATCCGGAGTCTCCCGGCACGAGCCCAATCTTCTTGGCGAACGCGACGATCATTGTGGCCGCCTGATTCTCGGGCTCCGTCCCGTACCCGAGGGCGCTCGCTACGCGCATCGGCGGAAGATCGACGATGCGGACGTCAGTCAACGTCATGTTTAAGCTCCTTTCAGAGTCTCAGCCGCTCCTTCTGCGGAAGAGCGTTCTCGTAGTCGAAGAACCGGAACGGCACGTCCGGGTTCTTCGAGACACCGATCTTCGTGAACCCCATCCCCTCGTAGAAGGCGTGATTCCTTGTGGAGTACTCGGGCGTCTCGAGGGTCCACCGTGCGACATCCGGGTAATCCCGGTACATCAGGCGGATGATCTGTCTTCCCACTCCCCGCCCCTGGTGGTCGGGATCGACGTAGATCCCCTCGCACCGCCACTCGCCGGTTCCCAGGTCCGGCCTGGGAACGACGAACAACCCACCCACGACCAAGCTCTCGCCGAGAACGGCCTTGTAGTAGGTCGCGCTCGGCCGCTCTCGCCCGGAATCGCCCAGGGCCTCCAGTACGCTGCGGGTCCACGCGTACGACGTGTGAGGAGGGCCTTTCGACGGATCGTCCAACGCGAGGTTCGCGTCTCGAAGCTCAGACGGTTGCCAGCTCCTGTCGTCGGGGAATGCGAGAGCGGCAATCACGGCGAGGGGCCCCGCATCTTCGGGGGTCGCAACGGCGAGCCGGACGGACCGTGCCTCCTCTTTTCGCTCCATCTTCACCTCCTGATACGAGTCTGTCGCGCATTTGTGACATCCAATGTCACAGATGTAGAATCCGGGTCCGAGGTGGCTGAATGCGTGCCGATCGATTGCTTTCGATCCTGATGCACCTGCAGACGCGGGGACGGTCGACGACCGGCCGCCTGGCCGAGGAGTTCGAGGTCTCGCAGCGGACGATCATTCGAGACGTCTACGCCCTTCGCGTCGCCGGGTTTCCCGTCTACACGGAGCGCGGCCCGCACGGCGGATGCTACCTGCACGAGGAGTATCGGAACACGCTGACGCAGTTGACGACCGACGAGATCGCCGCCCTGTTTCTCTCGAGCATTCGGGGGCCGCTGGCAGACCTCGGCCTCTCGGACGCACTCCGCGGCGCGGTGCTGAAGCTTACAGCTGCCCTCCCCGAATCGCGTCAGGCATCGAGCAGTCATGTAACGAATCGGATCGTCATCGACTCCGTTCCTTGGGCCGGTCGCGAGGAGCCGATCGGTCCCTTGGCGATCCTTCATCGGGGGACGATGGAAGATCGCTGGGTATCGGCGACGTTCGAGAGACCCTTCGACGTTCGGACGAAGCGGCGGATCGCCCCCTACGGGCTCGTGGCGAAGGCGGGGGCATGGTTCGTCGTCTGGGCGGGCGAGGACGAGCAGCTGCGTGTGGATCGAACGTCGGCCGTTCGAGAGGCCGAGATCGAGGGGGTGCAGTTCGAGCGACCGGCGGGCTTCGACCTCGAGCGGTTCTGGGAGGGCTGGCGAGACCGGCAGAACGAGGCCCGGCCGCGCTTCGACGTTCGGCTTCGAGTCCGGCGGGATGCGGCTGAGTACGTGGAGGACGCACTCGGCGCCCGTCGGGGCGTCTTCTACGGAGTGCCGGCCCCCGCGGTCGAGTGGGTGGAGATGAGCGTCTCGTTCTCCTTCTTCGAGGAGGCGCGGCGGGCCCTCCTCGATCTCGGGGGGGCCGTGGAGGTCATCGCGCCGCCGGCGCTTCGACGCTCGGTCGTCGACTTCGCAGAGCAAATCAGCACTCTCTATCGCGCGGCCTCGGAATCATGTCGCAGTAACGAGGATGTCCGTTCGATCGCCGAAACCGAAGCCCGTAGAATCGCGAGCGAGGAGGGCCGATGACCTTCGAAGAGCTTCTGTCGCTGCTGTCTGAATCGGTCTCCGGTGTCCGCGTGAAGGAGACCGTGGCGCGAATCGCCTCGTTCCATCGTGTGCAGGCCTCGCCCGGGTATGACGATGCGCTTGCCTTTGTCCGGGGCGAGCTCAGCGAGTCGGGAATCGAGTCGACCGTTCATGAATTCCGGGCCGACGGCCGATCGCGGACCTACGAAGGCTGGGTTTCGCCGCCGGCGTGGACCGTCGAGACGGCCTGGCTTCGCCAGACGGAGCCGAAACCGATGGCCTTGGGGACCTACGCGGAGTGCCCGCAACTGGTCGTGGTTCATTCCCCGGGCGGTCGGATCGAAGGGGATCTTGTCCATGTCGGACGGGGAACGTCCAACGGTGACTACGAGGGGCTGGACGTCGATGGGAAGGTCGTGCTCGCGAAGGGCCGAGCGGCCGATGTCGCCAAGGAGGCGTCTGCTCGTGGAGCGGCCGGTCTGGTGATCTACCCGGACAGCGAGCGTGCGGCCGCGGACTACGACCTCGTCCAGTACGCCAGCATCTTCCCTCGCGCGGAGGAGATCCCCGACCTGTTGCCTTCGTTCTCGATCTCCCGGCGAGCTGCCGATCGCCTCTTGAAGCAACTCGGCAGGGGGAGCGTTCGATTGGCCGGCGAGATCGAGGCAACCTTCGTCGAAGGAGGGCGCCTCCGGGTTCTCGAAGGCTGGGTGCCGGGCGCCGACCAGGATCGGGGCGAGGTCCTTCTCGTCGCCCATCTGTGTCACCCTCGAGAGTCCGCGAACGACAACGCGTCGGGCAGCGCAGTCCTTCTCGAGCTGGCGCGGGCCTTCCGAGGTGTTCGAGGCAGGATTCCCCTTCACCAGACAGTCCGGTTTCTCTGGGTCCCCGAGTTCTACGGGACCGTCCCGTGGGCGGCGGCGAACGCGGCCGCGTTGCGGCGCGTCCACTTCGTTCTCAACTTGGACATGGTCGGGCAATCCCCGGATGTGATCGGTTCGCCGCTCGACATCTTCCGCGTTCCGAACGGGACTCCGACGTACCTGGACGCGTGCATCCGGCCGGTCGCACGGGCCGTCACACGAATGGGTGTTGTTGTCCCCGGGAGTTCGCAACGAGTCCTACACTGGCGAATGAGCGTTCCGAGCGGCGGGAGCGATCACCTGGTCTTCTCGGCGGCGCCGCATGAGCTTCCGGCGATGATGCTCGGCCACGACGACCCGTACTGGCACACAAGCCTCGATACCACGGAGAAGGTCGATGCGACACGGCTGAAGCACGTCGCCCTGATCGCGGGGGCGCTCGCCGCCGTTCCGTCGATGATCGACGAAGCGAGCCAGATCCCCGAATGGCTGCTCATCTACGGAATCGATCGGCTCTCCTCGGCCTTTCATCTGGCGAAGCGAGTTGAGCCGGGATGGGGACGTCGCCTTCTCGCTCTTGCGAGGGAGATCGAGGAAGAGCGTGTGGAGAGCATGGCCGATCTCGCATGGTCCGATCAGCGCGTCGGGGACGTCCGCGGGCTGATCGAGACGTTGAACAGCGCTTACGATTGGATGCAATCGGCGCTTCCGGAAGACGATGAGACGACGCCCCTCGGTGAGGGTCGTCCAATCAGGACGACCGACGGCCCGCTCCCCTACGCAGTGACTGCGTGCTTCGACGATGAGGAGAGAGACTTCTTCAAGCGCGCATTCGGAGCACACCATCGAGGACCGGCGAGCAGCCTGTTCAACCTCTGCGACGGAACGCGCACCCCCTCGGAGATCGCTCTACAACTGACGCTCGATTTCGATCGTCCGGTTCCGGTCGACGACGTCGTGCGGGGGATCGACCTTCTCGAGAAGGCGGGCGTCGTCGAGATCCGATCCGGAGTCGACTAGTCGTCGGTTCGAGAGAGGATCTCGATGGCGTGGTAGCCGAATTGCGTCGCAACCGGGCCGTGGATCTCTCCGATCGCGTCATTGAAGACCACGTCGTCGAACTCCGGAACCATCTGCCCCTGCTCGAATTCACCCAGGTCGCCGCCGGACTGGCCTGAAGGGCACAGTGAATGCTCGGCCGCAAGTTGTGCGAAGTCGGCCCCACTCTCAATCTGCCGAATGAGCTCCTCGCACTCCTCTTCACTGTCGACCAGGATGTGCCTCGCGCTCGCCTTTGCCATCGATTCCTCCGTCCTGTTCTCTGAATACCCCATCCGTGCCGGAATCCGATCCGCCGACCGCCGTGAAGAGGATCACCGTCTTTGCGGCGCAGGTCAGCCGGGTTCCCACATCGGAGATCAGCACCCGTCGGCGGCCCTCACCGTCCGGCCTCGCGGCCGGTGGCCTTTCGGCGTGTCTCGCGAAGGTCGGCGAGAGCGTTGTCGACCTCCTCATCGGTCGGCTGGCGACGCAGTCGGCGCCGTAGTTGCTTGATGATGCGGTTTCGCTGTCGTTTCTCTTCGCGTCCCATCATCGTCCCTTCTCGCGTCTGAGGTTCGCAGTCATTATGCTCCGAGAGGGGCGCCGAGCGCGAGAAGGTCGTGGGGTCACCTCCGAAGGAGAACCGATGCCCGAGTTACCGGAGATCACGTGCAGAGCGCGGGAGATGCGTGCCGAACTGGTCGGCCGAACGATCGAAGAGGTCGAGGTCCTTCAGCCGAAGTGCCTCAACGTCCCGATCCCTGCGTTTGAGAAGGGGCTGAGTCGGGCCGAGATCCTCGACGTCACGCACCACGGGAAATGGATCTTCGTCGAGACATCGAGAGGGCACCTGCTGATCAACATGGGAATGGGTGGCGAGATCCTGTTGGTCCGGCGCGGTCAACTTCCGAAGTCGTGGCGTGTTCGGTTCGATCTCTCCGGCGGACAGACGTTGACGGTCAACTTCTGGTGGTTTGGGAACACCCACTACGTCGCTCCGGGGAAGCTCGGCGACCACAAGATGACGGCGACCCTCGGTGCGAATGCGCTCGATCTGGCGGTGGAGGACTTCCGTCGGCTGCTCGAAGGTCGCCGAAGCCGGATCAAGTCCTTCCTGCTCGATCAGAAGCGGATTGCAGGAATCGGGAACGCCTACGTTCACGACATCCTCTTCCGAGCGACGCTCCATCCACTCCGGACGATCCCGACCCTCTCCGACGCGGACGTCGACGCCTTGTATCGGGCGGTTCGGACCGAGCTCGAACGGAGCATAGAAAAGGGCGGAGCGTTCTACGAGTCCGACCTCTACGGAAAGCCCGGGGGCTTCACGGGAGATGACCTCCTCGTCGGGTATCGAGAGGGCAAGGCCTGTCCCGAGTGTGGAACCGAGATCATCAAGATCAAGACGGGATCGACGTCCAGCTTCATCTGCCCGAAGTGTCAGCCCCTGGAGCGGTAGCTTCGCGCTTTGCTCGTCAGGAAGCGGTCGACGAGCCGATCGGCGATCCGATCTTCCCGCGAAGGGCGGCGCATCGCAGTGACGAGGCGTCGACGGTCACGCCTTGCGAGAAGAAGGTAGAGGACCAAGAAGAGACGGGCCTTCGCCAGGGGGAGCTCCGGGTGGGCTTGGATTCCCCAGATCGGGCGGTCGCCATATCGGATCACGTGCGCCGGGCACTGGGCGGACCGAGCGAGGACTCGCCAGGGCTCCGGAAGGGGGAACGACACCTCATCGAAGTGATAGACGAAGGTATGCCATGGGTCAGGCGCGTCGAAGAGGAGCTCGTCGCGCTCGAGGATCTTCAAAGAGGCCCAGCCGATCTCCGGAGGCACGGAGCGGATCAGATGCTCCGGCCCGGAGAGGGCATAGACGAGCATCTGATGGCCGAAACACGAGCCGAGGATGGGAATCCCGCGTCGAGCGGCCTCGCGGATCGTGCCCGCTTCGGAGGTGAACCAGCGCTTCGGTTCCAGAATCGACGTCTCCGAGCCGGTTAGCAATAGGTGTGTGTAGTGACCGAGCTCGGGGATTGCTTGTCCGGACGGAACGTTGACGACGTCGACCGCGGCTTCGCGGAGGTACGGCCTCCAATGGGCGGCCGGGCGGAAGAGGTGCCGGTGGATAGCGTTGTCGAGGATCAGAAGGCGCGATTGCATGAGTCGAGTCTATCCGATCGACCGCGGGGAGATGAGCTCCACCGGATCCTTGCACGCTTTGACTCGGTTTCGTGCGAAACGTAACGTACGTCACACTCGCTGGGGCTCGCGCGCGGAGCCCGTCGGCGCTAGACTTGCTGCTTCAGGGGGGGGCAATCGATGACGCAGGCGACGGGCGGACCGATCATGGTGGTGATGGCGGCCGGGATCGGACGGCGGTACGGCGGGCTCAAGCAGATCGAGCCGGTCGGTCCGAACGGGGAATGGATCGTTGACTACTCCGTCTTCGACGCTCTTCGCGCAGGCTTCGATCGGATCGTCTTCGTCGTTCGCGAGGAGTTGGAGGGCACACTTCGGGCCCGATTCGACGGTGCTCTCGCCGACCGTTGCGAGGTCGACTACGTTCATCAGCGCGTCGACGATCTCCCGGCCGGGCACGTCCGACCGGTCGACCGGGTCAAGCCGTGGGGAACGGGCCATGCGATTCTCGCCTGCCGCGGTCTCCTCGGCGGTCCGTTCGCGGTGATCAACGCCGACGACTTCTACGGTCGAAGCGGATACGAGCTCCTTGCAGGGTTCCTCGGCGGCACGGGGGACGATCATGCCCTCGTCGCATACCCGCTCGACGAGACGATGACCGAGCATGGAACCGTGTCGCGTGGGATCTGTCGCCTCGGTGAGGACGGGACCCTCGATTCGATCGTCGAACGGAAACGCGTCGCGTTCAGGAACGGTGGAATTGCGTACACAGAGGACGGCGTCGATTGGGTTCCGATTGCCGAGGGAGCGATCGCTTCGATGAACATGTGGGGATTCGCCTCGGGGATCCTCGACGAACTCGAAGACCGATTCACGGCCTTCCTTGCGGATGAGCCTTCGGCGGACGACGAGTTCTTCATTCCCGAAGTCGTCGGCGACCTGGTCGCGGAGGGGCGTACGCGGGTTCACGTGCTTCAGTCTTGCGATCCGTGGCTTGGTGTGACCTACAAGGCGGACCTTGTGAGAGCGCGATCGGGGATCGCCCGTCTGATCGAAGCGGGTGCCTACCCGGCGCGGCTGTGGGAGGACCGATGATTCGGACGACGGAGCTCACGCGACGTTTCGGCGATCGAACGGCCGTGGAGAGGCTGTCGATCGAGATCTCCGAGGGGGAGATCGTCGGCCTCCTCGGGCCGAACGGAGCGGGGAAGACGACGACGATCCGGATGCTCGCCGGGATGATCGAGCCCACGTCGGGGGCGATGGAGGTCTGCGGTCTCGACCCCGTCCGGCAGCCTGAGAGGCTTCACGAGGCGATCGGTCTGCTGACCGAGACGCCCGGCTTCTACGAGCGGCTGTCGGCGGAGAGGAATCTCGCCTACTTCGCCGGCTTCTACCGAGACGTGGATGTCCGAAGATCCGTTCGGGAAGCGCTCGACCGGGCGGGGTTGGCTTCGAGGAGAAGCGATCGCGTGTCGACCTTCTCAAAGGGGATGAAGCAGCGACTCGCCCTCGCCCGAGCGCTCCTTCACAGCCCTCGTGTCTTGTTCCTCGATGAGCCGACGGCCGGGCTCGATCCGGAAGTGGCGAAGGGCGTTCGCAACAGAATCCGGGAGCTCGCCGGGGAACGGCGTACGATCCTCGTCTCGACGCACAACTTGTCGGAGGCCGAGGAGCTCTGCGGGCGGATTGTGATCCTTCGGACGCGTCTGATCGCCGACGACACGCCGTCGGCGTTGCGGGCCGAGCGCTTCGAACGCTCGTTCCGTCTTCGTCTCCGGTCTCTTCCGAGCGGTCTCCTCGAGTCGATCGAAGCGGAGTCGTACGTCCTTTCGGCATCGGTCGAGGAAGATGGAGGTCTCCTCGTCGTCCGGCTCCACGATCCGGACGATGATCGCCCTCGTCTCGTCGCGCGGCTCGTCGACCTCGGCGGCGAGGTCCTGGAAGTCTCGGAAGCGCGCCGATCCCTCGAGGATGTGTACCTCGAGCTCGTTCGCGAGGAGGAGAGCGAATGAGCGCCAAGCGAATCCGAAACGTGGTGTCAAAGGAATGGGCGCAGATCGCGAGGAGCCCGTCGACGCTCTTGTTCGGTCTGATTGTTCCCCTCGCGATCGTCGGGCAGGCGATCTTCCTGTCGTGGATCATCCCTCGGTTCGCGGGTCCGGCCGTCGGTGGGCTAATCGGTGACGCGGCAGGGGGCCTCGACGCGACGGCTCGTCTGCGCGTCTTGATCATGAATCAGTTCCCGCTCTTCGTCCTGCTCGTCCCGGCGATGGTCGCCAACGTCTTTGCGACCCTCTCCATCGTTGAGGAGAAGGTCACGGGGACTCTCGAGCCGCTGTTGGCGACGCCGGTACGCACCGGGGAGCTCTTACTCGGCAAGATCCTCGCCGGAGCGATCCCGGCGGTCGCCGTCGGATGGGGAAGCGCCGGGGTGTTTGTCCTCGCGGCCTCTCTCCTCGGATGGGCGGAGCTCTTCCCCCTTGTGCTTACAGTCGCCTGGATCCTGTCGCTCGCGTTGGTCACGCCGGCGATCTCGATTCTCAGCTTCGTAATCGGCGTGGTCGGATCCTCCCGAGCAAGCGACGTCAAGTCCGCGCAGAATCTTGCCGTCGTCATCGTCCTCCCGATCTTCGCGCTCATCGCCGTCCAGGTCCTCGGACTCGTCCGGTTCGACACCGCAGCGACGATCCTCTTCGGGATTGGCCTCTTCGTCGTCGACGCGGCCATTCTCCCGATTGCCGTCCGCCTGTTCGGGCGGGAGTCGATCCTCGTCCGCTGGCGCTAGCTGGAGGGTGCGGGTTGCCGGGCGTGTATACTCCGCCGCCAGGGGGCAGGCAGACCATGTCTGAGATCACGGTCAGGCCGATCGTCGTCGGCCGGACGATCGAACCTGAGGAAGCGGGCGCGAAGACGGCCGGCCAGGCCGTGGCAGAAGCGCTCCTCGAGAACGCACTGACGCCGCAGGACGGAGACATCATCGTCGTCAGCTCGAAGGTCGTCTCTTTCTTTGAGGGCGGCTTGGTTCGGCTGGGCGACGTGAAGCCCTGCTGGAAGGCGCGTGTGCTCGCGAGGGCGTTCGGGAAGGATCCGCGAAAGCTTCAGATCTTGATGGAGACGGGGAAGGTCCTCCTGGTCGTTCCGATGAAGCGGATCCTCCGCATGCCGAGCATGCGAAGGATGATGATCGAACGTTCGGCGAACCCGGACGCGATGATCGAGGGATACAGCCGGATCAACAACTTCACCTTCGTCGTCCGCGTCCACGCGGCTTACCTCGATGAGGCCGGAATCGACCACACGAACTCCCCCGAAGGTTTCGTGACGGTTCTTCCGGTCGATCCGTGCGTCGTGGCCGAGAGGATTCGAAACGAGCTTGCCGAGCGGTTCGGGATCGCTGTCGCGGTGATCATCACCGACACGGTCACGTGCGTCGGCCGGGTCGGCTCGCAGGACATCGCCATCGGCTTCTCCGGGATCGACCCGGTCACTCGCGCGACGTTCAGTGACGACTTGTTCGGGGTTCCGCGATCGGGCGGCATCGACGTCGTGATCGACTCGATCGCCGGGCTCGCCGGTCTGGTGATGGGCCAGACGGTCGAGCGGACCCCCGCCGTCCTGATTCGGGGCCTCTCCTACGCGCCACAGCGCGAGGAAGACGTCGCGCGAGGAATGGGGATTCTCGGATACCCTCCGGGCGCGCAATGGCGCCTCGTCCTCTACGCCCTCGCGGCGACGGCCTGGTTCCGCATCGTGAACCTGTTCACTCTCGGGCGCTGGCCGAAGCGAACCCGCTCGATCTAGGAGGAGCCGCGCCGGCCGCCGTCGCGAAGGCCGTCGAGGAGGAGTGAGGCCTCGCGAAGGCCGAAGAGGTCCTCGAAGCTCTCGGGCGCACGCCAGACCTCGACCGTTCCGTCTCCTCGGATCGCGACCTTGGCCGGCCGAGGGAACCCGCAGCTGTGAGATGCGAAGTGATCTGCACCGTAGGCGCCCGTGTGATAGAGGACGAACGGCTCGCCGCGCCGGGGCGTTCGATTGAGGCGGACCTTCGCCTTGCTGATCATGTCGCCGGAGAAGCAGAGACGGCCGGCGAGGAACGCCTCGATCGGCCGGTCCCCGTCCCTCTTCGGCAGGACGGCAGCGGGGAAGATGTCCGGACTGATCAGGTTCGTTCCGTGATTGTTGATGCCGAGATCGAGGGCGACGACGGAGTGGCCGAGGACACGCTTGACGCCCATGGCTCGGGTCAGCGTAACCCCTGCGGTCGCCAGAAGGGAACGGCCCGGCTCGACGATCAAGCGCGGCGAACCGACCGCGCCGAGCCACTCGACGGTCGTCCGCCCGTCGGGGAGGCGGTGGCGCAGGAGGTGAGCGAGCATCTCACTTCCGGGCGCCGGGGTCCAGTAGGACTTCCCGATCCACTGAGGCGGGACGGATCGATCGGACTTGGTGCTCGCGTACCCCATCGCGACATCGTTCCACGTGACCGCCTGATCGACGCCCGACTCCCCCTGGACCCGACTGAGAAGGCGGGATGTGAAGCGGTCCCAGGCGTCCTTCGGAAGAAACCGGACGGGGAAGCCGCCGCCGATGTCGATCGCCTCGATCGTCAAACCGGCCCGCGCCGCAGCCGCGGCGAGCTCCACGAACTGAGAGATGAGCCGTTCGTACCCGACGGGGTCGGCAATCTGCGTTCCGATGTGAGCCGAGATTCCGACGAAACGAACCGTCCTCGACGATGCGATGCGGCCGAAGAGATCGGGCGCATCGTCGATGTGGAACCCGAACTTCGTCCAGTCCGACGCGGTCGTCTGATCGTCCGATGTCAAGCCGGAGAGAGGCATCCCGCGGAATCGGAGGAGGATTCTCGGACGGGAGACGGCGTCGTCGGCAAGCGTTTCGAGGCGCGCGAGTTCGTCCGTGTTATCGACGGCGACCAGGGCTCCGGCACGGAGAGCGGCTTCGATGTAGGCATCGGACTTGGCGTTTCCATTGCAGGTGATGCGATCCGGGTCGATGCTCTCTTCCAAGGCGGCGCGTAGCTCGAACTCCGAGGCCACATCGGCGCCGAGGCCCAGATGGTGGGCGGCACGAAGTGCACCCCGGCACGGATTCGACTTCGCAGCAAAGGCGATGACGGTGTTCGGGTAGAGCGCGTGCGCGACGTCGAGGAATCCCACGGCGTTCTCCCTCATGACCTCGAGAAAGAGGACGTGGAGCGGGGTTCCAAGGCGCTCGACGGCGCTATCGACGGCGGCGCGGTGCCGCGCGAGGAGGCGATCGAGCTGGGTTGTCGTCTCTTCCGAGTGCATACGTTCCTCCGTCGGCAATGGGGGACGAGAATGGTACGAGAACGGGCAGGCAGCGTCAGCCCGATTTGCCGCCCGGGAGGCGGGATCTCCCCGAGACACGTGTCCGTAACGAAGCTCACAAAGCCTGTTCTGGCGGCCGCTTCAGGCCGAATTGCACGAGTTCCGAGCCGATCGACGCTTCCTAGATCGATGAGAGCGATGGCGGGCGAGGGACGGCCGTCGAACCGGCCGAAACCGCCCGGATCACGGCGCACCCGGTTGTGACAGATGTCCGAGCGGCCGTTCTCGCCAATGGGCCCTTGTCGGGGGGCCTGTGTCGTGCTAGGCTGGATGCGGATACGAAGGAGGTGGCCGATGCCCATCACGATCGAGATCACGGCCGGAATGCTCTTGGCATTCTTCTGGGCGTTCTGGGTCTTCGCGTTCGCTGGTTGGTGGTGCGGCGGCGGGTGCTAGGTCGACCCGTCGTGCGAGCGTCAGAGGGACGGCAACCGAGAACCAACATGAGGCTGAGATTCCTGGGGAGGGCGATCATCACGTCCTCCCTTCTTGCTTTGCTGGTCACAGCGTGCGCGAATGCGCAGGATCGAGAGCGGTTTGCTCGTGAGACCGGACTCGACGTCGACCTGATTCAGGTCGTGCAGGCCGACATCGGGGGAACCGAGCTGACGCTCACCTTCGTCTTCATCAATGATCGAACGTTCGACAGCAAGATCTCGCCCGTCCTGCGCGCCGCGCTTCTGCCATACCTCGAGCGGAACGCAATCTACGTGAACCCGAATGTTCGTTCGGTCGTGTCGCAGTTCGCGTTCGATCCGCTCGATATCACGGTGCGGACCTCCAGCGGTGGCGCGTTTGTGCCGGCGCGCGACGACTGGGTCGAGATCACACCGGGCTTCCTCGGCGGACGCTTTGAAGTGAATCCGGCGGGGACTTCGCAGGGATCGGGAAGCGAGGGGATCCTCGTTCTCGGGGACGCGATCGACGCGAGCGAGCCGTTCGACGTGCTCTACCACGGAGAGCACGTCACGTTCCAGATCTCTCAAGTTCCGCTCGTTCCCTCCTCATCGCAGAGTGGCGGACCGGCGGCCGCAACGATGTCGCACGATCCGATCACCGTTCCGTTGCTCGAAGACGTGACAACGCTCGAGGAGGTCCTGGCGTTGCCGGACTTCACGGCGGAGTCGATGTCCGCGTTGCTCGGGCTCTCGATCGATGATGTCGGGACAGCGGAGATCGAGTTCCTGAACGACGAGATCCTCCGTCTGCTGTGTATCCGGTTGAGCGAAGGGATACGAGACGGAGCTCTCGGCGAGGACCTCGTCTCGACGCTCGAGCCGCTGATCGAGACCGGCGCGGTGATGATCTGGGCCTTCTCTCCGACGGGCGTCGCATTCTCTCCCTGGAACCTCTTCATTCAGCAGTCGGAGACGAACTATCTCTTCTTCAGCTCCGCTTCGTTCGTCGAGTTGACCACCGGATTCATCCGCGTCGAGAGGATCGCCGCGAACGAGATGGTCGCCGGGGTCATCCGTCTTCCGCGCGGTGCCGATCCCGACCTTCCGTTCACGCTGTTCTACGGCTCGACGGGGGTGAGCTTCCCCTGAGGCGGTCTCACTCTCGCCTGGCGACGAGGGGGGCGAGCTCCCCCGATCCCTTCCAGGGATGTCTCACGTGACGCTGATTCTCGCGTCGGCGTCGCCCCGACGAAAGGAGCTCCTGGCTCGACTCACGCCGGACTTCATCGTCGTGCCGAGTTACGCTGAGGAGCCGAAGGAGGGGGACGCCGCGGAACGCGCGCTCGGGGCAGCGCGGGCCAAAGCGCACGACGTCGCATCGCGTCGTCGAGGGATTGTGATCGGCGCTGACACCGTCGTCGTCGTCCAGGGAGAGGTCCTCGGCAAGCCGTCATCACGGAGCGAAGCGCGGAAGATGCTCGCGCGATTGAGCGGGCGGGAACACCAAGTCATCACGGGTCTGTGTGTGGTATCGACCTGGACCGGCGAAGAGCGGGTCGACGTTGTCGAGACGTCGGTCGAGTTCCGCGAACTGACGGCCGACGAGATCGAACGATATGTGGAGAGCGGCGAGCCGGACGACAAGGCGGGCGCCTATGCGATCCAGGGGCGAGGAGGGCTCTTCGTCGATCGAGTCTGCGGCGACGTCTACAACGTGATCGGTCTTCCGCTGTCTCGTCTCTGTGTCCTCTTGCGAGAGGTGGGCGTTCGCGTGTAGCCTCACGCCGCCGAGCCGCGGCGAGGCTTGACGCGAACCCAAACGACCCGTCGGAAGGAGATCCGCAATGCGGGAGAAGCGGAAGCACAGCATCCACACGCTGCAGAAGATGAAGGACGAGGGCGAGAAGGTCGCTTGGTTGACCGCCTACGACTACCCGACGGCGGCCTTCGCCGAAGCGGCGGGGATGGACATGCTCCTCGTCGGAGACTCACTTGGAATGTGCGTCTACGGGTACAGCGGGACCGTTCCGGTGACCATGGACCAGTGCATTGTTCACTGCGAAGCCGTTCGTCGCGCTGCACCGAACACCTTCGTCATGGGCGACATGCCGTTCATGAGTTATCAGGTGAGTGACGAGGAGGCGGCGCGAAACGCAGGACGATTCCTGAAAGAGTCGGGCGTCGATGCGGTCAAGCTCGAGGGCGGCGTGCGTGTCGTCTCTCGGATCAAGGCGATTCTCGATGCCGGGATCGTCGTCTGCGGGCACATCGGCTTGACGCCGCAGAGTTCCGGTCAGCTGGGCGGACACAAGGCACAAGGGAGAACGATCGAGTCGGCTCGATTGCTCATCGAGGATGCGTTGGCGATCGAGGAGACCGGGGCACAGCTTCTGCTGCTGGAAGCGGTCCCGCCCGAAGTCGCCGGATTCATCGCACGCAAGCTCACGATTCCCGTTCTGAGCATTGGTGCCGGACCGGAGTGTGATGGCCAGCTTCTGATCGTTTCGGATCTGATCGGGCAGTTCCAGGCCTTCACGCCGAAGTTCGTCAAGAAGTACTGCGACGTCGCGGGGGTCGTGACAGACGCGATGAAGGAGTACGTGCGCGACGTCAAGGCCGGCGCGTTCCCGGCCGACGAGCACTGCTATCACATGCTCAAGAACGAGGCGGGCGGATTCGACGATCTGATCAAGGAATTCGAGTAGTCTTGGTACCGATGGAGGAGGTCGGAATGGGGGATTTGCGGCAGCGGCTGGCGATCAGCGGAAAGGCGCTCGAAGAGATCAACGATCTCTTGCTGAATCCCGGCACCGGCGTGATCAACGAGTTCCTCAGGATCGTGGAGAAGCACGGCGGCCCGGAAGCGATCAACGCAAAGGCGACCGAGGCGAGGGAGCTTCCGAACCTCCTCAGTCGGCTTCGGGAGACGGGCTCGCCGTACGTCGCCGACGTCGAGTGGCTGATCGAACAGCGAGACGCTGGCGCGTTCATCTCCGTCGACGCGTTCCGGCGCAAGGTCGCCGGCGATGTTGCGGAGGGGATCGTCTTCGACGAGGCCCACGCCGTGACGCTGGAGATCAGCGCGCTTCAGTACTTCCCGTGGCTCATCGCCGAGGCGAAGCAGGCGATCGCGAACGGCGAGCTGATGCCGGGACGCTACATCCGCGTTCGGAACATGGCGGAGCAGGTGGCGGATCAGGGTGATACGTTGGCAGTTGCAGCGGCGATGCAAGTCGTCGGGTCGAGCTACGTGGAGACGCTCGACACGAAGGGGACCGACGGCTCGAACATCCATCTCGGAGGACCGGAGACAATCACCGGGTACTTCGGGGGCGTGGGTCAGCCGAATGACCATGCGCTCGAGTGGGTGGACGAGTTTCTCGGCTACTACACCGAATACGGGATCCGTCAGGTTCTCAACGTCAATCCGGGGACCGTCCTTCTCGGATACCTCCTGCACAAGCTCGGGATCGACATCGAGTTCAAGATCTCCGTCTACATGGGGAACGACAACCCATACGCGGCGCTCTGGACCCTCCTCGGAGCGAAGCTCTTCTCGCGTGAGGACGGAACCACGTCGTTGATCGGATTCAACTGGGCGAACTCGGTCGACAATACAACGATCGAGAAGGGAGCCGAGGTTCGTAAGGCTCTCGGACTGGAGGAGGTTGTTCGATTCGAGCATCACATCACCGAAACGCAGAAGTCGATCGTGATCCAGCCGTACGACCGCACCGACGAACTCGTCAAGCTGGCATCGACCGTGTCGAATGTCTCAGCGAAGCACGAGGGGGGAACGCCACAGATCGACGCCGCGCGCGAGCACCCCTCCGACATTCTCGAGTACTTCCTGTCGAAGAGCGAAATCGAGACGAGGGGGCTCATGCCGTTCTTGAAGCGAAACTACCTCGACAAACACGATGCGCTGAACAGGACGGCGGAGGCGCTGACGAAGGCCGGAATCGGTGTGATTGCGGCGCCGAACCTCCATCGGTAGTCTTCGAACGACGGGTACGCGGCTGCGCGAAGATAAACGGGCGTCGGAGGACTCTCCGGCGCCCGCTTCACAGAACGATCCAACCCTCTCCGTGACGGAATCGATCAGAGGGCTACTTCTTCTTGCGCTCTTCGCGGTCGAGGTACTGGAGGATGGCTTCGACGACGAGGTAGTTGATCGAACGATCGACTCTCTTCGCGAGACGTTCGAGTCGCTCGATCGGCTTCCGGTCGAGTTTGCTCTTCGGGATGTAGATCGACAGCGTCGTGACTTCGCTCTTTCGGACCACCTCAATCACCTCCCCTAGGCGCTCACGGTCTCGGAGCGAGAACGTAGACTACAGCAAACCATGCGTTCTCGGCAAATCGAATGGGACCCCAAAGGAGAAGGGAGGTCCTATGTAGGACCTCCCGGACTAGAATGCTTCCGCGACTCGATCGGCCTAAGGTCGCTACCGAACGACGAATCGGAACGTGTAGTAGACGATCGCGCGATCCTCGCACGTGAGGGTTGCGGCGCGCCTCATCGAGGCACCCGGCGCGCACGTGTCGTCCTGAACTGCTGTCGCTGCCGCTCTGGGGCGCTCGTCCCCCCGTTCGATGGCCAGGACGAGCGTGAACGTTCCCTCATCGAACACGTCCGTGGAGATCGACCAACCGTCATCCAGCCAGGCGAACTCGGAGACGGGGATGATCGCATCGAACAGGTCGCCCGACGGCGCGACGGAGATCGTGCCGCCCGATGTGCCGTAGTACGTCAGGCTCTCCTCGCTCAGGATCCCGACGGTGTTCCCGTCAGGGAGCTGAATCGAGCATCGATCCCAGAGAACGTTGATCACGTCACCGGAAACGTTGTGGAGCCAGAACGGGAGACGGCTCTCCAGCCCTTCCTCCGTATAGGAGGCGTCGAAGGCGATCCGGATTGTCCCGTCCTGGTAGACGGCCTTCTCCGAGTAGACCGGGTCCAGCATCTCAAGGGTATCCTCTTGCACGACTGTAATCTCCGCCGGCGCCTCTTCCACAACAACGGCCGGTTGGTCGTCAGCGCTGCGGTCGCTCGGCGCGATGAGCAGCCCCACCAGGAGAATGGCACCCATGATGGCGGCGATCACTCCAACTTTCCCTAGATCATCCACGTTCTCTCACCCCTTTGCCGACGAGACTCGGCGGAATCGTCCTATGCTAGCCGCTTTGGAATGCCGGCCGCCGCGTCGTTTGGCCGATTGGGAGAAGACGTCTGTCCCACAGGATTCACGCCGTTCCAGGCGGTTCCGAGAGGCCTCGACAGGCAAGGGCGGTTGATCGAGTGGGATCGGCTCGAGGCGGCAGCGGTCGCTACATCGGGCATGCCTCGAAGGGAGAGAGACCAAGAGCCGGCGAGAGGAGTCGAACCTCCGACCGATGGTTTACGAAACCATTGCTCTACCACTGAGCTACGCCGGCGTTACAAGCGGGGATTATAGAGAGGGCTTCTGAAGCCTTCAACCGGAGGCAGCATGGACGGATTGGCCATCGCGGCTGCCCTCAGCGAGCTGCGCCCAGCGGTTGAGGGCCGGATCATTCGGACGGCGTATCAGCCTTTGCGCGATCTGTTCGTCTTGCGCGTCTCCGGCGGTGGTGCGAAGCGGGTCCTGATTTCGCCGAAGGACGCGGCGATCCATCTGACCGAGCTGGACATCCCGAATCCCGAGCGTCCCTCCGCCTTCGCCATGCTCCTGCGGAAGCACACGCGCGGCGGACGAATCGTTGCGGTGCACCAGCTCGGCTGGGATCGCATCGTCATCTTCGAGATCCGACGAAGGCACGGCGCGCGCGTCGAGACGATCCAGGTCGTGGCGGAGCTGGCGGGGCTTCGTGGAAACCTTCTCGTGGTTCGGGACGGAATCGTGGTCGGGGCGGGCCGGCGAGGGCAGCGAAACCGGCCGGGCAGCCCGTACGAGCCCCTTGCTCCGCAGGGGAAGACCGATCCGCGAACGATCGAACCCGAGGCGATCGCTGCCTGTCTGAAGACGGCGGATCCGGTCGCCGCGCTCTCCAAGGCGGTTGACGGGATCGGGCGGGAGACGGCCAAGGACCTGATGACGCGCGTCGGGGAGGCGGCGAGCGGGAGCTCCTCGGCGAATCGGCTCCGTGAGTACCTGGATGAGTTGATCAGAATGGCCGAGAGGCCCAAGGCATCCGTCGATGTGGACGCCGGGCGCGCGGCCTTCTATCCGCTCCCGTCGCCGGCCGAACGAACGGAGGCTTTCTGGCAAGCGCTCGACCGCGTTCGGGGCATGAGCGTCGGTGGCGGCGATGGCGCCGCCGACCGAGAGGTTCGCATCCGGCTTCGGCGAGCCCTCGGGCGGCGATCGCGGACGGCCGAGAAACTGCGGGAGTGGTTGGACGGGGCCGCCTCGGCCGATCGGCTGCAACTCGAAGGGAATCTGCTCCTGATTCACGCTTCGGAGATCGAAGCGAGAGCGGAGGCCGCGACGCTCATCGATCCGGCGACCGAGGAGTCGATCGAAGTCCGGCTCGATCCATCGCAAAGCGCGGCCGAGAACGCTCAGCGACGGTACGAGCGGGCGAAGCGGCTTCGTCGAGGTCGTCCCCACGTCGAGCGAAGGCTCCGCCGAATCGAACATGAGATCGAGCAGATCACCCACGCGCTGGAGGAGGTCGATCGCGGGCGGCCGCTCCCCGCGGAGGCGGTCTCTTTCCTGCCGAGAGATCGGGCGAAGGGCCCCGAGACGACGGAGGAGCCGCCGGCGCGGCGGTTTGCGATCGAGGGGTATGCGGTCTGGGTCGGACGGAACGCGAAAGAGAACGATCGGCTTCTTCGAGACGCCTCACCGGACGATCTCTGGATGCACGCTCGGGAGCGCCGGGTTCTCACGTGATCGTTCGTCGCGGCGGCCGTGCGGAGATCCCGGCGAGCGTCGTGCACGGTGCGGCACGCCTCGCCGCCCGCTATTCGAAGAAGGAGGAAGAGCGGCGAGTCGATGTGATCGTCGCGGCGGTCAAGCACGTGAGGAAGCCGAAAGGAGCGCCCCCCGGTCTGGTAATCGTCAGCAACGAGGATACACTGACGGTCGATCCGGAGCCGAGGGAGCGCGAATGAGTTTCGACTTGATCCTGGAAGTCGTTCTTTCTTTGATTGCCGTGTTCATGGCGATCGTCCTTCATGAGGTCTCGCACGGGTACGTCGCTGCGAGGCTTGGGGATCCGACGGCGCGAGATCGCGGGAGGCTGACGTTGAATCCGCTCGCGCATGTCGACCCGGTCGGCACGCTGCTGGTCCCCCTCTCGCTTGTCCTCCTGCGAGTCCTCTTTCATTCCGCTGTGCCGATCTTCGGATGGGCGAAGCCGGTTCCGATCAACCCCGGGAACTTCCGGAACCCGCTCCGCGGGATGCTCTACGTGGCGATCGCGGGGCCGGCGACGAACATCGTTCTGGCGCTGGCCGCGGCAGGGCTCGGGCAGGCCGTCTTCCTGGCGGTTCCGAACGGCGGTCTCCACCGGATCGGAGGGTTCGGTGGAAACCTGATCGAAGCCGTCTTCCTCCTTCTTGCGATGTTCGTCCTCTACAATCTGATTCTCGCGGTCTTCAATCTGATTCCGATTCCCCCTCTCGATGGATCACGAGTCTTGATGTACTTCCTCCCGGCGCAGGGACGCAGGGTCCTCGTGAGCCTCGAGCGGTACGGGTTTCTCATCTTGATCGCTCTGATCTATCTCGGGGTGCTGACCCCCGTCTTCGGCGGGATCCAAAGGCTCTGGGCGGTCCTCCTGGGGCCGGAGTGGCGGACCCTCCTCTTGTTCTAACATCGTAGCGGACAGGGTTTCCTTGTTCGCCGGACAGGCGATCCGTATAATCCGCGCGAATCCATCAACGACCGTCTGGAGCATCCGACACGACATGAGTGACACGCCACACTACGAGATCGAAGCGCGAGGTGACACGGAGGCCACCGTTCGCGTCACCGTCAACCCCGATGCATTCCGCGAACAGCTTGACGCCGTCTACCGCCGATACGCGCGGGAAGCGCGGATCCCCGGATTCCGCAAGGGGAAGATCCCGCGGAACGTTCTCGATTCGAGATTCGGGCGGGACCTCTTCCTTGCGGAGGCCCAAGAGGACCTTCAGCGCCGTCACCTGCCGGAAGCGCTCGAGTCACTCGATCTGCGACCGGTGTCGCGGCCGCAACTGGAGATTGTGTCCTTCGGCACGTCTGACCCGTTCGTCTTCACGGCCTCGTTCTCGGTCCTTCCGCAGGTTTCTTTGCCGGGCATTCGCGAACGGCAGGTCACCGTTCCGTCGCCTCCGCCGGTAACGGAGGAGGACGTACAGCAGGCGCTTCGAGACGTGCAGTCACACTTCGCGACACTTCAGGAGAAGGCGGGAGACACGGCGGAGGACGGGGACATCGTTCGGATCCGCGAAGGGGAGAACGAGTGGGACACGCGGGTGGACGGCGACGATCCGGTGACGTCCCGGCTGGCCGGCGCGCAGGTCGGAGAACGTGTCGAGATCGATGCGGAGGCTCCAGGTGGGAAACGACTCCAAACGACGCTCGATGTGGTCTCGCTGAAGCAGATCGTCCTTCCGGAGATCGACGACGAAATGGCGAAGGATGCGGGATTCGATTCTCTCGATGCGCTCAAGAGCGACATCGAGGAGAAGATAGCCGCCGCTCGAGCCGATCGGCACGATCGGCTGATCGAGTCGGCTGCGTTGGACTCGATCGTCGATGAGGCGGGGATCTCGCTTCCGGAGCCGTTCGTCGACGAGTTGGTCGACGAAGAACTGGAGCGCTTCCGCACGTCGTTCGACGAGCCGGGAAGCGAGCGGACATTCGACGGGTACCTGGCGGAACGGGGAATCGGTGAGGACCAGCTTCGAGACGAGATCCGTCGGAGTGTCGAGCGACGCCTCCGACGAGAGCTCGTGCTTCGGCGGATTGCGACCGATGAGGGGATCCGGATCGAGGACGAGGAACTCGAGACGCTTGCCAGGGAGGATGCTGAAGAAGCGGGAGAGGATCCGCTGCGCTTTGCCGCCCGGTTGAAGGCGGAGGACCGCTGGGGCGACTACCGCGCCAGCAAGGTGAACGAGCGTGTGCTCGCGATCTTGCGAGAGACGGCCGTGGTCTCGGACGCAAAGGCCGGCGGGGCCGAGCGGCGGATCATCGTCCCGTCGGACGGCCGGGACGCGGGCGGGCTCGTGATCGACCCGACGAAGGAAGGGGGAGACAGATGACGGCGCAAATCCCATTCGTGATCGATCACACCGGGCACGCCGAGCGAACCTACGATATCTACTCGCGACTGCTCGAGGACCGGATCATCTTCCTGAGGGACGCGCTCGACGACGATGTCGCGAATGTCGTGATCGCCCAGATGCTGTTTCTGGCGGCGAAGGACCCGGCGAAAGACATCAACCTGTACATCAACTCGCCCGGCGGGTCCGTGACCGCAGGCCTGGCGATCTACGACACCATGCGGTACGTGAAATGCAATGTGGCGACGATCTGCATCGGCCAGGCGGCAAGCATGGGAGCCGTCCTGTTGACGGCCGGATCGAAGGGAAAGCGCTCGGCACTTCCGAACTCCCGCATTCTCTTGCACCAGGTCTGGGGCGGATCCCAGGGAATGGCGGCGGACGTGAAGATCCAGACCGAGGAGCTCCTCCGGATGCGCGACCTTCTGATCGACATCCTCGCTTCGCACACCGGCAGGACGAAGAAGAAGATCTCCAAGGACACGGATCGCGACTACTACATGTCGGCCGAGGAGGCCGTCGAGTACGGTCTGATCGACCGGATCATTCCGCCTCGCGGCGAATAGGAGCCGCCGGGGACGCCGCGTCGCAGATGCGGATCGAATCGTGTACGGTCATCGCATGAGGACCGGGACGGCCGACCTACCACTCCATCGAGGGCGCGCTCCGCGATGGCTCTTCGCCAGGATGGCGAAGCTCGCCGGGGCGATCATCGAACTGGTCGTCCTCGAGGAGGGCCCGGCCGGTGTCCTTCAGCGCGTCAGCGATCCGGCGTGGTTTCAAGCGATGGGGTGTGTCCTCGGGTTCGATTGGCACTCGAGCGGGTTGACGACGACGACGTGCGGCGCAATCAAGGAAGGGATCCGTGGGGAGGAGGAGAACCTTGGGCTCTTCGTCGCTGGCGGGAAGGGGGCCGCGTCGAGGAAGACTCCGTCCGAGATCGCTTCGTGGGGCGAGAAGGTGGGCGTCGACGCCGATCGGTTGACCGAGGCGAGCCGGACGTCTGCGAAGGTCGACAGCGCCGCGGTCCAAGACGGATACCAGATCTATCATCATGTCTTTCTCTTCGATTGCGAGGCACGTTGGGCTGTCGTGCAGCAGGGGATGAATGAGGAGAACGGCATGGCACGGCGCTATCATTGGCTCTCCTCGCGCGTGTCCGACTTCGTCTGTGAACCGCACGCGGCCGTCTGCTGCGACGCCCGGGATGCGGCACTCAACTTGGTGGCTCGGGAGAGCGCCGGAACGCGCGAGACGAGTGTCGCGCTCACGCAAGAGCGCCCGGAGGGACTCATCCGAGAGCTCGAGCGGCTGAAGCGGCTGACACTTCCGCGTCGTCACGAGATCCTGCTCTCGGACATCTCGCCGGAGCGACTGCACCGGACGTTCATCAAGACCTACGAGGCTCACCCGGGTGAGTTCCTCGATCTGCTGACGATTTCGGGTGTGGGGGCGAAGACGTTGCGGGCCCTTTCGCTGATCGCCGATCTGGTTCACGGGGAGACGCCGAGCTTCGAGGATCCTGCTCGGTTCGGATTCGCACACGGCGGGAAGGACGGAATCCCCTATCCAGTCGACCGCGTGCTCTACGACCGAACGATCGACCTCCTCGACCGCGCGATTCGGAAGGCGAAGCTCGGGCAGCGTGAGGAGACGAACGCGATCCGGCGCCTCCATCGGTTCTTCGATTCCGTATCGGAGGGTGATCCCTCACGGAGGTGAGATGACGCGCCGCATCGTCCTGATCTGCTGGGACACGGAATCGTCGGAGGTTCGATCGGAGGAGCTTCGAGCCGTGGGATTCCGTGTTGACGTTCACTCGGATCGGAAGGCGAATCCGCGCGTTCTCGGCGAGAGTCCGCCCGACGCGTTCGTCATCGACCTCGGCCACTCGCCGTCCCAGGGCCGCGAGCTCGGTGGATGGCTCCGCCGGAATCGCGCGACTCGGTACGTCCCGCTCGTCTTGATCGAGGGCGATCCCGAGAAGACGGAGAAGGCGCGGGCTCTTCTTCCGGATGCGACGTTCACAACGTGGGCCGGCCTCGCGGCGGAGGTTGCGCGTGCGATCGCCGAGGGGCCGGGCGATCCCGTCGTACCCGGGACGATGGACGCCTACGCCGGAGTGCCACTCGTGCAGAAGCTCGGGATTCGGGGAGGGAACCGCGTCGGACTCGTCGACGCGCCGGACGCCTTCGAGGACCTGCTGGCCGGGCTCCCCGAAGACGTCTCCGTCGAGCGCGGCTCGATGGAAGCCTCGGAGATCCTCCTCCTCTTCGTGCGGACTCGGGACGGACTCGAGGAGGCCTTCTCCGCCGTCTCGGCGTGCCTGGCCGACGGCGGGAAGCTGTGGATCTGCTGGCCGAAGAAGGCGTCAGAGGTGGCGTCGGACCTCTCCCAGCGAGTCGTTCGAGCGTTCGCCCTCGCGCGCGGATTCGTCGATTACAAGATTGCATCCATCGACGAGACGTGGTCCGGCCTCTGCTTCGCGAGGAGAGAGCGCAAGTCAGGAAGCCCAGAACGGGATTCGGCGGAGGGCTCCCCGGATGTGGCAGCGTGAGCCGTGTGCGTGCTGTCGTGTGCTCCGATCGAATCCTCGGGCCTCTTTGAGCGTGGTGCTCATCGGCGATGCGGGATCTACTTGTGGACCTTTCGGATGAACGCTTCGATCTCCGGCATCCCGCCTTGGAAGATGAGATAGCCGTCGTGCGGCTCCCGCTCGGTGATCTCACCGCAGATCGGCCGGAGCATGATCTCTCTGACCTGGTTCAGGTCGTCGGTCTGGCCGAGAGCCCAACCGAGCTTGACGTAGGCGACCTCGGGGAGCATGTTCTCCGCCGGGATGACGCCCTTGGCCATCAGATCACGGCCGGTATCGTAGACGAACATGTGAACGTATCCCCATAGGGTTTGGACGGTCATGTAGATCGCGACACCGGCGGCGACGGCGCGCTCGATGGCTGGATAGACAGGCTTGTTCACGTGTCCGAGCCCGGTGCCGGCGATCACGATTCCTTTGTACCCCTTCTCGACGAGCGCGTCGATGATGTCGGGATGCATGTTCGGGTAGTAGTAGATGAGCGTCACACGTTCCTCGAAAACCGGCAGGATCTCGACGGTTCGATCGGTGCGGCGTCGGTTGTAGTCGTTCCTCAACGGGCACACACCGTCGCGCGTCACGGTGGCCAGCGGGATGTCTCCGATGGTCCGGAACGTGGATCGGTATGAGGAGTGCATTTTCCGTACGCGGGTTCCTCGATCAAGGAGACCGTACTCGTCCGACGTGGGCCCGAACATGCAGACCATCACCTCGGCGATGTCGGAGGTCGCTGCGGCGGTCGCCGCGTGAATGAGGTTGAGTGCGGCGTCGGAGGACGGACGGTCGGAGGAACGCTGCGATCCGACGGTCACAATCGGGACGGGCGAATTCTGGACCATGAATGCGAGGGCGCTCGCGGTATGGTGCATCGTGTCGGTTCCGTGGCCGATGACGATTCCGTCGATTCCTGTGGCAATCTCTTGCCCGATCGCCTTGGCGAGAGCCTTGTACTGCGTCGGGCCCATGTTCTCGGAGAAGACGGCGAACAGCTTCTCGGTGGTGAGATTACAGATGTCGGCCAATTCCGGGACGGCGCCGTAGAGCTCCCCGGGCGAGAAGGCGGGAATCACGGCCCCGGTTCGGTAGTCAAGCCGCGAGGCAATGGTCCCGCCGGTCCCGAGGAGCTTCACGTTCGGCTTGTCCGGCGATGTGGGGAACGCCTTTTCGGGGATCTTGTAGTGTGCCTCCTTGGATCCGAGCCGGCTCGCGGACTGAATCGTGCGAACGTCGATCCCAACGTTGTATCCCGTGGGGAGCTTCAGAACGAGGTGGAGGGAGTCGTCGAACTCCGAGCGCGGGAGGACGATCCCGCGGAACCGGCCCCGGCTCGTCTGGAGCTCGACATCGTCCCAGACGCCGATCTTCAGACGCCGGAGGGTGTCGAGCGCGTCTCCCTTGTAGCCCTCGTGGCGGTCTTCGTTCATCCGAGACGTGCCTCCACTTCCTTCGCGACGGCGCGAAGCGGGAAATTCCCGAGCGCCCACGGGCGTACTTGTCCCATCAGCCAGTTCCTACGGTCGTCCGCCGACAGCTCCTTCGCGGCGCGGCCGTTCGCGAGTTCCTCGATCCGGCGGACGATCTCTTCCTTCGAATGAGACTCGTAGTCCGCTCGCTCGAGGAGGATCTCGAACGAAGCCTTCGGGTCCCGGACCGCGAGAGGGACGAGCGGTTTCAGGATGTCGTGATGGAGCCCTTGCGAGGTGACCGCCTCGACGAGCCACGCCAGGCGGTCCGCGTCGACGGAACTCCCCTTGCAGGCGTTGCGCAAGACGTGGCCGATCAGGGTTCCCACGAACCGGGGGGGAAGGGCCGACTCCTCGACGATCGAGCGGAGCATCGGGAACAGGTTGTTTCGGAGGATGAACGGGTGAGCATCCGAGGGGATCTCCCATCCGCGAAGCTGCTCGAGGCACTGGGCGACCGTCGCCTCCGGGAGCGCCGATCGTACCGCTTCGATCATCCCCTCGTCGATCGGAATCGGAGCCGAGTCGGTGTCGGGATACATTCGATCCGGCCCGGGAAGGACGCGCTCGAAGACGGTCGTCCCGTCGGGCATCGCCTTACGGGTTTCGTTCGGAACGCCCTGGAACGCCCATCGGCATCGCTCTTCGATCGTCTCTACAGAGGTCGGGAGGTCGGCCGGAGGGCCCCAGAGCAGGACGAGGGCGTCGCCGGGTCTGGCGTCCAGTGCTCCCCCGATCTCCGTCCAGATGCTCGCGAGGGAAGAAACGAGCTCCGTTTCCGGAGAGGCGAGGTTCGGCTTCTCGATGCAGGCGATCACCTTCAATCGGTCGGACAGCTCGTCGGCGAAACAGCGCTTCGGAGATGTGAATCGAGAGAGGATCCCGTTGAAGGACGGAAGCGCGAGAGCCACGGCGCGGACGCCTTCCGAGAGGTTCAGGGCGGTTCGAAGAGAGGCGGTCAGGTTGTCGGAAAGGTCGAGGCGTCGCGGGGACCAAGTGTCTGGATCGTTGACCCGCTCCGCGAGTTCATCGCAGATCCCCAGAAGCGAGTTCTGGCGGAACGCTTCATTGTGCGTCAGCTCCGGAATCCACCGGATGTGTTGGACCCCCTTGATCTCCACGCGGGTTCCACCCTCGATGCTGACGTTGACGTCCTGACGGGCGGCGCCGATTCCGGTGTTCACCTTGCCGGTGCTCCGGGTCAGGTACCGGATGTACTGAGCCGCCTCCGCGGCCTCTTCGGGCGTTTGCATGTCCGGATACGTGACCGTCTCGACCAAGGGCATGCCGAGTCGATCGGTCGTGTAGACTCGTTCGTGACCGACGTCAGAGACCTCGCGGCACGAGTCCTCCTCCACGCTCAGTTGGAGGACGCGTACGGGGTGCTGCGACAAGGGGATCTCCCCTTCGATGCCGACGATTCCGGTGCGTTGGAATCCGGTCGGGATGCTCCCGTCGAGGTACTGCTTTCGCGTGATGTGCAACTCGCCGACGATATTGGTCTTCAGGAGGAGCGCGATCTCGATGGCAATTCGAAGAGCTTCTGGGTTGAGGCGAAACGGCGGAGTGTCGTCGATGTCGTAGGTGCAAGCCGTCTCGCCCTTGATTCGATACGTGATGTTCTTCCGCGTCTTGAATTCCATCAGCGCGGTTCCGTCGTACTCACCAAGTTCGGAGAGCGTGGGCCGCATGTGTCGAACGAGCTGCGCGTCGAAGTCATCGCCGCGCTGATACAGACCGGCCGGGCAGCGACAGAAGAGCTTCTTCCGAGTCGACAGCTGCTGGTGGACCTCCAATCCACATCGGAACCCGAGTTCGCGGTACGTAGACTCCAGGGCTTCGTGACGCGGAACATAGGACGGACGGTTCGACGGGAGCCGGTTCTCAGCGGTCATCACGGGTTCGGCCGTCCTCTTCCTTGCGATCAGACGTGAAACGAGCAAGAGACGCGAAAGGATAGAAGCGCGCTCGGCGAACCGCAAGACCGTGTCGGTTGACAGGGGCGGACGTCTGCGTATACTGCTGCCTCAAGTCGGTTTCAGGTCCGCCCGTTCCGGGCGGCACGATCGGAGCGTGCCCTGGCAAGGCACACCTGCATAAAGGAGGCAGACGATGACTATGAACGCCAACCAGGTTCGGTCCGTGGCCCCTTTCGGTGTGGCAAGCGAGGGCTTCCAGACGATCTAGAGCAGTCGCTCGTTTCCACACACTTCCAAGAAGCTGCGTTCGGCTGAACGTGACGTGCCGCGAAGGTCCACATACTCATGGGGCCGGGAGCATCGAGTCTATCGGCATCAAGCGGCCATCCGCCCACACGGTAGCTGGTGTCGTTCATTCGCAAGGAGAAGAGCATGTCGATCAGGAACCTGCTGCAGACGTATACGTCCAGACCGGCGACGATGGAGGACGCGGAGAGTGCTGTCGCCCTCTTCAACGCTTGTGCACAGGATCTCGTCGGCGAGACGCCGCACGACGTCGATGCGCAGTGCGTCGACTGGCGAACGCCGCAGTTCGATTTGGAGCGCGATACGCGAATCGTCTTGAATGAAGATGGAGAACTCGTCGGCTACGCCGAGGTCTGGGACGTCGATGAACCCCATGTTCGCATTCACGGATGGGGGAGAGTTCACCCGGACCACCGTGGGCGTGGGATCGGCTCCGCACTCCTGGCTTGGGAAGAAGCGCGCGCGCGGGAGGCGATCGGGCGTGCGCCGGAAGGGACCCGCGTGATCCTGGGAAGCGGGGCTCTGGTGAAGGACGCTCCAGGGCGAGAGCTCCTCGAGGCGAACGGTTTCGAGGCCGTCCGCTACTTCCGTCGCATGGTCATCGAGATGGACCGACGGCCGCCGGATCCGGTTTGGCCGGACGGTGTGACGATTCGCGCGTTCGACCCGGAGAAGGATCTCGAAGCGACCGTTCGCTCGGTCCGCGATACGTTCAGCGATCATTGGGGGCACGTCGATTCGCCGTTCGAGGAAGAGCTCGAGTTCTGGCGGCACTGGATCGGGGAGGAGAAGGACTTCGATCCCCGCATCTGGTACTTGGCGGAGGCTGGCGACGAGGTCGTCGCGACGTGCCTGTGCTGGCCGAAGCGCCACGAGGATCCTGACCTCGGGTGGATCAACGTGCTCGGCGTCGCACGGGCCTGGCGCCGTCGGGGACTCGCGCTTGCTCTCCTTCGCCAGACGTTCGGCGAGTTCTACGCCCGGGGAAAGCGGAGGGTCGGACTCGGGGTCGACGCGGCCAGCCTGACCGGGGCCAACAAGCTCTACGAGAGGGCGGGGATGAAGACGGCTCGCGAGTCGGTCTTCTACGAGAAGGAGCTGCGTTCCGGGGCGGATCTGACGCGCCGGACGCTCGAAGCGGACGGAGGCGAGCATGAAGGCGAATGAGTGGCCGAGGGGATCGGTCGTCCGGGCCGCGACGCTTGATGACGTCGACCTCGCGGTCGAGATGTTCAATGCGAGGTCGCAGGCGTTCTACGGTCAGAATCAGAGCACGATCGACGAGATGGTCGGGTGGTGGACGAGCCCGCGGTTCGATCTGGCCGACGACAGCCGAATCGTCCTCGACGGGGAGGGCCGTATGATCGGGTGGGCGCACGTCGCGAACCCTGGAGAGCCCTACGTCACCATCGGCTGCGGCGTCATCGTTCACCCGGACGTCGAAGGCGATGATGTGCTTTGGGACGGGCTCTACGCGTGGGCGCTCGATCGCGCGGCCACGTTCGTTCCACTGGCCCCTCCGGAGGCGCAAGTCGTCGCGAGAATCAGCGCACTCGACCGCGACGCGGCAAGGCGGAACGCGGCCGGGCGGTCGGGATTCGGGATGGTCCGCGTAGAGAACGCGATGCGAATCGATCTCGACGGCGAGCCTCCTGCGCCCGTTTGGCCGGACGGGATCGCGTTACGAACCGCCGACGTCGAGCGGGACCTGGAAACGATCGTGAAGGCCGACATGGAGGCGTTTCGCGATCACTGGGGCCACGTCCCGAAGTCGTTCGAGCTCGAGCTCGAAGGCTGGCAGGATTACGTGAGGAGCAAAGGGGAGAAGCTCGACCCGACGCTCTGGTTCTTGGCGATCGACGGCGACGAGATCGTCGGATGCTCGATCTGCGCTCCGAACGTCGCCGACGATGAGACACGGGGCTACGTCGACGGCCTCTGCGTGCGCCCTGCGTGGCGCAGGCGGGGGATTGCACTCGCGCTTCTCCATCGGAGCTTCAGTGAGTTCTACCGCCGCGGCTACGAGGCCGTCGAACTCGACATGGATTCGGAGAATCTGACCGGGGCGCTCGGCCTCTACGAGAAGGCCGGGATGCGTGTCATCCGTCAGACGATAACCTACGAAAAGGTGCTTCGTGACGGGGTCGATCTGGTGAAGCGCGCATAGGCTCGGGAAGCGCCTATGGCGAGGGAGGCCGGGATGCGGGTGCCGATTCGGCAGTACGCTCGACTTCTGAGCACGTACATGCGTCCGCAATGGCGTTGGTTCGTGGTGCTTGCGGTGCTCATCCTCGGCACGATCGGTCTCCGACTCGCCAACCCGCAGATCCTTCGATCGTTCCTCGACACGGCGAGCGAAGGGGGACCGAGATCGGCGCTCCTCTTCGATGCGCTTCTCTTCTTCGGCATTGCGCTTGTCAGTCAGGGACTGAGCGTCGCATCGACCTACGTCGGTGAGACGGTCGCCTGGACCGCGACGAACGCACTACGGATCGACCTTCTGTCGCACGCGCTCGCCCTCGACGCGACGTTCCACAAGGAGTACACGCCGGGGCAGCTGATTGAGCGGATCGACGGAGACGTCGCGACACTGTCGAACTTCTTCTCGCGGTTTGCGATCCAGATCCTCGGGAACGGACTTCTCGTCGCCGGGATCCTGGGCCTTCTCTTCCGCGAGGACTGGCGCGTCGGTCTCCCGATTCTCCTCTTCGCGGTGTTCACCTTGTTCCTGCTGATCTGGATTCGGAAGCTTGCGATTCCGTTCTGGACGAAGTATCGGAAGCTGATGGCCGAGTTCTTCGGCTTCCTTGGGGAGCAGATCTCAGGGACGGAGGACATCCGGTCGAACGGCAGCGAACGCTACGTTCTGCGTCGATTCGCCGAGTTCTCTCGGCGGATCTTCCCGGTTCGCCAGCGCTCGAGCCTCGGCGGCTACGGGATGTGGATGGCGAACATCGCCCTCTTTGCGGTCTGCCACGCGGTCGCGTTCTCGGTTGGCGCGTGGCTCTGGCGGGCGGCTGCAATCTCGATCGGGACGGTCTACTTGATCTTCCACTACACGGAGCTTCTGCGGGGGCCGATCTCCGAGATCCGAACGCAGATCACTGACCTTCAGCGCGCCGAAGCCGGAATCCGGAGGATTCGAACGATGCTCGAGACGCAATCGAAGCTTGACGACGCCGGCCGAGAACGCCTTCCAAGCGGGCCCCTCGCCGTCGAGCTTCGCAATGTCTCGTTCACGTATGAGCGGCGCACCGACATCGGGGACGAATCGGAAGAGGAGGCCGCCGACACGCCGGCGAAGGAGGGCGAGGACGTTCCGCCCGAGTCGCCGACGGCGGCACTCGACGGAGTCTCCTTCGCTCTGGAACCGGAGCGGGTTCTCGGGCTGCTCGGCCGGACGGGAAGCGGGAAGACGACTCTCGCTCGCCTGCTCGTTCGTCTGTACGACGCTTGCGGGGGACGCGTGTCGGTCGGTGGGCATCCCGTCACCGATGTCAAGCTGCGCGATCTGCGCTGTGCAGTTCGGATGGTCCCTCAGGAGGTCCAGCTCTTCCAAGCGACGATCCGTGACAACGTTCGTCTGTTCGACAGCGGCATCGACGATGCGAGAATCCACGAAGCGCTCGGCGCGCTTGGCCTCGAGGACTGGGTCTCAACGCTGCCGCGTGGGCTCGACACGCAGCTCGAGGCAGGCGGTGGCGGGCTTTCGGCCGGTCAGGGGCAGCTCCTGTCGCTTGCACGAGCGTTCCTCGCCGATCCGGGTGTGGTCATTCTCGACGAGGCGTCGTCGAGGGTCGACCCGGCGACGGAAGGGCTTCTGGAGGGTGCGATCGACCGGCTGCTGAAAGGGCGAACGGCGATCATCATTGCCCACCGCCTGGCGACGGTCGAGCGGGCCGATGACATCTTGATCCTCGAAGAGGGGCGGGCGCTGGAGTACGGGCGGAGGGCGGACCTTGTCGCCGACCCGAACTCCCGCCTTTCTCACCTTCTCAGGACCGGTCTCGAGGAGGTGCTGGTGTGAAGGTTCGGGCGCTGATATGGCAGCTGATTCGCTATCGCCCAGGCCTCTATGCAGGCAACCTCTGTGCATGGATCGCCATCATGCTGCTCGAACTCGGGGCCGGGTACGTCGCCAAGCTCTTCTTCGACGCGATCACCGGCGCGGCTCCGGCCGGCCTCACCGTTTGGAGCATCGTCGCATTGGTCCTCGCGGCCGGTATGGCGCGAATCCTCTCGATCCTCTGCGGGGCCCTCATCGACATCCGGCACCGCTTCACGATGGAGACGTTGCTTCGGCGGAATCTGCTCGACGGCGTCCTGCAGAGGCCGGGAGCGCGTTCCGTCCCGGGGTCGACCGGCGAGGCCCTGAATACGTTCCGGGACGATGTTCTCGTGGTCGAGGACCTGTTGAGCTGGATGATCGACCAGTTCGCGTTTGTGTCGTACGCGGCCGTCGCACTGGCGATTCTGATCGCGATCGACGCTCGGATCACGGCGGTTGTCGTCGTTCCACTGCTCGGTGTGGTGGTCGGCGCCCGGGTCGTCAGCGATCGCATCCGCAGGTTCCGGGAGGCGAGCCGTCGGGCGACGGAGCGGGTGACCGGCGCGATCGGTGAGGCGATGGAGAGCGTTCAGGCGATTCAGCTCGCCGGAGCCGAAGAGCACCTCGTTCGGCATGTCGAGGATCTGAATCGGGAGCGTCTTCGCACGACGATCAAGGACAGGCTGCTGAGCCAGTCGTTCCACGCCTTCTTTTGGAACGCCGCCACCCTCTGCACCGGGCTGATTCTTCTTGCCGCTGCGGACGGGCTTCGCTCGGGAACGTTCACCGTCGGGGATTTCGCGCTGTTCGTCACCTATGTCGGCGTCCTGACCGAGGTGATCGCGGCCACCGGCGACTTCATGATCCATATCAAGCAGGCGGGCGTCTCCTTCTCGAGGATGAAACGGCTGATCGGAGAGAACGAGGAGCAGCTGGTCGCACATCGGCCGATTCACCTGCGCGGCGAGTTGCCCGAGATCCACGTTGCGTCCCTCGTCGACGGAGATCGGCTGCGGAATCTGCGTGTCTCACGTCTTGCATATCGGTGGCCGGAGGACGAGGAGCATCCGGGCGGTCCGTTTGCGCTGACGGGCATTGACTTCGAGCTTCGCCGCGGCGAGTTCGTCGTCATCACCGGGCGGATCGGCTCCGGAAAGACGACGTTGCTGCGAGCCGTGCTCGGCTTGCTACCGGTCGAGGCCGGAACGATTGTGTGGAATGGAGTTGCCGTCAACGATCCGGCATCGTTCTTCGTCCCGCCACGGTGCGCCTACACGCCGCAGGTTCCGCAGCTCTTCAGTCAGTCGCTGCGCGAGAACATCTTGATGGGGCGTCCGGAAGACCGAACCGATCTCGAGCGCGCGATTCGAACCTCCGTCCTCGACGAGGACCTGGATCAGCTCCTCGAGGGGCTCGACACGGTCGTCGGCGCGAAGGGAGTCAAGCTCTCGGGCGGGCAGCGCCAGCGCACGGCCGCGGCGCGGATGTTCGCACGCGAGCCGGAGCTTCTCGTGTTCGACGACCTCTCGAGCGCTCTCGACGTCGAAACCGAGCAGGCGCTCTGGGAGCGCGTCTTCGAGCGAGAGGACTCGACCTGCCTCGTCGTCTCCCATCGCCGCCCTGCCTTGCGCCGCGCCGACCGGATCCTCGTCCTCAGAGAGGGACGAATCGATGCGGTCGGCACGCACAACGAGCTTTTGGACACCTGTGAGGAATACACGCGCCTCTGGTCGGGCGAGTGGAATGCGTAGAGCGAGATTGAACGGCAGGCGTATGACGGGCGACTGACGGTCGCCGGACCTCGTGGGACCTCGGGCGGCCTACGAGGAGATGGTCGAACTCGGCGGAGGAGGAGGAGACTGTGGATTTGCTTCCGATGGGGTACGCAGAGCGGGCTTGGCGGTTGCAGGACGCGGAAGCGATTGCGGAGATGATCAACGCGTACTCGAAGCAGGTGTCCGGGCGCGAAACGGTCGCTTTAGATTCGGTGCGAGCGCAACTGGAGATGCCCGGCCTGGATCTCTCCACCGATACCCGGCTGGTCCTTTCGCCGGAGGGTGAGCTGGCGGCCGCCGGCTTCGCCATCGATCTTTCGGATCCTCATGTCAAAGTTCAAGCGTCCGGATACGTTCGGCATGAGAACCAGAGGCGCGGGATCGGGACGTGGCTCGCGGACTGGATCGAAGGGCGGGCGAGGGAGGCGATCGAACGGGCGCCCGAAGGTGCGCGCGTATCGCTCCTACAAACGACGGACGACCGAGACGAGTCGGCGAAGCGGCTCCTTGAGAGCCGAGGCTATGAGATCGTTCGCCATTTCTGGCGGATGGCCGTCGACCTTGATGATGCCGGATCGAACCCGGTTTGGCCGGATGGGATCACGGTGACGACTCTCGGTGCCGGCGTTGACCTTCGACAGGCCTATCGAGCTGGGCGGGAGGCGTTCGAGGATCATTGGGGACACGTGGAGACGCCGGAGGACGAAGGGTTCGAGCGCTTTACGCATCGTCTCCGGACGGACCCGGACATCGACATGAGCCTCCGATTCGTCGCCATGGACGGGGACGAGATGGTCGGCGTTTGCTATGCCACTCCGCGCGAAGGGACCGACGAGACGACCGGTTATGTCGAGGTCCTCGGCGTGAGGCCCACGTGGCGGAAGCGAGGCATCGCGCTGGCCCTTCTGCATCATTCGTTCGGCGAGCTGCGGAAGCGAGGGCTCCATGCATGCGCACTTCACGTCGACTCCGAGAGCCTTACGGGCGCAACCCGCCTCTACGAGAGCGCGGGGATGAGTATCTCCGAGCTCAATCACGCCTACGAGCTGGAGCTTAGCCCCGGCGTCGAGCTCAGCCGAACAGGCGTGGAGGCGTAGTCTACGAGCGCTTCAACTGCCTGGCCTCTGTCCCCAGAGGAGAAGCCACAGGTTCTCCCCGGTCGGCAAGTTCGGATGCATCATCGTCGGCGGTGAGCACGATGAGATGGCAGCCGAACGAGCTGCGGGGTGTACGAGCCCGCCTCGGAGTCCTCTTTGAGGGAAGACTTCTGCGCTTGGCCTTCGGCCCCGTCGAGCTGTTTCACATCCTGAGATAGCGAGATTCCGCTCTCGATCGCGATGAGATCTGAGCAGGGGCGGAGATCCCGCCCATTTCGCGTCCGTTGACTTCGATCCTTCGTCGATGTAGGCTGAGTCGGATCGCCGGGGTTGACATGAGAAGCTCTGAGGGGAAACGCGATTGGGAGGGATGCGGGAATGAACAACTCGCTCTTGTTGGTGGCGTTGGCCGCCGTCGCCGTTGGCCTCGGGCTCTTGCTTCTTCTCGGCTCGTCGGACACGGCTTCGGCGCCGGTCGTTGCGGAGGAGACGGTCGGTGACGAAGGGGCAGTGATCGAGACGTCATCGCCCCAGTACTGGGAGCCTGTCGAAGGCGTGGCATCGACGGGCGCATTCGCTGCGGTCCCATGCATATCGCATCCGTCGTGCTCGCCGTGCGGATCACGTCCGGTGGCGACGCCCGTTGTTGTGCAAACGGTCCGGATTGCCGGTGGCTGTGGGACACCCGTGTCACCGTGTGAGCGGCCGGTCTGTGGTCTGTGCGAACGAGCCGAGGTGGCTTGCGTACCGGTCGCCCCGGTGACGGAATGCTACGTAGGAGGATGCGGTCGGCCGGTTTCGCCGTGTGCAGAGCCGACGTGCAGCTGGCCGACCTCGGTGTGTATGGACCCGTGCGCCCGTGCGGAGTGCGAGCGCCCGGGGATCAACCGGAACACGCCGGCGTGTATCGATGAGTGCGGCTTCGTCCAGTTGCATTCGACGGCGCACCAACCGATCTGCTCGGCTGTCCGGTTCGAGTGGGCCGCGTCGAACGGGACCTTTCTGAATCCCTACGTGAGCGATCCGCTCTACTTCGCGCCGAGCGTCTGCTCCCCGTACGGCGCGGAAGTCTGGATCACGCTCGTCATCACCGACGAGGCCGGCGTCCGCTACACCGACTCGATCAGCCTGCACGTTCGGAATACGCGATAAGGCATCGCTCGGCCGGGAACCATGCCGAGGATTCCCGGCCGAGGTCTCGTTGTCGTCCGCGAGTCTCGTGCAGTATCCTCTCTCCGATGAAGTGTTCGCTGATGCGTGTTTCGTCGGAGGTCTGCGT
>Ga0180432_10001075_pt1 | contig 43736 bp, 45 predicted proteins | sample SS_ome_10_FD_132414 | JGI IMG/M metagenome (GOLD analysis project Ga0180432, IMG submission 132414) | Hypersaline lake sediment archaeal communities from the Salton Sea, California, USA - SS_1_MS_2 metaG | ecosystem: Environmental > Aquatic > Non-marine Saline and Alkaline > Hypersaline >... | reverse complement strand
TTATTTCGTATTTGATGGCCTCTTAGGCCAGGTTAACGAATCAAATGCGCAGGTAGCCAATACCAAAAAATCAAATTTCTCAATATTTTATTATCTCTTTCCACACAACAACTTACAACTTTTGACAGTCCCAAAATTTCCCGATTTTTCGCACCAAACGCGCAGGTTCGCGCTAATTACAGGGGGAGCTAAATATTTGACTATACTGTTTAATGGAGATTATGAATGACATACCCAACATTAGCTGAAATAAGAGAAGAAATAGTACCTAACGATATTTGGACACTCGATGACAAACTTGAAAAAATATTGAAACGACAAATTAGCTCTTTACCATCTCCCAGTAATGCATCCGAGTCTGAATACAAACATCCTGAAGATAAAGCAAGCTTGTGTGGTTTTCTTGACAGGCTTTTCGCAAGGCACTTTTTTCAAGTTCAGAATGCTATCTTGCAGCAAGACACTTTTGAAAGACTTGTTTCTGCGGTGCAACGTGGAAACATTACCGTAGCTGATATAGGTTGCGGCCCTGCTGTGGCTGGCATCGCAATTCTTAATCTTGTGTCAAATGTATGTCGCAAGCTCAACAAAAATATCTATCTCAATATAATCTTAAATGATATTTCTGTCGAAGCCCTGGCTGTTGGAAGGAAAATGATGGAGACTTACGCAAAACATTTATCTGGCATTAGTGGCTTAAAATTCCTGGTGCTGGATACACCTTTTCCTGACAGCATGCTCCAATTACGCAGAATATCAAATATGCTTGACCCATATGACATATGCTGCCTGCCATATGTGCTTGATCTCGTAAAGGAAGATTTTTCTTATGAAAACATCCGACAACGGCTTGAAATACTCGCTGAACTTTGCAAACCAACAGGTTTCATCCTTAATCTTCAGGATAAGTTCAGAGAAAGCTTTGCTCGTCATATCGGACATTTACTAAAAGCTTCCGTGAATAAACTTAGCTTGCATCAGAAAATTTATGACAGCACTAATTCCTGCGATGAATATTCTTACGATTATTTCAGAATCGCATTTTTCCCTGCTCAGAAGTGCTATGGCGTTGAGAGAAGGTTCTGTTTGCAGAAGTAGGCTTTCACACCAAAGCTGTCGCAGATTTCCAGAAATGGTTTAACAATATGCTTTTGGGCGATTGTTTGCGGCAGTCGCCATGAGCCGCCGCGGAAAACGAGTTTATCAGGCCAGGCCATATATTCATAAACCTGCTTGAGCTGCTGTATTGCTTCGGGAATTGGTTTATATCTTGGAGCGACAATTTTTGCGACGGAATAAACGATGTGCAGCACACCGTTTTCTGCGGCAAATCTGACAAGTTTTTCCAATGCTGCAAGGCCCTGTGCGTCCGGCAATTGGAAATCAGCTAAGAATTTGCCGCCTGGCAGCGGGTTATGCGGCAGAAGCGGGTCAATACGCAGCACAACAGGTATATCGTTTTGCCGAAGTGTCTTTATCGCAGCGGTTCTCTGGGCAACTGCCGGTGCGCCAGGCTCATAAAATTCTACGCTATCTTCGTTACAAAAAGCAAGCGAAATTTCTACACGCAAAGCAGGCACCAGCTTGCTGTTAAACAAGTTTTTCCGTGGGTGGTCCGCAGGTAAAGCTATAAGCGATTTTAGAGCTTTCAAATATTCTGGCTCCGTAAGTACGGTGGGATTTTTTGTCAAAATAGCAATGCTCGTAAAGTATCGGCGATATTGCTGCAGTTGACCCAGAGTATATAGTGCAAGTCTCTGCTTCAGTTCTAAAGGCTGAAATGCATCGGTGCTGTTAGACAGATGCAGCGGAGCCGGCGGCAGGTTAAACCCTTCTATCTCGGCCAGATCTTTGAGCAGCTTCTTTTTAAAGTTGTCCTTGCACCTGGCCTGATTTGGCTCATAGCCCTGTGCGTAACAATATTTGCACCCATGGCTGCAGCCGGCATAGACATTAATGCAATAGCGGTGGCCGCTGGGAAACTCTTTCTGGTCAGCGAACGGGCAGAACCATTTGACAACGCGGGGCCTTGTAACGCCAAGGATTTGCTTGTTCGACTTGTGCGGCAGAAAATACCACGCCAGAGCCGCACGCTGGGCGGGAGGAAATTTATCAAAAGCAGACTTATATTTCGCATTAACTCTTTCGGCAATCTCCAATCCGGCTTCGATGTCAATGTCAAACAATCTCATAACAATATGATATAATATGTATTTTAATTGTCCAGTAGGCTGAGTAAAAGTTTTTAAACGCCTCCGCTGAATAGTCGGTAACAATATTATATCTTGGACGTTGTTTCGGGTGTTTAAACCGACACTTTGATTGCTTTATATGCACCGGTAGTTTTGGCCGGAGATGAATAATCTCCACATTTTTCTTCTCATATTTTTTCGTTGAGCTTAATCATATTTTGCGCTGTCGCTACGACCTTTTTCCTAAGGACCTTCGGTGCTATCACCTGCACCTGGTCGCCATATCCCAGAATCCACCAGATTATCTCACCAAGCCCATCCACACGGAACTCAACCGTAACAGAACCGTCACCGTTGTGCGAAACTTTTTGCGTGCTGTGCCACTGCACCTCCGCAACGTTCTTGGCGACTTTCGGCCGAAACCTCAGCTCAATATTATAGATTTTGCCTTCCGGTATCATCGACCATGCATTACCGAGATACTCCTCAAGGTCGAATTTATCGCCGTCAATGAATCGTTTCTCCATCATCTTCAAATCAGCAATTCGATTAAGCTTGAACGTGCGAATGCTCTTATGCGTACTGGAAAACCCCAGCACGTACCACGCCCTCTGGTTATACAGAAAATGATAAGGACTGAGTTCCAGCCCGATTGCTTTCTTCTCGAAAAGGGAGTGGTAATTTATAAGCACCTTCTGTTTCTTTGCGATGGCGTTTTGCAGCTGTGCAAACCTCTCATCGAGAAGGTTCATCGGTGCCTGTGCGCCGGCCCGTGTGGAAATACTCTTTATCGCCGTATTGCAATAACTCCTGATTTTGGCGGGCAGATTGTTTTCAATTTTCAAACCGGCAAGGACCGCCGAATTCTTAAACGGCAGTTGTATCTGCCTGCCCGTCTCGTGGACCAGCAGCAGCAAACTCAGCGCCTCTTGAAGGTTAAAATCTATCGGGGGCAGGAAAAATTCCGGCTCTATTCTATAACCGCCGCATTTTGTGTCGTATCGATAAGGCACCCCGATATTCTGCAATTCCTTAAGGTCGCGAAAGACCGTCCGCCGGCTCATCCCCAGAATTTTTGCCAATTCCCCAGCCCTATAACTCTTACCCGCCTGCAATGTCGTTAAAAGCCGTACAATCCTGCTGACCCTGCTGGACTTCATAATCGCACCTCTGTTTATAAAATTTCCGCTTTATGGTTGATTTTTTGGGACGTTATAAGCATATAATAACCGCAATACGGGCCCTGTCAAACAATTTACCCCGCCGCTTCGCCCGGCCCTCTAGGATTATCCCCGGATGCAGCGGTGATTTCGGTACAAAAGAGCATTTTTGCTTTGACAGAACCTTTAATGGTTGATATAATAGGGATATTGATTCTATTGCTAACTTCTGAAGTATAAGGCCGGTTACGAGAAAAAACCCGGATGCGCTTCATAGAATATATAAGATAAAAGGGGATAAGTGATGAAAAACTCGATAGCAGGTGCGAGATTTGGCATGCGACCTTCGAAATTGGTTTTGGCCTTTGTTTTGGCTTTCTTGGCCGTCGCTATGTTTGGCTGCACACGTGTGGACCAGCCCGGCGAAACCTTGGCCGAGGGAAGGAGAAGGCATATTCGCACCAATCGTATTCGGAGCCAGCAGTTGATGCAGGACCTGGACGCTGCCTGGTTTTTGGATAAGCCGAGCAAACTGACGGATAAAAAAATACGCTGATAATCAGACTGCCCGAAAAAAAATGCCGCATACGCAATAAAAGGGATTTGATTTGTGGAAACGCTCATCGACTATTTCATCAGAGTGGCGGGGTATCCGTGGTGGGAAGTTGCTATTGAGTTGATTTTAATCGGGCTTGTCGTTTACTGGGCAGTGGATTTCCTCGAAGGCACACGCGGCGAAAGACTGTTCCGCGGTGTTATCTTCGTACTCATTTTTGTCGTTCTCATCTTAAACCTTGTTGTCGAAAAGTTTGGATTCGAACGCCTTCAGTATCTCTTCAAAGGTTTTTTAATTTTCGTTTTGATTATCACCGTAGCGGCCTTTCAGCCGGAAGTCCGAAGAGCTCTTATAAGAATAGGAAGACCGAGATTCTTGGCTGGCTCCGAAAAATACTTCTCAAAAACGATGGAGGAAATAATCGCCGCCGTAACCCGCCTTTCCTCCGCAAAAATCGGAGCAATTATTGTTGTTGAGCGGCAGGTAGCGCTGGGTGAATTTATAGAAACAGGAGTTCGAGTCGACGCCAGGGTAACGTCTGAACTGCTCAGGACAATCTTTCAGCCAGGTACTGCTCTTCACGATATGGCCGTTATCATAAGGGCAGACAGGTTGGTCGCAGCAAGGGTGCAATTGCCCCTGTCAGAGGCCGCCGCACAGGAGCGAACAGGAATACAACTGGGCTCACGGCACCGCGCCGCTATAGGAATAACCGCAGGTTCAGATGCCGTCTGTCTGGTTGTCAGTGAGGAAACGGGCGGCATTTCAATCGCCCAGAGCGGAAAGCTCACCCGAAACGTCACTGAAGCTCGACTTAGAGTACTCCTGAAAGGGACAACAGAAAAAATGAAGAGGTCTGTCTTTGCAGCACTTATTGATAAATTCCGAATCAGCCCAAGGCCGGACGAAAAAAAAACCGATGTTGCACGTAAACCGCAACAGACAAATCCTGTCGGCAAGCAGAATAGCTAAAGCCGCCTTAAGGTAAACAGGAAAATATGACGGAAAAAATTAAATACGGCAAAATACTGGTTGTTACATTCCTGACAATCCTGCTCTGGGTCTGGGCGGACCTTGAACTCGATGAGCAATTGCCCGTTCCCAATGCTGTTATTAGTGTCGCAAAATCTACCGACCCTCGGCTTCTGGTAACGTTTAATACAGGGCAAGTATCTGTCTCTATTGAGGAGATAATTCTCAGAGGCCCGGCCAGAAAAATCGCCGACGAAAACAGAAAAATAGAAAAGGGAAAGAAGCTCGACTTTGACTTTGACGCTGTACTGGAAAATAAGGATGAGCCGGGCTCATACAAATTGGACCTGCTGCCCTTTCTGCAGAAGCACAAGATAGTCAAGGACATCGGCCTTAAAGTAGAATCCTGCAGGCCGGAAAAAATTACCGTCACCGTCGAGCGGCTTCTCGAAAAATCGCTTCAGGTAAGGTGCGTCGATGAAACTATGACCCTGATAAAAGCAAGTATAGCCCCCGCCAGGGTCAATGCCTTTGTAACCGAAGGATGGGTCGGAAGCGCAACGGTGCAGCTGGCACAGTTTGAAATCGACCAGGCGATGAGCAGCCCTATTCTCAAAAAACCTTATATCGAACTTGTGACAGGCCAAAAACGACTGGTCGATGAAATTGTGGAAATCTCAACTCCACCGGAAAAAGAACAGCTCGAAGAGTACCTCCTGCCCGGCAATCTCGAAATCGGCTTAAGTCCCATCCTCATTGGCAAGTATAATGTCGAGGTAAAAAATCTCCCTGACCTTATAAGTGCCATCGCAATAAAGGCCACCCCCGAGGCCAAACAGGCTTATGCGAATATGCGGTATCAGTTGATTCTCGAAATTGACGATGAGGACAAAAACATCACCGCCGAGCAGTCCAGAAAGGTCATTTACAACTTCCCTGAGGAATATGTTCGCAGAGGCGAAATCATCCTCAATCAGACCGAGGCACAGGCACGGTTTAAGCTGACCCCTATAGCTTCTCCGCAGCTCCCTTAAACTTCGCCCCACCGAAGAAGGTTATTACCGCTTCGACCGTCATCCACAATGCCAGCAAAAATATGCCGGCCCCGATTATAACAAGCAGCCAGCTTCCTTTTTCGATAAATATCATTTCATTCTTTATCATCGAGAAGGTCGTAATCACCAGCATAATCACACACGGCACGGCGGCAACCAGAAGTTTCAATCCCCCTTTTCGTTTTAGATAAAGCGTAACAACCAGCAAAGCCAGCGCCGCCAGAAGCTGGTTCGAAGCACCGAACAAAGGCCAAAGTATCATAGCCCCTGTCCCGTCGGCGCCCGTAGCAAAGGCCAGCGCCGCCGCCGTCAGTACCGCAAAACTGGTCGCCGCCCACCTGCTCGTTAGCGCAGTAATTCGCAAGTCGCTCGCCAGCTCGCTGATAACGTAACGCTGAATTCGCACCGATGTATCGAGAGTTGTCCCCGCAAATGATGCGATAAATACACCCATAAGCGTAATTCCGACCGCTTCCGGAAGACCCAAAGCGCCCATCATATTTGCAGCCCCTTTAACCACCGGAGCTATTTTGTCGGCCAGTCCTTTCGCCCCAATCCAGGAGCTGTAGTAGTGCTCCCAGGCGGCCGTGCCGCTGAGGACCGTGTCGTCATTAAGTTTTAGTGCCATCCCTATACCCGCTGCGACACAGATAATAACCAGCACCGCCAACGCCCCTTCCAGCAGCATCGAACCATACCCGACAAACTGGCAGTCCGGCTCTTTGGATACCTGTTTTGGACTCGTGCCGCTCGCTACGAGTGAGTGAAAGCCGCTGATAGCGCCGCAGGCGATTATGACAAACATAAGAGGCCAAATCGATGGCGTATTTGCAGGAAGCGATTTATTGACCGCCGGCGCTACAAGCTCTAAGCCCCCCCCTAATGACGCTACGACTGTGCCGCCCACCAAAAGACCCATCGCAATAAAAAGCTGCCAGGCGTTGATATAGTCTCTCGGCTGCAAAAGCGTTGTTACCGGCAGGGTCGATGCCACCCAGGCGTAAATCAGCAGTATTATCACCCAGAATCCCGTCGCAGGAAGAAACAAAAAACTATCGAACTGAATCGGCAGCCGGCTGCCGACTACTATGCAAAGATACATCCCGGCCACGGCCACTGCCGTCGATAAAAGAATATTGGCGTTCTTTTTGTAAACCGCAAAACCAAGCCCCACGGCTATCGGTATCTGAAGCCACACAGGAATAACAGAACGGGGAAATTCCTTAAAGACCGTTGCTATCACCACTCCGAAGATGGCAATAACAATTAGCAGGCTCAAAAACACAACGGCAAAAAATATAAACCGGACACGGGTATTGATATATTTGGCCGCTATCTCTGAAATACTTTTGCCCTCGTTTCGCATCGATACCACCAAAGCGCCGAGGTCGTGTACCGCCCCCATAAAGATACAGCCGAAAAATACCCACAGTATCGCCGGCAGCCACCCCCAGATTATCCCTATTGCAGGCCCAACTATCGGCCCGGTCCCCGCTATCGAGGTATAGTGATGGCCGAAAATAACACCTTTCTTCGCAGGTACATAATCGATACCGTCCTGAAGTTCAACCGATGGAACAGGGGCGTCGTGCCTTAGCTTAAATATCTTCTTCGCCAAAAATCGCCCGTATGTATGATAAGCGATTAAATACCCGCCCCCGCAAACCAGCATTAACAACAACGTATCCATCTTTTATTCCTTATAAGAACAGTTTATAATACCACAATTTAGCATTTTTCTTTTTTATTTTTCTTTTCGGTGTGCTCGGGTCAGCAGCCGGACGGGCACCTCCGCAATTGGCAGCATCGATTGTAATCTTCCTTTGACAAATCGCATATAATTATCTTCGAACAATTCCGGCCGGTTCACAAACATCAGTATCGTAATCGGATTGACCGCTATCTGCGTGGCGTAATAGATTTTCGGCCATTTGCCACCCCTTCGCTTGGTCGCGCCGACCTTCTCATCCCTTATAATCTCAAACGCCTTATTCAGTTTCGCCGTCGGCAGTTGCGTCGTGGCCTGCTTAAAAAGCTCCGCCGCCAGGTCAAGAACACTCTGAACGTTCTTCGCCTCGGTCGCAGTCGTAAAAGCCAGCGGCGCCGTCTTTAACACAGGCAGCATTTTCGTCAGATACTCCTCATAGTCCTCCGTCGCCGCCCTCTCTTTTGCAAGGTCCCATTTATTAATCACTATTATACAGCTTTTGTATTCGCCGGCGATGAACCTGGCCAGCTTCTTATCAACCTGCGAAATCTCCACCGTAGAATCGACAAGCAGCAGCACAACGTCGGCCCGGCGAATCGAACGCTCCGCACGAACATAACTGTAAAACTCGATGCTGTTGGCCATTTTGCTTTTCTTTCGCACCCCCGCCGTATCGATAACCGTAATGGTTTTACCGTCCTTTTCGAACCGAACGTCCACAGCGTCCCTGGTCGTCCCCGGCGTCTCGCTTACAATCACCCGCTCACTTCCAACAATCGCATTTACCAGCGTACTCTTGCCGGAGTTTCGCTTGCCCACTATCGCTACCTTCATTACCGGCCGGGCAGGCTCAGCAGACTCATAAGACGAAAGCTCCTCAAAAATCTTATCGAGCAGAATATTTTTATTAAGATTGTTCGTCGCCGATACGCACAAAAACTCCCCGAAGCCCAGCCGCCCGAATTCACCCGCCGAACCAAACATCTTCGCAGAATCCGCCTTGTTTGCAACCCCGATAACCTCAAGGTCCTCTTTGCGCAGAAGCTGAGCTATTTGTACATCTAACGGCACAACCCCGTCGCGAATATCGACCATAAACAGCACCAGGTTTGCCGCTTCAATCGCCTTGCGTATTTGCCCTTCGATATGGCCGCTCAACCGGTCGCTGTCAACTATACCGTATCCGCCGGTATCGATAAGCTCAAAATACCGCCCGCCTCTGTCGATAACGGTGCTGATGCGGTCCCTTGTAACCCCTGCTGTCGGCTCAACGATACTTATCATCTCACCCGCTAAAGCATTTAAAAGACTGCTTTTGCCAACGTTAGGCCGGCCAATTATAGCTACTGTCGCAATTCCCATAACCTTATCACCGCTTCTTACATAACACATTTTCCTTAAGAATTACTCATTATACCAAATAAATCCGCCATTTGAAGCGTCTAAACTGGCTGCTGCCGTCTCAATAATCGCCGGACTTATTGCTTTTCCTGTTGATATTTGGTATAATAGTCGCCAAGCTGATAGTTAAATCAGGGGCAATACAATGGCTAAATATCTCGTTCTTGTTTTCATTATTGTCTTTTCTTTTTCTAATTGTCCGGCCGACACCTTTTTTCACCGACGGACCGGCAAAACTTTTAACGGCTACGTTGTCCCAAGAAAAAAAGGCAACAAAACACAGGTCCGCATCGAGAACAAATCACCGAAGTATCTGGACCTTAGCGAATACGACATCACCTGCAACTATCTTGGCCGACAAAAAAAAATATTTGTCTTTCCCTTAAAAAATCCGCTTGACCTCATAGCCGAAACCGATGCCTTTGAAAGAGCGATTGCTTTAGCCGCCAACCAGGGCCCTTTATTCATTTTAATTGAGATTGACACACCCGGCGGCAAAATCGATTTGGCACAAAGAATTGGCCGGGCAATTACCAATATCGACAATTGCCTCACCGTTGCATATATCAGCGGCGACGAATTCGGCGGCGCTTTCGACCAGGCCGCTATAGTCGCACTTGCCTGCGACAGGCTCTATATGAAAGAAGGCACCGCAATCGGAGCGGTAACACCTCAACCCGCCGCTTCTTCATCTGCTTATACTTATGAAAGCTCCGAGCGCCCGCCCGCCCGGGATGAAAAGGCCTCTGATGAACTTAACTTTCAATGGCAGCAGTTTGTCACCTCGATAGCTGAAAGAAAAGTTGACACCGAATTACTTATAAAAGCAATGGTGGAAAAGAATCTCGGAGTTATTGAAGTTATCGATAATGACAGGCGCATTATCATCGACTCTAGCGATAGAAAGCCGAACCAAAAAGTCACCCGTACCTGGAGCAAAAAAGGCTCACTTCTGACCTTGACCGCCGAAGAAGCCGTACAAACCGGTATCGCTGAAAAAACCGCCGAAACGCAGAAGAAACTTGTTGCCGAACTTAAAGCCGATAAAGCCCGAAAAATTCAGGACCGTCGAATTCTCAGAATCCGGCGCAACTATGAACAGACAAAAGCACGCCTCGATGAAATCCTTTCTGTCATCGAATTCCTTGAGAATCGTTCCGATGCCCTCGCCGAACAAATCGATATCGTTGCAAAAAGTGTCCGCCAGGGCAATCCAATCGTTTATCGAAGCCGATATGGAGTTCTTGGCGACGACAAGGGCTATTGGCCGACATATTCGGGCAGAGACTACGATGAACTCGAAAACACTATGGCCTACTACAATGCCCTCTTAAACGAACTCGCCGCCATGCTGGATACAACCATCAGAAATTATTCAGTGGCCCTTCAGCTCGCAGGCAATCATCCCGACCTCTTCCATCACGTAACCTCTCTCCAGGAAGGCCTGACAAACGCACAGGCCTCCTTCCGCTCGATTGCTTTTCGGCCCGGCTATTAGCATCCTTTACTTTCATAAGCGCCTCTTTAATCCTGCATAAAGGCGGTTAACAGCCCCTTACACTGCTATTATTATCCTGACGGCGCACCTTTGCGCTTAAAATAAACCGGCCAAAATTCTTGTCCGAAATTAGCCCCGTTTTCCGATATATATTACGATGGAAATAACTCCGATAATAGCGCCGTCAACAAAGTCGTGCCCCTTTTGTGCAGAGACAATACAGGCCCAGGCAATAAAGTGCCGGTTCTGCAGCGAGTTCCTGAATACCCAAAAGGCCAAGGCCCTCATCGCAGCCGCCGATTCCGATTCGGAATCCGAAGACCACGCGAAGCTCGACGATGTCCTCTTCATAGCCAGACCCTCTTTATGGGGAATGGTCGGCTCGGCCATAAGAGGCTGTTTTTTCATCGCCCTTGGGTATCTGTTGTTTATCTTTCCGCTCGAAATTCTTCTCGATAATCTTCTCGGCCTGGAACTCTCCGACGCCCAGGCCATTACCTTCACCCGCTATCGCCTTGCCGCCGCGCTTGGAATTATCGTTCTTGTCCTGCTTTTACTTTTATTAAAAGCGGTTCGGCTCAAAATGATGCGCTATGAAGTTACCGCCGAGAGGATTGAATTCAGCAGGGGCATTCTCGACAGGAAGGTTGACAACCTTGATATGTTCCGCGTGATTGACCTTAGTATGCGACGCTCGCTTTTGGATTGTGTTTTTGGTATCGGCTCGGTCGGACTGATAACCACCGACAAAACCGACCCCAAGTTTGATTTTGAGAAAATCCGCAGCCCCCGCCGACTTTACGATGTCATCAAAAAGGCCTCTCTCGACGCCGACAAAAAAAACAGCGTCATACACCTCGAATAGAAACTAACGTGCTTTGCCTCCATATTGAAATACATCTTCTACCGACACCCCGAATTCCCTCGCTATCTTAAAAGCTAATGTCAGTGAAGGCGAATATTTCCCCCCTTCGATGGCGATGATGGTCTGGCGGGTAACTCCTGCTTTATCAGCTAATTCCTGCTGGGTCATTTGGCCATTCTCAAAACGCAGCCGACGAATATTGTTGCTGATTTCACTTTTCGCCATCTTTGCCCCCCCAACCGTACTGAACAATAACAGCTATCGACCACATTATCCTTATTAAAATCGCTGCACATAAAAGCACTCCGCCAAGGTACATCACGTGAATACTTCCGTTGCCAATGACCAAAATCGGGATAAGGCAGCTTAGAGCAAACACATACCAGAAGATAGTGAAAGAAATCCTGGTTGCTCGATTCTTAATATTAACATCGCGTTCATCAAATGCGATTTCACCTGGCTTAAGCGGAAAGATTACCCTGTAAAAATGAACAAATGCAAACAAGCAAAAAGGGATAACAGCGCTAAATTCTTTACCCCGAAAGTAAAGCGCTGCTATCAATAAAGTAACTGCAGCAAAAATTGTTGCCGCGATAATCACTATCAACTGATACCATGCGTATTTTAAAACTCTATTCATTTTTTTTTGCCTCCCCGGCTGTACTGAACCATAAGAGATATGGATTGAGTCACCATCAATACAAAAAGCCCGCCGCAAACCATAATTGGCAACAGATTCCGAGGTACTAAACCACCTTTGCCGACAACAGACCATGCGACCATACTGAAAGCGACAAAGAAAGCGTAAGATGCGCTGTAACCTGTCAAAGATGCCCTTTTTTGAATCAGCAGGTCGCGCTCGTCGAACTTGACTTTGTCTTGGTCTTTTTCCTCTTGAAAGATAATCGGCCCGAGTGCCATCAGGCCCATAATTCCCATAAAACTCATACCCAGCCAGGCCTTTGGCAAACCCACTATCAAAGCGAGGATGACCACGGCTCCGCAGCTAACACCTATACTTAAAGCAGCGACGAATAAATTGAAACATGCTATTTTCTGTGCCCTATTCATTTTTTTGCCCTTTAATTTTATTTTCATATGTAAACTATATCGTACATAATGTAAAGAATACTTTACTATTTGTCAAGCAAATTTTACATTTTCCAAAAATTATTTTATTTTTTTTCAAAATATACTTGCCAACACCCGATGACTAATACATAATGTATTAAGAGTATTAATACAATTTCAACCGGCGAGTTTAGCCGAAACCTTATGGAAAGGTGGAAAAATTGCCCCAATGGCACTGTGGATACAAATACTACCCGGCCTGGATAAGCCGATTTATGCCCAGATTGTTGCACAAATAAGCGAAAATGTCGCAAAGGGCGAACTCTCACCCGGCGATAAGCTCCCTGCCGTCAGGAAGCTTGCAGCAGAATTGGTAATTAACCCCAATACCGTTGCCCGCGCTTATAATGTCCTCGAGCAGGCCGGTTTAGTAACCACCAAAACCGGCTCAGGCACATTTATCAGCGACCCAAAGTTACGCACAACCGACGCTGCTGACATTAATATGCTCGCAGAGAGAATGGATACCATCATTACGCGGGGTATCAATTTGGGTCTCAAATCGGGCGACCTGGTTGTAATGTTCAAAAAAAGATTAGAAAAATTTGCTAACAGACAAAAAAGCGGAAAGAAGAAAAAATGAAAGAGACAGTATTGGAAACGTATGGCCTTACCAAATATTACGGCGGCACGTTGGCCCTTGACCATATGGATTTGAAGATTCCTCGCGGCTGCATTTGCGGTTTCGTCGGCCGAAACGCCGCAGGAAAAACCACCGCCATCAAATTGATGCTCGGCTTACTTAAACCGACAGACGGCTCAGCAAAACTATTGGGCTGCGATTCACAGAACCTAACGCCTGCTATTCGTCAGCGTATTGGTTATGTAACAGAAGGACATCGTCTCTTTCGCTGGATGAGCATTGCCAACTTGGAGAAATTTCAGCGCGCTTTTTTTCCAAAGCAATGGGACGATAGCTTCTTTGCCGAGATGATTGAATACTTTGAGCTGCCGAAAAACAAAAAAATTAAACATCTATCAAACGGCCAACGCGCCCAGGTTTCATTGGCACTTGCCTTGGCGCCGAATCCTGAACTTTTGGTTATGGATGACCCGACACTCGGCCTTGACGCCGCAATTAGACGACAGTTCTTGGAGGGTATGATCCAACTTATTATGCAGCAGGGAAGGACCGTTTTCTTCTCCAGCCATATCCTCGGCGACGTTGAAAGGGTCTCCGACCGCATTGTCGTTATCGATAAAGGCGTGATAAGGGCCGACTGTTCACTTGAGCAGTTCCGTGAAGCCGTCAAAAAAGTAAAATTAAGCTTCTCCGATTGCCCGCCTGCCCGGCTCGATATTGAAGGCCTGTTGTATTGCAGACGAAGCGAAAAAGAGCTTGAACTGATTCTAATCGGCACTGACGATGAAAAAATCAAACAGTGGGCTGATTCTGCTGCTGCAATAAAATACAGCATCGTAAAAATGAATCTGGAAGACCAGTTCATCGAATTCACAGCCCCGCCAAATCACAAAAAACTGTTTCAATGGGAGAAAAATTAAAATGAGATTTCTTGCGCTGTTAAAAAAAGAATTCCGCGAATGCCTGCCCTGGCTGTTAATCGCCGCTATTGCATTTCTGGTCTTAGGCGGCCTTGCTCTGCGTTTAATGATTCAGAGTGGTTCCACCTTTAGCTATCCTTACCGTTTACCACCTGGTTCCGCCATAAGTACTTTTCGGCTTACAGTGCACTCCCCGCTAATTACAACCGGGGTATGGCTGTTTTTTATTTCCATTGTTCTCGGCTTGGCACTGGGCATTCGACAATTCTTCCTCCCGCATTTCTCAAGAACATGGGGTTTTACAATTCATCGTTCGATAAACAAACTCACTATCCTTTGCGCCAAACTCTTCGTGGCAGCTATCGCCTTTATTATTTCCCTTGGCATCGTCTGGATGGTGATTTACTGGTACGCCTCTCTGCCTGAAATTTTACCTTTCCCACCAGAACCTCGCCTCTTTATGGAGGGCTGGATTCTTATTGCGATGGGTTTTACGGTCTATTTGGGGACCGCCCTTGCAGGCTTGAACAAAGCAAGATGGTACACAACAAAGGTTTTCCCATTGGCCTTTGTATTGGTAATCATTGTAACAACAGTTTCCCAGTGGAAACTTAGCACAGCTTTTGCTGTGATGCTTATCGGCTCATTGATTTTGCTCTCACAGATTATTCACACGTTCTTAAACAGAGAATTTTAAGACAGGAAAATGGCTATGAAATTAAAAAGAATCTCAAAATATATTGCAACACCAGCTGGCACTTTTACTACCCTCCTGACATTTCTTTTTGTTCTGGTGTTTTTGCAGTTCTTTGTTACTGAGATAGTTATCGTATCTTTATACAAAACCAGAACCGAACAATTCTCTGGTCCTGATGAACCGAAGTCGAAGAGGCATCGTTCGGCAAAAAACTTCTTACCCGATGGCACAATTCACCTTGTATATGTACCAGACGAATATCGCTATGCTGACGAGGTTTACAGGAAAGAGCAAATTTTTGATGCAAACCATAATCTGCTCTGGCAAGGCCTGCATAAAGACAATCCCTATAAATACCTTTCCTGGCCCGGATGGTCCCATGGTTTCACTGCCAACTCGATGAAAGAGACTCGGATGATTACGCCTGAGTTCTCTCAGGCTTTAGAAATACCATTCTATTCACAACAGAGAAAAATTGAGCAGATTTGGCGATATGCCCCGGATATGGATATATTTGTCGGTTATCGTTTTAAGGCTGGCATAATCGGCTACGCCGGTTCAACGGGTTTTACCAAATTAAAAGACAAAGCCCGGCCATTTGGCCGATTCGAAAATTTTTACGCGTGGTGCCCGACAGATTCTTTCAGCCCTACCCTGCTTTGGCAGACAAACCGCTGTATTTACCAAATCAATTTCGAAAAACAGCGAGTCGATTTGCTTTCGCAAGACCACAAAGACCCTATTGGCCGGATTCGTACACATATGTGGGGGGATTTCACGTCCGACCAATTCCACATCAGTAAAAAATACCGGCCAATAATCCATATTAATAAAAAATACCGGCCAATAATCCATTATTCAACTAAAGATGGCAAACATCATTTGATAATGCGCGAACCTCAGCAAAAACTTTCCATCACCGTCCCTGAAGATTGGAAAGCCGATTCAGTCAGTTTCACTGCTACACAAAAGGATATCTTTCTTAGGCGTCAAGGAAGCGATACAAAGTTTTCCGACACTTCTCCCAGATTCTCAAAACAATGGATGGACTCTTGGCGTGATTACTGCAGTAAACCACACAAGAGATGGGTCGAACTCTACAAAGTCGATAATCAGGGCAATCTTGAATTGCTCAATCGCTTCGATTGGATAAGTCCTGCTCGGCCTGTAAGTAGTACCTTAACCCCTCGGTTGCAAATCAAAGGCTATGTGACAGGAGCATCTCCGCTGGCTTACGACTTGGCCTGGTCTTCGTTCGGTGACAAATTGTATGGGCTTGCTCATTCAGGTCATGGTATCAGCGGGGCATACGCAAGTATCATAGAGCGTTATCGTCCGGGCAATAGCATTTTTAACTGGATATTGACTGTTGGAATGATGGGCTTTGCTTTTTGGCATGGCTTATCGAGGCGCACTTGCTGGGGAAAATTTATTTTCTGGCTCGTCCTTGTGGGGCTGTTCAATCTGCCCGGCCTGCTGACATATCTGGCCTTAAATCACACAGCCGTTATTAAGTGTTCGGCATGTGGCAGACGCCGAGGCCTTGAGAAGCTTGATTGTGTCCGTTGCGGCGCCAAACTGCCTCTGCCACAGCGAAGAGAACTTGACCTTATCTTCAAAACTTAGCTCAACAAAATCTTTCTCAATCGTCCTAAGCGCAGTCGAAGAAACAAACAACCAATTTCCACCCTTTTTACTTGCTACTCGTGTTTTCTTCCATTTTTTTACCATTTCTTTCACTTTTTACCAATTTCTTGCAATTTCTTACTCTTTTTCCACTGCCTAATTTCCCTTTGCGTCTTCATTTCCTCACATCTTATTTCTTGTGTCTTGCGTCTTACATGCCTCCGGCAGCCCCCGCGGCGCCTGAGCAGGACAACAGCCCCCGCGGCGCTTGAGCGGGACAAAAGCCCCCGCGGTGATTGAGCGGAGTAGAATCAAATGCGCAGGTAGTCTTTTTCTGGGCGGAATTTTTTCAAATTTTTTTTACCTCTTTCCCCACAAACACTTACAAATTTTGACTATACCAAATTTCCCGAATTTTCGCACCAAACGCGCAGGTTCGTCTAATTATGGGAGGCATGTTTTTTAACCCCCCAAAAGTAAATACTAAATTAAGGATAAGTTAAAATGACCACCAAACTACAAACCCACTTGTCGCGGCGTAGCCTCTGGCGAAGCCGGATCACTTATACAAGCGCACAAAAATACTCGGGTTTGCAAAACAAACCCAATTATTGCCGTTTTTGGGCCAAAAACAGCTATTTGGAAGAAAAACAAACCCAAAACAAACCCAATCAAACCCAATTTCTTGCACTTTTTGCCAATTTTTCTTTTATCACTCTAATTCACCTAAACCAAGTAATTGAAAAGAGTTATAAAGGTTTTTTAAAAAAATACTGCTTAACTAAATGTCCAAACACACCCCTGATTCACCACCCCCGACCCCCATTTTTAGGCCAATTTTGCCTCATGTCTGAGCAGCTTTTCTTTCATTCTTTTCCCGCCTGCTGCGCTGAATCCCCCTGTCCTCCCATCGCTGTAAATCACTCTGTGGCAGGGGATTATCAACGGCAGGGGGTTCCCTGCCAACGCCGCCCCGACAGCCCTGACTGCTTTTGGTCGTCCTGCCATTTTAGCTAATTGACCGTAACTTATTGTTTTGCCATACTTTACATTCCTGCACGCAGTCAAAATCCGCTGAGAAAATTCACTCAAACCATCCAACCCGATACAAATTCCCTTGTCGAAATTTACATAAGCACCTGCAAAGTAAGCGGTTATCATTTCTTGCACACTCATAAGATACGCCCCTTCGTATTCAGCAGGCCCCAAACCCTTTAATAACAGTGATTTAACTGCTTGAGGCTCAGCTCCCGGCAGGTGAGTTCGCAAAAGTCCACTACCACTGCCCGCAAGACCAAAATAGCCCCATTCTGTCAAAAAAACAGTATATTTTACGTATTCCGGCACCTTTTCAAATCACCTATTTACTTTCTGAGCAATAGGTTAATGAAAGCACAAAGCTCTGAACATGTTTTATTTACTCGGTTATATTATCAAATATGAACTAATAAACCAAATTTCTTGACTCAAATATGAAATTCTGTTAAATATATTAGTTTTAAAAAAATTATCCGGCACTTGTGATTTGGATATAACTTTATTTTTTGTTTTGCCTTTAGCTTTTTAACTTTAAGTTTATGTCTCTTGAAGATTTAAGAAAACGAATCGATGAGCTTGACCGCGAAATTGTGGAGTTGCTCAATGAGCGCGCCCATGTTGTGATAGAGATAGGCAAATTGAAAAACAAGACCGGCGGACAAATTTATGCGCCGGACCGTGAAAAGAAGGTTTTTGAAAGAATCACCAAAGCCAATAAAGGGCCGCTTCCGGATAAATGTTTGATGGCGGTTTGGCGTGAATTGATGAGCGGCTCTTTCTTTCTGGAAAGGCCGTTGCGAATCGGCTATTTAGGGCCGGGTGGAAGTTTCAGCCATACCGCGGCGATGCTAAAGTTCGGCCAGAGCGTCGAATACGAGTCCGTCGCCGATATAAGAAGCATCTTCGACGAGGTAAGTAAAGGTCACTGCGATTTGGGACTTGTACCGATAGAGAATACGACCGGCGGCGGTGTGATAGAGACACTCGATGCGCTTGTGGATTCGGATGTGAAGGTTTGCGCTGAAGTGCTGATGGCGATTCATCATAATCTTTTGGCGAAGTGTTCGCTGGAAGAGATTGAAAAGGTATATTCGAAGCCGGAGATTTTCGCCCAGTGCAGAAACTGGCTAAGCGCCACTTTTAAGGAGGCAAAGACGATTCCGGTTGCCTCGAGTGCCAGGGCCGCTGAGATGGCTAAAGACGAGCCCGGTGCCGCTGCGATTGGCTCGGTTGTCGCTGCGGAGTTGTACGGGCTGAAAGTTATCTGTGAAAATATCGAGGACATCACCAACAATATAACGCGATTTCTGATAATCAGCAGAGAAGATGCGAAGCCGACCGGCGAAGATAAAACAGCCATACTGTTCAGTACCGCCCACAAGGCCGGAGCGTTGGCCGATGTGCTCGAGGTTTTCAAACGGTGCGAAATCAATCTGACGAATATAGAGTCCAGACCCAGCAAGAAACGACAGTGGGAATATTATTTCTTTATGGATTTTGTCGGGCACAGGACGGAAGAAAAAGTCCAGGAGGCGTTAGAAGAGTCCCGTAAACACTGCCTGCAGCTTTCGGTATTAGGCAGTTTTCCAAGGGCAACGGAATTGCTTTGATTCTTTTGCCGCTTGAACAGAGCATAAAAGGATTTAAGGATTTTATTATCAAGAGGTTTTTATGAGAAAGCCATTTGTAGCTGGCAACTGGAAGATGAACACTGACAGTCACAGTGGCGTTCAGTTAGCCAGGGCGATAGCTGGCGGTGCTTTGGATGCGGCGGCCCGCAGCGTTGATGTGGCGGTGTGTCCTCCTTTTGTGTATCTTCAGGCGGTGGCGGGCGCTCTTAGCTCGACGGGTATAGCGGTCGGCGCTCAGGATATTTATTGTGAACAGAATGGGGCATTTACCGGTGAGATAAGCGCATCAATGCTGAAGGATATCGGCTGCATTTATGCTCTGTGCGGCCATTCGGAGCGTCGGCATGTTATCGGAGAGACCGATGAGTTGGTGAATAAGAAAATCGGCGCTGCCATTTTGGGAGGTCTTTTACCGATATTCTGTTTGGGTGAGCTTTTGGCTGAGCGTGAGGCCTCAGAGACAGAAGAGGTTGTAAGTAGGCAGTTGAGAAGCGGTCTTGCGGGTCTGGGCGTCGAGAAGGTCTCAGCGGTAACGATAGCTTATGAGCCGGTGTGGGCGATTGGGACGGGACTTACAGCGACGCCGGAACAGGCACAACAAGTGCATGCTTTGATACGAAAGCTGCTTGGCGAGATGTATGGAAAAAGATTGGCTGAAGAGACTCGCATTCTCTACGGCGGTTCGGCAAAGCCGGAAAATGCGGCGGAGTTGATGGCTAAGGAAGATGTTGACGGGCTGCTTGTCGGCGGAGCGAGTTTGAAGGCGGATAATTTTTTGGCGATAATTAAGGCGGCATTGTAATTGATTATTGTAAGGAAAGGTGTTGACCCTGGATCTGTGACGATAGTTAATAGAAAACTGTAAATACTCAAAAGAAAGAGGAACAGATATGAATATTTTTTCATTGTTGTCGGTAATTTTTATTATGAAGGTGTTCGCCGTTCTTTTTGTTGTTTGTGCGTTGGCATTGATTTTGGTGGTTTTGGTACAAAAGGGCAAGGGGGGCGGTTTAAGTGCGGCGTTCGGCGGAGGTATGGCAGGCGGGATTCTTGGTTCGAAGACGGGTGATTTTCTGACGTGGTTTACAATAGGTCTTGTTGCTGTATTTTTACTGCTTGGGGTTGTGATGGCCAAGTTTTACAGGCCTTCTGTGAGCGATTTTGACCAGAGTCCGCAGGCGGAACAGACGGAACCTGTTCCTGCTGCGAGTGGAGAGAGACCGGCTGATGTGAATTTGCCCGACTTGAGGTAAAAGTTGCGTGGGAGCGTATCAGGATGTCTCGAGATTGTGCGCTTAGGTTAAATTGATTTTGGGGTATAATATCAATGATAAACAGTATGACTGGATTCGGCGGTGCAGAGGGCCGGTTTGGCGGCGTAACCTATGTTATTGAGGTCAAGACGGTCAACAACCGTTACTTCAAGACGAGGATAAAGCTGCCGGAGCCGGTAGCGTTTCTGGAAGAGGATATTGAGAAACTTTTGCGTGATAGTCTGTCTCGCGGGATGGTGAATTATGTTCTTCGACTCAAAGAGGTCCCCGAAGAGGGGCTTTTTGATATCAATGAGAAGGCGCTGCGGACGTATATTGAAAAACTGGGCCAGATAGCAGATTCGGTTGACGTTAAATGTCCTATTGATATTGGTGGGCTGCTTTTGCTTCCGGGGATACTGGTGCCGCTCCTGCCGGATGAGGAGAAAGCCGGTCAAATCAGGGATGCGGTTTCAAATATTACGCGGGAGGCAATAGAACGGCTTAAAGAGATGCGTGCAAGTGAAGGTGCTGCACTTGCGGCTGATTTACAGAAACACTGCAGTGCCATCAAAAAATGCCTTGAGCAGTTGCGTGGACGCGGGGGGACGGTTCTGGTTGAGTACCAGGAGAGACTCAAAAAGCGGGTTGATGCGTTATTGAAGGATGTGGAATTGAAGCTGGATGAAGAGACACTTGCCAGGGAAGTGGCGGTGTTTGCTGAGAGGTCGGATGTGTCTGAAGAGATAGCACGATTGGAATCGCATCTTCAGCAGTTTATGGCGAGCTGTGAGGCGGACAGTCAGGCGGGTCGTCGGCTGGACTTTATCAGCCAGGAGATGCTCAGAGAAGCCAATACCATTGCCAGCAAGTCATCTGATACCGAAATTATGAGTCTTGTGGTGGATATGAAGTGTCAGATAGACCGGATTAAAGAACAGGTTCAGAATGTGGAGTAGATACCGGCTGGTGGTGTTTGGAAAACTGCAGGTTACATCCGGGACCAAAAGATGTTTTTTGGGTTTGGGAATTGGCTATAGTTAGTTGATTTTTTAGAATGAAAAAAGGGTTTGATGGGCGAGCAAAAGAACAACGAAGGCAAGGTAGTGATAGTCAGCGGGCCAAGCGGTGTGGGCAAGAGCACTATATGCAAAGAAGTTGCTAAGCAGATGAGGAATGTTCGTTTGAGTGTGTCGGTAACTACCAGAGAAAAAGGTGAAAATGAAGTTGATGGCGGCGATTATTGGTTTTTATCGAAAAAGCAGTTTCAAGAACGGATTGATGGTGGGCAGTTGTTAGAGTATGCCGAAGTATTTGGTCATTTGTACGGCACGCCGAAGGAAGATGTAGAAGAAGCATTGGCGGCGGGCGAGACGATTATTCTGGAAATCGACGTTCAGGGTGCCAGGCAGGTCAAGGCGATATATCCGGAAGCAGAAATGGTTTTTGTTTTACCGCCGAGACACAAGGACCTGGTCGAGCGTATAAACGGTCGCGGCAGAGAAGCAGCAGAAGCGGCCATGGAGAGATTGAACGATGCGGATGTTGAGATTGCTGCGGGATGGCAATATTATGAGCATATGGTTATAAACGAGGATTTGGAGCAGGCGATAAACGAAGTTGTACAAATTATACAGCAAGCGAACGGAGAAGAATAATGATAGAAGAACTCAAGAGTGACGAAATAATCAAGAAAGTCGGAGGTAAATATAAGTTAACGGCTTTGATCCAACGACGATTGAGTGAACTGATGGAAGGTTCTCGACCATTGATTGAGGATGCTGAAGGTATGACTCAAATGGAAATCGTCATTGAAGAAATTATGCAGGACAAGATAACAATTGAGGGTGGAGCAGGTGATATTGGTAAGCCGGATGAAGAGTAAATTGAGACGATGCCGGAAACAAAAACAAATCCTGGTGGTTTGAAGGTTCTGTTGGGGGTCAGTGGCGGGATTGCCGCCTATAAGGCAGTTGATTTGGCGAGTAAATTGACGAGCGGCGGTGCGCAGGTAAAAACGGTGATGACGGAGGCCGCTTGTGAACTGGTTGGGCCAAAAAGCTTCGAGGCGGTTACGGCTTCTGCGGTGTATAGAAGTTTGTGGAACACAAGTGAGGAGTATAAAATCAGCCACATAAGTCTGGTTGAGTGGGCGGATGTTGTTGTTGTGGCACCAGCTACGGCTGATATTATAGGTAAAATCGCAAACGGAATGTGTGATAATTTGCTGAGCACGGTTCTTTGTGCGTGCTGGGCGAAGCCGGTTCTGTTGGCGGCGGCTATGAATGATAATATGTGGACGAATCCTGCGGTGCAGCAAAATGTCAGGTTGGTAAAGGAAATGGGCTTTGAATTGATAGGGCCTGAGAAGGGGCGATTAGCGTGTGGGGTTGAGGCGATGGGGAGAATGTCTGAGCCGAAAGATATTCTGGAGCGAATTGAAAAAATCGCCTCAGAAATCAAAAGGGGTGGAGGTTGAGGCGTGTATCGTAATTTAAGTTGTGGACCGGCAATCCGCGAGAAGTGAAATTATGCATTTTTTAATCACGGCAGGTGGGACTCGAGAATATATTGACCCTGTTCGTTTTATTGGCAATGCAAGCAGCGGAAGGATGGGGTATGCCCTTGCGCGTACGGCTGTTGGTGCGGGGCATAAAGTGATTCTTGTAACGGCGCATGCTGCTGAGCTAGTGCCAAAGGGTGTAAAAATCGTCAGGGTTGAAACAGCTGGGCAGATGTTCGAGGCGGTGAAGGGGCATTTTGAAAAGTGCGACTGTTTGATTATGGCGGCGGCGGTGGCTGACTATACTGTGGCCCTGCCAGCAAGAAGCAAGATTAAGAAGTCGGCTAAAGGGCTGACCATTAAATTAAAGCCAACGGTTGATATTCTTAAGTGGGCGGGGGAGCATAAAAAGAAAGAGCAAATTGTTGTAGGCTTTGCGCTGGAGGATAAAGCCATTCGAGCGAGGGCCCGGAAGAAGCTAGTGGGAAAAAAACTTGATATGATAATCGCCAACAGTCCTGCTGCTATAGGCTCAAACAAAGCAAGTGTTCAGATAAAAATGCCTGGCTGTGAGTGGTTGGAACTTTTTGAGGCGACCAAGATAACAATAGCCAAAAAGATTATTTTTTTGGCAGGTAGGGGTTTATCTTGAGCCCTTTTGATTTTGCGCATTATCACGGTTCGTAGTTAATCGGTTATTCCGAGGTCGTTTTTTGTCAGTATGGAGTCGAATTTGTAGCCGGCAGCGCTGATGTTTTGCTCGGCACCTTCCTTGCGGTCTATGACGCAGACTATTTTTTTGACGGAGGCACCAGCTTTTGTGATAATCTTTGCGGCCTCGATGACCTGTCCGCCTGTGGTTGCTATGTCCTCGACGAGCAGGACGACGTCCTGTGGTTTCAGGATGCCTTCAATCATTTTTTCTGTGCCGTAAGTCTTTTTGCTGTTGCGAATGATGACCCAGTTTTTTCCAGTTTCGATAGCGGTGGCTGCAGCCAGGGCCACACCGCCGAGTTCGGCGCCGGCGATTAAAGTTACATCGTAGGAGATGTGTTTTGCGAATTCTTCGGCGAGGGTTTTTAGTATGTCGGGGCAGGTCTCAAAGAGATATTTGTCAAGGTAATACTTGCTTTTCTTTCCGCTTCGCAGTGTGAAGTCGCCTTCGAGGTAAGCGGTTTGCCTGATTCGATTGATTAGTTCATGTTTTGTCATTTTTGTTTTTTTGACTTTAATATTTTTACACTTTTAGTTCGACTTTTCTGCTTAATACTTTTCGGTATTTTTTTCGGAGGGGCGTTACGATGTTTTTTATGAATTCATCGACCTGCTGTGGTGCGCGTCCGATGTAGCTTTGCGGGTCGAGGACTTTTTTGAAGTTGACATTTGCAAAGTCTCTGTCGGCTTTTAGGCGGTTAATCAGGTCGTTTGGTTTTCCGAATTTTTTGACCTGTGCGGCGGCGGCAAGGGAATGCAGTCTGATTTTCTCGTGCACCTGCTGTCTGTTTGCGCCGTCTTTAACTGCGGCGATGAGGGTGTTTTCGGTGGCCATAAAGGGCAGCTCAGCGTCGATTCGGGCGGCAATTACTTTTGGATAGACGATAAGGCCATCGAGTACATTAATAAGAATTTCAAGGATTCCATCGGTGGCCAGAAAGGCTTCCGGAATGACAAGTCTTCTGTTGGCGGAATCATCGAGGGTCCTTTCGAGCCACTGTTCGGAGGCGGTCATCTGTGGGCTGGTGGAGAGAGAGAGTACGAATCTGCTAAGTGCTGTAGCTCTTTCTGCGCGCATGGGATTTCTTTTATAAGCCATAGCAGATGAACCGACCTGGGATTTTTCAAACGGCTCTTCAATTTCTTTTAGGTTTGCGAGCAGGCGAAGGTCGTTGCATAGTTTGTGGGCCGATTGTGCTATTGAGGCGAGGGCGTTTACTATGAAGGTGTCGATTTTTCGCTGGTATGTCTGGCCGGTAATGGCGCAGGTTTTTTTGAAACCGAAAGCCTTTGTGACGGCGTTGTCGAGCTGCTTGACTTTTGTATTGCTGCCATCGAAGAGGGCGAGGAAGGAGGCCTGTGTGCCGGTTGTGCCTTTTACGCCCCTGAAGGGGATGGTTTCAAGTCGGTATTCTATTTCCTGCAGGTCCATTGCGAACTCGTAACACCACAGAGCGGCCCTTTTGCCGACGGTTGTTAGCTGGGCGGGCTGGTAATGTGTAAAGCCAAGAGTAGGCAGTGAACGGTGTTTTTTTGCGAAGATTGCGAGGATGTTTATAACGGCGGCCAATTTAGCGGCTGTTATCTGTAGGGCCTGGCGCATAATAATCAGGTCGGCGTTGTCGGTTACAAAACAGCTTGTTGCGCCAAGATGAATGATTGGAGCGGCTTTTGGGGCGGCGTCGGCAAAGGTGTGAATGTGGGCGACGACATCGTGGCGGAATTTCTTTTCATATTTTGCTGCCCTGTTGAAATCGATATCTTCGAGGCGGCGTGCCATTTGGTTTATCTGATTTTGTTTTATATTGAGTCCGAGTTTTTTTTGTGCTTTTGCAAGTTCGAGCCAGAGCCGACGCCAGGTACTGAACTTATTTTGTGCCCCGAAGATTTCAGCCATTTCTTCTGAGGCATTTCTCTGGACGAGGGGGCTTGTATATTTAGTTTTTAGCGTTGAGTTTGCCATTTTTCATCCTTATTTAGTCCGCCAAGGGTTTATAAAAGCATCCAACAGGTATTTATTGCAACAGCATATTACGCTTTTGAAGATTTATCAATATTTTTGTGTCGTTTGGGTCATCAGCAGTTTTTCAACTGCTGAATTTGTATATCAAGTTTTGTTTACCTTTTTTGGCTGGCTGAGAAGTTTTAGAAGTTATTTGGGTCCAGCATTTTATTCTTCTGTGAGATGTAGTTGGCTCGTTCAGGGAATTGTTTTAGTAAATTTTCGGCAGTAGAGCGTTCGAAAGTAAAGATAATACTACGGCTGAGAGGTTCGGTAGTTTTACCGGAGGAGGTCTGAATGTTGAGCAACCTTTTTAAGATTTTTTTCTGGTTGTCCAGATAAATCAGTTCTGAGAAATTTTGTCCTCCAATAAAATCCAGTTTCAGGGCATATGCGTTATCGTTTTTTTCTTCGATTCTGGAGAGCAACGCCGGGTTTATTTTACCATCGTCTTTGATAATGTCGACAATGATTTTTTCGTGGTAGCTGTCGATAAACCGGCTTAGTACGAACTCAAGAAAGACATCCGGGATGGCTGAGGCACCGGGCTGATAATTCATCTCTTTGGGATATCGCCCGGATGTTTTTACGGTCATAGTTCCGGTTTTATTCATAGTTATCTCACTGCCGCTTTTGGTAGATTGTCTTTTGCAGGAGAATTCATCAAGTTTGTTGCTGCATTGAAAGAATGATGCCTGCTCTTCAGGGTATCGGCCGCGAGTGTATAGAAAGCCGGCGGCCTGTATGTTTAACGGCTCGTCCGGTGGCGAGTTGATGAGGACATCGGTGGTAAAGCCAACAGGTCGGTTTTTTGCGTCTTTAATCACGAAGAAGTCCCTGCGGCTTTGGTCAGGTAAAAATGAACTGATGCCTGAATCTTTGATTTCCCGGATGATTTGGCTGCCGGCATTGAGGAATTGGTTATCCTGGAATTTTATATTTTCTGCGAGTAGCTTGAAGGTTTCTTCGGCGAGTTCGGTTTCGCCGGTGAGGCGCACTTCGATATTGAGCCGTCTGTTGTTCGGTAGCAGGGTGGTGCCAAAAAAAGTATCGAACTGGTCCGGCTGTTTTTTTATATGTACCCAGTCGATAGCGAGCTGGTCTGTGAGGGATTGTCCTGTTTCTTCGATATTGCCGCCGAGGTCGTAAGCCTTCTGTTGGAGTTTGGAATCGGCCGAGGTGTTTTCGGCGGCTAATAAGTATCGGCATTTGGCTTCGCCATCGAGCCGGGTCGAGCTGAGTGCGAAGAAGCTTCTCAGGACGAATGTGTTTTGTTCATAGTTCCATTGTTGTTCACTTTTCCAGCCGTTTCCGTTCGGCATTGAGACCGATAAACCGGTGTAACCCAGTTCTATCGGGTCCGTGAGTGTTACGGCCGACTTTAGCGCAGTTATAATGTAAGCCGTCAGTACAGCGAGGACAAAGAATCCCAAAAGGGCAATTTTATCGGAACCGTATTTTTTTTCTTTTTCAAATTCGTTCATCGATACAGAGATAATAATCCATAAGTTCGGAATAAACAAGCATCTGAGAGCAAGTTTTAGCTGCGCTCGGAACAATTTTTTAGAATTTTGCCAAAAAATCTGTGGTTTGAGTAAATTTAACTCAAAATCGATTTTGCAAACGGCAGAATCTTTTTTATGTATTTAGATAGGAAGAAGCCAGTAATTTGGAATGAGAAGGTTAGAGAAATTGTTGGGGTTTGATTATGAAAGAAGCAGTAGGGTTACGAAGTGCCGAGCCGAGGGAGATTCTACAAAAAGTAATCGGAGAGAAAATACCTGCGATTATGTCATATTTGTCCAAGGGGAAATGGCATGTTGCAAAGTTGGTTCTGACGGAGCTTGGAGCCAACAGGTTCACGGTTGAAATTTGGCGTCCATCCCGTGAGGAGTCACGAGATGGCGGCGTTGTCAAGCCGAGGAAAAAACCATACCCTATAAACATACAGGTTGAACAGCCGGTCGGCATATCGATTAAATATGAATATGGTAAGGTTGTATTTGAGACAAAAGTTTTTGGTTTTGAGCCGTCACCGGAAGGTGAAGGCGGGGGAAAAATAGAACTTTTAGTACCCGACCGGATAGAGTTGTTTGAGCGAAGAAGTTTCTTCCGTGTTAATGTTCCGGCGTCTCTGAAGGTCAGGATGGTATTATGGCCTCGTCGCAGCCGAGGAGATGGTCGTTCGCTGCCGCCGAGGGAATATATGCAGGGCCGACTTGTTGATATTTCGGCCGGCGGTGCACAAATTGCAATTGAGAAGGAGCAGCAGGCAGAACTTAGAAAAGGACAGTTTATCGGTGTTCGTTTTACGCCAATGCCTTATGAGCAGCCATTGGTGTTCAATGCCCAGGTTAGAAGTATTCTGCCAACGGCCGATGAAGAAAACGTTTGTTATGGTCTGCAGATAGTTGGTCTGGAGGCAAGCCGTGAAGGTCAGGAGACTCTTACCCGTCTGGTAGAGATTGTAGAAAAGTATTATCAGATGAATTGCGCCGGCGGAAAGCATCGAGAGTGTCAAAAAGACGCCAAAGCTGATACAACTGTTTTGGAAATACAGCAGTAGGGGTAGATTTGGCTGTGCCGGGCATCTGGCGGGCCAGTCACTGTATTAGCCGTTGAGCGAAGGAGTCGGAGTGGAGGCTTCAAGGATGTTTTTTTTGTGTATTGTCCTGTAATAAAGCCATTTTGCAAATCCACTTACTGTAAAACCACAGAAAATAAACACTAAAACCGTTTGTCTGCTCCAAATAATCAATACAAGGAACAACAGCACCCGTATAAAATGAGCGAAAGGTTTCTTACCCTTTATGTATTGGTTGAGGATGTGGGGATATCGAATCCTGCTGACCATAAGTATTGCTATGCCGAGGAGTATAAAGGGCAGGATGTAGATAATAGCATTTTCACAGATAAGATAGGTGTGTGAATTTCTGGAGGCGAGCTGGGGCAGGGTTTCCTGGTGGAATATAATGAGACTGGCGATTACTCCGGCGGCGGCAGGTGTCGGCAGGCCGATAAAGCTCATATGTGCGGACTCATCCTCTTCGTTTTCGACGTTGAATCTTGCCAGTCGAATGGCAGCACAGCTTATATATGTGGCGGCTGCGAGCCAGATGAATCGGTGGAGGAAGTTTTCAATTTCGGAAAAGTCGCCGAATTTGTATTCGAGGATTTTTAGCATTAAGAATGCCGGCGCGACGCCGAAACTGATTATGTCACAGAGGCTGTCGAGTTGGCCGCCGAAACTGGAGGTGCTCTGGCTCATTCTTGCGACTCGGCCATCGAGCATATCTGCAATCATTGCGAGCAGAATCAGGTAGCCGGCCATTGCGAAGGCGTTTTTGCCGGCGAGAACAATGGCGGCAAAGCCGCATATTCCGTTCAGGATGGTTATCAGCGAGGGCAGAATAGTGACGTATTTTAGCCGCTGCTTCCGGACGCGGCGAAGCAGGCGGTCTTTTGCGGCCTGTGTTTTTAGTCTTGGCATTTTTTTGTTATTGTTCCTGTTTTATATTTCGTACTTAACAATCGGGGTAAGACCTGCCTTTACTTTGTCTCCTTTTTTTACCAGAGGTTTTACATTCTCACGAGTCGGCAGATAAAGTTCGGTCCTTGAGCCAAATTTTATCATACCGAATTTTTGTCCGCCAGCTAATTTTTCTCCGGTGTTTGTATCGCATACGATACGTTTTGCGATGGCGCCGCTGATTTGCCTGAGGATGAGTTTGTCGTTTGGGGAATCGGTTCTTTTCAGCCATAAGTCGTTTGATTCGTTGACGCGGCCTGAACTGGGATTGAGGGCGTTTTTGAACTTGCCGGGGCGGTAGGTTATTTTTTCAACTTTTACGTTGCATGGTGCGCGGTTTATGTGGACGTCGAAGATGCTGAGGAAAATCCCGATTCGCAGAGCCGAATCGGCGATGAAATCATTTTCCTGGACGATATCGACGTCGGTTATTTTGCCATCGGCCGGCGAGAGCAGCAGGTTATTGTCTGCGGGGGCGGGGCGATGAGGGTCGCGGAAAAAAGAGAGAATCCAAATCAGAACAAGGGTAAAGAGTATTTCGATTAAAATGATGCCCCAGATTGTTAAGGACTTTGGCCAGACTGCCGGGGCAACGGCCATCGCTGCGATTATGGCGGCTGGAAAGATAACTACCTGCGGTAAACCGTATTTGGTAAGCGGAATCCTCATAGGCATATGATAACCGCCGGCAGGGTGAAAATCAAGGGCATTTGATTGCACTTTAATAAATCTCCAATTTTGGTTCGTATTGAAGCGATTCTACTTATTAAGAGCAAAGAGGGGGATAAAATGCGACAGGAAAAAAATTAAAATTTTTTGAAAAAGTTCTTGACAGAGTAGTTTCCGTGTATATAGTATATATATGAACGTTATATTAGATACAGGAGTTCGATATGGGTCTTGAACAGGAGCTTGGTTTGAAAAAGGGATTTAGTGTGACGGCACATGAGGCGGTGCTGAGTATTTACTATACGGCGGCGCAACTGAAGAAAGAAGCGGGAGAGTTCTTCAGACCTTTCGGTCTGACAGATGTTCAGTTCAACGTTATGATGCTGTTGACCCACCAGAGCAGTTCCGAAGAGGGCCTGAGCCAGGCGCAGCTTAGCAATATGATGCTTGTTAACCGGGCAAATATTACATCTCTGATAGACCGTATGGAAAAGGCCAAATTGGTGGTGCGCACTTCTGCGCCGGATGACAGGAGATTTAACATTGTGAAGCTGACCGGCCATGGCAGGAAGCTGCTTGCAGAAGTTGAACCGCTTTATGCGAAGCTTGTTAAGAAAATAATGATAGTACTTAAAGAGGCCGACCAGAAGAGGTTGATAGGGACGCTCGAGGAAATCCGCAGCAGTCTTGGTTAATAATCGTAGCGGCAAAATCGAAAGTATATAGGAGCAGATAATTTTTTGGGGACAAGGTTAATATATTAACATTATATATATGAAGGAAACATAGGAATGACGACAAAGTCAAAGGAAGGATTGGTTTGCAGGTTGGCTGGTGGGGCAAGCGGATTGTTGCTGGTTGTCGGGCATTTGTATCCGGCTGGGGCGGTGCTGCAGGTTGTCGCGCTGGTTCCGATTCTCTATGTACTTGCAAAGAGAGAGGTTGGCCTGCGGGCGGTGGTGCTGGCGGGGATGTATATGGGGTGTTGCTATATACTGCCTCAGTTGATTGCGCTGCAACTGCCGATGGTGATGAGTCTGATTCTTTTAGTACATTTTATGGTTTTGATGACAATCTTTGCATGTGGTTCGGTATGGCTGCTGAGGGGGCCGGCACTGGCGGGTTCGCTTGCTATCGGGGCTTTTGTTGTTGTTCTGGACTGGGTCAATTTTACTGTGATTCCAATCTGGGGTCTGGCTCAATCTTTTGTGCGGCCCTGGTCGTGGTATCCAGCGCTAATACAATTTGTCTCGCTGACCGGTATAACGGGTATTATTTTTGTATTGGGGACGCTGCAGGGACTGGCTGTTAATATTATTGTTCGTCCGAAGCAGCGGTGCAGACTTTTTGCGGCTGGGCTTGTGGTGGTTTTGGTGTTTGCCGGGGTCAATGTGATTATTGGAAATGAGCGGCCGGCAGGTAAGCTCAAGGTTGCAGCGGTGGGGTGGACGAGCGATGATGATAGAAAACTAGGAGGGATTTATTCAGAAAAAGGGTTCGAAGTTTTGTTTGCCGCCCCGGCAACGAGGGCGGCGGATGAAGGGGCGAGGCTGATAGTTTCGCCTGAGTTGGGTTTTAGCTTCGGAGGGAATGGCCGGGAGAAGTGGATTGGGCGATTTGCTGAGATTGCCCGTCGGCACAGTGTGTTTTTGGCGATTGGGTATTTCAATGAAGATGAGAACGAGAACCGGCTTTTGTTTATGTCCAGCAAAGGGGAGGTGCTGTCGGAATATACGAAGACTTATCTGACGGCTTTCGAGGACTTTCATAAAGGGGACGGGTGCTTGAGGGTCATTGAGGCCGATGGTGTTAGGGTGGGCGGTATGATTTGTCAGGATGATAATTTTGTGCGGTTTTCAAGAGAGCATGGGCGCGGTGGCGTTGGTATTGTGGCGGTTCCTACGCTGGACTGGCGGACGGTGAAGAGCGCTCATCTGCAGAGCAGTATTCATCGTGCGATTGAGTCGCGATATGCGATTGTTAGGGCGGCTCAGAATGGGATAAGTGCTATCATTTCACCTAAGGGTGAGGTTCTGACCGGTTGCGACCACTTCGAGGATGGGCCGGGCGTAATTACAGCAGAGGTTGACATCTATAGCAGTCGTACTGTCTTTAGCATTGCCGGGCACTGGCTGGTGGTTGTGAGTTTTATATTTCTGGTTGTTTATACGTGGCGGGGTTTGCGGCGCAGGTTTTCGGGAAGTGAGTCAGAAGCGAGTAATGACGAAGATGTCAAATTTAGAATAGGTTGAAAATGGATAGCGTTATGAAACAAGAAAAATACTGGGATATTGGTATTTGCTGGGCGGTGAGGATATTGGCAAGTCTTTTAGTGGCTTTGGTGCTGGTGATATTCATTGGGGAAAGTTTCTTCTATCCAGGCGAGGGGCCGCCAAATCCGTTTAAGCAGCCGCTACCGGTACAGATTGAGTTTGCCGGTATGTTTGCTATATTGATAGGGATGATTGTCGGCTGGAGGTGGGAAGGTATTGCCGCTGCTTTAGTCCTCAGCGGTGTGATAGTTTTTCACATTATCCAAGGTAAGCTCTGGTTGAACTGGGTATTCGGACTTTTTGACTTAGTGGGGCTTTTATTTTTGCTTTGCTGGTGGTTGAAAACTCCACGTAGAATGAGGGAGTAAATTTGATATTTATGTGGGATATAAGATTATGTCAGGCGAGAGTATGTTAAAACTGGTTGCAATCATAGTATTTGCTGTAATGGCAGTGGTAAATACAGGTGGGTGTAAACATTCAGAGCCGGAAGGTCTTCAGTTTGTCGGCACCGACAAGTTGGAGCAGAAAAAAGGGGAAGCGAAAAACGTGGTGGTCGTAACGCACGGCTGGATAGAGGAGGGTCGGGGAGGCTGGGTGGAATATACGGCGGCTGCAATACAGAAACGAGTCGAACCCAACGAGTGGTTTTGCGGATACTTCGACTGGCACAAAGGGGCGAAAAGCCTGAACGCAACGAGTGCTGCCAAATACGCTAGGGACATTGCCGGGCCGAGACTGGCTGAAGAGATTATGAAAACCGGCGGTGACTTGGGGCATATTCATCTGATTGGGCATTCAAGCGGGTGCTGGGTCATCAGTGAGGCGGCCAGGATATTGGCGAAAGAGACAAAGGCGGATTTGCACCTGACTTTTTTAGATGCTTATGTCTCTGTGTTTTGGGAAGAGAGTTTGCTGGGGGATGTTAATGCGGCGGCTGATGTGAACTGCTGGGTAGAGCAATATTATACGTGCGATTATACGTTGGGCTGGACGCAGTATGATTTGAGCATGGCCCATAATGTTGATGTTACGGATATTGACCAGAAGCTTAAAGACCATAATTTTCCGTGGAAGTGGTACTATGCAACTGTCACGGGCAAGTATCCGGAGGGGTATTTTCTGGATGATGATAAGCTGGTGACAAGAGGGGGTGGGGTCGAGTATGGTTTTGCGCGCAGCAGAGAGGCGTCCATAGATGGCTGGGATGAGAGTCTCAAATTAGCGGTTGGTAATAAGGCGGTAAAGATGAAGAAAAAAGCTCGGCGGTGATTGTTCTGTGGTTTTAGAGGAAGGGACCGGCGTGAGGTGTTGATTGAATTGACCTGGGATTTCCGGGTATAATGCAGCATAAGTTAAGAGGTTGAGTATGGATATTGCCGAAGCAAAAGTTGAGCGGTCTTTTGGGTGGCTTAATGCGACCCAGTTTTTGGGGGCACTTAACGATAATATATTCAAGCTGCTGATAATTGCCTTTATTATTGGTGTTCGAGGTCTGGAGTCTGCGAGCAATGTTACAGCACTGGCGGGGGCGGTTTTTGTGGTTCCATTTTTGCTTTTTTCGGCCTATGCCGGCAAGTTGGCCGACCGTTTCAGTAAGCGTAATATCGTGGTTGTTGTCAAGTGCGCCGAAGTGATTGTAATGACACTTGGGTTTGTTGGGTTTATGCTCAGGGCCGAGTGGCTTCTTTATGCGGTGCTGTTTCTTATGGCGGCCCAGAGCGCGTTCTTTAGTCCGTCGAAGTACGGGATTATCCCGGAGCTGGTGGATAAAGAGCGATTGTCGTATGCGAACAGTCTGCTGGAGGGATTGACTTACCTGGCTATTGTTATTGGAGCGGGTTTTGTGTGGTTGCTGTTATATGTTTCAGGTGAGAGTTATGGTGTTGTGGGGCTGGTCTGCATTGGTATTGCGGCAGTGGGACTGATGGTGAGTCTGCCTATAAAAAAGACAGTTGCGGCGGGGTCGGGCAGAGGCGCATCAATTGTTTTTTTGCGGGACATTTGGCGGACACTTTGGAGTATCCACAGGAAAAGGGATTTGTTGCTGGCAGTTTTGGCATCGGCGTATTTTTTGTTAATAGGCGCTTTTATTCAGTTGAATGTGATTCCATATGGTATGGAGCAGCTTGGTTTTGACGAAACACAGGGAGGGTGTTTGTTTTTGCCGGGAGCAATAGGTATCGGCTTTGGGGCATTTTTGGCGGGCAAACTGTCGGGGCGGAATGTGGAATTGGGGCTGGTGCCATTAGGGGCGGCGGGTCTTTCCGTTTTTTCGGTAGCTCTTGGTTTGACGTCAGGGGGGATTTATACGGCATTTGTATTGATATTTTTGACTGGCTTAAGTGCAGGGCTTTTTATTGTACCAGTTCGTGCTTTTATCCAGCTTCGCAGTCCTCGGCGTCGGCGTGGTGAAGTCATAGCGACATCTGGTTTTCTGGGCTGGCTTGGGGTATTTTTGGCATCGGGGCTGGTTTACTTTTTCAGCAGTATTCTGGGGATGTCGGCGGGACAGTTGTTTGTGGTTCTTGGCGGTATGACACTGGTACTTGCGGTGGTTGCAATAATATTGCTGCCGGATTTTCTGGTTCGTTTTATATGCTTTCTTCTTACGCGGCTGTGCTATCGGATTAGTGTTTTCGGGATTGATAATGTTCCATCAGAAGGGGGAGCTCTTTTGGTTTGTAACCATATCTCGTGGGTGGATGCGCTTCTTTTGAATGCTGCGCAGCAGAGGCGGATTCGCTTTGTTATGGATAAGAGTTTTTATAATAAGTGGCTGCTCAAACCGATTTGCAGGTTGATGGGGGTTATTCCGATATCGGCTTCGGATTCGCCAAAGAAAATTGTTGCGGCGTTAAGGCAGGCGCGGGGTGCCCTGGATGATGGATATTTGGTTTGTATATTTGCCGAGGGTGCGATGACAAGGAGCGGGATGCTGCTTGGATTTAAGGGGGGCTTTGAGCGGATTACAAAGGGGGCCGAATGCGAGATTGTACCGGTTTATATGGGTGGAGTTTGGGGGAGTATATTCAGTTACTATTACGGCAGGCCTTTATCGACAATTCCAAGGAAATTTCCATATCCGGTTTCGATACATTTTGGTGAGCCGATGCCGGCGGATTCGACAACGGGACAGGTGCGGCAGAAAGTGCTGGAGCTTTCCTGTGAATATTTTGAAGGGCTGAAAGAGCGAGGGCGTTCTTTGGGCGAGCACTTTGTGCGGACGGCACGAAAGAACTTCTCGAAGCGGTGTATGTCTGATTCTACCGGCAGGTGTTTGAATTATGGACAGTCGCTGGCAGGGGCGATAGTACTTGCCGATAAAATTGCTGAGTTGACGGGTGAGCAGGGGAAGGTGGGTATATTGCTGCCGCCATCGGTGGGTGGGGCGCTTGCCAATGTTGCGGTAACGACGTTAGGCAAGGTTGCAGTAAATCTAAATTATTCGGTGTCAGAAGAGGCAGTCAAATCGGCTGTCGAACAATGTGGTATCAGGAGTATTATTTCGTCGCGAAAATTTATGGAAAGGATAACAGGCCTTGAGAACCTTTCGGGTCTCATTTTTCTTGAAGATATTGCCGGCGATGTGGGATTAGGGTTGAAAATAAAAGCGTATTTGAGGGCGCGTTTTGTGCCGAAAGGCTTGTTGATGAAAATCAGGGGGAGAAGTGGTGATGATTTAGCGACGATTATTTTTTCATCGGGCAGCAGCGCCGAGCCGAAAGGAGTTATGCTGAGCCATCATAATATTCTTTCGAATATCGAAGGTGTGCGGACGGTATTTCGATTAAAGAAGGATGACAATCTTTGTGCGGTGCTGCCTTTCTTTCATTCTTTCGGATTTACCTGTGCGTTATGGCTTCCAATTGTGAGTGGGGTTTCGGCCGGTTACGTTGCGAGCCCTATAGATGGGGCTCTGGTGGGGCGGTGTGCGCGGCAGAACCGTTCAACAGTTCTTTTTGCTGCGCCGACATTTCTTTTGAACTATGCCAGGCGGGTCAAGCGGGAGGATTTTGCGAGTCTTCGGTCGGTGGTTGCCGGTGCGGAAAAGCTGAAAAAAAATGTGGCTGATAGTTTTGAAGCTAAATTTGGTATTAGGCCGCTGGAGGGCTACGGAGCAACTGAGCTTTCTCCGGTGGTGTCGCTGAATCTTGCTGATGTTGAGAGCGGCGAGGCCTATCAAATAGGGAACAAGGAAGGTACTGTTGGTCAGCCGATTCCGGGTGTTGCAGTCAGGATTGTCTCACCAGAGAGTAAGAAAGAAGTGGCGCTGGGTGAGTCGGGATTGTTAATGATAAAAGGGCCGAATGTTATGCTCGGCTATTTGAATAAAGAGAAAGAAACCGCCGAGGTATTGGAAGACGGCTGGTACAATACCGGTGATGTAGCCGGTATTGACGAGGATGGGTTTTTGACTATTACGGACAGGCTGTCGCGATTCAGCAAAATCGGGGGTGAGATGGTTCCACATGTTGGGGTTGAGGATGTTTATTTGCAAGGTCTTGATACGGACGAACAGGTTGTAGCTGTTACGAGTGTGCCGGATGCCAGGAAGGGCGAAGAGCTTGTTGTGCTGTATTTGGAGAAGGCAGGAGGGGCAGATAAACTGCACGAGATTATTTCCAGTAGTAATCTGCCTAATATGTGGAAGCCGAAACGTGATAATTACATCAGGATAGAGTCGATGCCGGGGCTTGGTTCGGGGAAGCTGGATATTATGCAGCTGAGGAAAATTGCGATGGAGAGCAAAAATGCCTCAGCGGAATAAGATAAAGTAACTATTTTTGCATTTTTGTTAAGGATTAAGACAAATGGGAGAGTTAGTGATTTTTCTGGGTGTGTTTGCTTTATTAATTGTTTTGTCTGGGCCAATCGCCTTGGTTGTTGGCCTGATATTATTAAGCAGAGTGAATGAGCTTGAGCGTAGAGCCAAGAGCGGAAAGCCTCGAAGTGAGCCTGATTTGCAAGGTGCGTTTGAAAAACAGCGAGAAGAAAAGCCGGTGTTTGAGTCGATGCAGGAAGCACTTGAAGAACCAACTGTGGCGGTAAAGTCTTCAGATGCATTGCCATTACAGTTGGTAGAAGTTCCATCCGGTGAGCAAAAGCAGGAATTGCTTTCAGCGCGGGTCGATAACGGCAAAAAGGTTGGTTTGCTTGAACAAAGGATAGGAACGCAGTGGGTGCTGATTGCCGGCATTATTACAGTAATATTTGGCGTGGGGTTTTTTCTGAAATTTGCTTATGACAACCAACTAATAGGCCCTTTGGGCAGGGTTGTTATAGCAGGCATTTCGGGTCTTTTAGCATTAGTGATAGGGGAAGTAACACGGCGGCGGGGCTACGACGTTGTGGCCAAAGGCGTTACGGCTTTGGGTTTTGCGATATTGTATGTGACAGATTTTTCAGCTTATCGATACTACGAGTTGATTGGTACGGCACCGGCTTTCGTCCTTGCAATTTTTATCACGGTAGCAGCAATGATTTATGCAGTCGGTTTGAATGAGATTTTAATTGCGTTTTTGTCGCTGTTTGGCGGATTCTTAACGCCGATAATAGTCTCAACGGGAGAGAATCTGCCAATTCCGTTATTCAGTTATGTTTTGATTTTGGGTGTAGGTGCGGTGCTTTGTGCATATTACCGACACTGGCGAGCGGTGAACCTGCTTGCATTTGTTGGAACATTTCTGCTTTATGCCGGATGGTTTGAGAAGTTTTACAGGCCTGTTCTGAGCAGCGCCGCAGGTGCGCCCGAGCAGATGGCTATTGCGATAGGTTGGCTTGCAGTTTTTTTTGTAGTGTACCTGTTGCTGCCAATACTCTACGGCTTAGTAAGAAAGGTTAAATCTCAGCAATGGGATGTGCTGTTAGTGTTGGGCAATGCTGCGATTGCATTTTTCTATCTTTGGAGTATTTTATTTGATAGTTATCGAGTTAGCCTTGCTTTGGGTGCGGTTGGCTTGTGTGCGGCGCATTTGATTATGATGGCGGTTGTAATGAGGCGCTATGAGGATGACGTGAATTTGCGGGCTGTTCTTTTGGCACTCGGCCTGTTTTTTCTGACGATTGCCGTGCCGCTTTATTTGAAAATGTATGCGGTTGCGATGGCTTGGGCGGCAGAGGGTGTTATATTAGCAATAATTGGACTTCGGTATAACAGTATCCGGACACAGGTTGGAGCAGCAGTGGCTTTTTCATTAAGTTTGGGCTGGTTGCTTCACCAATTGCCGATGCATACAGAAGCATTTCGAGTGGTGTTTAACCCTGAATTTGGGACGTGGTGTTTTGTTATTGTAATGCTGATTGTGTGTGACTTGCTTTACAGGAAAAATTTGGAATTGTCAGAAGATCTGCACGAATGGATTCCACAAATTTTTTATGGGACAGCGGGGCTGTTGATGTTTGCAGTGGTAACGATGGAGTGGTGGTGGCATTGTGATTACAACTTAGCGAAGAGCGCAACAGAGAATAGTTTCATTAAGGGGATGGTAATAATATTTACTGTGTTCCCGTTGTTGTTTCTTGTTCGTCCGGTTTGCCCACGAGGGGTATTGGCTAAGGTTTTGGCGGTGATTTTATGGACAGTGGGTTCTGTTTTTGCGATGTCTGTATTTCCTAAATTTTACAAAGACAGCTTTATTATTTTTGCGAATGTGGATTTTGGAATAGTTACATTGTTTGTCGGTGGGTTATTTGTGGGGGCACTACTGTTGAAACGTGCGGTTGAGGAAGAATACAATCTTATTTTTGCAGCGTTGTTTGCACTGGCAGGACTCTTTGTGCTGTGGGTATTGTTGACGGAGGAAATATATCTTTACTGGTATTGCAGAAACCGGTTCGCCGAAAGGATAGCTAACTGGATGTTTCTGGCGCAGATGTATATATCAGTAATGTGGGCGGTTTATGGGGTGTTTTTGATGGTAGCAGGTTTTTGGCACAGGAACAGGGTGTTGCGGTATCTGGCACTGGGGTTATTTGCTTTGCTTTTAGCAAAGGTATTTATTTTTGATACCAGTGAGGTAAAAAGCGTGTATAGGATTACGGCGTTTTTGGCGACGGGAATTACACTGGTTGGGGTATCTTATCTTTACCAGTTTTTGAAGAACAGAGGATTCTTTGAGGCAATGTTGATGGAGAGAGGTGGTGATAAATAATTTCCAGGAGTCATCTGCCGAATATGTGGAAGCCGAAACGTGATAATTATATCAGGATAGAGTCGATGCCGGTGCTTGGTTCGGGGAAGCTGGACATTATGCGGCTGAAGGAAATCGCGATGGCAGCAAAGAAAGACTTATGCGAGGGGTAAATATCCGGTTGTGCTGTTAATTTTGCATTGGGTGGATATTGTAAACGTTTGAGCCAATCAATACTTGACAATGCCCGGAAAAGTCAGTAGCTTCTCGGTAGGTACTGCAAACCAGTAAAAAATGAAATCTTATGCCTTATGAAAGGAAGCTTGAGATGTTTACAATGATAGTTGATGTGACGGCCCGGGAGATACTTGATTCTCGTGGTAATCCTACGGTTGAAGTTGATGTGCTGCTTGATGATGGCGCTTTCGGGCGTGCAGCGATTCCATCTGGAGCCAGTACGGGAGCTTACGAGGCGGTAGAGCTTAGAGATAAAAGAGCCAAGCGCTATATGGGTAAAGGGGTATTGGGGGCGGTTAAAAATGTTAATGAAATAATCGGGCCTGAAGTTGTGGGTATGGATGCTACGGCGCAGGAAGAGCTTGATGAGCTAATGATTGAGCTGGATGGCACGCCGAACAAAGGTAAACTGGGGGCAAACGCTATACTTGGCGTCTCGCTTGCGGCGGCAAAGGCGGCGGCGGATTCGGCGGGACTGCCGCTGTACAGGTATCTGGGTGGGTGTGGCGCTAATATACTGCCGGTGCCGATGATGAATATTATTAACGGTGGTAAACACTCCGACAATAATGTGGATTTCCAGGAATTTATGATTATGCCGGTAGGCGCGAAGGATTTTCCGGAAGCACTTCGGATGGGAGCGGAAACTTTTCATACATTGAAATCGGTATTGGCCAAAAAGGGTTACGCTACAAGTGTGGGAGATGAGGGAGGTTTTGCGCCGATGCTCAAAAGCAATGAAGAAGCGCTGGAAGTGATTATGGATGCCATAAAGAAGGCGGGATACAAAGGGGGCAAGGATATCGCAATCGCCCTGGACCCGGCGGCAAGCGAGATGTTCGACGACAAAACAAAAAAGTATAAATTCTTTAAGTCCAATCCAAAGAAAAAGATATCCTCCGAGTCGCTGATTAATCACTGGGCTGGCTGGGTTGATAAATATCCAATTGTTTCGATTGAAGACGGTCTTGCGGAAGACGATTGGAGCGGCTGGACGAAGCTGAACAAAAAAATGGGAAGTAAGATTCAATTGGTGGGGGATGATTTGTTTGTGACCAATACGAAACGCCTTGCCAAAGGCATCAAGCTTGAATGTGCCAATTCGATATTGATAAAACTCAACCAGATAGGGACGCTGACAGAGACATTTGAGGCGATTAATATGGCCGGGAGGGCTGGCTGGAAGGCAGTTATAAGTCATCGGAGCGGCGAGACCGAAGACAGTACTATAGCAGATTTGGCGGTTGCGACGGGCGTGGGCCAGATAAAGACGGGTTCTCTGTGCAGGTCAGACAGGGTGTGCAAATACAATCAACTTCTCAGGATAAACGAAGACCTCGGTCCGGCGGGGCGATATGCCGGCTTTATGTTCAAAGGGCGTTCGTAAGCTGTGAGCCCGGGCGACAGAGATATGCGATGGCAAAATATCCTGCAAACGTTTTTGTTTGTTGTGTTTTTTTTCATTGGTGCATCTGCGGTGAGTCTTTCGATACTTTGTGACGAGTTACTGCAGTATTATGAAGGTGTTGAGGCGGACAAAACAGCGGATGAATTAATAGTTCGGTTGGAATCTTTGAACAGTGATTATGAAATGCTGCTGGAACAATTGGAGAGGGACCCTAATCTTTTTAAGCGTGTTGCTGTGGCTACTTTAGGGATCCGGCCGGAAGATACAGAGACCGTTTATCCCAAAGTAACGCCTGAGCAGTTGGATGTCGCCAGAAAAGCTTTAACGGAAGATTTGAACGAGCAATCCCTTGAGCCGGTAATACCGCTGTGGCTTAGTCGATGCAGTGAACCACGACGACGAAGCGTTTTGTTTTTAGCCGGGGGTTTTTTAATTCTTATTTCGCTTATATGTTTCGGTTCAGCTAAAAGGGGCGGTGCTGGCGAATTGAAGTTACGTAAACCTTAGCAGTTTTAAGCCTTTATCTTCGTCGAGTTTTCGTTCGGCGTTCAGGTTGTTGATTTCGATTATCGTAACTTCCATAATCAGGAAAGTTTTTGCACCTCCGCGAGGACAGCCGACTATTGTCTGGTCGTCTTTGCCGATAGCGGTGTGGATGTGTAGTTTGGGGCCTGTGTCGTCGCAGTATATTGTTCCTGCGCCGAGGACTTCACCCGGGCCGGCGAATTCTTTGAAGTTGCCGACGATTTTTGGTTTTTCCTGTTTTGGGCCGACGACAACGCTGGCCTTTCTAAGGCCGCCGGTAATCAGTACGGCAGCGGATTTGATATTTTCCTTTTTAGCAATTTCTTCGACGCACTCGTAGAGGTCTTCGCCTTCAAATAAACGGGCACCGATTATCCGTCCGGTTTGGCCAACTGCGTATTCCATTTTGCGCTCCTGAGGGTAAAATGTTATTTGATTTTGCGGTGATTTTATCAAAATAGGAGGTAATGGTAAATGCTTAACTTGGCCTCCCAAACGCGAAGTAATGCGTTTGGGGAACCCCACTCAAATTGCTGCTGCAAAAGACCGACAGAAAAATTGGGGGATTGACCTGCGGGGCGGATTTTATTATTATCGTTTTTATTGCCAACGTAGCTCAATGGTAGAGCTCTGGTTTTGTAAACCAGGGGTTGACGGTTCGAATCCGTCCGTTGGCTTTTTTTGTTTATTATCATTTTTTTCGTGGTTCTCGTGATATCTATTAATTATTTTGTGTTATGTTAGAAGACAATAGCTGCGTAGCCGACACTGTCGGCGCTTTTTGCTGCCATCTTGGCCTGCATTATTCTGTTGCTGTTGGTATGTGCGAGGAGAGTACCTTTTGTTTTTCCGAGTTTTTTTGCGGCGGCGACGGTTGCGGCGGCGGCTCCCGGGCCGCAGGCATTTTGGTTATCGAGGGCGTTTGTCAGGAGTTCGTGTGGTTTTATGTTAAGGGCCAAATCGATGAACTGTCGGTCGTTGACCTTCTCGGCCCAGTCGAGCGCCTCGGAAGTTGTGCCCTTTGGAGTAAAGCCATAGCTGGGGCCATAATGGGTCAAATCAGTTGAGCCGATGCAGATAATTTTACGGTTTTCCTTTGAGACGATAATATCGCCGAGTACTTCACCGAGCGATACAGCCTGTTCGGTGGGTGGTGTGACGATGGGCAGAATCTTTGCGCCGGCAAAGAGGTATTGTATGAAGGGGACCTGGACTTCGATGCTGTGTTCGGAACTATGGGCCTGCGGGTCGCTGACGACGGAGGCCTTTTCTAATACGGCATCGGCTAATTCCTCGTCGATAGCTACGTCTCCGAGGGGTGTTGTCCATATGCCTCTGTCGTAAAGGGCGGGCGCCTGTCCGAAATAGCTGTGGCTGGCACCGAGAATTATAAAGGTGTGGACTTTTCCATTTTGCTGTTTTATAGCTGAGAAAACCTGAATGGCCAAAGCGCCGCTGAACGTCCAGCCGGCGTGTGGCACAATGCCGGCAACTACTGTTTCCGGCAGTTGGTTATCCGGTGTGAGCTGTTCAAGAAACTCGTTTATTTCGTCCACACAGGAATCGTGCTGGGCCGGGTAAAACCGGCCTGCGACAATGGGTTTTCTTGTTTGCATTTTCTCCCGCTATTAACTTGCATATACGGCACCGAGCCGGTATTATTAAACTGTAATTCAGATTTGGGTATATTGTAATCGATTGTCAGGGAAAAACAAATGGTATCTGAAAATAAAACGGCAGTAGCGGTGGTAATGGGCAGCGACAGCGATATGGCGGTGATGCAGAGTTGTGTTGATATGCTGGGTGAATTTGGTATTAAGCCGGCGGTGAGGATAATTTCAGCGCATCGGACGGCCCAAATAGCGACTGAATTTGCGCAAAATGCGGCTGAGAACGGGATAAAGGTTATTATTGCGGCGGCGGGGATGGCGGCCCATCTGGCGGGAGCTTTGGCGGCGAAGACAACGCTGCCGGTTATTGGTGTGCCTTTGATTTCCAGTTCCGGGCTGGATGGCGTTGATGCGCTTTTGAGCACTTTACAGATGCCGCCCGGTGTGCCGGTGGCGACGGTTGCTATCGGAAAGGCAGGGGCCAAGAATGCGGCTGTGTTGGCGGTGGAGATTTTGGCTTTGTCTGATGAAGTATTGGCTGGGAAACTTGCAGAGTTTAAGAGGGGGCAGGAACAGAAGGTAATCGAAAAGGATTCGGCTTTGCAGTAAAGTCGGTTGGGGTGAATGGGCAGAATGGGCAAGAAGAAAGACGTGAAAAATTGGGTTTGATTGGGTTTGAATTGGGTTTGTTTTTCTCCCAAATAGCTGTTTTTGACGCAAAAACGAGGTAAATTGGGTTTGTTTTGCATAATTGAGTGAATTTGTAGAGCGTTCTCGACAGATGTAAAGGGGAAATTCGGGGCTCGCTTTTGGTTGCCAGTTGTCAGTTGATAGAAATTCATAGTTC
>Ga0180432_10001072_pt1 | contig 43760 bp, 32 predicted proteins | sample SS_ome_10_FD_132414 | JGI IMG/M metagenome (GOLD analysis project Ga0180432, IMG submission 132414) | Hypersaline lake sediment archaeal communities from the Salton Sea, California, USA - SS_1_MS_2 metaG | ecosystem: Environmental > Aquatic > Non-marine Saline and Alkaline > Hypersaline >... | reverse complement strand
TGGTCGTTTCAGGATTACACACAGGCCTCCGTTTGTCTAGCGTCGAGTCGGCCTCTCTGGAAGTTCTATTCGGTTGATAAAGTGCAAAGCATATCTTGTGTCGGTTGCATACCGCGTTTCACGCAACACGCATCACGCAACACGCAAGACGCATCACGCATCCCCCAACACTCTATCGTACAGATAACGCAACGCCTGGACCGGGTTGCGCTCACGCATGATGACCGTCATCTGCTGCCGATCAATCCGCTCGGCCAGCGACTCCAGCTTGCGCGTCAGGTGGGTGACCGCGTTGAACGTCTCGACCGTGTCGATCTCCTTAGACATCACGTCGTAGGCATACCAGTCAGACGTGTATCCCACCTCCCGCAGGTAGTAGAAGAACTCGACGAACTCCCACAGGTTGAACGCCCCAGGCAGCATGTCCCAGTCCCAGTTGCGGTCGTTGTCGTTCAGGTGCACGTAGAAGAGCTTCCTGGCGCGGGACAGCATGGCCACCGACTGGGCCGGGCGCTCGCCAGCCAGCAGCGAGTGGCCAATGTCCAGCGTGACGCCCAGGTTGTCCGCGCCAACCCCCTGGCAGAAGGCCAGCGTCTCGCCAGCCGAGGCGAGCATGCAGCGCGTGCGGGGGTCATTCCACTTGTACTCGATGCACACGCGGACGTCCCGGTTGTGGGCACAGATGGTATCGAACGTCTCCTCGGCGTAGCGATAGGCGTCCAGATAGTTCATCTCGAAGACGTAATCGTGGCCATCGTTCAGCGGGCAGGTCGAGATGCGCGGCGACCCGACCTCAACAGCCAGGTCCATCGCCCGCTTGAAATCAGCCACCACCTCGGCCCGCTCCGCAGCGTGGGGCGAGGTGAACGAACCCCGCAACCATTTGCCGGTGCGGCGTGAGCGCACGTTGACCGACGACACCCCAAAACCGTGCCCGTCCAGGAGCGACTTGAGCAGGCCCAAGTCACCGAAGTCAGCCGGGTAGCACAACTCCAGGCCATCCAGGCCCTCGATCTGGGCCGCCAGGGCGAACTTCTCTTCCAGCGTGCGATCTGGCTTGTAGGTGATGTAGCGGTTCTTGACACCGCCCAAGAAGGCGGTGATCGCGGCCAGTTTGTTCATCGGAACCTCCAGGAATCAGAAACCAAGGTTTTCATGCGGTGACGGACGCTGCGTCGAGGGACGTTGCGTCCGCCATATCGCCACAAGCCCAGCTTCTCTCCTGATCGAGTTGGCGCAGGTAAGCAATGCCGCGCTGAACCCAGTCCGCCTCCTGCCGCAACGTGGCGGCTTCGTCGTTCAGCCGGTCCATCCAGCATTCGACCAGCACGTTGGTCGCACGACCGGCGGCGCGCACGGCCGACAGCATACCGGGCAGGTCAACCAAGCCCTCGCCCAGGGGACACCCAGAGATGTAGAAACCGGTCCGCAGGCGGGTGATGACGGCGTCCTTGGCGTGCACAGACAGCGCCAGAGGCGCGAGCACCCTGACCGTCTCGGCCACACCGACGAACTTCGTGATCGAGTTGAGCAAGTCCAGGCACACGCCCACCAATGGGTCGCCGACGGCTTCGACGAGACGCGCCAGTTCGGCCGGCGCCAGGTGGAAGTGGTTCTCGATAGCCACGCTGACCCCGGCCGTGCGCAGCGCCGGCAGCAATGCCTGGAACACCGCCACGAGTTCGTCGAAGGCGGGGGTCCAGCCAGCGTCCGTCAGGACGACGCGCAGCAGGCGCGCCCCAAGCCGTTCGGCCACCTCCAGGTTGCGGCGCATGTGTTCAGGGCGGCTGCCCTTGATACCAACCTCCAGGTCCACGCCCAACTCAGCCGCGTGCCCGGCGAGTTGGGCCAGCGTCTCGTCCGGCAGATCGTCCAGCGGCAGATTGTCGCAGATCTGGGCCACCGTGCCCCCCGCTTCGCGCACGCGGTCAAGCAAGGCAAATGCGTCCACGTGACCCGTTCGTATCGCCCAGCGGTATGCGTAGCTGGATACACCGATAGACACGCCCACCCTACTCATCCAGTTGATTGGACGAGATAACGTCGCTATACCAACGCGCGCTCTTCTTGGGAATGCGCTCCCCCGTCTCGTAATCCACCCGCACGATGCCGAAACGTGGTTCGTACCCGTGCGCCCACTCGAAGTTGTCCATCAGGCTCCAGACGTAGTAGCCGCGCACGTCTGCACCGGCCTGGATCGCGTCGTGGACCGCCCGCAGGTGGGCGCGCAGGAAATCCACGCGCCCCCAATCGGTCACGAAGCCATTGGCATCCGGGGCGTCGTTGATGGCACAGCCGTTCTCCGTGATGTATATCTTCGGATTGCCGTAGTTCTCCTTGAGACTGAGCAGTTCCGCGGTCAAACCAGCCGGGTTGACGCCCCACCCCACCTGCGTGCGCCCCCAATTCGGCGCCGAGACCTGCTCGGTGGACAGCTTGAGCAGCCCGCCTCGGTGCGCGAAGGAGACCGCAAACGTCATATAGTGATTCACTCCCAGGAAGTCTATGGGCTGGTTGATCAAGGCCATGTCGCCACCTTGCACGCGCGGCGCGTGCGGGCCGATCCATTCGATCAGTGTCTCCGGATAGCGACCCCTGAACAGGGGCTCCGAAAACAGGTACGCCGACCCCTCCCGCGCCCGCTGGCAAGCCGCGCGATCCGCCGCGCTGTCGCTGGCAGGCTGGTAATGCTGGAAGTCGATCACGATCCCGATCTCCCCCTTGTACCCGCCCTGCCGAAACACCTGCACGGCTTTCCCGTGGGACAGCAGCAAGTGATGGGCCGCCTGGTAGGCCTGGGAATAGTCGGTGATACCGGGGGCGAAAACGCCGTAGGCGTATCCCGCAAACGCAACCACGGGAGGCTCGTTGTGAGTCGCCCACAGAGTCACCCGATCGCCCAGCCGGTCGAACATCACCCGGGCATACTCAGCGAACCAGTCAGCGATGTCGCGGTTGGGCCAGCCGCCCTCGTCCTGAAGCGCCTGGGGCAAGTCCCAGTGGTTGAGCGTGACGTTGGGCACGATGCCGGCGTCCAACAGAGTGTCCACCAGCCGGTCGTAGAAGTCAAGCCCCTGCTCGTTGACGGCCCCCCGCCCTCGCGGGAGCACGCGCGGCCACGAGACCGAGAAGCGATAGGTCTGCAGGCCCAACTCCTTCATCAACGCCACGTCCTCTGGCATGCGATGGTAATGATCGCAGGCCACGTCGCCCGTATCGCCGTTCAAGATCGTGTACGGGCGATGGGTGAACCGGTCCCAGATGCTCTCACCCTTGCCATCCTCGTTCCAGGCGCCTTCAATCTGATACGCGGCCGTCGCCGCCCCCCACAGAAATCCCTCGGGGAATCTAAGGATACTCACACCAATGCCTCCTCATATGATTACGTGAAATGCCGCCAGAGACCTGACACGTTTTCCGAAACCTGTCAGGTCTGTCTGCCTCCCCGTCCCCCTGTCTCCCCTTCCCCTTGTCTCCCCGTCACCTCGTCCATCTCATACGGGCACTGGTACGTCCACCACGGCCCCTTGCTCGGCGGATCGGGTAGCAGCCAGGGCGAGACGCAGAGAACGAACCCCCTCCTCAATCGGCACAGCGGTCGGGCGGTCATCGCGAATAGCCGCCAGCAGATCCAGCGTCTCCGCCAGATAGATGTCCTTATCCGAAACCACCGTCGCTGCCGCGGGCCATCCCCGGTCTGTGTAGTGAAACGTGGCGTGGTTGGCATCCTCAAAGTCGGCCGTGAGGCCGGGCAAGATCACCCGCACGTCGTAGTCCCAACGCTGCGGTATCGCGCCGTTCGATGCCGCAAACACGGCCAGGCCACCCGAATTGAAGCGGACCAGTGTGGCACTGGCATCCTCGGCCGTGTAGTCCGCGACGTCCCGGTGGAACAGGTTCTCCTGCATCGAGCAGACCTGGACGGGCTCCCCCAGGAAAAAGCGGGCCAGATCGAGGAGATGGATGATCTGCTCCAACAACTGGCCGCCACTCTTGCTTCGATCCCGCCACCACCAACTGTGCAGCGAGTTGCAGAAGTAGCGAGCGGTGATGAAACCGTTCCCTGCGATTCCCCGCTCGCGCATATACGCCTTGAGCCACTGAACGGCCTCGCCATGCCGGAACATGAAGCCCACCTGGCTCTTGACACCGCTCTCCCCGACCCAACTCGCCATCGCCTCGGCCAGGTCCATCGTCAGGGCGATGGGCTTCTCGATCAAGAAGTGTGCGCCGTGGCGGCAGGCAAGCTCCACCTCATTGCCGTGCGCGAAGGGAGGCAGGCAGATGTAGACCAATTCCAGGCCGAGTTCCTCGAACATACGCCCGTAGTCCTCGTAGACTTGGGCCTTTCCATCGGCGTACTGCTGGTTGAAGGCAATGGCCTTGTCAACCGTCCGGTTGCAGAAGCCGACCAGGCGCACGGCCTCCAGCGCGGCCAAACGCTCGACGTGCCGGGGGGCGAAATGCCCACAACCGATGATCGCAGTGCGCAGTGGTTTCATACTATTAGCTACCGCAACGCCTGAAGCGGGAACTGAGGCGCAAGTCCCTCGATTAGCTTCACATTCTCAAGCAGGTGTCTGCGCTTCGTGATGCCAATCGTCATGGCATGCACCGTGCCCAATCCAAGGACGTACCGCATCGCGGCGCGCGCGTCCTTCACCAGCCGACCACAGCCCAACACCTTCATGCCGTAGACCGCCTTTCCGGAACCGTACATCTTCTCGATCACCGGCACCACCTCGGAAGGACGTGCGCTCATGCTGGCCCCGGTGTGGTTGATGCGCACCAGCGCCACATCCACCCAGTCTGTCTCCGCGGCCGCGCGCACCGCGCCCAGGCCGTGACAAGAGACTCCCACAGCGCGCACCTTGCCCTGTTCCTTCGCGCGCGAGAGCGCCTCCATCGCGCCGTGGTACTGCCTGGGCCAGTCGGCCTGCGTCACGTAGTGCATGAGCACGACGTCAAGCACGTCGGTGTCCAGCTCCCGCAGAAACCGCTCGACGTCCTGAGTGACTTGCTGGGCCGTTCGTGACGTGGTCTTGGTGCTGACCACCACCTTGTCGCGCGGGATCCCCCGCAGCGCCCTTGCCACGTGGGGATGTGAGCCATACGCGTCCGCCGCGTCCCAGAAGTTGACGCCGTGCTCGTACGCCAGGCACAGCAAATCCGCCAGGCCGTCCAAGCCCAGGGCAGTCTGGTCCGACCTACCCCCCCAGCCGTTCGTGCCGGTTCCGAAAGCCAGACGAGAAACCCGCAGTCCTGTCTTGCCAAGCTCAATGGTGTCCATACGTTTCACACCTCGTCCCAGTTTGAACCGTCCCCATCGTACCACGAAGCAAGGTGCGTGACAACACTGCAAACTCAACGGCTTTCACGAAAGCGGTTGAAATCCGTGGCATACGCCCACCAGTTGTTCAGCTTGCCCTCCCTGCGCCCCGGCGCACGGGGGAGATGGCGCAGCCACCAGCGGTGGTGCGCGCGGATATCGCCTCCGCCCCACTCCTCGCAACTCACCCGGCGGCGCTGTCCGGTCAAGTTCGGATAGTCCAGCCAGTCGTCGCAGGTACTCCACACCGTGCGTGGGTTGCCCCAGTCGTAGTCGCGCTCGCTGCTGGGCGCGAAGTGCAGGTTCCCGCAGGCGGCCCTGCCCGGGGCGACCTTGTCGTACAGGGAGAAACGATTCCAGGCGTGCGTCTCTTCCGCCTCCCACGACCCGTAGACGTGGCGCATGATGGACTCGACCCGGTGCCCAAAGCTCTCAAGCATCTCACCCACGCCCCGCTCGTAGTTGAAGCCCATGGTGACGAAAATGCGCGACGCTCTTATGCCCTTGATGGGCGGAGAGTTGCAGAAATAGGCTCCCCGGCCCGCCATGGTGGACTCCCAGAAGCCAGCGTACGGAAAGCCCCACAGCCACACCTCATCCACGGGCGATTCACCCCGCCCAATCCGCTTGCGGATCTTGAATTCACGCAGGATGCTGCGGTAGTCCACGGCATCGGGCTGGTGCCACCGCTCCAGGCCGTCCCTGCAGCGCAGGTATGAGCGCCCGGTGTAGCGGAAGCCGTCCTTCTTGACCGGGAAGGCGTCCACGTCCTGCCACTCCACGATCTCGTAGCGAACGTACCCGCCGCTGCACTCAGCCAGATCCGCGATGTAGCCGTCCGTCAGCGCACGCGGGTCGTTCCAGCGGCACACCTCGTGCAGCCGCCTGCCGCCCTGCGACGGGAGAATCGGGTCGAAGTTGAGGACAAGGACTCGAGGAGCGGCGTAGGGCGCGGGTTGCTCCAATCCGAATGGTATGGATTCATTTGTTGTCATAGCACATCAGCAAGTGTAAGTCTGCAAGTCTGCAAGTCTGCAAGTCTGCAAATCAGCAAATGAGCAAATCGGCAAATGGGCGCGCCGGCGAGTAGGCCCATGGGTGGGTCAGGGTAGGGCATCGGCGACCGGCATGATGGTTCTGTCGTTCGTGGCGGTGATCTCGGCCTCGAGGGTTCCGCTGGACATCTCCTGCAGCGCAGCGCGAAACGCAGGCAGGCGCGCCACCTCTAGCCGGGCGGTCACGGTCACCTGCGCCGCGAAATCCTCACTCAGCACCCTGCCCCGGTGGTCCGCGATCAACAGGCGAAGACGCTCGAACAAGCTGTACGGCGTCACGACGACGACGGTGTGCGTAGAGACCCGCATCGCCCGGGGCAGGACGGCCAGCACCTCCCGCACGGAATCGCCGTAGGCGCGCACGAGTCCCCCCGTCCCGAGCTTCGTGCCGCCGAAATAGCGCGTGACCACGACGGCCACGTCTCCCAGCCCGCTGCCACGGAGCACCGCCAGCGCGGGTCGCCCGGCCGTCCCCGCCGGCTCGCCATCGTCGCCGCAATGCGCGACGACGGCCGCACCGTGGCCGATCAGGTAGGCGGCGACGTTGTGCGTGGCGTCGGCAAACTCGGACTTGATGCGGGCAACGAAGGCCTTCGCCTCCTCCACGGAGAAGGCCGGCGCGGCTGTGGCAATGAAGCGCGAGTTCACAACCGTGATCTCAGCCCTTGCCTCCCGCGCCGGGATCAGGTTCGTGGATTCACGCCCTATCGCATCGTCCCCTGCCTTCGACCTCGCCACAGAGTCTCCTTACGGTACAATCATCACGACGGCCTAAACGTACACGTATCCCTCCAGCGCGTACGCGTCCCGGCCATCAACCCCGGCGGGCAGCGGATTCTGGAGGGCGCGGCACGTGGCCAGCGCGGCAATCACGCTATCCAGCGCGTCGCCCCCGCGATCCGCCAGGATGTCAGAGCGCACCCCTTGCAGCGGAATGGACAGTGCCCCCGCGGATTCAAGCGTCTGCACGATCTGCGCCCGAGCCAGGCGATGCCTGTCCGCCCCACCCTTGTACGATACATACAGATCAGGCCACCTCAACTTCAGCGTGGAAGCCGGGCAGATCTCCACGACCCACGATCTGCCGGGCACCGCATTCTGCATAGGGGGGACACACACCAGTCGCTCCCGCACCAGCGGAGCGATCACGTCGCGGATCCCGTAGTAGGTCTGGCGGTAGAGACGCAGGTTGTAGGGCGAGAAGGGGGTCTGACTCTCGCGGTCGGTGAGTCGCTTGAGTTCGCGCCCGCCAGCTGCTTCGCGGCACAGACGCCTGAACTCCCCGGCGCTGGCGTAGTCGTCGCCGAAGGACAGGGCGAATTCCTCCCAGTTCCCGTGCCGGAGCAGGGCCTGTGGCAGACCGAACGGGAAATCGAGCCCGAAGGCGCACGCCTCCCCTTCCGCGATAAGACGCCGCAGCGCGGCCAGCGCCCTATCACGATCCCGCCCGGACCCCGGCAAGCTCGCCGCAGGCCGGCATTCATCAATCCGCAGACTGTCCCCCTCAACACTGCCCCCCGCGATCCATATCCTCCCGCCCGCGTCCTGGGCACCGCTGAAATCAACGCCGTATACCCGCCCCTCCCCATCGTGTATTTCCCCCCTCCGTGGTAGTCCCCCTATTGGACCGCGGCCATCTTGGCCGCCTGCCCCCCCCCTACTGCACCACGGCCATCCTGCCCGCCCGCCCCCCCCATCGTGTATTTCTCCCATCCGTGGTAGTCCCCCTACTGCACCACGGCCATCTTGGCCGCCCCCCCTTCCCCATCGTGTATTTCCCCCATCCGTGGTAGTCCCCTCTCACCCCGCTTGACCCAGCGTCTCGACCTTCTCCTCAGTGAGATCGAAGCAGATGTCCAAGCCCGCCAACTCATCCACCAGCCTGTCGAACAGCGGCCCGACCACAACCTGCTCCGGCGTCCGCACGCCGGTGACCTGCAGATCCCCGCGCCCGATCATGCGAGCGACGATTGCACCGGTGAAGGCCGTCGTGCGGGCCATCGAGGTGAAGCCATGCACCTCGTCCGTGCGATCCACCATCTCGACCCGATAGCGACACGGACGCCCGGCCTTCTCGCCCACGGCCTCGACGCGCAAGAGCGTGATGTCCCGCTCGCCCTCCTCGAGCCGTACGCGGGGATAGAGCAGCGCGTCAAGCAGCGCTTTGGGCGACACACGGAGACCAGGCGCACCGACGGACGCACGATCAATCCCCGCAACGCCCGCGTCCACCGCTATCGGCTCCTGGCTCAACAGTCCCATCTCCTTGAGCACCGTCACCTTGGCGGCGTAGCCGGGCCAGCGCACTGTCTTCTGCGTCCCGACCCGCAGGCCCTTCAGGGCGGGCAGTTCCATCAGCCAGGGCAGGAAGCCCTCGTGCCAGGCCTCGCACTCGCCCACGCCGGGGAAGACGAGCGACTCCACGCCGGAGTAACGGGGCACCGGTTGGAGCTGTCCGTCCCTGACGACGAGAGCATCGCTTTCGTATAGCGGCAAGTGCCACCCACCGAAGACGATCTTGTATCCCAACGGAGGAGCTGGTTTCTCCGGAATGCCGCCACAGCGGATGTGCAGTTCGTCGACGCGGTCGAGTTTGCCGGCCAGGAAACGGGCCATGATCTCGGTGAGGCCCGGCTCCAAGCCGCATCCCAGGATGATGCAGACCCCACCGGACGCCGCCTGGCGCGCGAGGCCCGGCAAGTCACTGCGATCGAGCAGGGCGAGGTCCACGAAGGGCCTGCCAGCTTCCAAGGCCGCGCGCATCGCCAGGACGCTCACCGAGCCGGGCAGCGCGCCGACGGCGACGTCGAAGCTGGACAGCAGCCGCGCCGTTGCCGCCTGGTCGCTCAGGTCGAGCTGAGTGGTGGACACCTTGCCGGCGCCCGTCAGTCCCGCCAGTTTCCCCATAGAGCGATCCAATTGCCCCTGCTCCCGATCGCAGATGACGACCTGCGACACGTCGGGATCAGACATCGCGTTGAAGGCCGCCGCCGGGCCCATGAGACCACCGCCCAGAACTAAGACTTTCATGCTCAGACTCCTTTGCACGTTGAGTTAACCACGTTCTCGCGCCAACGACACGGCAACACTATGGACACATCACAGCGCGCCGGCCTATTGCCAGGCAGGCAGATCACGCCAGACCCAGTTCGATCCTCTCTCTCAGAGTCAACAGGTCAATCGCAACCGTGGGGATAGCCCGCACGTTCTCGGGTAGAAAGGTGAGGTGAACCATCTGACGCACCCCATCCAGGCAGAATATCCAGTGAGCGATATCCACTTCACCCGGGTGGCTGCCCAACGCGTGCACCTCACCATCCAAGAACGCCATATACCGTCCCCGGAAGAACGATCTCGCCCTCTCCACATCGGACGTAGGAATCGTGCTGATAATCAGGATCATATTGTGCAGACGACGGCTCTGCCAATGATGATCGCCATCCGACAACGATTCCCGCATGCTGTCCAAGGTGGTGGCCTGGGTATACGTCAAGACGTCAGACCGCAACAGACTCCGCCAAAGAGGTATCGTGATCGCCAGCCGTGGGTCGTCTCCGTGCCCACTGACCAGCCGCGCCAGGTGCCGCTTGAGCAAAGCCTGGACGCCTGGAGCCATCATCAATTTCGCTACGTAGACTCTCGTGCCTACGGCATCCTGCACAAGCCTGTACTCAGCGTGTTCTGGGAGTGCTTTCAGCCGTCGCTCCCCCCTGAGCCTGAACAGCAGAGACTGGGCCATCTTCTCAATATCGTTTGGCCAGGGAGATACCGGTATGCCGATCAGTTCCGCGCCGTCCTCGAGGGCATCGGGACTCGTACGCTCAAGGAGTCCGGCCATGTATGCTTCGTCAGGGGGAATCGGGCCCTCTCGGAAGACAACAACCTGAACGACCGGTTCTGGGTGCCTGGCCATCTGTCTCGGCAAGCGCCCCGTGGGATAGGCCGCTTTGAGGTTGGGGCCGCCACAATTCGGACAGCGATATATGCGCAGCGCGTGCAGTCTGTCCTCATTCTGGCTTGCCCCGTCCAGGCACTTGCGACACGCCACATATCCGCAGTCATAGCATTGATAGCCGGGGAGAATCTCTGACGTCGTGTAGTTCAGTCCCAGCAGCCCCTCATGCAGGCAATAGACCGACACCCACTCTGTCGTCTTGCACTGGCTGCACGCCGTGAAGATCGAATCCAAACGCCTGTCATTCAGATATGCAGCAGTCAGTGGTTCCTGAGCCCGCAACTGATTTGAGCGGTTGTCGCCAACGACGGTGATGGCCAGACGCAACGCGTGTTCGTTGTTGGGATCCAGGTCCAGGACGTTGAATACCTCGTCCAGCGCACTGCGATACCGCCCCTGGTTCTCAAGCCGGAATACGATCTCCTGCAGACCCCCGACGGCCGGAAACGATGGAGTCGGTCGAAATGGACCATCAGTCACGTTGAAGGCATCTGGGGGATAAACGTACCCCCCGCTGGAAAAGGGCTTCTTGCGGGGCTTGTTCAACATATCGATCCTCCGCTCGCTTCTCTCGTGCGTGCTCCAACAATAGCGACAGGTCAGTGCGCCAACAGCCGGCGCGCCTCGTCCAGCGACGGATCCAACTCGACGGCCCGCTGCAGAAACCGGCGTGCGCTTTCCGGCTGGCCATTGGCCAGCAACGCCTGCGCAGCGTCCAGCCACAACTGCCCTGCATTGGGCTGTTGCTGAAGCAGGCGATTGAACAGAGAGAGGGACTCACTGTAGCGCCCAATCCTGTACAGAGCCAGTGCCCTATCGTGCAGGGTGGCGTCAACACCGGGCGCTGCACCCACGCGATCAGAGGCACGTAGTCTGAACTCTCGCTCAAGCGCGCTGCGCAGCATTGTGAAGTCGCTGAAACGGTACTCTAGATGGGACAGACACCCACTGATGATGCTGTCCGGTGCGATCTGGCCATCGTGCACAGCCAGTTCCCTATGCCCATCCCGGGCATAGAAGTCAGACAGTTGCTTGAAGCGCGTGGCCGGGTCTTGGCTCAGTCGAAATGGGAAGGGCAAGCGGCCCGCCAGCATTTCGTAGAAGATGAGGCCAAAGGAATAGATGTCAGAACGGGTGTCCTCCACACCCCCTGCGAACTGCTCTGGCGACGCATACTGCCAGGTCCCCCCGCCCACCCGGGGGTATACGCCTTGAGCCACACGCACGTGATGTGCCAGGCCAAAGTCAGTCACCTTCAGAACGTCCCCCTCTGCGATCAAGAGGTTCTCCGGCTTGAGATCCAGATGCGCTATCTCGCCTTTCAGGTTGGCGAATTCCATGCCCACAGACAACTGGTAGGCGAATTCGATGGCCCTGCTCCCGCCCAAAGGACCCGCCAATCGATCACGCAGACTCGTTTCCGTGCTGACATACTCCAGGAAGAGATAGGGTCGCCCGGCGATCAGTTCGACGAAGTGCGCGGTGACGATGTTGGGATGCGACTCCAGATTGATCCAGACGTCCACCTCTGCCTTGAACCGCTCCAAAATCGTCGCGGAACCCGCAAGTTCGGGCCTGTACGTCTTGGCAGCGTACTTCCGGTTGGTCTCCAGATCCACGACGAAGAATACGACGCTTAAGCCGCCCTGCTTGATACCAAAGACCTTGTATCGGTCCAGCAGGCACTGTCCCAGGCGTGGCAGTCCCTGATATGCCGTCGAGCGCGATGACGCGTCGTCAGCCAGATCTTGACGTTGAGTCGGCACATACGCATCGTTCATGCCCGGCTGGCCTCTGTCTCCTTGTAGTCCGCATCCTCGTCAATCAGGTCAAACTCGACCACGAAAGTCGTATTGCCCAGGGTCAGGCGATCCTGAGACCGCAGTTGGATCTCCTCCCTTATCCCCGCTTCAAGCAAGAACTCCTCGCCCCGGCGGCATACGATGGAGGGGTTTGTCCTGCTCAAATGGCGGTAGAAGTATGCCCCCAGCATCAGTATGATCTGCCCATGCTCCCACGAAACGCTCGGATCGGATACGCGCACCATGTTCCTGGGGCCGCGACCCATGGTGATCAAGGGAGAATTGCTCTCAAGCAGCGCGCGTCGTCCTGCCGCCCCTGCTCGCTTCAGCCGGATACGGCTCTCAGTCCGCTTTCCCGGCTCACTGGACGCGCGCTGATCCTGTTCCGAGGCGAAGAAGACGGTATCCGCGTCCCTGTGCCGCGCCAGCAACTTCGGCGTGTTCTGTTCGCCGAGTCCCTCTATGTCTACTTGAGCGCATCCCAGGTCAAACGCTGTCTTGACACTTCTACCATATCCCAAAGCCTGGTAGAACGAGGAGACGAAACTGATCGCCGCCAGATCGGACATCGCCCGCGACATTCCGATAACGCACTCGACGTGCGCTGCGATGGCTTGCGCCTGCTGCTCAGAATAGCACGCATTGAGCACAACGCAGCGTATATCGTCCCTCAATGTGGCGAACAGGCTGCCCAGAGCCCTGACCGAAACGGGGCAGCCGTCGCCCCAAGCATCCTCCAGGATGATCTCGCTCGACTTGCTGCCGTGGCCGCTGAAATGCACGATGTGTGGCCTGTGGCGCAGAAGGCATTCCTGAATATCTGTAACGCGGACGGCCCAATGCTGCCTGATGTCAAATGCGTCTCGGAACGCGGCGCGACGCAGCCCTTCGTCGATGGCCCGGATTTCCTCATCCAGCTTCAGAGACGTGGTATCCCGAGGATTAGCTGCAAGAAACAGGATTCTGGTCATGCGGGCAACCTCGCCTAGGTGTATCTGAACAACGCCGTCACTCCTGGGTGCACTGCACTGTATTGTACTCGATTTGCAGTCCAGGACAAAACGCTGGACGCAACTGCGGAATCTGAGCCGCGAGGCGCTTGTCAGTGAACCCAAGTTCGTGTATAGTTACCTGCTCTCATCTATCCGCAGTTCCAGCAAACCCACAGGCTGATGTGCCGGTTTACCGATTTGCTGATTTGCCGCTTCGCTCCAATCTGCATCAACTCTCGGAGGGAGAATGGACATCTCTGTGTTCCCAGACGGAGCCGAAATGGGACAGGCTGCGGCAGCGAAAGCCGCCGAGCTTCTCAAAGACGCGATCACCCGCAAAGGGCAGGCCACGTTCGTCGCTGCCACGGGCGCATCGCAGTTTGACTTCCTCGAGGCCCTGACGTCTGCGCCCGGCGTGGACTGGGCCAGCACGACCATGTTTCACCTGGACGAATACGTCGGCCTGCCGGAGGATCATCCGGCCAGTTTCCGTCGCTACCTCAAGGAACGCCTGATCGGACGCGTGCATCCAGGCACCGTGCACCTGATCCAGGGTGACGCGCCCGACCCCGTGGCCGAATGCAGGCGCATCAACCGCCTGATCGCCGCCCATCCGGTTGACGTGGCATTCGTAGGCATTGGCGAGAACGGCCATCTGGCCTTCAACGACCCGCCGGCCGACTTCGAGGCGGAGGATCCCACCATCATCGTCGAGCTGGACGAGGCCTGCCGCCGCCAACAACTGGGCGAAGGCTGGTTCAACTCGTTGGATGACGTGCCTCGCCGCGCCATATCCATGTCCGTGAAGCAGATTATGAAGGCCCGCGCCATCGTGTGCACGGTGCCCGAGCGCCGCAAAGCCCAGGCCGTACGCGACTGCTTCACCGGAGACGTCACGCCCTTACATCCAGCGTCCATTCTGCGCCAACACGAACAAGCCTACGTCTTTCTCGACACCGACGCCGCGTCGTTGCTGGAATAACGAGCACCGAGAAGGCGACCCCGATGATGCGCCTTCCACGCAACACGCATCACGCAACACGTATGATGGAGAACAACTAACTCACGATCATCCCTACACAGAGGCGCAATTCTGATGATACATTACTACCTGGGATTCGACACCGGCGCGACGAAGAGTCACGCCCTCGTCGCCGATGAGTCCGGCCGCGCACTCGGCCTCGGAGAAGGGGGAGCGGGCAACCCTATGGACATCGGCTACGACAGCCTCGCCGCGTTGCTCCGCACCATCACCCAGGAAGCACTGAGCGCCGCAGGTATCAGCGAAAGCCAGATCGCGGGCGCCGGATTCGGCATCGCAGGATACGACTGGCCGTCGCAACGGATGCCCATCCTGCAGGCCATCGATACGCTGGGCCTCCGCGCACCGGTGGAGATCGTGAACGACGCCATCGTCGGCCTGCTGGCCGGGGCGGCCGAGGGCTGGGGGATCGCCATCGTAGCCGGCACGAGTTGCAACGCATGGGGCTGGGACCAGGAGCGGCACATGGGGCGCATGACGGGCTTCTCCTGGCTGGGCGAGGCAGCAGGTGCCCACGAATTGATCCACAAAGCCCTCCAGGCCGTCGCCCACGAGTGGACACGCCGTGGCCCGCCCACCCGGCTCACCCAGGCGTTTGTCGACCTGACCGGCAGTCACGGCGTTGAAGACCTGCTGGAGGGATTGACGCTAGACCGGATCAGGCTGGGCGCGGAGGCCGCTCCGCTCGTGTTCCAGGTCGCTGCCGATGGCGATCCCGTCGCCCACGAACTGATACTGTGGGCCGGGCGCGAGTTGGGCGACATGGCATGCGGCGTGATCCGCCAGCTTGGATTCGATCGCACTGGACCGATCCAGGCCCTCGAATTCGACGTCGTGCTGGCGGGCAGCTTCTTCAACGGCAGCCCACTGCTGGCCGAGGCTATACGGGACACCATCCACCCGGTTGCACCGGGCGCTCGCCTCGTGAGGCTGCACGTCCCGCCCGTCGTCGGCGGCGTGCTGCTGGGCATGGAACAGGCAGGCGCGCAGCCCTCGGCTGTGCGTGAGACGCTTATCGAATCTACGGATGAACTGCTCAGGCTGAGAAACGAGCGCGTGGCACGGCCCACGACGCGACGTCAGGCCGCCTGAAGCCGGCCGAACAACCGCAGGTACTCAGTCAGGTGCCTGGTCGAAAGGAAGTTCTGGCGCACGTGCTCCCGCGCCGCCGCCCCCATGCGTGCCGCCTCGTCCGGGTGCTGTAGCAGATAGAGCGTCTTTTCGGCGCATTCTGCGACCGAATCCACCAGGAAGCCGGTTTCTCCATCCAGCACCTGTAGCGGGATGCCTCCCGCGTTGCCCCCCACCACCGGCTTCTCCTTCCACAGCCCCTCGGTCACCACCATGCCGAACCCCTCGCGGGTCGACTTCTGGACGACCACGTCGCTGACCGCCTGGAAAGCCCCCACCTCCAGCGCGCCTACCCCGTGGAAATTGTGCAGGATGTACACGTCGTCATCCTCTCCGGCGTGGCGGATGGTCTTGTCGAGATAGTACCAGCCCTCGGGATCATCCGACGCCATGGAACCGACCAGCGCCAACTGCACCTCGGGCATCTGTGCCTTGACGATGCGGTAGGCGTCGATCACGCCCAGGGGGTCCTTCCACGGATCGAAGCGGCTGACCTGTGTGACGACTGGCCGCTCCACGTCTATGCCGAAGCGAGCCACGATCTCGCGCGCCTTCTCAAGCTCGATAGGGGCATTCTTCGGCGACAGGGGGTCAATCGTCGGCGTGATGGTCGCCAGATGTTGCAGGGACACCCCCGGACCGACGTACTGCTCCATGGTGAAGATGCCGGCCTCGTACTCGGAGATGAAGGGGGCGAAGAAGTCCCAGTAGGCCGGGTTGGGATGTGAGGTGTCAATGTGGCAGCGCCAGGCCCAGTGGCCGGAGACGCCCCCCCCCGTCCTGGCCTTGTAGTAAGCGAGCAGCCCGGCGGGCTGCGGGTCGTGGACGACGACGAAATCGTACTCGCCCTCAAAGTCGTCCGCGTTCATGCGGTTGTAGCGCTGCCAGATGGCCTTCATGTCGTCGGTGAAGGGGATGTCCATTCCCTGCAAACCGTTGTGACAGGACTTGGTGGCGTTGAAGAACTCATCCGCCCCCTCGATGACCTGCCACTCGGCGTCGAGCCCCGCGTCGCGCATCAGCGGGACGAGCGTGACGAGTATCTCGGCCACGCCGCCGCCGAAGGCGGTGGCGTTGATGTGCACCACGCGCGCTCCCTGCAGTGGCTTCGCCAGTTCCTGGATCTCCGCCATGACATCCTCACCGACGATGGGCGCGTAGTCAGCGAGTTGCTTGCTTTCGACCTCAACCCGTTGTAACATAATAAGATTCTCCTTTCTCCTGCGGACGCAGCCGACCGCAGACGGTCGGAGTCAGTGTCCGCAACGTTCACCTAGGCATTCAGAACAAAATCGAGCAATTCGTCCAGTTCGCACGTGGCCAGCCCAATGACGTGATCGCCGCCGCCGTAGTAGACGTAGACCACGCCGTCCACCACGACGTTCGCGCAAGAGAAGACCACGTTGGACACATCCCCGCGCAGTTCCCAGAGTTCCTGCGGCCAGAAGATCGGCTGCTCTGACCGACGTAGCACCCGGCTGGGTTCCTCCAAGTCCAGCAGACAGACGCCGAAGCGATAGACGTGATTGTCGTCATAGCCGTGGTAGAGCATCAACCAGCCGTGCTCTGTCTCAATAGGCACGCCGTTTGCGCCCACAGACGCACAGTCCCACCAGCTTTCCTCGCGCGGTCCGAAGACAGGCACCATATCGGACTCTTGCCAGGCAAGCAGGTCGTCGCTGTACGCCAGCCAGACCTGGGGCCAGCGACGGTGCAGCGCGGCGTAGCGCCCGTCAGCCGACTCTCCCGAGGCGGATGCCGCCGAGGCCGACCGCTGACGGTCGGGCTGCGGTCGGTGCATCCGCTTGAGACGGCGTGGAAACAGCACGTGATCCTTGTTGTCCTCGCCCCGGACAATGGGGCCCAACCGTTCCCACGTGATCAGGTTGTCGCTGCGCGCGACCATGGGCAGGACACCGCCGCCTGCGTGCGTCGCTTCGCCCGCCCCGTGGAACTCACGCCCGTAGGCCGTATAGGTCATGTAGAACACACCGTCCATCTCGACCACGCGCGGATCTTCGACGCCCCGGGAATCCGTGCCGTCCACCGGCTCCAACACAGGCCGCCGCAGGCGATTCCAGCGTACGCCATCCTCGCTGACCGCGTAACCGATGCGGCTGATCCAGTCCAGGCCCTGAGCACGGTAGAACATGTGGAAGAGGCCATTGTGGTAGAGGACCCCAGGATTGAACACATTGTAGCACTCCCAGTCCGAACCCGGATCGGGGAGCAGAACAGGATTGACAGCGTGACGCCTGAGTAGGGGCGCGGTTTCCGCGCCCAGTTGGGATTTGGGACTTGGGGTTTGAGGTTTGAGCGTTGTCATTCTTCTCCGTCCATTTGTAGGGGCGTGGTCTCCACGCCCGGGAGGTCCGCCGGAGCGCCGTTCTTCGCCTGCGGTGTCTGCTCCAGACAGCGCAGCGGCCTCAGATGAGACGTCCCCGCGTCGGCATCGACCGCGATGCCGAGATAGTGCGCTGGATCGAGCGTGACGCCCGGCCCCAACTCGGCGGGGAACTCACCGCCCTGACCTGCCCGCACCACCGCGAAGCGCACGTGCATCCACATCGTGCGCATCGGCTGGCCACTCCACGTGCCCTGGTAGCCAAGCAGCTCCCCCGCGCTCACAGGGACGCCGACGCTACCCGGTGGAAAGTCCTGAACGACCAACGACTCACCGCCGCTGGTGCCTGCCATATGCGCGTAGACCGACCACACGCTCTCCCCAGTGTGCAGCGGGTCGTCGTGGCGGATCGCCACGCTGTCCGTCCACTCAGGGAGACGCGTCAGCAGGCCATCGGCCACGGCGTAGACCGGCACGCTGTCCACGTTGCCACGGCCAAAGAAATCCAGGCCGCCGCCGCTCCACTGCACGCCAAGCGCGCTATCGGTGGGCAGCAACCAGGGCGCGCCCGGACAAGCGCGCGGTGCTTTGCTACTAGTGCCGCCGCCCACCGGACGATACACGACCGTATGGGCCAGGGAGTTGCTCGGAGCGTAGTTGTGCTGCACGGCTGTCAGCATCTCGGACGTCCAGCGCTCCCGGTAGACCGCATACTCGGGGAAGTAGTGAATCAGGATGAGGGGAAATTCCCTGTCACGGATGGCGTCAACCAGAGGCGTCTGGTCCCACAGACCCGCGCGCGCCAACTGTGTGACCTCGAAGGGCTGGACGACCAAAGCCCGCCCCTGCAGCGTGAGCAGCCCCATGTACTCGTCGGCCAGGACGGGGCCTTCGGCATCGGCCACGATCCCATCCAGCTCGCGTATCTCCTCCCGGAACTCCAACCGCTCGGCCAACCTTCCGCCGTACTCAGTCACCGTGATGCGCATCAATTGCACCACCTGCGACGCCAACAGGACAAGCAGGACGATGCGCAGCCAGGGACGCTCACGGCTGCGGGCGACGAGCGCACCCGCTGCCAGGCTGAGGGTGGCAGACAACTCCAGGAAATAGTTGACGTTCGAACCGATCTTGCCAATCGTCAAGCCGGAGAGCGCCGCACCGACCAGGTACGGCGCTAGCAACGGCCATAGACCTTGCCTCCCCGGAGCGATGAAGAGGGACCCCGCACCGAGGAGTAGCAGGATCGGGGCCGTAACGCATAGCTGGCGCAGGTTCCACTGCAGGCGCTCAATACCGAATTCGTTCACGTTGGCCACCACGACGTGGAAGAAAAAACCACCCCGAGTCACTGTGTTCAGGATCAGCAGAAGAGCCACGGCCAGGCCGCCGACCAACGCCGCCAGGCCAAGCGCCCGTCGCCAGTCGCGCACCAGGAGCCAGACGAAGGCAGCCAGTGGCGCGGCCAGCGCGTACGACTGGCGAGTGTAGATGGCTGCCAGCAGCAACAATCCGGCGCTAATCATGCTCCAGCGTGCGCTGGGCCACCTGACCAGAAAGTACAGGCCGACCAGGCTGCAGGCCAAAGCGAGCAAATCTATGCGCAGCAGAGAGGACCAATGGACTACGTAGGGAACGGCCAGAAACAACAGACCGCTGATCGCGGCCGCTAGGCGATCACGCGTATGCGTGTGTATAATCAGCGCCAGGGCCGCCCCAGACGCCAGGGCGCACGTGGTCGAGATGGCGCGTCCTGCCCAGAAGTTGGGACCAAACAGCCCGACGAAGGGCGTCAGCGTCAGGACGTACAGCGGCGGGTAGTTGGAAATGGTATAGGGAGGCGACGATATGTCCCGGCGGTAGACGCCGCGGATGAACTGCATCCGTTGGACAGACTGCATCTGTTGCCCGGCAACCATGCGCATTGCTTGATCCACGAGTGGTGCCTCACCGTAGTCCAGGGGATAGGGATACGCGACAGACAGCACCTGATGCGCACAGAAGCCCAGCGCCGCCACAGCTAGGAGCAGCAATAGCGCGACGCTTGCCCCAGCTTCCACATGTGGTTCGATCGCGGAGAACAAGCGTTTCATCATCGTTCGTAGCGGGGGCGCGGAAACCGCTCCCCACACACGATCGGGTCTAGCGGCGGGCAGGAAAGACCCGCGCCTTCTTCTCCTCTGGACTTGCCTGCTTCCTCTCCGGAGGCCTTCGTGTCCACTGGGTGGTCTTCGTCCACTCGTGTCCGCAGTGGCAGCACTTGAAGTGATCCTCGCAGGTCTCCTCCAGCACCTGGGTCGGACTCACGTCCTGGCGGAACAGGCCGATGCGCGTCCTCCACTCCGTGCGAGCTCTCAGGTCCGTGACCGTACTCTCCACTAGCTCCCCTGCCCCGGATTTGCCGCATTCAGGGCATTTCGTCGCCCGCTTGCCCAACCACACCAACCACACGTAGGAAGACCCGACCGCCACCAGCAGCAGCGCGCCAAAGGAAACACAGATCAACAAAGAAGGATACAGAACCTCAGCCCACCACATGTATGGCCCCCTCACGGCATGCCAGCAGCCCCACGTGCGGCACGCTCAATGTCCGCGGACGCAGCCGACCGCAGACGGTCGGGGTCAATGTCCGCGGACGCACCATCAATGTCCGCGGACGCGTGATCAATGTCCGCATCATAGGAACGACGCCAGGGCAAAGATAGCCACCTCAAAAGCTATCGTCCGGCTGAATAGCTTCCACGATTGAGGTTCGTTGAAATGCTTGAGGTGATACTCGCCACACCCGATCGCCACGGCGATACCCGCGATGCCCATGATCACCAAAGCTGCTACGCCCACCGCCTGGGCTCCCCTGATCTCGCGGTCGTAGAACCCGTAGGTGATGGCAAAATGGCTATAGATCTTGATGACAATCGCCCGAACGGTCAGGATCTCCAGGAAACTGACCACGCTCGTAGCCACCCACATAGCTATGGCGAGCGCGACCAGCTTGGTATCCGGCTTAATCGGCATACCTTGTTCATCAAACATCTGCAACAACCTCCCACTACTCGCAGCGCATCGGCAGCCAATCTGGCTCGCCCATGACCTGGCTTCGGACGGTCCCCAGATAAGGGGACGGGTCGAGGGCAAACTCGATCACCTCATCTTCTGCGGAGGATTCATCTTCACCCGGCAACAGCTTCACGTCCTCCGGTGAGAACTCATCCTCAGGCGCAAGCCCCACGATCTCGGCGGGGAAGGAGCCATCCGGCTCAGCCGGCACCACGGCGAATTGCACGTGCGCCCAGATCGGGCTCCCCTGTATCCCACTCCACGTCCCCTGATAGCCGAGTAACTGCCCCGCCTGGACAGGAACGCCCTCGCTCCCCGGTGGGAAGTCCGAGACGATGAAAGACTCGCCTGCCGTGCCACTGGCCATATCCCCATAGAACGACCACACCTTCTCGCCGGGTCGCACTGGATCGTCGTGCTGAATCGCCACTCCAGTGTCCCAGTCCGGCCGGCGCAGCAACAGACCATCGGCCACAGCATAGACCGGCACGGTGCCCTCAAGGCCCTCACCCATGATGCCTAGTTGATAGGTCTGCCACCACATCCCCATATCGCCCCGGGTGGGTAGCCGCCACGGGGCTCCCGAGCAGGCATCGAGGCCGGGTGGACCGCTCTCCGCATCGCGCGGACGAAAGACGACCGTCGAAGCCAGTGAGTCGGTGGCCACGTAGTTTTCGACTATGGCCGACAGCATCTCGGGCGTCCAGCGCTCCTTGTACACCGGCCAGTCCATGAAATGATGGATCAGGATGAGCGGGAACTCTCGATTGCGGATACCGGCGAGCAGGTCGGCCTGATCCCAAAGCCCGGCGTTGGCCAACTGCGTGACCTCGAAGGGCTGGATATAGAGCAGCCGGTCCTGGAGCGTCAAGAGCCCCATGAACTCGTCGGCCAGCACCGGTCCGTCCGCCGTCTGGACGATCCACTCCAGATCCTCGAGTTCCTTTCCAGGATAGAGTCGCCACTTCACGGATTCGACCGGGCCTTCCAGGGTGGCCCTCATCAGTTGCCCAACCTGCAGCACCAACAAGAGAAGCATCAGGATACGCAACCAGGGTCGCTGGCGGGTCCACGCCAGCACCACCCCCGCCGCCAGTGCGAGAGCCGCGGAAAGCTCCAGCAAGTAGTTGACGTTGGAGCCGATCTTGCCGACGGCCGCCGCCGAGAGACAACTGCCGACCAGGTATGGGATGAGAAGCGACCAGGTCTTCACCCGTCCAGGTGTGATGAACAGCGACACACTGCCGATGATGAGCAAGAGGTAGGCCGTCTGCCACAGATCGCGCAAATGCCACTGGAGTCGCTCCATGCCGAACTCGTTGATGTTGGCGGTGACGACGTTATAGAAGAAGCCACCTCCGGTGACGAGGTTCAAGACGAGGAAGAGACCCAGACCGAGGCCACCGACCAGCCCTGCCAGCTTGAGGGCCTGCCGCCAGTCCTGCACCAGGAGCCAGACGAAAGCCGCCAGCGGCGCGGCCAGGCCGTATGACTGGCGCGTATAGGCCGCTGCGACCAACAGCAGCGATGCGCCGATCAGCCCAAGCAGTCTTCTAGAGGCGGACCTCCGCGCCTGCCAGGTCACAGGCCAGCGGGCCACCACGTACAGCCCGGCCGTGCTGAGCGCCAGGGCCAGCATATCCACGCGCGCAAGTACAGACCACCCCACCACGTACGGGATGGACAGAAAGACCAGGCCGGTGACGATAGCCGCCAGGCGGTCCTGCGAGTGGGTGTAGACGATCAGCGCCAGGAACGCCGCCGAGGCCAGGGTGGACGCCACCGAGATAAGTCGCCCCGCCCAGAAATTGGGCCCGAAAAGCTTGACGAAGGGAGCCATCGACAGTGGATAAAGCGGCGGGTAGTTAGAGATGGTGTAGGGTGGCGACAAGAGACTGGACCTGTAGATGCCCTGACCGGAGGCGAGACGCACCGCCTGGTCAACCAGGGGCGATTCACCGTAGTCCAGCGGATAGCGGTGGAGAAGCGCCATAGCCATATGCAGAACGAAAATGACCATCGCCACGGACAGGAACACCTGCAGAATGATGCCCGCTCCATCCTCCAAGAAGGCCACGATGAGCCTGCCCCGTTTTTCCTTTGCTTGTTGCTCCATCATTCCCGCTCCTTTCAAGAACGCCACGCCGCGTTGCCCGTTCGTTGTAAGCGCGGATACCGACCGCTTCCGACCATCTGCAGTCTCAGAGACCCCAAGAGGCGTGGATTGTTCCGATTCGTTGGAAAGCCCTTAAGGTCCAAGGAACCGCAGGTATACCGGAGTGCCGTTCGAGAAACCCAGGCTTTGCCTGCGACGGTACTCGCCCAAAACCTGGTTTCGACGTCCATTATAGCCTCTCTCAGCCCTCAGCGCAAAGCCCGACCAGGGATGCTTCAATGAGACTCACCCACGTGTCTGCGCGCCTTGAGCAGCCAAAATCGCGCGATGCAAAGGGACGTTCTCGAGATAGCTGCGGTAGAATTGGCTATCGGATGGGATGAGAGCGTGTTTGCGCATCATCTCGTCATAGGCGCGTTGCAGGTAATCAGCCGCCTCGGTGTGACGGCCATCTGCTTCCAGGGCCAGGCTGTGGCGGAAGAGGATCTCCTCGCTGACGCACTCGATTATCTGCACGAAGCCTAGCGCCCGATAGAGATCCAGCGCCGTCTGAGACGATTCCACGGCCAGGCGAATATGCGCCTTTTGTTGTGCTTCGTCAGCGCTGCACCTGGCCAGTCCCAGGTGTGCCACTGCAGACTCGTGGGCGACGGCTATCTCGTATTGCGGGGTGAGCAGCGGGTTGCCATCCACCAACTGGCGAGCCTGTGCAGCGAGATCCAACGCCAGCTTCAGATTGTCCTCGCCGCCCATCGCGTTGTACAGGATGGCCGACACGAGACGGAGGCCGGCGCGGGCATGGGGGAAAACAGCCTGCTCATCTATCTGGCGCATGCGCTCGAGGGCCTCCAGCGCACCAATCCCGTTCTGGCCGCCCCGTTCCGATGGCGCACCTTCCGCTGTCCGAAGGCGCCATTCCGATGGCGCACCTTCCGCTGTCCGAAGGCGCCATTCCGATGGCGCACCTTCATACCTGCCCAGCACGGCCCCGATCTGGACCACGCGCAGCAGAACGAACATCTCGGCCGGCGTGTTTTCCAAGATCCGTCTGGCTTCCTCCAGCAAGGCCAATCCCCCTTCGTAATCGCCCAGGTAGAGGCTCTGAGTCTGACCGCACAGGACCAGGGCCGTGCCCTCCCCCTCCTGGTAGCCGATGGCGCGGCTGATTTCCAGGCGCTTCTGATGGTATTCGGTTAGCAAGCGGTAATAGTCGCCCCTGCGCTCAGCCTCCAGGCCAAACTGATCCAGCAGATGCACCTCGGCGATTTTGTCGTCCAGTGTCTGGCAGATAGACAGCGCGGCCTCCAGATACGCCTTACCGCGTTCCGGCTGGTCAGTCCAGCTATAGAGAGTGCCCAGATTGATGAGTATGTGGGCCTCGTAGCGCCGGTCCTCCAGTTGTCGGGCCAACTCGAGGGCGCGTTCCCCGGCATCTTGCCACCTCGGGTCGTCCAGGAAGACACGCTGATTGGCCAGAGCGAACAGGGCCTGCATCTCACGACGTTGGTCCCCCACCTGGCGGGACAATGCCAAGGCTTCCTCAGCCATTGAGATGCCTGTATCGATCCGCCCCCTGCTCTGCCAGTGCGTCATCATGCCAAACTGCTGCAGCAACGCGTCAATTCGCCATCCCGGGTCGTCACCCAACTGTCCCGCCAGTTCAAGCAGAGCCTGGGCGTCAGCGCGCTCCGACTCCATTCGGCCCATCAAGCGGAGCAGCGTGCTCCGTCCACTAAGCACCTCAAACCGCTGGGCACGGATGGCATACAGCCGATCTTCGTCCGAGGCCTGGCTCTCGATCAACTCTCTAGAGGCGGGCGTCCGCGCCCGCTCCGTCAACTCTCTAGAGGCGGGCGTCCGCGCCCGCTCCGTCTCATCCAGCAACTCCAGCGCACGGGTGTAATGCTCCACGGCCTCGGCGTTGGCATAGATCCCCTGGGCCCGCTCGGCGGCTTGAAGCGTGTAGAACAACTCCTTCCCGGGCTTGCCAGCCCCGCGATAGTGGTATGCCAACGGGCCAGCGTACTGGGGCCAGATCTCGGGCGACAGGAGGTCTTCAAGGTACCCGGCCACCTCGAGATGATAGGCGACCCGCTGGGAGCTGAGCAGGCTGTCGTAAACCACACCGCGGATCAAGGCGGAATTGAAAGCATATTCCATTCCCAGCTCGGGCACCCGCCCGCGCTCGTGAATCAGGCCCGTACGTTGCAATGCCGTCAGATGCTCTCGCAGTCCCTCCGCTGGAGGCGGAGGGAGAGTCTTTCCGCCAGCACGGCGCGGACGTTGACCCCGACCGTCTGCGGTCGGCTGCGTCCGTCCGTCCAGAGGTGGCGAGATTGCATCGGAGGCCAAGGCGCGAAGCACGTTCCACCAGAACACCGTCCCGATCACAGCAGCCATCTGAAGCACATGCCGTTCCTCAGGAGACAGGCGATCCACACGCGCCAGCAGGAGGCTTTGCAGCGTATCCGGCACGTCGAGCGTAGTCACCGCCCGCGTCGCGCGCCACCCGGCCGTCTCGGCATCCCACACCAGCACCCCCTGTTCGATCAGGGAATGAACGAGTTCCTTGATGTAATACGGGTTGCCCTCTGACCTGGCGAGAACGATCTGCCGCGTCTCCTCCGGCAGCGCATCAGGGCCGATCAAGTGATCAATGAACTCGCCTCCCTGGGACTCAGTCAGCGGAGGGAGCGCCAGGGTAGTCACCCGGTGAGGATACGCTGTCTCAACGCGATGAAGGAATTCCCAGACAGGCGAGGTGCGGTCTGGACGAGAGACGATCAACCAGAGCAGCGCTTCGTGATCACACAGAGGCAGGCAATACTCCAATAAGCCCAGCGAGGTGGTATCGGCCCACTGGGCATCGGAAAAGGACAAAACCAGTGGTCCACGCTTCGCCATCGCCTCCACCCAGCTCCGCAGCGTGAAGAAGAAGCGCTGGCGCAATCCTTCGGCATCCAGGTGTTTGACGCGCTCGGCATAGGCGTCCTCCAGCGGCAATGAGAGAAATGTCGCCAGGTAGGGATAGTGCTCGTCCACGGACGCAGTGGGCGTCGTGCCAGCAACATGCTGGCGGTCCGTTGGTCCAGACGTACCATCATTATCCGCCGAATCACCCCACAGCAGTCGAGCCTGACGGTACAGCCGATCGCTGGCCTCCGCCGGGGACTCCGCCTCCCCGACGTCGAGCCAGTGGTAGAGGATGCTGCGCCACACAGAGTAGGGCCATGATTGGCTATAGGAGCGGCACCGACCGCGCAACCACGTCAAAGCAGCCGGCGGCGATCTACCCCCGGTGTGGGCTTCGGCCAACAGCGCGCCACGGCGAATGAAGTGCTGGCGCACGGTAGTCACCAGGAAGGACTTACCCATGCCCCTGTCTCCCGTCACCATGGCGATCCCACCCCGGCCATCGTACAGGTCCTTGACACAGCGCTTGAGTGCCTCGAAGGCAGCGACGCGCCCGATCAAGACCGTGGGCAACTCACGGGCTTGCAGGCGTTGCGCACGCTCAGCGTCGGCCAGCGGGGCGAGCGGACGATAGATGGCCACCGGCTGGCCCACACCCTTGACCGTGATAGTGCCCAGCGGTTGCCACTCGAACCGCGACTGCACCAGGCGATACGTGTTCTCACTGACCAGGACAGTGCCCGGCTCGGCGGCTGTCTCCATTCGCGCGGCAAGGGCAAGCCCGGCCCCCATGGCCGTGTCTTCGCTGTACTTGCGGCTGTCCCCCACGCTCCCGACGATCACTTCCCCCGTGTTCACGCCGACGCGCAGCAACAGGTCAATACCGTCCTGCTCAGCCAGTGCGGCAGCGTATGGGGTGAGCGCCCGCTGCATGGCCAACCCGGCCAACACGGCGTTTTCCGGGTCGTCCTCGTGGGCCGAAGTCGCACCAAACAGCGCCACCAGGCCATCGCCTCGAAACTGGTCCACTCTGCCTCCAAAGCGATAGACCTCAGACTCCAGGATATGGAGGACACGGTTCATGATCTCGACCCAGGATTCGGTGCCGATCCGCTCCAGGAGATCTGTTGAGCCGCTCACATCGGCCAAGACGACAGTGACCAAGCGCCGTTCGCCGTCCAGTTGCACGGGTGGTACGGGCGCGGATACCGCGCTTGGCCGGGTGGATACTTCGGCCTCCGCAGGCGCAGGCGGCTGCGGCGATGGCGTCAACACCGGCTGCCTGGCCAGCCGCTCGCCACACTGGCCACAGAAACGGAACCCGGAGGGATTGACGAAGCCACAGGCAGGGCACACCGTCGCCAGAAGCGTGCCACACATCCCGCAATATGCCATTTCGGGTGGGCTTTCAAAGCCGCAATTCGGGCATCTCATCGCAGAGTGGTCGTGGTGGGCGCGCGGAAACCGCGCCCCTACAGCCCCCAACAGGCGACCACAGAGATCGCCACTACGGAGGCGTGTTCCCTCAGACGAATGGGCCGCCGGATACTGGAAATCGCCCCCATCGTAGGGGCCGGCCTTGTGCCTGCCCCCGCCAGGCGGGCCTTGTCCTACAACACGTCCAGCGCCCGGCGAAAGCGCTTGGCCAGCTCCTGCAGGATCGCGACGGCCATATCCACGTCTTCCTTCAGTATGGCCAGGAAGTCCCAGCGGGTGAGGGCCAGACACTCAGTGTCTTCGGTGGCGACGACCGAGGCTGTGCGCAATCCACCATCGAGCAGGGCGAGCTCGCCGAAGAAATCTGTCGGACCAACGGTGTTTACCACGACCCTTTCACCATCGGCGCGCTCGCGCACCACATCTGCCCCACCCGACACGAGTAAGAACAAGCCTTCACCCCCCGTGCCCTGGGTCACGATAGCCTCACCGGCCACGTAGGTACGTGCATATAGCTTCTCGCCCAATCGCTCCAATTGGCGTCTCTCAAGGCCTCGAAACAGGGGTACCCTGCTCAAGAAAGCCGTGGTCTGTTTGCCATCTGTCATTCTCTCCTCCTGTCCAGGCGGGCGCGGTTACCGCGCCCCTATGTTCGCAGCACCATCTCTCTAGCGGGCGCTACCTTTCACTTGATATAGTCCAGATAGCGGCTCTGGCGCTCCAGGATGGTGTCCAGCGCCTGTTCGGCCGCCCCGACGCTGTGAACGACCGGGTCCACAAGAAGGGCTTGCAAGACAATCTCGCGCGATCCGGTCAACACCGCCTCTGTCGTCAGCTCGTGGACGGCGACCTGGTTAGCCAGCAGGCCCGCAAAGCCCGTCGGCAGCGCTCCCAACTGGACACCGTGCACGCCGTCTGCGTCGACAATGGCCGGCACCTCGACAATCATGTCCTCCGGCAGGTTGGTGATCAGCCCATCGTTGGGTAGGTTCACGGCCAGTTCCTCATGATGTGAATCCATGAGAATCCCCTCCATGATCGGAACCACCCGCCAGTACTCCTCCTCAGGCGTGCCCTCGATTCTCGAATCCGGAACCTGCTCCAAGCACCACGCCTTGTATGTGGCGTAGAAGTCCAAGATCCCCTTGTGATCAACCACCTCGTGCGCCCATTGGATATACTCGCCAAAGTGACTGTCCGTCGTTATGGGCAGGTAGCCAAAGCGCTTCAGTATCTCCATGAACAAGCCCCGCTCCGGCCAGCCCTCGAAGTACGCGGGTGCCTTCTCGCGGACATCCAGATACGCGTCCGCACCTGTGTCCTTGTACGTGATCTCAAGAAGCACGCTGAAGTGATTCAGCCCGCCCGCGCTGAAGCGCAGGTTCGCCAGGGGAGTATCCAGCATACGGGGCAGGTGCATCGGCAGCGAGGCGACCTCGTGGCACAGGCCGATCAGCTTCAGGTCGGGATACTTCGTGTTTACCGTGTGACAGATGCGACTCATCGGATTGCTGAAGTTGATCACGTACGCATCCGGACAGATACGGCCAATATCCTCGCAGATGTCCAAGATGGGCGGGATAATGCGCAGCGAGTGGAACAGCCCGCCCGGGCCGCCGTTTTCTCCATAGACCTGGCGAATGCCGTACTGCAGGGGAATCTGCCAGTCTTGCTCCCACAGTTCATAACGATCTCCGACCTCGATGGAGATGATACAGAACGTCGCGCCCTGCAGCGCCTGCTCGCGCGAGGTGGTGGCGACGAGTTCGAAAGGCAACTTGCGTTCCTGGATCACCCTTCGCGCGATTCCTTCCACCTTGCCTAGGCTTTGAGGGTTAATATCGTGCAGGACGATGGTACTGCCCGCCAATGCCTTGCTGTTGAAGATATCGCCCAGCGTCCCGAGTCCGAACATAGCGCTGCCAGCACCTATCAAGACAATCCTATTCTCCATTGTGAGATCCTCCTATGTAATGTGGTTTTGGTTTATGCGCCGGCTGCCAACTGCTCCCGACTGCCCGCAGAGGGGAACAGTGGTCGGCAAACAACAGCGACTTCAGCCATTCGCAGCGATGGCAAATCAACTGAAGTCGCCACAATCACTCGTATGCCGCTTGCGCGGTGTCAGAGCAGGAGCGGACGCAGACATCCGCCTCCAGAAGCAGAGAGGAGCGGACGCGGACGTCCGCCTCTAGAAGCGGGCAGGAGCGGACACAGACGTCCGTCTCTAGAAGCATAGGGGCGGGTGATTGCTCTACCGCTCTTACACCCCCCTCAGTTGCAACTCCTCGGCCCGATGGCAGGCGACGAAATGATCCGGCTCGAGTTCCCGCCACTCCGGTTCCTCTTTGCTGCAGATGTCCACGGCGTAGTTGCACCGTGGATGGAAATAGCAGCCCGGCGGCGGATTCGACGGATCCGCTACGTCACCCGGCATCACGATGCGCTCCGACGCATACATCGGGTCGGGCTTGGGCACCGCGGACATCAACGCCTCGGTGTACGGATGTAACGGGTTGTTGTACAGTACATCCGACCCGGCCATTTCCGCGATCTTGCCCACGTACATCACTGCCACGCGGTCGGAGATGTGTTGCACTACGCTCAAGTCGTGGGCCACGAAGACGTAGGCCAGGTCGAAGTCCGCCTGCAGGTCCTGGAGCAGGTTCAGCGTCTGCGCCTGGATGGACACGTCCAGCGCCGAGACAGGCTCGTCGCAGAAGATCAGGCGCGGATTGAGGGCCAGGGCGCGGGCAATGCCAATGCGTTGCCGTTGGCCGCCCGAGAACTCGTGGGGGTAGCGGCGCATGTGTTCCGGCCGCAAGCCCACGCGCTCGAGGAGCCGGGTGACTGTCTCCTCGACCTCAGGCCCCGAGCCCATGCCGTGGATCTCCATCGGCTCCGAGATGATGTCGAACACGCTCATCCTGGGATTCAGGGAGCCTACCGGATCCTGGAAGATCATGGCGATCTCCTGGCGAATCAGCTTCATCTGATCCCTATCCATCTCGCGCAGGTCCACCACCTGCTCAGTGCCATCCGAGGAGAACTTCGCAGTCTTGAAGCGGATATCTCCAGAGGTAGGCTCATACAGGCGGATGATGGAGCGGCTAGCCGTGGTCTTGCCACAGCCACTCTCGCCCACCAGCCCCAGCGTTTCGCCCCCACGAACATAGAAGCTGATATTGTCCACCGCCTTGACGTACCCCACAACCTTGCGGAATAGACCGCGATGGATGGGAAAGTATTTCCGTAGCCCTTTGACCTCCAGTATGACGTTGTCGTCGAGCCGCGACTGGCCCGCTGTTTCTACGTGTTCTTGCATCTCCCTCACACCTCCTCGTACAGCAGACAACGTGCCCAGTGGTCCTCTCCCTCTACCTGCGTCCACGACGGCGTGATCCTATCGCACTTCCCCGGCATATAGTCCGGACAGCGCGGATGGAAAACGCACCCCGACGGCAGGTTGAACGGGTCAGGCACCATGCCCTCGATAGAAGCCAGCCGCTCCCGGCTCTTCGTGCCCACATGGGGGATGGACTTGAGCAAGGCGCGCGTGTATGGATGCTTGGGTTCGTAGAATAGCTCAACGGCGCTGGCCTTCTCCACGACCTTGCCCATATACATCACGACCATGTCCTGGGCCATCTCGGCAACGACCCCCAGGTTGTGGGTGATGAACATGATGGCCATGTCAACCGTCTCCTGTAGCTCGCGCATGATGTCCAGAATCTGTGCTTCGATGGACACGTCGAGCGCCGTCGTCGGCTCGTCGGCGATCAACATCCTTGGTTGACAGGAGAGCGCAATGGCGATCATAACGCGCTGCCGCTGTCCACCGCTCAACTGGTGCGGGTAGCTGTCCACGCGCTCATTCGGTTTGGGTATCCCCACCCGCCGCAGCATGTCTATGGCGATTTCACGGGCCTCGTCCTTGGAGACTTGCCGGTGTGCCTGGACGGCCTCCTCTACCTGGGTGCCGACCTTGCGGAGGGGCGTGAGCCGGTGCAGACTGACCGCCTCGAAGATATGGCTGCCAGCGGTGTATACAGGGGTGAGGGAGCTCATCGGCTCCTGAAAGATCATGGCGATCTCGCCGCCACGGATCTGCCGGATGACATCGCCATCGGGATTCAGGTCGTTGACCCGGATCACGTCGGTCACCTCGGCCCCGTTCGACTGGACTTTGCGGTGGTAGAAGATCTCCCCCCCTGTGACCTTGCCGGGCTTGGGTACCATGCGCAGGATGGCCCGGGCGGTCACCGACTTGCCGCAGCCACTCTCGCCGATCACTCCCAGCGTCCGGCCTACCCTGATATTGAAGGTAGCGCCATCCACGGCTTTGACGATGCCATCCCGCACGTCGAACTGGACCTTGAGATCCTTGACCTCTAGCAGTATGTCGTTCTTTTCGCTTGTTTCGCTCATCACGTAACCCTCCTACTTGCCGCTATAGGGGTCAATGGCGTCCCGCAGTCCGTCGCCCAGCAAGTTGAAGCCGAGGAGGGATATGAGGATGAACGGGACGGGGAAGAGAAGCCAGGGATGGAAGCGTATGTCCCGCACGTTGCTGACCTCGTTCATCAGTACCCCCCAGCTCGTGAGCGGGGGACGCAAGCCCAGCCCCAGGAAACCGAGAAAGGCCTCGGACTGGATCATCTGAGGGATCATCGTCGTGGCGACGACGATGATGTGGCTCATGGTGTTGGGAATCAGGTGCCGGAATAAGAGCCTCCGGTCGCTGGCCCCAAAGCTCTGGGCGGCCAGCACGAACTCCCGCTCGCGGAGGGAAAGCACGAGCCCCCGTACCTGCCGGGCCAGATTCCCCCAATAAACGAACGCCAGGATGATCGTGAGCCCGAAGTATATCAAGATCGGGTTCCAGGTATCGGGGATGATGGCCGCCAGCGCCATGAGGATGGGCTCACGGGGGAAGGCCTGCAGGAACTCGGTCACGCGCATGATGAGCATGTCCACCCCGCCACCGTAGTACCCCGACATCGCGCCCAGCGTGGCCCCGAAAATCAGGGTGAGCGCCTGGCCTGCCAGGCCAAGCACCAGGGAGAGGCGAGCGCCGAAGATGATGCGCGAGAGGACATCGCGTCCCAATCCGTCAGTGCCGAAGACGTAGATGTGCGCCTCCGGGTCGTTGGGATCGGTGCCAAAGAGGTGGATGTCCATCGGGATCACACCCAACAGCTTGTAGGGTACGCCGCGCACGAAGAAGTGGATAGGATAGCGCCTGCTCTTGTCAGGCACGAAGGTGCGCTTGAACAGTTCCTGATCGATCTCTTCTGTCAAGCCGTACACGAAGGGCCGCAGGTGGAACCTGCCCTCATCGTCCATGAAGTGAGGGAACTGAGGTCGCGCCTCCACGTAGTCCGACTCCTGATTGACGAGATAGGGGCTGAAGAACTCGGCGAAAGCCACGCCGATGAAGTAGGACAAGACGACGATGGCCGCACCGACCAGAGCCGCCTTGCTCCTCTTGAATCGCCACCACACTAGGGACCAGTAGCTCTGACTCAGTTGCTGCTGCTCCTCGGGGGACTCTGCGGACGTTGATTCCGACCGTCTACGGTCGGCTGCGTCCGAGGTTTCAGGTGTTCTATCTGTGTCCATAGTCTCTACCTCCATTGGCAGCCTACTCAAGCCGGATGCGCGGATCGAGCCACGCCAGGCCAATATCGGCCAGCAGGTTTCCAAGCAGCGTTAGTATGACCAGGAAGGTCAGGCAGGTGCCTGCCATGTAACTGTCCTGCACCGTGAGCGCCTGGATGAAAACCGGGCCGATGGTCGGTAGATTGAGGATATAGGCCAGCAACATGTTGCGATTGATGATCCCAGGTATGTGTTCTGACCCGAAGATGACCACCAGCGGGTTGATGGCAATGCGCACGGCGTGTTTCCAGATCACGCTGCGGTTCTTTAGCCCGCGGGCGCGGGCTGCCTCGACAAAGGGCTGCCCCAGCGTGTCCAACAGGTTAGCCCTCATGATACGGATCAGGCCCGCGGATCCGGTTATGCTCGAGATCAGGGCGGGTATCCACAGATGCTTGAGCAGATCCCACACCCTCGCCAGGCTCCAAGGGGCGTCTCGGAACTCGCGGGAGAACAGACCGGTGATGTCCGCATCCAGGACCACGACGGCAAAGAACAAGATAAGGAGGGCCAGGAGGAAATTGGGCATCCCCATACCAATGAAGGCAACGGCGGTCATAATCTGATCCCCCAGGGAGTATTGATTCACCGCCGAATAGACCCCTATAGGGATAGCCACAATCCACATCACGGCCGTAGCGAACAAAGCCACGACGAGCGTCATCTGCAAGCGCTCGCCGAGAATGTCCTTCACGGGGCGTTCAAACTGAAAAGACTCGCCGAAATCCCCTGTCACAAACTTGCTGGCCCACATCCAGTAGCGCGTGAGGAGCGGCTTGTCCAGACCGTACTTAACCCGATACTCCTCGATGCGCGTTTCGGCGCTCCTGTCGCCTCGCTCTGACAGTTCCGCCAGCTTCTGATCCATGTAGTCGCCTGGGGGCAGGTCTATGATGAGGAAACTGACGAAGGAGACAAGCACGAGCATGATCGCGGCGTAGCCAAGCCGACGGACAAGGTAGGTGATCATATCGAACCTCCTGTGGCCATATAGTGTGGCGGGCGGGAGAGACCCGCCCGCCACGCGTGGCTAAAGCACGCTATTGCTCGATCCAGTACTGCGACGGATTCGTGTTGCCAGGGCTGCCGGGGGCCCAGGGGCCCAGGATGCCGAACTCAGGCACGTTGTGGACGTTGTTCTTGACGACCACTGGCATGGGCTGGTCGCCCGCAGCGCCGAGTGTGAAGGGCCCTTCCTCCATGTGGATCTTGATGGCCTCCCACACGATCTCGTGCCGCCCCTCGACGGTGGGCTCAGCCATGCCCTTGTCGTAGAGGGCTTGAAGCTTGGCGGCCGGGCTGTCAGGCTCCGGCTCCCACCCTTCCGCACCGCCGGTCTGGCGCCACTTGCCCTCCATCGGCCAGGAGCGCGACCCCTCCCCACCACCGCGCAGCGGGAAGATCCAGTCCGGGTATGTCCAGATGTCCACCTCAGAGGCGTGGCACCCACGCAGCATGAAGGTGCTCTCTTTCTCCCGCAGGCTGGACTCGGGCGTGCCGGACACCATGTTCAGAGGCGCGACGTCCACGCCAACGGCGATCAAGTTCTCCTTGAGGGTCTCCGAGGCCGGGGTGTCGATCTCATCCCTGGCCCACCCGGTCATGTCGATGACCAACTGGAAGGGCTTGCCGCTGGGCAGGTCGCGCCACCCATCGCCGTCCTGGTCGGTGAAGTTGGCCGCCTCGAAGTATTCCATGGCCTTGTCAGGATCGTATTCCGTGTCGGCCTGCTGCCATGCCTTGAACACCTCCAGGCCCTCGGGGCTGGCGAAGTGCCAGGACTGGGGGCTGATGGTGGCCTGCTGCGGCGTGCCGATGCCACCCCAGGCGACGTCGATGATGCGCTCCCGATCCATCGCGACCGACATACCCTTGCGGAAGTTGGAGTCCCTCAGCAAGTCGCGGATCTCCTCATCCGGGACGTAGTCTTGGTTGATGATCCAACCGGGCCAGGCACCCGCGCCGTTCATCCAGCCCGGCTGCAGGTGATAGTCGCCGGCCTCGGCCTGCTCGGTCAGGAAGGGGATATCGAGCGGGTTGTTGGAGCCACGGAAGTCGATGTCGTACTTGCCCTGTCCCAACTGGAGGATCCGCGTCTCCCGATCCGTCACGATATCGTCCTCGACGTAGTCGATGTACGGCAGCTGGTTGCCCTCGGGGTCCACTTTCCAGTAGTAGGGGTTGCGCTCGAAGGTGATCCGCTCGCCGGGGATCACGTCGGAGCAGCACCATGCGAAGACACACGGATAACCCGGCGTCTCCCAGTACTTGTCGGCCAGCTCGAGGTCGTCGTAGGAGGCATCGGAGTTGTAGGTGGGGTGGAACTCTTTAAGGTAGTGGGCGGGCTTGAGAATGTTCATGCCCTCCCAGAAGCCCTGCGCCAGCGTGTAGGGGGTGACCCAGTGGGGGGAGTCCCACTTCATGACCATGGTGTAGTCATCGGGGAACTCGACGGTCATGGGGGTGTTGTCGGTGTTGAATCCGTACCAGGGAACCGTCGACACCTTGTAGTCCTCGTTGAGGGCCATGTCCTCCCACCAGAACCTCAGGTCCTCCATATCGAAGGGATCACCGTCGGACCACTTGACGCCCTCGCGCCAGTGGAGGATGAGGGTATTGCCGTCGTCCTCGAACTCCCACTCCTTGACCAAGCCCGGCTCGTAGCCGGTGTAGTCCGGCTTCCAGCGAACAGGAGGCTCGTACAGCGTCATCTTCATCTTGCCCACGTCGACTGCATCGTCCAGGTGGTGCCACGTTCCACCGTACTCACCGATGGACTCCACGACCGGGACGGTCAGCACGTCCTTGGGCAGACGCTCCTCCAAGGGCGGCAGCTCGCCGGCGCGCACCATCTCTTGCAGCATGGGCGACTCCTTGGCCGACGCGATGTCCGCTGTGGGGACAGGGGTTGGCGCCTCTTCCTCAGCCTCGATAGCAGCGGGTTCCTCCTCCTCAGCAGGAGCTTCTTCGGGAGGAGCCTCGGTGGGGGTCGCCGCGGGGCCACAGGCGGCCAGCGCGATGACCAACACGATTAACAGGTTGAGTAGCGTAAGCTTACGCATTCTCCTTCTCCTTTTCTCTCGTAGTGAAACCGAAACAGGGTAAGCAACACATTGTAGACGGCAGTGGACGTACAGCAAGACTCACATATCCTTCCAGAAAATCACCTCCCTTCAGCGATTGGACGTCTCTCTGCCCGACGTGTGGGAACGCGGTTTCCGCGCCCAACGCACCATCAGAATGGCGCCTCCTTAAGGTATTGACTCCTTAGGGCATTGGTGCGCCATCAGAATGGCGCCTCTGTAGGGTGTCGGTGCGCAGTGATCGCTCAAGACGCCCTATGGCGAGACCATACCTACACTCGCTGTCCGTTTATCCATCGTCTGCACCGACCGGCGGTGCCTGGAGATGCTCAGTTAGGCGCGGACACTAACCGTGCGTCCGATGGTACACGCGACGGCCGCTGATGACGCCAACGTAATCAGCCGTGCGCCGTACAATCTCATCAATAGGCGTCGGCTCGGCAATCGCTGCCTCAACCATCGCCTGCAACTGCCGGGAGACTCTGAAGTACTCAGGGATGGGCGACCGCGCCCGCCCGGAGACAATCATCTGTGGCACCAGGGCAAGCAGCGGTTCGGTTTCAGGATTGAGAAGAGATTCAAAGGACCGGCAGGGTGAGTCCTGCAACATGGAACAATACAGATCACCGATCACTTCGGGGTTGATGGCGGTTTTGAGGACATCCATCACCAGCGCAGGGCGTCGACATTGCCGAAGGATCACGTAGCTCGTCCCGCCCACCGTCGAGACTGGAGAGCTTCCCGGTGCGGCCGGCAGCGCCACGCAGCCGACGCGCTCCATGAACTCCTCCTTGGCCCACCCGGCCGTATCCAGGATGACACCGGTTTCGTAGCTGCCACCGAACGCCATGGCCACCCTGGCACTGCCAAACAGCCAGGGAACCGTATCCGACTTGTAGTTCACCACGTCGGGCTCGCTGACGCGATGCAGGGTCACCAACTCGCGCAGGAACTGGAGCGCGCGCCGAGTGGCAGGTGCGTCGAGCACGACGGTCTCCCCGTCGAAGACCCTCCCCCCGGCCGACCAGACAAAGGGCATCAGGGTGTACACGGTTGCCTCCCCCGAGGTTGTCCCCGCGGGGAATGCAACCGGGCACAGCAAATCGTACCGTCCTCGCACAGAGGGCTGAAGGAAATGCCGGGCTACGTCCAGCAAGTCATTCCAGTCCTGTGGTGGCTCCAGTCCCTCTTTGGCAAACCAATCCTTGCGATACCAGAGCAATGACACATCCGCTTTGAGCGGGAGTCCGTAGAGCTTAGCGTCGAAGGAGTTGGCTTCAATGAAAGCAGGATATAGATCTGCCTTCAGATCGGCGCAATTCCACTGGGAATCCACATCGGACGCACGGCCAGTTGGATCGCGGCCATCCTGGTCCGCTTCAAGGGCGTACAGGAAGCCGGAACGTGCCAGGCCAGCCACCCACACACAATCCACCATCGCCACGTCCGGGGCCGCCCCACTGCCAATAGCGGCACTCAGCAGGCTGTGGAACTGGTTGTGCTCCACCACGTTTACGTCGAAGGCGACCCTCCGATCAGGGTGCTCCACATTCCAGGCCGCGGCGACTCGATCTAGCACCTGCGACCAGTAGAGGTCCGAACTCATAACCTGGATGGGCGCACCGACCCGGGCCAAGGTACCCAACGAAGCACCAGAAGGGGCAGGGTTGGCGACGAACGTACCCAAACCTGAGCGACGCACCAGCAAGCCCTCAGACGCAAGCTCGCTGAGCGCCTGGCGCACAGGGGAACGACTGATGCCATAGCGCTGGCACAATTCTTGCTCGGTCGGAATCCGATCCCCTGGCTGCCACACACCGTGGTCGATCTGCCCTTGGATCAGAGCCTTGAGTTGATGATAGATAGGGATTGGTGAGTCTCGATCAATCGCAATCACTGGACACACCGGGGAAAAGACACTGGACCTGAGTGATCCAATAGGACACGATACCACAATGGTATAATGTAATAACATTATACCAAAAAACCAGCAGGTTGTCAAGCACTTCGGAGGAATTCGGCGAGCCGAAGACGCTCCCATCAGCCTTCCCCCGGCGCACGGACGGACGCAGCCGACCGCCGCCATTCCGATGGCGCACGGTCGGAGGCAATGTCCGCAACGTCCACTGCCGCACTCGGACCGGGCACGGTCACCGCGATCCTCTCCCCCCGATAGAGGAACGAGAACGAGAGCCGTTTCCAATGAGCCGGCAACCGGGGCGCGACCTCATAGCCAGCTGAGGGTCGCCAGCCACCTCCCACCACCCGCAGCCCGGCAAAGCCAAAGACGAGCGCCTGCCACAGTCCACCGGCAGTGGCTGCGTGGATGCCATCTGCTGTGTTGCCCCGTACGTCCCTGAGGTCCGTCCACGCGGCGTGCATGAAGTGCTCGTGGGCCGTCTCCGGCTCGCCCAATCGAGCAGCCAGCAAGGCCTGAATCGGGGGACCCAACGACGAGCCATAGGTCAGATCAGTGCGCGGCGTATAGTAGTCCCAGTTGACGCGCAGCGCTTCGTCGCTGTCCCCCAGCAAGAAATGCAGCATCAGCACATCGGGCTGCTTGACGACCTGGTAGCGCTGCACGCCCTCGACACCCAACAGCGCCTGCATCGAGACGTTTCTCGGCTCGTAGGCGGCCAGTTCTACGTCCTCCAGGTCGAAGAAACCCTCGAACTGCTCCATCAAGTGTGTCTGCGGATCGTAGCCCGTGACCATGCGGCCGATGGCGTCTGACCAATCGGACAGCCGCTCCGCCGTCAAGTCCAGGCACGCCTCTAGTTCGGCGGCCTTCTCCGGGCGCTCCCGCCGCAGCCACGCCAGAACCTCCAGCGCAACCTCCAGGTTCCAGCGCGCCATGCCATTGGTGAAGGCGTTGTTGTCCACGTGCTCGTGGTACTCGTCAGGGCCCACCACGTCGGTGATCTTGTAGCGATCCCGCGACGCGTCCCACTCGACCCGCGAACCCCAGAAGCAAGCGGTGTCCAGCACGATCTCGGCCCCATACTCACACATGAACGTGTCGTCCCCCGTGACACGCCAGTACTGTATCACCGCATAGGCCACGTCGGCGGTGATGTGGTATTCGATGTCGCCGGTCCAGATGCGAATCAACTCGCCATCCGACCCAGGCACCCAGCGAGGCGTCGTCTCGTCGCCGGAGTCGGCGCTCTCCCAGGCAAACATGGCCCCCTCGTAGCCGCTCTCCCGCGCCTTCCGGCGCGCGCCGGGCAGCGTGTGGAAGCGGTACATCAGCACGTTGCGAGCAACCGCCGGCCGCGTGAACGTGAAAAACGGAAGGATGAAGATATCGGTATCCCAGAACACATGACCCCGGTACCCGAAGCCACTCAGCGACTTGGCCGGGATGCTCACGCGTTCGTCCTGGCGTGGCGCGGCGATGAGGAGCTGAAAGAGGCTGTAGCGCAGCGCCAGGTCGGCCGCGTCATCCCCCTCTATGCTCACGTTGCATGCCTCCCACTCCGACTCCCAGGCTGCCGCGCTGGCCGCGCGCAGGCTCTCGTAGCCCCGGGCGGCCGCACCCTCCAGTCTGGAGACGGCAGCCGTAGAAACCAGGTTTTTTCCGGAAAACTTGGTTTCTGGCGGGTCCGCGGAGTCCCGGCTGGTGAACAGGGCAACCAGTTTCTCAGCCGTGACTTGCTCGCCAGGTCGCACGGTCAAGCGGGCACATACGGTCGGGTTGCCCTCGCAGTCAAGGCTGGAATAGACCGCGTCGCCCCCGCCGAAGACAGCCAGATGACAGGCCTCGCACAACTCGATGCCCGAGCTCCTGGTGCACACGTGGAGGTATACCCCTTGCTCGCCCACGGTGCCCTGATCCGCCGGCCGCCAATGCATCCATCCGGCGTTATCCACGTGCCCGTCGAGGCCCGCACGGAATTCGAGCGCGCCCTCGAAATCTAGAGCGGTCACCTGGTAGCGGATCGCCAGGAGATGGGGGGCGGCCAGGCTGGCAAAGCGCTCAATCTCCAGATCCACCGTGTCACCGGCCGGACTGCGCCAGCGCAGCGTGCGAGTCAGGACACCCGTCCCCAGATTCAGGTCGCGCCGGTAGTCGCAGACGGTGCCGCGATCCATCCTGAAGCGCTCACCATTCACGAACAGGACAAAGGGCAGCCAGTTGGGCACGTTGGCCAACTCAGTATGGACCAACGGGACGTCGTCGAAGACGCCGTGGACCAGCGTCGCCGGCCGATCACCCGGGTAGCTCTCTTCGAAGGCTCCTCGCGTGCCCAGATAGCCGTTGCCGATGGTGAACACCGTCTCCTTGTGATGGCGTGCCTCGGGATGCCACTCCGTCTCGGTGATGTGCCAGTTGTCGTTTCTCATGCAGGTTGCCTCACCGGTTCGCGACGGTTCCCCCGCACGACTCCCGCACGACGAGTTCGGTCTGCAGGAGTATCTGTTGCGCCCCGACCGATCCTGTGCCAATAAGTTGAGTCAGCAACGTCGCAGCCTGATAGCCGAGTCCATACGCTGGCAGTCGGACCGTTGTCAGCGGGGGATCCACATAGTGCGCCAACCGGACGTCGTCGAAGCCTACCAGCGACACGTCGTCTGGCACACGTAGCCCCTGCTCCTTGATGGCCACCAGCGCCCCGAACGCCACCAAGTCGCTGGCGACGAAGACCGCCGTCGGCGGCTCCGCCAGGCTGAGGAGTTGACGCATCGCATGGAAGCCGCTTTCCTCGCGGAAATCGCCGTAGCGCACCAGCTCCTGCTCGTACGTGACCCCAGCTTCCTCCAGTACCTGTCGATAGCCAGTCAATCGGTCGCGGGCAGCGGTATAGGTCAGCGGGGCGTTGGTGATCATCCCGATCCGTCGATGTCCCAGTTCAAGGAGATGGTTCACGGCCTGTTTCGCCGCCCCGACATTGTCCACGTCAACAAAAGGGAAATCGGAACCAGACAACTGTCCCAGGAGCACGATGGGAAAACCCTCGGCCCTCAGGCGCGCCAATTGCCGGTCATCAGACCGGGGCCCGGACAGGATAATACCGTCAGTCTGCTTCTCTCGCACCAAACCGACATATGCATCAGGCGCGATCACATCTTCCACAGAATGAACGAGCACGCGAAAGCCGCTTTCCTGCACCGCATCCCCCACGCCACGCAGAACCTCGGGCAAGAAGGCGTCGGCAAAGATGCGGTCAGGGCTCTGACAAAGGACAAAACCAATGGTCTGCGTGCGACCACTAACGAGGGTACGAGCGGCGGCATCGGGGTAGTAGTTCAAGCGACGAGCGACTTCGACAATGCGCTGGCGTGTTCCTGAGCTGATACGCACGCCGGGGACATTGTTGAGCACAAGCGACACGGTCGTACGAGAGACGCCTACCTCTTCAGCAATCTGGCGCTGAGTGGGACGGAATCGAGGCACAACTTCCTCCTCACCATGCCAACAATCTGATTAGTAACACGAGTTAATAACGCGTGTTACCATTATAGCAAAGAAACAACATCGTGTCAATGACTTTCTTCCGATTTGAACCAAAATGCTGTAGTAGCGCTGGTCGCAACCTGCCCACTGGGTCGGCCCGCAGGGCTTCACCAACCCCGACGTCCGCCCGATCCCGCGTGATTGGCGCAAAACGGTACAACCCCCTATAATACCGCTCACAAGCGTCAAACGTCGGGGCAGTCGGTACCCGGCGGTCACTTAGGTATATAGGAGTAGCACATGGCAGAAGAACCCAGGTACATCATATTGCTCGGCCCGCCTGCTTCGGGCAAAGGGACCCAGGCAGCTCGGCTGCGTGAGGCGCTCGGGCTTCCTCACGTCGCCAGCGGCGATCTGTTCCGGGAGAACCTCAAGAACGAGACCGAACTCGGTCTCAAGGCCAAGGTCTACATGGACCGCGGAGATCTCGTGCCTGACGACGTCACGACCGCGATGGTCATGGAGCGGTTGAGCCGGGCTGATTGCGCCAGCGGCGCGCTGCTCGACGGCTTCCCACGCACCATCGCTCAGGCGGAGGCACTGGATGAGGCGCTTTCTGCCCACAGGCACCAGGTCAGCATGGTGCTCTACATCACCGCCCCCGACGAGGTTCTGATCGAGCGTGTAAGTGGTCGACGGCTGTGCCGAACGTGTGGCGAGTCTTATCACGTCACGTTCAACCCACCCCGACAGTCTGGGGTGTGCGACAAAGACGGCGGCGATCTCTATCAGCGCAACGACGACAAGCCGGAAACGGTGGGCAAGCGGCTCCAGGTGTATCGACAGCAGACCAGTCCGCTCATTGACTACTACCGCCGCCAGGGCTTGCTGGTGGAAATAGACGGCCATCAGCCCATAGACGCGGTCCAGGCCGACCTGCGCGCTGCAATCCATGGGTAGCAGCACGGGCAAGGCTAGTGCCGATGCCGACGCCGACCGCAGATGTCCGTGCCGGCAAGATGCCGGCGGTCCGTCGGATGTTCGGGCGCGTTCGAGTGCTCAGGCCCGGCGCAGTGCTCAGGCCCGGCGCAGTGCTCCGGCGCGAGGAGGACGATGGGACTCACGACGTCGACATGGCTGGCACGGCGCGTCGTCGACCTCGTCCACGTGCTGACCGACCTGTACTACACGCACAAGTACGGCGCGCTCGCGCGGCGCTTGGGCCGGTCCTCTATTGAGCCCGATCAGCGGCGTGGTTTCATCATCATCCAGATCGATGGGCTGTCCCACGACCACCTGATGCAGGCCGTCGCCGCTGGCTACATGCCCTATCTGGGCCGTCTATTCACCGAGCGCCGGCTGGCCGTGGCCCCATGGCGCTGCGGTCTTCCCAGCACAACCCCCGCCGTCCAGGCCGGCATGATGTTCGGCAATCGCTTCGACATCCCCGGGTTCCGCTGGTACGAGAAAGAGCGGCGACAGGGAATGTCGGCCAAACGCCCCAACCAGGTGCAGGCTATGCGCGCTCGCATCAGTGGGCAGGGGCCGGGCATCCTGCGCGGGGGCTCCTGCTACGTGAGCCTGTTCGACGGGGACGCGGACCTGGCGCTCTTCACCCTCAGCACGATGCAACCCCGGCGCTTCTTCGAAAGCGTCCGTGGCATGGGTCTGTTCTTGCTGTTCTTCCTCAGCCCCTTCCGCGTGCTGAGACTGCTTAGATACACCGCCATGGGCTACCTGGCCGGGCTGGGCCGTCGCCTGGCCGCCCTCGTGCGCCCCAGCGTCTTGAATCCCTTCGACATCCTCTCACCCCTCGTACACGCGGTCGCCGACGCGCTGTTCACCGAGGTGCAGACCTTTGGTGTGATGCTAGACATCTACCGCCGCGCGCCGGCGATCTACGCCAACTACAACAGCTACGATGAGGTCGCTCACAAGCTGGGAGCAGACCACCCGGCCGCCTTTCGTGTCTTGAGGGACGTGGACAAGCGCATCCGTCAGATCAACCGCATGCGAGCTCGATATCGACGACGGGAGTACGATCTGTACGTCATGTCCGACCACGGGAACTCACCGGCGATGCCTTTCAGTTGGCGCAACGGGGCCAGCCTGGGGAAGTACATCGCCTCCCAGATTGGCCAAGACCTGCGGGTAGACGAGCGCGCCACTTCCTACGCGCACTCGACGGAGAAGACACAGTACCTGATGGAGGAGCTAAGGGCACTCGGGCACCGCCTGTCGCCCCGCTTACGCCGGGCGCTGGGCGCAGTACACCGCTACGTGGACCGCCGTGTACCATCAATCGTACAAAGTCGCCATTCCGATGGCGCACCATCGTCCCTCCAAAGGCGCCATTCTGATGGCGCACCATCGTCCCTCCAAAGGCGCCATTCTGATGGCGCACCATCGTCCCTCCAAAGGCGCCATTCTGATGGCGCACCATCG
>Ga0180432_10001071_pt1 | contig 43769 bp, 26 predicted proteins | sample SS_ome_10_FD_132414 | JGI IMG/M metagenome (GOLD analysis project Ga0180432, IMG submission 132414) | Hypersaline lake sediment archaeal communities from the Salton Sea, California, USA - SS_1_MS_2 metaG | ecosystem: Environmental > Aquatic > Non-marine Saline and Alkaline > Hypersaline >... | reverse complement strand
GCACTAATTCTTCACTAATACCTACTCTTATCTGCGCTTGTTTTTGCTGTAGATTGTATTTCGGATTAATTTTTATTTCAAACGGTCTTACAGTACCAGAATATGTTGGTATAATAACCTCTGCAGCATCATCAGATATCATTGTTGCTTTTATTTCGCCAAGATCTGGATGTTTAACTATGAATTCATCACCTTGCCTTAAAATACCATTCTCAGGCAAAATAGGGTTCATATCTTTTGTGCTAAGTTTATAATCATTTATTATTCCTTTTTCTATTTCTTGGATTGTGACTGGAACTGTAGGTGCTTTAACAGGAACATCAGAAACCACAGGCTTTCGGATCTCATCTCTCCACTTTATAAGCTGATTTAAATTATCCTCAAAATTATCTAAATTAGTTTTAATTGCCTTGACTGCATCATCAATTTTATCGTCGGCATAACCTACTTCTTTTAAAGTAGTTCTAACATCAGCAAGGAAATCAGGATTAGATTTCAAGGAATTAACTTTTTGCAATGCTGCACCGAAATCATCTTCTAAACTTAAAGGTAAATGCTTTGTCTTGCCAGCTTCTTTAACTGCTTTTTCAAAATGAGGCTCAAAACCCCAATCTACAGATATTTTAAAGCCTCGCTTATTAGGAACGTATTTATCCAAAGCAAAATTTTCAAGATCAATGTTAAATAGTCTACCTTGCTTATTGAATAATACATTCTCACCACTTAAATCACTTAAGCCAAAGATTAATTCAGAAACTGTCAAATCAGATCTTGCACCCATAGGCAAGTTATAGAATCTATCCAAATCAACTCCAACATCAACAAATTCAGATAGTAAATAAGTATTACCATCAGAACCAACAAACGCAACTGCATCTGGAACGCCAATTTCTGGGAAGTATTTCTTAATTATTTTTCTTGCAGCAAGCTCGTTTTTCAATTGAGTCATAGCAAGAGCATCGCCTTCTCTGAAATACTTAATAACAAATTTCTTACCGCCTAAAGTAATTTCTCTAGCATTGTGAGACTTGCCACCTAAACTAATTCCTTTTAACTCAGAAGGATCAACACTGCCAAGCGCCATTCTAGTCTGCAGCTCTGATAAAGAAAGCTGACTTTCAAGTAAATCATCTGGAAGTGCGCCAGGAGTAGGTGCTTTAATAGGAACCGTTTCCAATGCTTCTTTAGCAGCCTCTGCAGCAGACTTAGCTTTTGCTTCTTTCATCACTCTATATTTTAATTCTAGCTGCATTCTATCAAATGCTTCTTGTGTACGGTAATAATCAAAATCATCAACATTTCTTTTAAGCCTGTCAAGCTCTGCAACCATATCCTGATATTCATCAAAATTCACATAATTTGCATTCTCATCAAAATACTTTTGATATGCGGAATGTTTGCTTACTGCATCATCGTATTGAGTATTTAATCTTGCAAAAACTGTATCTGATTCAGCAATCTGCCGGCCTAAATCATCTAAAGAACCCGGCCGCACTATGCCAGGAGCACTAGCTCTGGCCTCTAATATTGCTCGATCTGCAGAAGCTTTGTTCATATTACTGCGGATTCTAGTGAATGCTTCATCAAACGCAAGAGTATCAAGACCTTCTTTTTGTGCATAAGCCATAAAATCATTTTTTAAAGTGGCATAAACATCAGGATGATCAAATGCATCAAAGAATACTGCTTTTGACTCAGGGCCAGTTCCTCCAGCCATTTTAGTAAAAATAGCCTCTTCAGCAGACGTAGAAACTTTGAAATCGCTTGCAAAATCTTTGGCAGCACCGCTTCTTCTAGTCCACCTTAACTCAGTACTTGGCCCTGCAGCTTTAGGAACAGTCAGCACAGTCTCAGGAAATTCTGAAGCAACACGACTAGCAGAAGAATCCATTGCAACACGCAATGAATCAAAAGCACCATCATAAACTTCAGTAACATATCCCTTATTTTTCAAAAAAGTGATATACTCTTCTCTCAGACTGTTATACACTACAGGATCGTTTCCAAAAATGTCATAGAACCTGGCCAAAGAAACATCATCTGATCCGCCAACAGCACTTTCTACAACCCAAGTTTCTGCAGGAGACAAGAAGCCTGAAGTTTTAGAGAAATCTTGAGCCGTATTGGATGCACCAGCTAATCTGTCAGCATATGCCGGACCGCCTTCTGCCAAAACCTTAGGACCCATGATGTCTGAATGGGTCAAGCCAGATTCTGCAGCAATAGAATCAACCTTTGCTTTAGCAACATCATCATACATATACTTACCTAAATTCTCCATAAACTCATCATTTTGATAAACTGATTTATACTTAGGATTTTTCATAAATTCCCCATAAAAATTTCTCATGCGAGTGGCAGTTGATTTTGCTTCGACAGGAATCGGAAGAGGAACTGCACTTTTTGCTTCTGCTGCAGCCTTTGCAGCTGCTTCTGGAGTTGATGCCTCAATAACTACAGGAGTTCTAGTTTTAACCGCATCAACCGCGGCATCTAGATTCCTATACTCCAACGCAATAAGAGACTCTATTTCATCAGGAGTCTTTCCCAGGTCTTTCCATACATTAGCAAGTTCGTCTACGTTTGTTATGGCCTCTACATCAAACACAACAACATCTCCTTTGCGCAGCATCACGCCGCCAATTTCTTGATCAGTTTTTAAAACCATTGCCTGGAAATCATCAATAGCTAATCCTTTATCTTTCAAAGCAGTTCTAATTAAATCTAACTGCTCTCCAGAATTAGGATTCAATAATTTTGACCACTCTCCAACATTATCGCTTTGTAAAGGTACGCCATCCAAATATTCGAAAGCAATACCTTGTTTGCCTTCATAAGTTATCTTACCGTCGCCAATAATGCCTCGTGCAATTGGTCTTTGTGCGCCGGTACTAGGATCTTTTATAGTAATGTCCTTTAATTTCTTTGTATTCACAAGTTCATCAGCAACATCTTCTGATCTTTGGAAAACCTTAACAGCAGATTGCCTGCCAGTTCCTTCAACAATCACTTCACCTTCGTAAACAATGCTCTTGCCCGCAGTGCCTTTCCCAACTTCTCTGAGTGGTTTTGGTGAGATTTTCGCCGTAGGAACTGCACCTTGTGCTTCTGCTACCGTTTTTGGAGCCGCAGTAATTTTAGGTGTTGCTTTTTCTGCAGTAGCCAAGTCACGACCGTAAACTAATTGCCCATCATAATAAATTGCCTTAATATTTTCTGAAGGTATTCTATCTCCAATAAACAGAACTTCGTGTTCATAACCGGTTGAATGCGGTCGATTTAATAATCGGGGATCAAAGTGACCTTCTTTAGAAATCCTTCCCAAGTCGTCTGCAGATAAGGCAGTAGATATATCTAGCTGACCTCGAGCAATACCTTTTGGATCTATTTCAATAATCAAAGAACCATACTTTTTACCGTTTATCTCTCTTGTTATTGCAAAATTCTCCGCAAGATCTCTACTAGTAGACGTAGATATTACAAATGGCTGTTCGTCATATTGATGCTTACGAATACCTTCCCTAATAGTATCTTCTGCCACTCCGGATATAGGCCTACCTTGACGTGCTGCGCCAGACATTTCCCCTTGTTCAATAATTGTTCTAATTGCTTCTTCCAGTTCTGCAGGATCTGCACTAACTGGTCTTCCCCTATAAAGTGCAGTGAATTCACGTTCTGCAGCAGTAGGTGGAGTGTTAAGCGCATCAGCTGCCTTACTTTTTAATTCATTGACTTTTTTGAGTGATAATCTCTTCAATCTAGTCAATTCTTCTGCAGTAGGTGCAGCATTAGATGCAACAAATGTTTCTTTCTTGAACATTGCAGAATCAAAGTCGCCAGCAAGTCTTTTCAGATTCAATTCTGCTCTTTCTGCAGACGCAACCAAAGATTCTAATCCTTCTGAACCTGCTTTTGCAGCATCTGCCTTGGCACTATCTGCAAGTGTTTGTGATTTGTGTGAAGCATCTTCAAAAATTTTATTTACTAAATCATCTAATTCAATTTCGTCAAGACCATATCCTAATTCTGATGCCTTGGATTTCATCAAGAAATCATCTGATTTCATAACATCTCTAATATCATCTAATTCATAACCTGCTCTTCTTAACCCTATTGCAATATCCTCTGCAGCATATCCTTCGCCAGTCATCATGCTTCTTACACCTGACCACTCATCATAAGATTTTTGAAGATTTTTAGACATCGGCCCGTTTAGCTCCATTCCAACACCTAAATCGCCATGTAAAGCTTCATCAGAGTAGCCTTTCAGCAAGCGATCCAATTGCTCAGATTCTAAAGGAGTATTATATGAATTTGGTGCACTGCCTCGAGCAATAGAATCAGAAGCAATTTCCATATCTGTTGTTTCTGTAATAGACTTATAATCTGCGTGACTTCTACGGTACATTGCATCATCAATTTCACTTAATTTAGATTCTAGCCCTTTACCGCGATATTCCGGTGCAACATCTATACTACGAATTATTGTTTCGCCATCATCCTGAACAGAAACAAGCAAGATATCATCGCCATTTTTGTTCTTGATAGCAAATCCATAAGATATCTCATCAACTTCTGCTGCAAAGTCTGAAACTTGAGCATTAGGATCTATTCGTTCTCTAACTAAATCTAACGCAGTATCTTGATTAAACGTAGCGCGCATTTCTGGATTTAAAGCAGGATCAGAAATATCAACACCTAATTTTTCAGATGTCTTTTTAACACCTGCCTGAACATCATATACCTGCGCAGGCGCTTCAACAGGAGGTTTTGTAGTAACTTTTTTAGGAATTGTTCCTTCTGCTTCTTTAGCTGCTGTATTTGCTGCAGTCTCTGATTTGTAAGCGGATTTGGATATACGGCCCGTTTTTGCATCATCTGCATGTTCAACAATTATTGATGTCGCTTTGCTGCTTGGCAACTCTTCTGCAATACGCACTTGTTTTTTAATAGGCGTAAATGTTTCTCCCAAATTTGTTCTAAAAATAGTGCCGATGAATGAAAATATTTTACCAACAAATGAATAGCTCTTTCCGGAAATTGATGCGGCTTTAGCTTGATTAAATAGTTTTGTTGCCTCATATATTTGTTTGTTTAATTTAGTAATCTCTGCAGCATTGCCTGTTTTCTCCGCCTTGCCCAGTTGGGCAGTGAGTTTACGAATTAATCCTTGATACCTTGCAGTGTCACCCCAGAGATGTCTGCCCAAAGTTGATGCTAAAAATCCTGTGTTTTTTCTAACCGTCTGCGCAACAGTTGATTGTTGTTGCAAAGTCTCAAGACCTAATCTTGCTGTTCCTGTAGCTGCAGCATCACCTTTTATTAATTTGTTTAACTTAGCCATATTTTCTTTAGATGGATTTCTGGCGATTACTTTCTTCATCAAGTCTATTGATTTCTGACGTTTTGTTAATCTTGCAGCACTAGTTGATTCTCTAATACCCAATCCGCGTTTAACTGAAGACTTTTTAATCTTAAAACCTGCTTCTTTAGCTGCAGCTATACTGGACTCCGCTTCAATACCTTGGTATAATTGTTTATATTTACCTAAGAAATTTTCTCCCCATTTAATTGGCGTTAATTTGCGCACTCCCGGAATAAGATTTTTTGCTTTAACTAAAAGACCTGCTGTATATTTTAAACCACTTATCCGCGCAGTAAAATCAAGTAAAGCTTTCAGTCCTTGAACTATTGTCTGAACTTTCTTTAATTTAGTGATAATTACCAAAAGACCTGCAGCAGGAAGAAGATTAAGTGGATCTAAATACATTTGTGCAAGGAATCTTCTATTTTGCTTCTTATTTTCCTCAATTTCTGTAGACCATTTACTTTTCGCAGCAATTTCCGCAATTTCCCCAGTCCCTGCACTCATTCCTAAACTATAATCTGACGCAGCACGAACTAGGTCACCTGCCTCTTTGCGTAAATCTCCTAGCAAAATAGCAGATCTTGCAAGGTCGTTTCCAGTTAACTTGCCTTGAAGTTCTTTAACTTTATTGGCACCATAAAGCGTCCAATACATGGCAAAATCTATTAACTCTTTATCACTCATTGTATTGCACTCGGATGAAGTCAAACCAAAGTTTCGTTCTAGCCATTCTTTAATAAACGGAATAACTTTTTCAGTTGTTGCTTCAGGTTCATTCTCATAATTAAGCAAACCATGAATTGCGGAATAAATACCGGTGTTAATGTCTTTTGCGTTTATGCCTTTTGTTTTAAGCAATTCACGAATTTTTTTAAATACTCTAAATCCATCTTGTGAAGATTTATCTAACCATGCACTTTTAGAAAAAGAATCATCATCATTAGATCTTTGGAATAAATAAGGAATATTTAAATAATCAAGAATACCAATTCCTTCATCTATGAATTCATCAAACTTGCCTTCTGACTCTAATTTATTTTTACTAAGTTGATAACTCATCTTACTATCTGATCTTGTTTCCATATCCTTTCTAAGTTGCGCAATTTCTGATTTAGCAGATGAATCACTTGCGTATTTTGGATCATGCTCAAAATAGCTGAGCTGATTCTCAAGCGTATTTGTAGATATCAGGCCCATTGCCCAACTTAATCGCGCAACACTAAGAGTATCGCCTTGCTCAGCCAATTCCTCAATTAATCCAGAATAACCAGTCATTTTCTCCAGATTCCTTGCAATTTGCTGTGCATTAACTCTTAATTTAGACTTAATTTCCTCAGCACCAAGTATGGCATTTTTCAATTCTTTATCTTGATCTCGTTTATAATTACTATTTCCGAATAAATGCCTAAAAGGAGAAATATACGGCAATACTTCATCCCACACCCATGCGCCACTCTCCTTCAGATTATTAAATGCTTGAGATAGTCCTTCTTCAAGAAGCATGTACTGTGTCTGAGTCATTCCTCGCGCAGATAAAATCTCATTTTTAGTTTTTTCAAATTTCTGAAGAATTAAGGATAATCTTTGTTGTTCTCTTTGTAAATGTTCATTCGCATCACCAAGAACTTTAAGAGAAGTATATGCCCTATCCCGCTCTTGTTTACCGGATTCACTACCCCTTGACCCTGAAAAAGTATCTGCTAAATTATCATACATGTCTTTCCAAACAGTTTTAGCATCTTGATTCCATAAAATACTCGTAATTGGTTTATACTCTATTTCTCCTTTGTTATTAATACCACTAGGTATTCCTAAATTCTGAAAATCCTGTATGCTGAACTCTTGACCTCGCGTATAAAAATTAGCAGCAGATATTTTCAAAGATAAATCCCTCATTTTATCTTCTAACTCTTTTAATTCTTCTAATATCTGTCGCCGCTTTGCAGAATTTTCAGGCGCTATCCAATACTGCGATCTTTTGCTTAGAATCTCAGACTTTACTTGCTCTAATTCTGGAAGATATTGCGTATTAATCTGCGTTACACCAACTAATTGACTGACTAATTCTATAACTGCATCTTTTTCTTGCTTTTTTTGTTCAGGGGATGATGGGGCATTTGCAATAGCAGAAAACACAGAATTTGCAAAATCATCTTTATTGAAGATGCCTTTCAATTTAGGATCAGAATGTAACAATATTAGAATGTTATCATTAGCATTTTGAGCAGAAAGAAATTGTTGATATTCATTTGAACTAATTAAACCAGAATAAAATGTACCCAGCAAAGTATTCATTTTTTCATTAAGTTCTTTAATTTTTGATTGCATTTCTGGAACTTTCTTTTTTTCTGAGTCATATATATCTTGGGTCCAGCGGGTAGATGGTCTATCTCCCGTATTTTCAATAGGGCCCAGCCTCAAATCAATACCTGCCCGGATTAATGCGATTTGAGATTGATGTACTCTTAATTGATTTAAATACTCATTAAATTGTTCAGTCATTTTATCTATCATGCCCGTCCTTAAACCTGACAATTTAGCTAATTTATTTCGCAATTCATTAATTTTTGTTTGAGTTTCTGGCGAGGCATATCTTACAAAAGCATCCAGCATTTTAGGAATAATCTCAAATTGAAATTTAATATACTCCTCTTCTGATAATTTACTTCTAGCTGCATTTAATAAATCAGAAAGATATGCCAACTCTTCACGCAATCCTTTTGTTTTAGCTTTTTCTAACTCATTAACCATTGCCGAATTTAAGCATCCCTTTGTTTCTTCCCCAAATAGCCCATAATTCATTGGAACTTGTGACGTTTCTCGTGTGTCTTCTTCCCCAACACCTGCAATTGCAGAACCAGTTATACCTACAACAACACCTGCAGAAGGAGTGCTACCTTTCTTAGATGAAGTACCTGCAGAGGACTGACTAGTTCTCCCACTCGAACCACAATCTCCTAACGTATTCGCTACAGATTCGCCCCTAAGTGTTACACTGTTAATATTTGCAATATTATTTTGAAATTCAAGATTGGATAGAGCATTATTCAATACTAGGGGTGCGCTATAATCTACCAAATCAGTATATTTCTTTTCAGCATATTGATATGCGCTCTGAGCAGAATCTAATTTTTTCTTTATTTTGTTAATTTCATCATTAAGGGGGGTAAATTCTTTGCTGTACCGCCCTTGTAAGTTAGATATAGCTGTTTCGTCTAATATTTTACGATTATCTAGTAATTGATTATATTTCTTTTCTGCTGCGTAATATTCATCTAAATACGGTTGCACTGCGGACTTGCTTAACTCGCCGGATTTCACTTTTTGCACCATCGCATTGACTATATCTCTCGCCTTATCTTGAGCAACTTTTGCTGAAGCAATTTGTGTATTAATTGCCGCACGTTTCTTTCTATATTCTCCGATGTCTGCATTAATGCTATTCTGAACTGTCTGACGCTCAGAAGATAATTCACTTAATCTACTTTGGAATTCGTTAATAGTATTAGTCAATTTTTCTGCTGCAATTTTTAATGTATTTACTGCTTTGTCTCGCTCATCAGCAGTGTCTACTCTTGCAAGGCCTCCCCGTACGGGCTCATAAAAATCACCCTCATCAATTGAAATCGCAGATTTATACTGTGTTTTAGAATCTTCTGTAACTAGCTTAGATAAATTAAATTCTGTACCCATTACTTGTTTAAACCATCTTTTAATCCATTTTTTTAAAGTGCCAGGATATTTCTGCAGATATTCCAATAATTGCGCATCATAATTCAATCTAATCGGCTTACTTTCATACCCTGGAATATAAATACGTATTTCATTACCAACCTTAATAATACTTACTTTTTTACCAGCATACGTAATAGTTGAAGGAATTTCAACTTTTGAAAGTCCCCATGAGCGAGCAAGTTCATCATGTGCTTGTGTTGCTTGAACTCTACTATTTATTCTTCTTTGATCATTGCGTACTTCTGGATTGCCCGCACTCCTACCTGCACCAATGTCGCCTTCTTCTTTGACTTCGCCAGGTTTACTTGTTGGAGCGGATTTTTCTCCCGGAGCTGCTTCCGCGCCCTCGCCTCCTTCTTCCCCATCTTCATCATCTTGGTCTTCTTCTCCTTCTTTTTTAGGAGGAGATCCAAAAGACGGACATCTTGGTCGGGTTATACATTCTGCACTTTCCTTAGTTGGTTCAGGAGGCATAGGTACTGGCCCTGAACCACCCGCTCCTCCAGGAATTTCGCCTGGTTGAACTCCTGCAACAGCATAACCAGTAATTCCAACAACTGTTGCTCCGGCAGGATTATCACCATCTGCATCACGATTACCTGTAGCAACGTCAGCATCACCTGTCGTGCTTCTTGGCGTCTCACCATCCCCGAAATCTTCTCCAATATCTTCTGTTCCTGCAGATCCACCTAATCCTTCTGGCAATCCTTCTAATCCTTCTGTTAATTCTTCAAGCGCCTCTGCAGCAGCTTCTATTGCTTGCTGATCTTCTGCCTCTTTTGCCGCAGATTCTGCTTCTTCTTCAGTTGCTCCGCCTTCTTTCAAAGCTTCTTTTTTACCATAAATCCCTGTCGGGCAGCCCAAGCATGGCGGGGGCGGAAAAATACTACACGGCGGGCCAGGTGTTTCACCAACACCACCACCAACTTTCTTACCATCTTTATCATACTCTGGTTCTTTACTTAATTCCTCCCATAAATCATCAATAATTCCTGAAATCAAATCAGAAATCATTTTTATCAATTCTTTAACAGTCTTGGCATAATCTTTTAGCCATTCACCAACTTGTCCTGCAAGAACGCCCTGGCTTATCAAATTCTCCCCAATCTCATCATCAGTTAAACCATCCTCATCAGTAGCATCATCTTGCAACTGATTCATAACATCTTTAATACCCTGCTGTAAACCTGGCACTTGCGCATTAAGATTGGTGATGGATTCTTGTATTTGATCAAATTGACTCTGTAGTGACTCAACTAATTCATCAGGAAGCGCATCTTTAACCATATCAAAGATATCGCCCACAGTACTCGCCAAATTCTCAAGATTACCCATCTGTTCAACCATGCCGGGGATAAATTCTCCCGTTGCAGAATCCTCTCCACCATTTATAATATTATTCAATTGTTGATTGCCATTATTCAAAGCAGTGTACCACATCATTTCAAAATCATTTTGAAGATTAACTCCTTGTTGAGCAGCAGATTCCCTCAGTTGATTCATCATATTAGAGTACCAGGGCATGTTTTTAAATTCGCTAAGAGTGTTCTGAGCTTTATCTCTCAGTCTTGCCATTTCTTGCGGAGAATATAATCCAACCTTATTCTTTGCGTCTTCATTCTCCGGATTGGCCCATGCGTTTTTCAGAGTATCCATCGCCCCAATAGATTTTTGCAATTCATTCATATAATTTAATCCTGCGACCATAGGATTATTTTCTCGCAGGTCTTTAAGTTGGCTTCTTAAATTATCTTTAAGAGCTTCTGCTTCTGGTCCTTCTGCATTTTTTAAGTCATTCAATTGCTTATTCAATTCAGAATATTGGTGATAATCTGGAGAAGATTCAAAAATGTTTGATTGCAAATAATCATATGCTTTCGCCGATTGCAAATTAACACTACCATCATCTCCAACTAAACCATTAGCCTGCCCTAAAATTCCCTCAGATCCATAACCCCCATATAATTTTTCGAAAGAAGTATACGCCCAACTAAATAACTCAACACCTTGTGTAAGCGCACCTGCAGAACTATCTGCAATTTCTGCTAAATTAGGGAAGGAAGTGTGAGATAAATCTTCATCCTGCGCCAACCCTTGCAATTGGTTAACTGCATCAAGTGTGCGCGGAACAACACCTGATGTTTCTTGACCTGGACCAGCATCTTTCTCTACAAATAACCAGCGCGCAATTGTGTTCAGGTAATAATCATTTGCAGTATTTTGCGCATATCCCAATCTGAGTTGTTCAATATCTGGATTTTTATACATTGATATGGCGCCTCCGCCAGCACCTCTATTATCCTGCGTACCGTCTGGAGGAAGAATTGCTTGACCTGCACTTGGTCTGCCGCCTTGTTCAGAAGTAAATGTATTTACACTGGCTCCACTTGGATCCATCAATGCCAAACCTGCATCATCTGTTGGAACAACGCACATTTCTTCATCATTAACATTGAACAAGTTTGCAGCTTGATTGAACATGTTATATTCATCACCTAATCTGCTAGCAATACGAGAAAATCCACGAAGCTCATTAGCACTATAATCTCTTGGAGGAAACTTGTTTAAAGCATTATCCGCCCATGCTTCAATTCCTGCTTCATGAGGAACAGGAGGTATGCCCGCCCAAGTACTTGGCGCAGAATCCAACATATTTTGGATATCTCCAATTTCTTGCGGAATACCGCCAGAATCACTCCCCGTATTTCTGTTAAATATCGTTTGAAGACTGCCAACATTGTTTTCTGTAGCAGGCGCAAATTGAGCTTGAGTGATAGGCAAAGATAACATTAAAAATATCGTGAAAAATACAATTCCATAATATCGCGTCTTATTCATTTTTTCTTTTTTACCTTTTTTGTTAATTTTTCTTTGGCTTCATCTAACAAAAATGGATCTGCCAACAAAAGCGCAAACAATACTGCAAACAGCAGCAAAGTCTTCCAATAAATCTCTGCACATAATATCCATGCCAAAATTGCAGATAATAATGTAAGTACAATCATAATATAACTACCTATTTTCAAAAGCTTTTTAGATTGTTTTTTCCTGCGTTGTTTTGCAATGAAATAAACAATAATCAAAATAATTGCAATCATGAATAGCCATGGCATAATTGCAGGGCTATTCGCGCACCAAGCAAGAGACAAAACATTAGCACAATCAATCGGGCAGTTCAAAGCAGTTTCGCCCTCACCGCATACTCCATTGCCACAATTACAATCTGCAGGAGCATATGCTGCGCTTTCGGATATCGTTTTGCCTACTGCAACAAATACTTCCCCAGGCATACATCCATCAATCACAGTATGTAAATATTGATTATATCCCACTAAAGAATATGCTGGATTTTCTTTAATCCTGTCTGAAGAAATAATATATTGAATAACTCTTCTGGATTCCGGATCACTAACCAGCTCTGCGTGACTTAAATTAAGTTCAAAATACCTATTGCAAATACTCGTAAGTTCTTTACCATCAACTGTACGCGCACTTTTTGTCGTGATTACCCCATCATTAGCAGCTAAATTGAATAAGCCTGCATTAAATTCGTATGGTTTTAATCCTGCAATTGCATAATAATCAATAGTATCAACTGCAGAAATCTTTTTTCCACTTACTGCAATATCTAATACTTTTTTATGTGAATTATATAATCCTTCAACACTCTTAATATTCACAAAATTTTCTCTGAAATTCTCATAAACGTCAAAGGACGGACTCCCTAAATTAGGCGTAGCTACAAGAATAGCTTTGCTAACAGAATCCAAGTAAGGGAATCTATTCTTATTCTTCGAACTGAAATCCAACGCCTCTTCAATAATCAAGCCGCCAATTGAATGACCTACTAAGTATATTTTATCATATTCTTCAGAATGCTCCTGCAAGAAGCCAGATAATTCAACAGCAGAATCTCCAATAGTATTTGCAGGAGGATATTCAAAAATCCATATTTGATATGACTGCTTATTAAGCGCATAATCATCAATCAAGAACTGCCAGGTTGCAGGAGTTGATACCAAACCATTGACCAGAATTATCGCTTCTCTTGATTTGCCATCATAAACTTTTTCAAATTCGCTCTCGATGCAAGTATAACAGTAAGTTCCCATCAAAGCAAAAATCACATCACCATCGTCCAGATATTTACGAACATCATCTATTGAAACACTAACTTGTTTTTGATCTGTGTCAACAACACCGCCCACATATCCCCAACCTCCTTCTCGTAACACATAAACTGCTAAAGTGGATTCATCAAAGTGCGTATAATCACTATAAGGGAAGCTCAATTCAACAGGTAATTCATTCGACACATCTTGCATAGATATTTGCATAGGTGAACCTAAAACCGTCAAAGAAGGATTTTCTGGTTGATAAACAATAGTAGAAGGTGTTGCCATCCTTGCAGTAAATACCTCTGAGCCTGCAAACTCAACAATATAACCATTTTCCGAAATTGTTCTGCTGAATTCTGAAATAATCTGTTCTCTATTCAGTATCACATCAAGTTCAGTAGGATCGACATATTCTTTTCTTGTGGTCTGTCGATCTATTATTGACTCACTTATTGAAACACCATCGCACAATAGCTCATTACTGTTTACATCTTGAACTAAAACTTCTCTGCATTGCTCCGCGTCACAACGCAATATTTTTGCCTCTGCATAGTTATTTGGCAAATTCATAGATAAATCATAATCTGCCCCGTTACAATTTAATTTAAATGGCTCTTCGATTAATTCATATCCCCAAGGAATATGCAAATCAACATCTGTTTCGATAACTTTGATTGGTTCGGTCCTGCTTCGATTTTCATAATCAACACAAGCAACAGGACCTTCAGGCACATTAGGAGGATATATATCAAATGGCGGAATATCTCCCCAAGGAGGTACAGGATCTGGAGCATAAAATGGAGGCGGTGAAGGTATGCCTATCGGTCTTGGGTCTGGCACATCACCACTATATCCTGCGCCTGGCGTTGCCAACAAAACCTCGAAAGTCTGATCAACATCTTCGCTTGTTTCGTCATGCCAGACAACACCATTTTCTCCGGTTCCATGAACTTCAGAATTAGATGATTCAATTGAACCAGCAAATTTAGTTACAGGCATATCTGCCATTTGTAATCCTGTGATAGTTGCCATTCCTGCAGATTTAAACAGCCCGCTTGAAGAAGCGAATTCGCCACCGCTACCAACACCTGATCTACCTGACACTGCGCGCGTACTTGCCCCTGAATTAATACCTGCGCCAATTGAACTACCTGCACCTCGAAGAGTGCGAGTAATAGATTTTATTGGCTTTTTGTATTCTACTCCCTCGCCCATATCGATTCGTTGTATACTAAACGCAGGTGCACCCATTGGGCCTGCCGCACTACGACCGATATCACTATCTGCATACATACTTCTCATACATGCATCATACAAATCCCTATATTCTGTTTCAAATGCATCCCAATCTATTTCTGGAAACTCAGGCATTTCAATACCTGGAATCGTAATCTTTTTTTCAATTGATTCTTCATCACTTTTTTGTTCTAATGAAATCTCGTCTGATAAAATTTCCGGACTGAAAAGTTCGACAAAAGCATTTATCTGAATTGAAGAATAACCTAACTCTTTAAGATTGTTTATGATGTCTTCTTTTCTAGGCAAAGGTTTTATGAAACCATTCATGATAGCATTTCGAGAAAACTTCCCATCTTTACCTTCTAATAATTTATCGAAATCAAATTCTGAAATTTTAAATGGAACGCTCCGAACCATAAGTGATGGTGCTGCACCATAATAGACTGCATTTAAATGCGCCAATACCGGATTAGATGAAATAGACTTAATTTCATAATCAACCAATCTTAAGAAAAGTTCTTTTTCTATTTCATAAATTTTCTCCTCAATACCTTTATTTTGATATACTTTATCCAATTCAAGTTTCTTAAGATTAATTACTCCAGTAGTGAAATCAAACTCTCTTTCCAATTCTAAAATTAAATATCCTTCTTTCTTTGCAACATATTGTACTGTTTTAGTCGCACCATTAATTTGCGAATCTAAAGGTACTAATCCAACATCATCAAACACACTGTTTAAGAAAGCATTCACACTTATCAAATGTACACTAACTAAATTTTCTTGTATTCCTTCAAAGCTAGTTAAATCCATCCCTTGAGCTTCAAGTTTAGCAAATACTGCATTAACTGTTGCAACTGCATCAAACGCGTCTATTCTTTCTTTAAGGGGGAGTTCTTTCCTTTCTGAGTCATATTCTTCAATTTCAGAAGATTCAGGTTCAGGAATATTTTCCTCCGGACTTTCAATTCCTAATCCAGAATACCTCGCTTCAAGATTATCAAAAAGCCGAGTTAATCTTTCACAAGGACTAAGCAACACATCATCTTCGTATAATATATTTTCATATGTTAATGCACCTTGGTCTGATGCCATAGCAATATTTACTTCTCCAGCATAATCTATTGCGTTTTCATTAATACTGCCTATTTCGGCCAAAACATTTTGTGTTTCTGTTTCCGCGATACCACTATTCAAGATGACCGCGCCCCCTGTAATTAAATCACCTGAACCCTGCCGCGTATCTGTTAAAGGATAATCAATTGATTCCCCGCCACCCTTCATTTGCATAGCCGCCCAACCAGGAGTAGATAACTCAAGAATATCTGGAGTGATCTCTTCAGGAAAGCCACGTTCCCTGCCTAAAATAGGCCAATCAGACTTGACAAAATCACCAGAACGTTTTTCAAGAGGTGCGCCTGCCAATAATTTTTGATTAGCAACCTGAAAATCTAAGAATCCTTTTTTAGGAATTATGCCAAGTTCTTTAGCAAAATAATCCATGAGCTCGTAGTCAAACTCGGTTTCTTTCACAAGAGACACTTCAATCAAAGGCACTGTTTCGCCAGTATCTGCATAAGTAGAATCCTCCAAATCATTAAATGAAACTATTTTTTTAACAGGAGCTTCGTCAGGAATTGCCACAACAACAGATGTAGAAGAATCTGTTACAGGCATATTGATTGATTTATCTGCAACAACTATTTTTTCATTAGACGTTATTTTTATTGAACTTTTTGTAATCTTTATCGCACTTCCCGTTATTGTAGACATAGCTACAGGAGATGCCGCCCCTGAAACTAAAGATTCAGAAACAGATTCTGCATTAGATGATTCCGCAGCCTCATTACATTCGCAATTATAATAATCCTTAAAACCATAAGGACAATATCGCTTACAAGTCTTACCAACTCTGTTTGCATACTTCTCTGCTTTATTATCTTGACTCGCATACCCCTCGACTTCAGTATCTGGACTTGGAGTAGCGAATTCAACAAGAATATCCTCTCTTGGAAGAATCTCGTTGCGTTCACCTGAAGAGAGTACCTCCCCCTCAAAATAACCATAACCAGTATAAAATCTTATTCTGTGTGGCGCATCCAGTACATATGGTTCATCACCTACATTGGTTAACGCAACAAAAGAAACTTTATTTTCAAAATCAACAAACACTTCGCGAATAATTAGATCTTTTCTTATAGAATCAAGAACAGAAATAAAATGTTGTGCAGTAGGCGGAGTATCGCCCTGCATATACATAGGTCTGCTTTCTTCACCATAACGCACATAATCAACATACTTAAAGAAGTTTTCAGGACCACGAACAGTCAACGCAATTGTACCTGCAAAACTTTCCATACTAAGCTGATGCAGTATATAATCTGCTTTCATACCAAATTGTTCCTCAAACAAAGGTGTAAACGCGATTATTTTATATTCGCCAGGATTAATCCAACCTTTGCCAATATTTGCATTAATATCACTTGTTGCATCTTCAATATTATAATACGTCAAATCAATCGGTTTACCAGTAGGATTATATATCTCGATAAATGAATTGTCGCCATATGGAAAAATCTCCGTAATAAGCAAGTGTTTAGGCTCACATAAAGGTAAACAAACCGCTTGTCCGACAGCACAAACATCATCTTCTTGTATACACTGTTGATTCGCTTTTTCTTGATTGACAGTATCAGTCATTAAATCAGATACTGGGACGTTAGGAACTTGAGGAATAGTATAACCATTACCACTATACTCTCCTCCACGATTAGTTCTACCTAATGAATTACCTGTAGAAAATTGATTGCTTCCATAATATGCACTATTGCTTATAGATCCCCCTTTGTCACCACCTTGCTGCATCATGTTCTGCCTTTGTTCATTAACTGCACTACCAGTAATATCTAAAATAAGACCGCCCATTAAATCCATAATTCCTCCTCGGGATTCTTCTGGTTTAAGCACTCCGCTCGAGCCTAAAATTTTACTTGTAATAGTACTCATCGGATTAAATGCTTGATCTACTGCATCATCAAAGAAATCATCTCGCGCCCAAGCGTCTTTCGGAACATATTTACCAAATAATCTAACAGTCTTAGCACCAGGAATACAGTCATCTGGTCCACAAGTACCGCCTCCACCAGTTCCTCCAGCTCCGCCGCCTCCGCCGCCTCCGCCAACGCCTGGTTCTGGCGGCTGCTTTAGTTCAGGAACTTCCGGTTTAGGACAAGGAGAAGGACAAGGAATACAATCCCAGATATGTGTTTTTGGATGTGTGCTAAGCTCACCAAGTTCCCAGAAAGTTGTAACTGGATCATTACCTGAAGTTGGCGGATTCATACCTGCACCACCATTATCATTATTTCCTGCGCCGCAAGATGAAGCAATTCCTCCTGCTGATGTGGCACCAGTTATTTTATTATTCTGAATATCGACAATTGCTGCAGTAGTCATACCATTTATTGTAGACCCAGAATAATCCATGCCTGCCATCACATCTACACACTCGGGATTGGAAATCATTCCTTCAGACCGATAATCAAACCAGGTTCCTTCTTGAGGAGTTCCTTGCCACATACCAGTATATATATTCCTATCTGCGATAAGTAAATTCTTTCCAGATGAAATTTCTCCAACAATAGGTTCTACAGTACCCTCCATAGGATACATTCCTGTGCCAGTTGGGCGCCAACCCCACCCCTGAGGTAATTCAGTTGGTTTTGGTCCTGGACCAGTCCATTTAGGTCCTTCTGGTGTCCACACATAACCTGGCGGCAATGGTGGAGGAGAACCTGGCGTTTCAGTTACACTTGGTCTTGGCGTAGGAACAGGAGTAGGAGTAGGAGTAGGAACAGGAGTAGGAGTAGGAACAGGAGTAGGCGTAGGAACAGGAGTCGGAGTCGGAGTAGGCGTAGGAACAGGAGTCGGAGTCGGAGTAGGCGTAGGAACAGGAGTCGGAGTCGGAGTAGGCGTAGGAACAGGAGTCGGAGTAGGAACAGGATTAGCAGGATTACAATCCCATGTACTATCTTCTGGTTTATTACTTCCTTCTTTGTTAACCGGCGTTTTCTCACTTGCGGGCTGCGAACTAGTCAAGCCGCCACCACTATTATGACCTGAAGAAGCAGGGTTCGTACCTGCAGAAGGGGTACTACCAGATGCCGCGGTTCCATCACTTGCTATCGCAAAACTGGTTATATCTAACATACTTTTTCCGGTTGGCGTTTGCATACCACTGCCCACTTCTCCGCCTTGTCCTGCCCCAGGTATTCCGCCAGATCTTAAAGTTTGTGCCAAAGAATCACTTGCAGATGCTAAAACTGCCGCAAAGTTTGGACCGCTGGGCGGTCTTTCAGGCACAGCAGATGCCGAAGGATAATTAAATTGAAACTCCATAAGGTTTTCTTCAATGCCTGTAGGCAAATCATCAAATACTGCATAAACTATAGTATTAGCTGTACCCCCGCCGATTGTAGTAGGTATCCATTCACTTGGTTGCTTTGGCCTTTGCGCTTCATCTTTTTGAGACTTTAATGATTTCTCCGGTTGTATACATTCACAAATTTGCATATCCCACACTTGTGGCGAAGGACAAGACATAACATAATCACAAGCGATAATACATTCGCAAGTTTGAGGATTATTAATTTGTCCTTTTGGACAAGAATTCGAACATTTTCCGGGTGGTGGTGTAGCAAAAGCAGTTCCAGTAATTTGCGATGTTTGCGCAACATTCGCACTCGTCAAGTCTGCTACAGCATTTCCAGTCATAATATTATTTATATTATTATAATTTGCACTCTGCATTAAATTTGCGATAGATTCCCCAGTAGAATAAGATAATCCTTCCCAATAACATTTACTTGCAATAGTTTCAGGGCGCACATACTTTAAGAAATTATGATCTAAGGCAGTTAACTGTTTTGTACTTGAAAACCTATTTCCAGCATCACAACCATAAAAAGTAACAGATTGTGGCACATTTGGCGCATCTCGCACAACCCAATCTGCAGCAGAATCATAAATCATCGGAATAGAACCAATTGCATAAAGTGTGTTTCTTTCTGGATCCCAATACATAGTAGCAAAAGGTTCATTGAAGTTTATGCCTCCTTCTGAAACATCCCCCCATTGCAATTCTGTTCTCTCCACTGCAGGATCGCAAGTTATAATAGGTATTTCAATTTGACCACACACTTCAATTCCGCTAAGCGTGGTAAATATTACCTGAATAACATCTTCTGATGCTAATATATCTGGAGGTATGTAAAATTTAGCACTAGATAAACCAGTTGCTTCGTCTTTATCAAAAGCACCATGATTATTTCCATTATAAGACCCAGAAAATACACCAATAGTAATATCTTGAGAGTTAATGTTTGAACCAAACAAGATATCTAACGTACCGGTATCTATATCTAAATTAACGTCCCAATCTGCAAGTACACAAGGATCATTAACTACTGTTCCACCGCCACCGCCGCCATTTCCACCAGTCCATCTAGGTGTTGGAGTAGGAGTAGGCGTTATAGAGAAACCTTGCAAATAAATATACTGAATCTGCGTAGAAGGCTCTGTACTTCCAGAAGGCAGTGCATCTGCAGATACTCCAAAACTGCCAGAAGACATTGAAGAACCAAGAGCACTTCCTGCAACAGCACCAAACAAAGAACCATTAACAAGAGCAACATCAATTCCTGGGCCGCTCGGAATAGGAGCATAATCAAAATAAATTTCTCCAGCATTACCTCCCCCCGTGTCACTGCCAGGAGCACCCATCACTGCATCTGCTAAAGTATCATTATCTTCATCACTCAATAAAACAGCATGCCCAAGATTATCTCCATTATTTGTTCCATACCAAGTAGCATTCAAAGGCAAAGGAAGAATAGGTGGAAGAACAGCAGAACCATACATCAAATAAACCTTACCAGTATTAACAAAACCCATAGGCGAAGTAGCATTAGGATCACCAATCAACAATTCATCAAAACCATCGCCATTAACATCTGCACCAGAAGAAAGAGCAAACCCGGTCTCTTTACCAAAACCAATTTCTGCATTGATTTGAATATTTGCAGCAATATCTGGAAGCGCGCCTGCAGCTAAAGGACCATAGAATACAAATACATCCCCTGTAGCGCCGATACCGCTGTCAGGTGCACCTATACTAAGATCATCAACAAGGTCTCCGTTAATATCTCCGACAGCTATAGAACTGCCAAACTTCATAAATGGAAATAACGTTCCGCTCAAAGTAACACTAGCCATGGCAGTAGTGTAATTACCTGACAAAGGACCGAAGAAAACATAAACTTTTCCAGCGCCAACAAATGGTTCTGGTTCGCCAACTGCTAAATCAAGAGCACCGTCACCATTTAAATCACCAGTTATAACATCCCATCCGAAGTTGCCGCCAAAAGTAGAACCACTAAACCGTGCAGTGTAAGAACTGCCAGATCTTAAATCACTAGCGCCACTCAGTGCACCTCCGTGGATAATGTATACTGAACCTGAACGCAGAACACCGCTGGTGTTATCGCCAGATGAACCTATAACAATATCGTCACTTGCATCTCCGTTAAAATTACCTTTTGCAAGAGAGAAGCCTGCAAAAGAAAAGTCATCTGCACCAAGCCAAGTTGCATTAGCAGTACTGATATTATACGTGCCATTAGGGAATCTACCATATCTCAAATAAACTTTACCACAATAACTTCTATTAGATTCATTTCTATTAGGAGCTCCAACAACTGCATCGCTTTTTCCGTCGCCATTAAAATCCCCGAGAACTGTTGCAAAACCCAGAGAATCTCCCACATTTTCTGAGAAAAAAGTTGAGTTTAAAAGAGTTGTAACAAGATTTGCTCCTGACACAACAAGGTTATGTGCATAAGCAGTGGTGTTTCCAAAGGTGAATTTTTGATGGTGTTTTCCAGTAGTCAAAACCTTACTTGTTTCGTAAGCAGTGGTGTTACAGGAAAAGTTTTCATAAAATACTTTTTTACCGTCGTAAGTTGCATTAAGTGTATTGTTGCCGCACCTTAATTCAAGGAACTGCAAGTCAATACTGAAGTTTGTTCCATTGCTTCCGATAATTGTCAAGTTATTTGTTCCAGTCGTATTGAATCGGACAGTCCAGTTGCCATTTATCGTCGGGTAAGACTGCAGATTAAGAACCTGTAGTGAACCGCCAGCATAACCGCTGAAATGCTCGACGGTAAATACGATATTAGAACCATTTCTTGTGAAAGGAATGCTCGTCGGTTCCCAAGAACCTTCACAGCTAAAAATCTCAACATTAAAGTTTGCACACTCCAGAATTGTAGTTATGCTTTCGTCAGCAGGCAAAATAATTTCTGCCTCTTCCATCTCAATAGCATCTGCAGCAAAAACATCTGTCTTGACTATATCGTCGAGAACAACTCCTGATTTTGCGTTAATCTCTGAGCTGTTTGTTCCTTTTATCACAACAGAAACATTTTCTTTATTTATTTCCACGTCGATTAATTCATCATCTCGGTCAACAAAAGTGTAATTCCCGTCGATAACTTCTACTTCTGGAATATTTTTTCCAAACTCAAAAATCTCAGAAGTTTCTCCGACGTGCAGTTTAAACTTAGGAACAATTCCCTCGACCAACTGCACAGTCAAATTAACTACTTCATTTCCTGCAGAAACATTCTGGCTCAGCGTGTAATTAACATCGCCTTCAACCCAGATGTTTTGAGGTGTTTCTGAATCATGGAAAAAAAGAACAGTTAACTGAGAGCCGGATTGCTCGATAGAAGTGAAACGGGTTTCGAAAAGGGGCTCGTCAGTTAACTTCTTCCCGTAAAATTTGTCATTATCATCAGTGATTTCTTCAGAAACTTCTTCAACAGTTTCATTTTGAGACTGGTTCTGTACTCCAGCTACAACATCAACAAAAATAGTCTGGTCTGTAACTGCAGTATCATCAGATGCAATCAGAGAAAACGAACGGGTTCCTGTAAAATCAGGATCAGGAGTAAGAATAGCAACATCAATAGAGACATTTACTGTGAAATTAATTGGTTGAGTAACCAAGAAGCTCAATGAATCATTATCATAGTCTATAAAATATTCATTAAGATTTAAAGTCAAATTCGTATTTTGCAATATAGTGAAATAAGTATCATTTACCGCCCAAACAGGCGCAGAATTATTTGAATTATTTAAAACAGTTAAACCAGTAGGAACCCAATTAGAGCTGAATGTAACTATAAAAATCGAAAGTACTAATAATGCCAGTAACCACAAGTATTTCTTGTTCGTCAACACTAAATCCCCCTTTTTTAAACCCGTTGACTAGATTTTATAATTAAGATATATAAATATATCGCTTTTAGAGTGGCATATTACAAAAATAATAACGTAAAAATGTTTTTTTTCTTTAAAGGGGTAACAAACTCTTTTAAGCAAAACAGATTTGAGTGAAAAATATGGACTTGACACTTGTAAAAAAACTAAAAGAACACATCAAAAAAGAGCTAAAGAAGAAATACACTCCAAAAGAGATTGAAACATCGCTCTTGCGCGCAGGATTTGATAAAGCGAGTGTACGCCAGGCATTTACAGAACTAAAGATAAAACAACCAAGCTTTATGGAAGGATTGTTTGCTTCAAAACCAAGCAAAAAAAAGAAAACAGTGAAGGAAAAGAAAGAAACAAAAGTTGAGAAACCAAAAAAACCAGCAAAGAAAATTGGAACTTTTTGGAAAGTTCCAAATTCACAGAACAAAAGTTCTGCGAAAAAAGATTCATTCTTTTCAAATTTATTCAAGCATGAAGCAAAAAAGCCAGTACCTAAAAAACCAGTAAAAGTTTTCCCACCAAAAAAACCAAAAGTTGAGGCAAAAAAACCGACCAAGAAAAAAGAATCATTCTTTTCAAAATTATTCAAACCAAAGAAAAAACAAGTTCCTACAAAAGTAATTTTGCCAAAAAAAGTTGTTGTAAGAAAACCAAAAATACCTCCAATACCTATTAAGAAAAATAAAAGAAAACGTATTTTAGCATTTTCTTTCGGCATAGTATTAATTATTTTAATCGTTTGCATAATAGCAGTATTATTTTTTTCACCAACTGGCTGTGCAACAGAAGAATGTTTTTTAGACCTTGCAAATAAATGCAAAGCCGCAACATATACTAATATAATAGATGGAACTACAATACAATATAGAGTAAATAACTGCGTATTAAAAAAAACAGTATTAGATGTAAGTGCAGATGAAATGCCTGAAATAATTAAAGCATTTAAAGACAAAAGTATGACTTGCTTATACGCAAAAGATGATTTTAGCCCAGTGCATATTTACACATTATCCGGAATGCTAAATACTTGCGAAGGAGAATTGAAAACAGCAATCCTTCCGTATACTCTGCAATAGAAACCTAAATAAAAGAATAAAAAATCAATCAGCCTTGTAAACCAGATCTCCTTCTTTGACATCTTCAGGAGTCTTTATACCAACTTCTTCCCCTTGCTTGATTTCCTCAACATCGGTGTGATGACTCTGCATTGACTCAAGAACCATCTCGACTTTCTTGCCATGCCCCCCGATGCTGATTTTGTCGCCTTTTTTTATAGTTTCATCTGCCTTAAGCACAGCGACACTTATCTTAGGGAAAAAACGAGTTATTTTTCCAATAGGTTTTCTTTCTTCTGACATAAAATCACCTGATAACTAGTTATAGAAGATTTTATTTAAAGTTTTCGAATCAATAACTCTTAGCAAACAAAGCAACAGATTTAGCTTTCTTTCCACAACGACAGCATTTCTCAGGAATCTTTTTAGGCTGATCAAAAGGAATGTTAATGCTCTTAGCTCCACCAGATTTATCCTGAATCCATTCTTCGCACTCTGTTTCTTCGCACCAAGCTGCTTTAACCATTTTTTTGTCTTTTATGGCTTTTAAGAATTCTTTCCAGTCTTTTACTTGGACAATATTATTTTTCAAAGACTTTTTTGCGGTTTCTAGAAGATTCTTTTGAATATCTTTTAGCAAGGATTTTAATTTAGTGTTGATATCTTTTACTGGAACAAATGCTTTTTCTCCAGTATCTCTTCTTACCATAACAACTTGTTTTTTCTCAATATCTTTAGGACCGATTTCAATTCTGACAGGAACACCTTTCATCTCCCAGTCACCGTACTTATAGCCTGGAGTGTATTCATCTCTATCGTCTAGTATTATGTCATAACCTTTGATGCTGGCTTTGATTTTATTTGCTGCTTTCAAAACTTTTTCCTTGTCTTTCATATAGATAGGAACAATAACTGCGTGAGTTGGAGCAACTGCCGGCGGGATAACCAATCCTTTGTCATCTCCGTGGAAAAAAATCATCACTCCAATACCTCTGGTTGTAATTCCCCAAGAGTTTTGCCAACCATACTGTGTTTTTTCATTTTTATCCAGGAATTGAATATTAAACACTTTAGAAAAATTCTGTCCTAAGAAATGTGAAGTTCCTCCTTGAATAGCCTTTCCAACTGGGAGAAATGTTTCTATGCTTGTTGTGTAAACCGCGCCTGCAAACTTTTCTTTTTCAGATTTCTTACCAGTAATCATAGGAACAGCATAACAATCCTCAAATACTTGTCTATATAATTCTATTATATCTAGCACTTCTGCTTCTGCTTCTTTTTTTGTCGCAAAAACAGTGTGACCTTCCTGCCATAAAAATTCTCTCGTCCTCAAGAAAGGAACTGGATTCTTGAACTCCCATCTAACAACATTTGCCCATTGGTTAATTCTCAGAGGAAGATCTCTGTAAGAACGAATCCATTTAGAGTAAGAATCATACATTATTGTCTCTGAAGTAGGCCTTACTGCAAGTTTTTCTGCTAATTTTGTATCTCCAGAATGAGTCACCCAAGCAACTTCAGGTGTGAAGCCCTCGACGTGCTCTGACTCTTTTTTGAAAAACTTCTCAGGAATTAATAACGGGAAGTATGCATTTTTGATTCCTCTTTTCTTTAACTCTTTGTTAAAATACTCCTGCACTTTTTCCCAAATAGCATAAGATCTTGGTCTAAGAACCATACAGCCAGAAACTTCAGTATAATCTGCCATCTCTGCTTTTTGAATGACTTGAGTATACCATTCACTAGAATTATCTGACTTTTTAACAGTTATTCCAATGTCTTTCTTTTCTTCCTTTTTTGCCATGAGAAAAAGTTAATCATAATTGTTTATAAATGTTTTGCTAAAACAATAAATACTCGGCAATATTACACAAAAACATGAGAGCAGAATGTACATATGTAAAAATATTCAAGTATCATGAGAGTTTGGATGCGTTTGTTGTTACAGACAAATACAAAGACCTTGCAAACAGACTGGACATTGGAGAGTGGAACCCTGTTGTCTGGATAGGGAGATTTTTTGCCCTGGACAATGACTATGGAGAGCATTGGTTTGATAACTGGGACGAGAGAGAAGCAATCTCTGCAAAAGCAAAAAAACAAGGACTGGAACAAGAAGAAGTGATGATAATCCGACCAACCAGTTTTAAGAATGGCTATGATGGGCCCTGCCGTTCTGACGAGCAAAGAAAAAGATTCTGGACAGACGTCTTAAAATCATTACGATTAAGCCTGGACACACTTTTTAACGAGGCAAGAGCAAACTATCGAGAAGATCCTGACAAAACAGTAAAACATTATTCTAAATTAGAACTAACAATAAAACAGATTAAAAAAGAATATAAGGTTAGTGATTGAATTAATTCTAGAAAAAATGATAATATGGGGCTACCCGGATTTGAACCGGGGTCACCTGGTCCCAAACCAGGAAGGATGGTCCAAGCTACCCTATAGCCCCCTGAGGATAGAACAAGATATTTGGGTTCTATTTATAAAGTTTTTCACAAAAAGACTTTTAACTCGAAAATTATTCGGAAAAATCTAGTAAAAACATATAAAGAATTCTTACTGTTTAAAACAATAAAATGAGTGAATTGACAATATATATTGACACAAATATATATTTAGACTATTTTGATGGAAGAACAGATCGCTTAAGACCTCTTGGTGAATTTGCATATCAATTACTAAAAAGAACTCTGGAATGTGAATTTAAAATAATCCTCTCTAGCCTTGTGCTTAAAGAAATATTTTATAATTCATATGAAGAAAGAATCAATAATTTTTTGCCAGACTTTAAATCTAAAAACAAAATAATCAAAATAACCGCAGACGCAAAAGATATTAAAAAGACCAGAAAGATATGCAAAGAAAGAAAAACTGACTTTAATGACACTCTTCATGCGGTTCTGGCTCATAAAATAAATGCAGATTTTTTTGTCACAAGAAACTTAAAAGATTTTTATAAATTACAAGATTTTGTTCATCTCAAACTTCCTGAAAATTTATAATCCTGCACGATTAAATAATTCTTTTTGCTTATCTAAATTTTTTATAAGTTCTTCAGCGAGCTTATCTTTTACTTCTTTGGTGAATATTTTTCTTTCCTTTCCTTTTGTAGAACCCAAATTTTTATACAGATTAATAAAAGCTTGATCTTTCTTTCGCTCTTGAACAGAATGTCTTATTGCATCTTTGATAAATTCTTGAAAATTAGCAAAACCATCTTGTTCTACTAATTCTTTTCCTTCTCTGTAAAGTTTTTTAGGGAGCCTAACATTAATTAATTTTGTTTCCATTTAATATCACCAGAATATCATTAAGATATCAAAAGTATATAAATCTTGCGGTATAAAACAATACAATTGCTAATTATTAAAAAAATATAAAATGCATATTAAGAAGATAAATTAACTTATTGTTTTTTCTTTAATCGCTTGATTTCTGCCTTTTGACGTTTTTTTTCAAGTTTTGAGAGTTTTTTAGAAGGCTTTGAAGGAGAAGATTTTGTTTTTCTTTTTTTTATCCAGTTGAGAATCTGCAGGGTCAAGGACTTGCCAAACTGGCCAATGATTCCTGCTATGAAAACAATTATCGCCCATTTGATTACAGTTATTGCGATTTCGTTTTTGATTTCCATTTTGATATTTGCGTTTTTTAAATACTAGGAATATTAACGGGCCTGCTGGGCAAATTTTTAAAAAAAAATTTGATCAAAACAACCCGACACAAGGTCGTGAGCGCAAAATTGCTTTATTACCTTTGCTTTGCGTTTTTTGAATATTTGGAATATTAACGGGCCTGCAGGGAAATTCGACTGGCGTCGAAATCCTTGTCGACTTCGCTGCCAAGTATTCGAACCCTGATCAACTGGTCTCTTCTCAAACTGAGCCGAAGCCAGCCGCACTTTTTGGCTGCTGCCAAAACCGGCAAAAAACCAGCGGCATTTTGCAGTATCCAGGTTATGCTACAGGCCCGCAATGTAATAATACATAACAATAAATCTCGCATATAAAAAACTATTGCAAAAAGAACAAGACTGCAAAACAAATTCCCAATAGTGTTAAATATATTCACACAGAGAAAAACACTCTTGTTTCTGCGAAAATTTGAAATACACAGTATTTCAAAATTCGCCGAGAAACAGTATTTCTCTGCGAAAGATTTATATATGAGAAAAGTAGAATTAAAGAAAAACAAAGTAAATTTGTTTAGAGGTGAAACCAATGGACAAAAAAGAGACACATGTAATCCTTCTAGGAATAGTAGCGATACTCGCAATTATCGGACTTGTAATGTTATTCAAGACTGTAATAAGCGGAGAAGTTGTGCGCGCATATTACCCATACGCATATAGTTATTCAAATACACAAGCAGACCCATGGCCATATGCTACAGGAACACCTAAAGGTGGATTAATGGAAAAACCATCATACACAGCAGGAGTAGAATCTGGAGAAATACCAGTATCACAAGGAAGATCAATATTTGTCGACCAGTACGGTGGCGGAACAGTACAAGAACCATACTACCCTGACTGGAACAGAAAAAGACAACCTGAATTAACAGATGTTGCTGAAAAAGATTTATGCAATGCAATATCCCGACTAGGAGAAGTGCCTGAAGGATACATCTGGGGCGCAACATATTCTGACTTGAATAATGGAAGATTGTACAACAAAAAATGCGTTCAGAATCCGAGAGTAAACCAACCTGGCGGAACAAATGTACCATTCTGCTGTACACCACCAGCATCACAATAAGTGAATAAAAGAGGTTAGTTGTAATGGAACAAAAAGAAATAAGTCTAGTAATTTTAGGCGTGGTTTCTGTTATAGCTGTTGTTGGTCTCGTACTATTGTTCAAAGCAGCAATGTCTGGGAACATGGTACGAGAATATCCTCCAACAGTATTACAGACATCTTACCCTGGAATGACAGAACAAATAGAAGTTCAACAACCTTGGTATTATTTCTCAAGCAATAATGCAGGAACAATAGATAATATGTTTCGCGAATGTACAATGCAAAACAAATTAGGAAAAGTGCCTGCAGACTTTATATTGGGAATAACAATCGATCCTGCATCAGCAGGAATAAATCCAAGAGAATGTGTAGCAGCACCGGTTGCAATAACACCTATAAAATACTGCTGCATACCACCTAGACCATAAAAGAGGCAAAAAAATGGAAGAAAAACGTACGGCATTAGTTGTTTTAGGAGTAATCGTGATAATAGCTATCTTTGGACTAGTATTAATGTTCAAATTATCAGGAACTGGCGGAGTAATGGTGCAAGGTTCAAAAACATATGCAAACACCAGAGGAAATCCGTTCCCATATTACCAAGATGCATTACACAGCCTACCTATACAATCAAGACAATCTTCTGGACAGACAGACTGGGATTGGAGAACAGCACCAGATCACACATATGGTGCAAAAATGGGAAGATGCGCAATACTAGCAACACCAGAAATAGGCAAAGTTCCTCCAGGATATATACTAGACTCCAGATTCCAAGAGAGTCAAGGCAGAGATTGTATAAGAGTGCAAGACTCCCAAGACGGGTACTGCTGTAAACTTAATCAATAAAAGAGGTTATACAAAATGGAAGAAAAACACACTGCATTAGTGGTTCTAGGATTAATAGTCATACTAGGAATAATCGGCTTGGTACTTATGTTTAATTCTGCAAAAACAGGAGCCGCATATGTATCACATTATGAATATGCAGGTTTTCCTACAGAACAAAGAGGCGCATTCCCTTATTACAGAGCAACATATAATGATGTAATAGATACGCCAGGATATCAGCAAAGAATGCCATCTCCATACGAACAAGATTGGGCCTGGAGAAGAAATCCTGAAAACACATACGGAGCAAAATTAGGAAGATGTGCAATACTAGCAACACCAGAAATAGGAGAAGTGCCAAAAGGATATACATATGATGCAAATTACCAGCAAGCAATGACAAGAGGCATGGATAACTGCATAAGAGAACAAAATTCTCAAAGTGGTTGGTGCTGTACACCGCCAACAAACACATACTAAAAATAATCAAAAAATCATAAGAGGTTAGATAAAAAATGGAACAAAAAAACGCAGCATTAATGATTTTAAGCGTAGTTGCAATAATCGCAATAGTAGGATTAGTGCTTTTCTTTAAAGGAGTACAAACTGGCGATGCAACAGCTGGAAGAGGCGTAAGATATGGAATGCCGCCACTACAGAAAATAGTAAACCCTGCAATGTTATGTGAGCAAGCAGCAAAAGAAGGCAAAGTGCCAGGAATGTACACACTAGAAATTCATTCAGCTCAAGGCCTAGCAGAGAGAGGCGGAATGCAATACTGTGCAAAAGCACCAGCTTCAATCGCACCAGTATTATACTGTTGCCACCAGCAAAGACCAGATTAAGAGGATAAAAAAATGGAAGATAAACACACAGCATTAGTTACATTAAGCGTGATTGTGATTTTGGCTATATTAGGATTAGTATTGATATTCAGTACCACTAACACAGGATCTGCAGTAGCATCTGCTGGTCGCAATTCAATGATACCATATCCAGGAGGAGTATACCATCCAAATACGTACACGCTCCCAGTAGTTCCTGCAGCACCAACTGCAAGAGAAGCAAAACCATACCTTGAACAACCAAGCTATACAACTAGAAAAACAGATCCAACACTTACAAGAGTATATCTTAGAGGAAAATGCGGCATACTAGCACAACACGGAGAAATTAGTCCACAATACACCTGGGATGCAACATACCAACAAGCAAGAGCTAAAAGCCCAGAAAAATGCATACAAGTTGAAGGCTCATTAAAAGGCACTTGCTGTGTACCACCAAGCAGCCCATAAAATTTAAAGAGGTAATAAACATGGAAGAAAAAAACACTGCGATAGTAGTATTAGGTCTCGTAGTGGTGATATCCATAGTCGGTTTAGTAATATTGTTCAATACAGCACAGACAGGCAAATCTATAGCGTCTGCAGGACACAATTCAATGGTACCATATCCTGGCGGCGTAGTAAACGCACCAGCAGCAAAATATATTGTGACAGAATCACCTGGCGCAGTAACTGCTGGAGATGAAACCTGGAGACAACAAAACACAGCTTCTGTAAAATACGGAGAAAAAAGACAGAGTTGTTCAGCCCTGACATATGTTGGAACAGTACAATCTGGCTATTCTGAGGATGCAACATACAGCCAAGCAGCTAATAGAGACTGCGTATATGTTGAAGGATCACCACTTGGATTTTGCTGCAGGAAATAATAATGGAAAACAAATTCGCCCTTATGCTATTAGCATTAGTTGCTTTAATTGCAATAATAGGGCTTATATTATTTTTTAAGACAAGCGCAACAGGACAGTATGGCTATAAACCATACACTTTACAAGAGACACTGCATTGGTATCCATACTCCGGACAAAGAACAGTTAAAGGCGGCGTCTCAGTACTTCCATTTGAAGACGCAAAAGTATCATTATCACAAGACGTGTATGAAAGAACAAAACGCGACGCATACAATCAACGAGCACCAACAAGAACATATGTAGCAAGAAACAACTGTGCTGCAAATATCGCTTTAGGAACAGTACCTGAAGGATACACAGAATCAGCAACGTACATAGAGATGAAAGAGAGATATTACCAAAACTGTGTACCTGCACCAAGAATATTAAACAAAACACACATAGAATATTGCTGTAAAAGGCCGAGGAACTAAATAAAATGGAACAAAAAGGACTAAGCATATTGATTCTAGGAATTGTAGCAGTAATTGGATTATTTGCACTAGTATTATTATTCAAAACAGCAATGACTGGCGCAACAATCCATGAAAAACCACCATTCCTTTACATGTATGATATACAACCACACTCAGAACCAGGAATACAGAGACAGAGTTCAAGATCAATATATGAACTTCCTGTGAGCGAAGAGGTCGGAATCGTCAAAATTGAAAATAATCAAAAATATAATGATTGGCCTGAAAATTTATATTCACCAAATTGGCCTAATGAAATACCAAGAGGTAGATAAAATGAAAGAAAAAAACGTAGCATTAATGATTTTATGCGTCGTGGTAATAATCGCAATAGTAGGATTAGTATTGATGTTCTCAAACACGGCATCTGCAAGAGCATATCAAACATACCCTGGCGGAGTAATGCATCAGACTACTGTAAAAGAGAGTCCTGGAATGCCTATGCAGTCATATAGAGCACCATTAGAAGTAGAACAAAGTATGCCTGGTTACCGAACACCATATCAAACAGCATACGCAAAATAATTGTTCAAAATGGAAGATAAACACTTATATCTTATAATATTGTTAATTATATTAGTATTTGCCGCTGTTGGCATAATACTTTTATTCAAGACAAGTAATTCTGGAGCAGCAACATATATAAATAGCTGGGGAAAAGTTCAGGGAAGGCCAAGACCTGGAGACTGGGAGTATCAAGGTGCACAGCCATACAGTAATACTCCAAGAAACATGCCTAATGGCCAGACACAGCAAGATACATTTGTCATGCCCAGCGCATATCAATAATAAGAGGTTAAAAAATGGAAGAAAAACACACAGCATTAGTGGTTCTAGGATTAATAGTTATACTAGGAATAATTGGACTGGTACTTATGTTCAACTCTGCAAAAACAGGAGCAACAGTGGGCGGGGGAGTGTATATGTATCCTAAATCACCGTTCCCTTACACAAGACAGATTAACAAAGTCACTGAAAATCCTGCAGCATACGGAGTACAAACCGAAGCACAGATACCGACATATGGTGGAGCAAGCAGATTCTTTGGCGGATCGCAAAATCCAGGCGCAGAAGAAGCCGTAAGCCAAGGATTTGTATATGCAAGAGACCCTGAAAAGAAAATACACCAAGTGTTTACATCCTGCACAGGACAAGTTAACATAGGTGCCATACCTCCTGGATATACTCGCGGAGTATCTGTACAGCAAGCAATGAGCATAGGTTTAGATAATTGTGTCAAAACACCAGAACAAATTTCTAATTTTGCATTTTGCTGTAAAGAACCAGGGCAAACAAGATATTAAAATTTTTTATTTTTTTAATTTAATAAAATAAAGAAAAAGTTATTTCTTTCCTAACGTGATTTCAACAGTACTTACTCTCACCTGTCGTCCTTCGTTATTCTCAAACTCTTCAGAGTCGATTTTAATGTCTTGAACATGAACATTGCCTGTTAGAAACCGCTTTGAGGCAACTTCAGCAACATCAACTGCTCTAGAAATAAACTTTCCTCTCGCCTTAACAATCACAGATTCAGCACCTTTAGTCGTGAACTGCATTACAACCCCAGTAACATAGTTCATAAATGGCTTGGCACCAATAAAAATTGAGTTATCATCTGCCATTACTCATCCCCCCGTTGTTTTAGTATTCTTCTTTTCGCTTCACTAACCTTGAAACATAACCAGCAATACAATTCCTCATCTTTTTACTAGGTCCTTTTAGGAATTGCTCTACTAATTTCTTATTCTCATTAAAGTCTTCTTTCAAGACGTCTCCACGCTCTTTCATGAGCTGAAAACCGAGTCTTTTAATCTGTTTAGTTTTGATTCGCCCCATAACACAGAATAAGTAGAGTATGGATATATAAAGGTTTCTATTTACAGTATGTGCATAGCCCGCTTTGTTTCGCTTCGGTTGTTGAGTAGGGCCAGATTTGTTTTAAACAGACTGTATACTAGAAAACTTCGCTAGGTGCTATGCACATACTATTTAGACCAGAATTATAACTTATTTAGTTCATTTAATAGCTCTTCTGTGGACTCTTTAGAGATTGGTTTTGATCTAGGCCTAGGCTTTGGCTGAATAACAGGCTTAGGTTTTGGCTTAGATGCTTTTTTAACAGCAACCTTAGCTGCAAAAGACTCATCAGTGAGCCTTTCTGACTTTTTACCTGGCTTTGCAGAGGTTTTTAAGTGTCTGGAAAGGAAAAACAAGTAAACCAAAACAGAGACAATCAAGGCCAGCAATGCTGCACGCACAAAATTTCTGCTATTGATTAGTTCTTTCCAAGGATTAGCAGAAGGCTCTTCAACAACAACAGCAGAACCCTCAACAATATGCTCTTCTTTCTCAATCTCTTCAAAAGAAGGAAGTTCTTCTTTTAATTCTTTCTCAAGCATGTCTGCAAAAGGAACTACGCAAGAAGCAGATTCAGCAGGTTTATTCTCTGTTGTTCCGCAACTGTTTGCATCAGTACAGATTCTTCTCTTAATACCCGCAATACACGCACCCCAATTACCGCAAGACCATGATTCAATACACTCTCGAGGAGGATATTGTCTTGTAGCTGCGCCGCCACCACCTCCAGACGGCGTTGGTGTCGGACCAGGACCGCCAAGAAGCGTTATATTAATCCTGCTAGTGTTTATTGCACCACTTTCATAAATAGTAAAAAATGCCCAAGTATCTCCAACATTGCCATTAGGAACAACACTCCAAGTAGAATTACATGTCTGTCCAGGAATCAAAGAACCTAAGCAAGCCTGATGAGAACCATTTCTTGGATTCTGACCTGTTGTGTAGAAAGGCGAACCAGCACCCATAGGTATAATTCCTTTATGACCACCAAAGAAAGATTTAGTTCTTGAAGTAGACGAGCCATTAGTGTTATTCGCATTTACAGTGCAGTTATGATCTGATGTTGAACTTACTGTGAAATTAGACGAAGTATAAATATCGCCTGCAGCAGTAGAGCCAAGCAAAATGCTAGAACCATTAGGAAACGTTATATTGAAAGTGACATTAGCAACAGTTCCTGCAGTAGTAACATTAGCAACACATTGCACTGTATTTGTTGTTATTGGATAACTTGAAGGCGTTATTGATATGCTGTTTATATTTATGCCTGGAGCAGGAGGAGCGCCGCCACAAGAATTGTTGAACAAGCGAACCATACCTTCAGTATAAGTATTATTCATCAAACCCGCATAAAGATAAGACTCGTCACAATATAAAGACTTATAGAACCAAGTAGACTTATTAGTTCTGTCTGCAACAGTAAAATTAGTTTTGTTAATTTGAATCAATGTTCCATTTGTCCAAGCACTATCCAAGCCGCCTGCATAAGCAAAATTTGGCCCGCCTTCTGAACTTGAAAGCAAAACAGCATTTGAAAAAGTTCTATTGATGTAAACAGAATAATTAGACTTATGCCAAACCAAATAACAAGTATTAGCAAAATCATGGCTTACTGCATAAATATAATTGCTATCCTGACTGACTGACTTGATATTGCTGAATGGACAGGTTCCTAAGACAACCGGCGGAATAGTAAAATCTGATGTGTTATATACATAAACATTGCCATTATGAGAACCAGCATATAAAGACTCATTATCAACAGCTAAAGCTCTCACAAAATTACCCGGGTCTGTAAGATTAGTCACACCCGGGAACGAAGGATTAGTCTTATCAAAAACAAAAACCTGATTTGTCCACTTAACACCAGCATATAAATAATTTGAGTCACTATCAAGCGCCAGAATGTCAAAAAACAAACCAGTTATGTTATAAACGCTGGCAAAAGGCGTAACTAAATCAGTTCTGTTCCAAATCAATATATTTCCATTAGACCCGCCTGCATAAATGTAATCATTATCTGCATGCATAGACAATAAACTACTAGTATCATTAAGAGTGGTGTAAAGATTTAAGCCAGTCTTGTTCCAAACGTATAACGAATTATCTCCACTTGCAGCATAAATAAAATCAGAATCTGCATAAACAGAATGAACCGCGTTAGTAGGATCTGTCAAGTTAAGCAAAGGTCTTAAAGGATCTAATGCAGCAGTGTTATTGACACATTCCCCGCCAATACAGCCGATGCTAGTTGTGACAATGAAAGGATTTCCATTGGTTACATTCTGACTTGCAGTCAAAATTTGCGGATTAGTCCAATTACCAAAAGGAATAGTGAAATTCTCTGTTGCATTGCCGCTCAATGTTCCAAAGTTACAAGAAGCAAATAAACTCCATTGCCCGCTATCAAGAATCTGAACATCAGAATTATTCAATATCATCCAATCACCAACAGAAGTAGTTGTTGAGTTAGTGAAGAAAACTGTTCCGTCATAAACATTAGTCAAGATAAAATTAGCACTAAGCGCACCAGTACAATTAGCTCTCACCATTGTTATGTTGTCAAAGAATTGAAGGTTACTACAATTAGTGAAATTATTAGGGAGGTTTTTCGAGCATTGAATGCTTGCAGGACGAGGACTATCAATCACTACATCGTTGCTCTTAACAGTGCGAGAAAGCAAAGTCCCATCATACGCATTAACGTCACAACGCCAGGTATCTCCGACGCTAGTTAAAGTATAATTAACTCGGCTTACATTCTTAAGAATGCCAGATGTTTGATTATAGTCATAAAATCCTTTGTAGACTGCCAAAAGCATCCTTCTTCCGCCGCTGTCAGGGCTTTGTCTTCCGCCGATAACAGGCTCTCCCCACATATTAGTCTCAATACCCTGGCCCACTTCATTAACACCAAAATCACCAAAATGATGCCAAGCAAAAGTGCCGTTAGAATAGAACTTAACTGTATAAATGTTACTGCCATTAACTCCAAATGCTTGTGTAATGCCAGTCGTGATTATGTTATCCTCATAATCAACAACCAAATCTCCAAGGCTAGAGGATGAACCTCCTGTTGAAGAATTCCATAAAGGTCCCCCTGTTGAATTATATTTGAAAACAGAAACATTTCTACTGCCGCCAAACCAGACAGTTCCACCTGCAATAACATTGCCTTGACTATCCAAGTCAATACCTGAAAAACTAAACGCGCTTGACGTGCTCCAAACATTAGTCACATTCCAAATCTGATTACCTGCATTAGTATATTTAAAAATAGCGCCTTTGTTGTTAAACCGCGCCCCCAGTGTGACATTATCTGCGCTATCTAGAACAATGCTCTGGCCTCCATCAGTAGTCGCACCGCTATCTAAAACACGAATCCATTGATAAACTCCAGCAGAATTGAATTTAGCAAAATAAAAATCAAGACCATTCACGATGCCAGGATCATTTCTTGCACCCGTAACAAAAATATCATCATTGCTGTCAACTTCAATGTCGCTGCTATAAATCTTGCTAGTGCTTGCAAATGCAGTAATATACGAAAGATTCTGGCTCCAAAGCTTTGTTCCATTTTCATCATACTTAATAATTAAAACCTGTTGAATGGTTCCAAAAGCAGGAATATTCCTAAAGTCAGAGCCAGTCACAATAATATTATCATTGCTATCAACCGTGACTGCAGAAGCAACTGTTGTAAAAAGAGACGGAGGCTCTGAAATGTTCCATAAGAAAGTTCCATTCTTACTATATTTTACAGTCTCCCAATGACCTTCAAGGAATCCTGTTATTATCATATTTCCTTTGCTGTCAATCACCACATCGTTTGCTTCATCATTAGATGTGTTAGAGCCATTGTAAAAAGACCTGTTAAGGATATCAAATTGAGGAATATTATCCTTGAAGAAATATCCATGGTATGTTATGTTGAGACTACTGTTCTGCGTTGCATTAGCATAACAAGTCAGGTTTTCGTTTGTGAAGTTATTTCCAAAAGTAGAATTTAAAATTGCTTGGCGCACGACTACTGATGCAGGAGTGACTAATGGGTGAGAATCTCCACCGTTTACGATTCCATTGGATATGCCTGTCCAGGGTAGAAGCGTATCACCTAATCCGTCACCATCAAGATCTATTCCGTTATAATTTCCCCAGAAGTTGCCGCCCAAGAAAGGCCCGTTGATTATATTTGTGCCAAGAGTCTTTGTAATATTCCAGGAGTTTCCAGTGCTTGCAGCGTCTGCATACGGAGGGTCATCAAAATAGTTGTTATAAATAAAGTTATTATCTGAATTTGTAAGATTAATACTCCAAGTATGATTCCGAACAGTATTACCTGTCACATTGTTTCCATTTGAGCCTGCTTCAATAATAATTCCTGCAGGACCATTATTAGTAATGTTGTTATTTATTATGAAATTGAAACCTTCCTGCCAGAAATGCACTCCCGATATTGTATTATTGTAAATATCATTGCCTATAATCCTATTATCTGTTCCAGGACCTCCTGCAGCCTGAACAAGAACTCCGTTTCTTTTATTGCCGTAAATGGTGTTATTGATAATATCATGATCATCCCAGCCATTGTCAATCAACACTCCATTACCAGAGTTATTGTAAATCGTGTTCTTGAAAACAGAGTTATTAACATCAAAATTAATATCAATACCATCATCACCATTACCCCAAATAATATTACCAGAAACATTGTTATAACCACTGCCTAAATCTATGCCGTCAGTAGAGCAGTTATAGATTGTGTTATTCTTGACTTCATGATATCTTTGGTCAACCCAGATGCCCATTCCTGAAGATTGCGTCACATTGTTGAACTCTACAAGGTTATACCTGGTTCCTGACATCAAGATAGGACCGGCATTAACCACTGTATTATTTCTAACTGTATTATTCGCGGCTGTGAGAACATTCTCCCTATCTACATATATCGCAAAAGCAAATCCTGGCTTTTCACCCTGTATAAAATTATTTGTTACAGTTGTGTTATGAGACCTCTTGACATGAATCCCTCTATTTGACCCAAAGAGAGACAGATTGAAAATCTTATTATCCTGTATTGTGTTAAAGCGAGAATTAACTTCGAGAAGTATTCCTTCGCCAGTCAAATTAATCGTGTTATTAGTGATGTTATTATGATATCCTGTAAGAACACGCACGCCATAACTGCAATTATAAAACGTATTATTCTTGACGAGAGTCCAGTTAGACTGATTAATATAAACACAAGTAGTCATGTTAGCAAAAGAACTATTTGCGATAGTTACATTCCAGGAAGGATCAACATCAATGCCTGTGGCAAAATTGTTTACACCACAATTCTTTATCGTTACATTATCTGAATCAATAACTTTTATTCCTATTCCTGTGCCAGCTCCTGTAATGTTATAGCCATCACAATCTAATACCAAATCACTATTGTTGATTATCAAGGCATCGCCAGGACAAGTCATGTTATGACTCAATTTAGTGTCACCGATAATAGTGTCTCCACAAGAAGGATTAATCAAGTATTTAAGAGTGAAATAATCATCATTGCCCCCGCCGACAGAATCACTGAATCCTGTAACAATAATACTGTTGTCTGAATCTGTTGCGACATCAACAGCAAGATCATCACCTGCATTAAAAACCAAATTGAAAAGCTGACTGCCAGATTGGTTAAAGAAAACAGTGTAATAATCATAAGCTCCTGCTGCTGCACCGCTCTGGCCGGTCACAACAATATTATCATTATTATCAATAGCAATACCATTCTCAATATCCCTATTGGCTCTATTGATCGTCTGGTTCCATACATAATTTCCTGCAGAATCAAATTTTACTGTAATATAATCTTCTTGTTGCAGTGCTGTTGTCTGATATCCAGAAACAAAAATATTGTCATTAGAATCAACAGCAACTCTTGTTGCAGCATCTGGAAAACCACTATCCCAAGAAATATTCCAAAGCTGTGAACCTGTAGAGTTATATTTTAAGACGATAAAGTCATTTGAGCCAGAAAAATTGCTGTAACCTGCTACAATGATGTTATCTAAAGAATCAACAGCAACGCTTCTTGTGTAATCCCAACTACCAAAGTCCAGAGTGCGCGCCCAGGATTGACCGCCGGCAGGAGTATACTTAATTGTCACAACATCAGGCGCCGCGCCTCCATATCCTGCAACAATAATATTCTCATTAGAATCAATAGCAACACCTCTTCCATCCTCAATACCTCCTGCGTTGTAATATTGAGTCCATTTCCTAGAACCACTGGAATTATACTTAACAGTCATTATATCTCCTGCGCCGCCACCTCTGCCAGTTATGTAAATATTATCTGAAGAATCTGCAGTTAAATCTCTTGGAATATCTATGCCGCCAGTATTATACGTATCGTTCCATTGCTGAATGCCTGCAGAATTATACTTAACAGTCACAAAATCCTGATTAACAACACCTGTCACAATAACACTATCCTGCGTATCTGTAGCAACAGCTTCAGTGATGTCTACATTGCCAGTATCAAAAGTAGCATTCCAATCAACACTAACAAACTGCCATGCAAAGACAGAATTAGCTAGAACAATACAAAAAAACAGTAACAGTAGTAATAACTTCTTAGTACTCAACGCATATCCCCTTTTTTACCCAAATTACTTTTAAAAATGAAAAAACCCTATATAAATCTTTCGCTTAAAAATTAGCAAGAATCAGCACAATTCAACTACTATCTTAGCAGCAAGAAGCGCAGTAATGTTATTTATATCTTTGTCTGGATTTAGTTCAACAATGTCTGCGGCTTTGAGGTTTTTTAATTTTTTTATTCTGTGCAAGAAATATAAGAATTCTCTTGATGTCAAGCCTGCAACTTCAGGGTAAGTAACACCTGGAGCAAAAGCAGCATCCATTGCATCTAAATCAATTGAAAGGTATAGTGCATCAAACTTTCTTGCAGCAGACATTATTGCATCGCAAACTGTTTCTATGCCTTCATCTGCAATAACACTCATTGGAAAATATTTTATTTTGTTATCTTTAAGAAATTTAATCTCGTCAGGGTCAGAATTTCTTATGCTTACAAGAATTATGTTTTGCGGCTTTATTATATCGTGCTCAATTAAAGCTCTCAGATAATTTTCATGATTTATTGGGTCTGTTGTTTCCATTAAATCAGGATGAGCATCAAAAACAATTATGCCTGGATTTTTATGATTAGAAGCAAATGCCTGAAAACAAGGATAAGTCAGGGAGTGATCTCCACCCAAAGCAATGAATTCATTTTGCGCTTTAATCTTTTCAAAAATAGTTTTTTGAGTCGGAGCCTCAACTTCATCAAAACTATAGACTGGCAAAACTCCTGTTTCACTAAACCAAAAATCCTCCAGGTGTTTCACTATCTTGTCTGGTCCTTGCTCTACACCTGTTGTTTTCTTTAGCCAGCCTGCACTTACTGGAATCTTAATTATTCTCATAAGCAGGATAAAAGAATTACTGGTTTATAAAGCTTACATTTCTTCAGGAGCATAAATGCCTAAAAGATTCAAACCATTCTTAATAACTTGTCTTGAACAATCAATCAGCAATAATCTTGCTTTAGCTAATTCTTTATTCTCTTCATTCAAGCAGTGACATGCATGATAGAACTCATTAAATGCACGACCTAATGTAAGAAGGTATTGCGCAATAATGTGCGGACGCATAGAGACACAGGCTTCCTTTGTTTTGTCTGGAAATTCTGCCAAAGCCTGAACTAATGCTGTTTCAGATGGATTGTTTAGCAGATTAAAGTCTATTTTTAGATCAGGAGTTAAGTCACTCTCTTTTGCTTTTCTTAAAATAGAGCAGGCTCTTGCATGCGTGTACTGCAGATAAGGACCTGTATCGCCTTCAAAAGAAATACTTTCTTCTGGCTTAAAAGTCATGTCTTTAATTGCATCTATCTTTAACAAGTAGAATTTTATCGCTGCAAGACCGACAAAAGTTCCTCTTTCATGCACGGTTTCTTCTTCAAGATCCTTGTGCCGCTCTGCAATCTTTTCTCTTGCAAGATCTTCCATCTCAAGCATCAAATCATCTGCATCAACAACAGTGCCTTCCCTTGACTTCATCTTGCCCTCTGGAAGATGAACCATGCCATAAGCAAAATGATAACAACCGTCTGCCCATTTGTAACCTAATTTTTTCAACAGAGTGAATAAAACCTTGAAATGATAATTCTGCTCTGTAGCAACAACATAAATAGATTTATCAAACTTAAAATCATTATAACGCTGCACTGCAACATATAAATCCTGAGTGACATAAACGCTTGTGCCGTCTGGTCTTAACAAAACTTTTTCACCAAGACCTTCTTTGCTTAAGTCAATAAAGATTGCATCATCTTTTCTTTTTTTGAACAATCCTTTTTCCACTCCCTCTAAAACAATCTCTCTTCCTTTCTTGTATGTTTCGCTCTCAAAATATTCCTTGTCAAACTTAGAGAGACCAAAATGCTTGTAAGTTTTATCAAAACCCTTGAATGCCCAGGAATTCATTTTTTTCCATAACGCTCTTACTTCTTTATCACCAGCTTCCCAACTTCTTAGCATCTCTTGAGCTTCTTCCTCTAATTTAGGATTTTCTTTGAGTTTATTGTTGAACATAACATAATAATCACCAACAAAATGATCTGATTTTCTTTTCTGAGATTCAGGAGTCTTTTTTTCTCCCCACTTCTGGTAAGCAAGCATGCTCTTGCAGATATGAATTCCTCTATCATTGATGATATTTACTTTCTTTATCTTGCAACCCTGACTCTCGAAGATATTTGCCATGCTGACGCCAAGAGCCATGTTTCTCATGTGACCAATGTGCAGAGGCTTGTTTGTGTTTGGACCAGGATACTCTATTACAACCACTTCTTTATGTCCTATATCTGAGTGGCCGTACTTATCTTTCTTTTTGTGAATATTTTTAGCAGTATCTTCTGCAAGCTTTGCCTTATTGATAAAGAAATTAATGTAAGGACCTGTTGACTTTACTTCTAGAATGTAATCATCTGGTTTTATTTTTTCTGCAAATTCTTTTGCAATCTCAACAGGATTCTTTTTTTTGTCTTTTGCCAAAGCAAAACAGGTGAATGCATAATCACCCAGTTTAGGATTTGGAGGTACTTCTAAGCAAACTGTTTTTAATTTTAAAGTTTTTTTCAATACTCCTTCTATGTGATTCTGAAACATATTAACTATAAGAATTAACTAAGTCTATTTAAAAGTTTTTACTTTAAGTATGCGCATAGCACGCTTCGTTTGGCTTCTATTGTTGATTAGAGACCAGATTTATATAAAATTTTGATAGAAATTTTATATCCCAAAAATTTGCCAGCCATGTTATTGGCAAATATTTGTTATGTTAAACTGTAGCGTATACTTGAGAACTTCGCTAGGTGCTATGCACCTACTACTTCAAAGCAGATGATTCTAACTTTTTCAAGAGCGCATCCATGCCCACGAATATGTTATATTCAGTCAATTCTGAATTAAACTGCTGGCCTTCTTTAATAAGAGAACCTGTTAACTCAACCTGACTATTGCCGACAGTCTTAATGCGAATGCTTAACTTTTCAATTCCACCCAGTCTGTCAGAAAATTTTCTTGCATAGCTGCCTATGACTTTCTTTAAGATAATCATAGAACCGCCGTCAATCTCTTGAAATCCGATTAGCTCAATATTGCCTCCAAGCTGTTGGATATCTTCCATAAGTTTTCCTCCTTATTTGTTTGATTTTTTAAAATTTTCAATGCCTTTCAAAAATTTGGATATGCTAGGATCATAAAAAAAGTCTTTTGATGGGCGCGTCCATAATTCCTTGATAATTGGCTGAAACTTTCCCCCTTCTTTTTGCTGAATACACTGCAGCATGTTTGAAAATGAAAAATCTTTATGGTCCAGATTCTGATAAAATGCAATAACTATTGATTGTGAAGGATTTATCTTAAAAACAATCGCAGAATTATTAGAAGCAAAAAGTGTTTCTTGAAGATGGTTTGTCAATTTTTCCCCATGCAATTCTGAAGGATAGGATATTTCATAAATTGTCATTATATCACAACCAATTTTTGCAGGAACTGCAGAGGCATTAAGAATTACAACATTTGAAGAAATAAATTTATTTACTATTGTGCGTACTGTTGGCTTGCTTAGACCAGTTTTTTCAGCCAAGGCAGGAATATCTATCTTGACACACTCGCTTATCTTATCTAGAACTTTTTTCTCATTACTGCTTAAG